>Ga0153977_1000010_pt1 | contig 179828 bp, 179 predicted proteins | sample TSGA061MetaG_FD_104710 | JGI IMG/M metagenome (GOLD analysis project Ga0153977, IMG submission 104710) | Attine ant fungus gardens microbial communities from Georgia, USA - TSGA061 MetaG | ecosystem: Host-associated > Fungi > Mycelium > Unclassified | place: USA: Georgia, Yuchi Wildlife... | reverse complement strand
CCGTCGAGCACCTGATCTTGGTCATGCGAGGTCAACACATTGGCCGTGACCTTGTAGCGGCCGCCAAGTACTGATCCGACGTCGATCGGGTGGGACACGTGTTCCTCCTAGGCTGTCCGGGAGCTGCGGGTCCTGCAAACGGATGGCCCGGCGAGCCAGTTCAACCGCTTTTGCAACTACCTATATTCGTTTCTAGCCTAGCGGATTGAGGCCCGCCGCCCATGTTGGCGGCACCGGCTCACTTCCTGCGGTTTCGGGGAACGGGGAAGTAAGGATTCTGTCCGGCGTCGCCCTGATAGGTCCGCCTGCCTGGAAGCGGGACCGATGGACGGAACCTGCCGCCCTGGGCAGTACTGGGTTCGTCTTCCTCTGGCAGATAGCTCTTGGGAGCATCCTGTTCGTTCCTGGCCGGTTCAGGAGAACGCTGCGGTGCCACAGCCGGTCCCGCGCGGAACGACGCGGCGTCGAACTCCCCGGAGATGCGCGGGATCAAGCCGGTATCGTCCGAAACCGTGGCGCGTGCCGCCGTCGTGGGTTCGGTGACGCCGTCGGATACTGGCGCCGCACCGCCCCGGCCCAGCCGGCTCATCAGCGGACGCAGGAGGTCGCGAAGTTCGGTGACATGGAAGACGCGAAGCAGGACAAGGTAGGCGAGCAGCATGACTGGCCCGACGACGACCACGGTCACCAAGGCTGCCGGGCGGCTGCTCCACGCGAATCCGTCGGCCCGGTAGGAGCCAAGCAGCCATAGGGCCGCAGCGCCGGCCAAGGCGGATCCCAGCCCGGCGTAGCCCATGCGGATGTACGAATTGGCGATGCGCGGACCGTCGAGGTGACCCAGCAAGCGGCGCAGGAAGGCAACGCTGATGACGACGGACAGGATGTTGCCCAGCGTGTAGAGGATGGCGATCGCGTAGATGATCTGGCCGACGGGAAGGAACTGGATGAAGAAGGCACCCACAACGTAAATCACTGCCAGCCACAACTGGACGTACAGCGGGGTGCGAGCGTCCTCGTTGGCGTAGAACACGCGGGACATCATGAAGTTTGCACTGAGGAACGGAGTGCTGAGCGCCAGGATGGTGAGCGTTTGGGCCAGCATGACACCGTCCTGCGGTTCACCGCCGGAGAAGAACATCCCGAGCGGACCAGCCAACGCGAACAACGCCAGGGCGCCGAAGACCGTAGCAACGGCCATGGTGCGAAGACCGTGCGACAGTGCGTCGCGAAGGTCATCCTTGTTTCCGTCCTGAGACGCGCGTGTCATGCGGTTAAAGAGGACGGTGGCCAGGGACAAGGCGATGATCGAGTGCGGCAACAGATACAGCTGGCTCGCAACTTCCAGGACGGCGTTACCGGGCAGGACGGCGGCCGCGGCTATGTCCCCGGCGTTGTTCAGGCGGAGGCGCTCAGCGCCGGGAATCGTGGCAATCCTCATGATGTACAGGAACGCCAACTGCCCGACGGCGGCGGTCGCCAGGGTCCAGACGCTCAGCTTGGCGGCCTGGCCCAGTCCAACGCCGCGCCATCCGAACCGTGGACGCAGACCCAGGCGCAGCCGGAACACGGGAATGAGCAGGATGGCCGTTTGCGCCACCACGCCGAACGTGGAGAAGCCGGCTATGAGGAACGTTTGGGTTGGCCCCCAGTTGTCCAGTGTGTGGGGATTGTGGATGTTGTCGCCGAGGATCCAGATGAACATGCCCAGGCCGGCAATGGCCACGATGTTGTTAAGGATGGGCGCCCACATCGCGGGTCCGAACGCCCCGTGGGCATTCAGGACCTGGGTCAGCAGGGCGTAGAGCCCGTAGAAGAAGATCTGGGGCAGGCACCAGAGGGCAAAAGTGACAGCCAGGGCTTTTTGTTGTTCGGAGTAGCCCTGGGTAGTGAGGTCGATGACGAGCGGTGCCGCCAGGGTCACCAGTGCCGTGAGTGCCAGGAGTACCAGCACAGCCAACGTCAGGAGCCTGCTGAGGTAGTCCGCCCCCCGGTCAGGAGCCTTGCTGGCCTTGATGATCTGCGGAACCAGGACGGCGTTGAACACGCCGCCGGCCACCAGGAGGAAGATCAGGTTGGGCAGGTTGTTCGCGTTAATGAACGTGTCATTGACCGTGGAACCCAGGCCGAGTGCGGCACCGAGCATCCAGGTTTTGGCGAAGCCAAGGAACCGGGAAACGAGCGTCCCTGCGGCCATGATGGCGCTGGAACGTGCTTCTCCGGATTGAACGGACTGGGTTGTTTTGGCTTCAGACATCGCCTTTATCGTCCCATGTACCCGGGTCAGAGGTGTTCCGGCAGCACTTCCCGTGCCAGATCAGCGATGCGTCGTTCGTTCGGGAAGGACAGCTTGCGGGCCAATTCCTGGATGGGAACCCATGCTGCATCCACGGCTTCCTGGTCCGGATCATTCTCGATGGTCAGCTCGCCACCAGTGGCCCGGAGCAGGAAGTGATGCACTGTTTTGTGGACGCGGTGGCCGCTTACAGTGAACCAGTAGTCGATGCTGCCAAGCGGTGCCAGGATGTCGCCTTCGATGCCGGTTTCCTCAGCGATCTCGCGGACAGCAGCTTCCTCGTTGTTCTCCCGGCCTTCTGGGTGGCCCTTCGGCAGGCACCACTCGAGCCGGCCACCCCTGTTAAGGCGGGCGATGATCGCAACCCGGAGTTCGCCGTCGGACGTATCAACCACAACGCCGCCGGCCGAAACTTCCTCAACCGTGGGCAGCGAGGCCTGCACCGGGTGCTGCGGAGCAGGCGCGACGTGGGCACCGATTGCCGACGGCAACGGTGCGTTTGTCCTCCTGCCGGGAGCGCTCGGTATCGGGTTGGCCATGTGGTCCACTCTAACGACTCTTGCCCCGGAGTGATGACCGGGACATGGCCACAAGATGGACTGCAGGAGACGCCTGCCGGACGCATGCCTGATTTCGCATGGAACAGTGGCCCAATGCAGCGCAAAAATCTGCCAAGCTTAAGGAACTATGGCGCACGTATTGGACAGCTCTTCTGTTAACTTCACCATCGATCCGGTGGTGCTCGACCTCGGGCAGCGCTTTGTCGATGCCGGATTCGAGCTGTCCTTGGTGGGTGGCCCCGTGCGTGATCTCTTTCTGGGCCGGACCTCCCCGGACCTCGACTTCACCACCGACGCCACTCCGGACCAGACCATCACCGTCATCAAGAAGTGGGCGGACAACTTCTGGGAAATCGGACGCGCCTTCGGCACCATCGGGATGCGGAAGAGCGGCTTCCAAATTGAAATCACCACCTACCGGGCCGAGGCGTACGACCCCGATTCCCGAAAGCCGGTAGTCGCGTTCGGCAACTCCCTGACCGACGACCTGCTGCGCCGCGACTTCACCATCAACGCCATGGCACTGCGCCTGCCGAGCCTGGAGTTGGTAGACCCATTCGGCGGCGTACGCGATCTCCACGCCTCCGAGCTCGCCACGCCCGGTGCGCCTGAGGCGTCCTTCTCGGACGATCCCCTGCGCATGATGCGCGCCGCCCGGTTCGCATCCCAGCTCGGCGTGTCGGTTCACGACGACGTCCGGCTCGCCATGACGCAGATGGCCGACCGCATCAAGATCATTTCCGCGGAGCGTGTGCGGGAAGAATTGGTCAAGCTTATTAACGGCGCGCACCCACGCGTTGGGATCGACCTTTTGGTGGACACAGGACTCGCCGAGTTCGTGCTCCCCGAAGTCTCCGCCCTCCGCCTGGAATCCGACGAACACCACCGGCACAAGGATGTCTACCAGCACTCCCTGCAGGTCCTGGAACAGGCGGCTGCGTTGGAAACCGGTCCTGACGGTCCGGTGCCCGGCCCCGACTTCGTGCTGAGGTTCGCTGCGTTGATGCACGACGTCGGGAAGCCGGCGACGCGCCGATTCGAACCGGGCGGCGCGGTGAGCTTCCGCCACCACGACGTCGTGGGTGCCAAACTGACAGCCAAGCGGATGAAGGCCCTCCGGTTCGACAACGAGTCGATCAAAGCTGTTTCGCGCCTGGTTGAACTGCACATGCGCTTCTACGGCTATGGTGACGCAGGCTGGAGCGACTCCGCGGTCCGCCGTTACGTGACCGACGCCGGGCCCCTGCTGGAACGCCTGCACCGGCTCACCCGTTCAGATGTCACCACGCGTAACCAGCGCAAGGCCGACCGTTTGTCCTTCGCTTACGATGACCTTGAGCACCGCATCACGGCGTTGTTGGAGCAGGAATCGCTGGCCGCCGTCCGGCCCGACCTGGATGGAGCGCAGATCATGGCACTGCTGGGATTGAAGCCCGGACCTGTCGTGGGACGCGCCTACAAGTTCCTCCTCGAAGAGCGGATGGAACACGGTCCGCTCTCGCCGGAGGAAGCTGAGCGCAAGCTCCTGGCATGGTGGGAAGAACAACCCGAGTCCGTCGTCGTCGAGCCTTTGACCGAAACTGAGGAGCCCTCATGAACGCTGTGACTTCCCCGCGTCCGCAACTCTGGATCCTTCGCCACGGCGAAACCGAATGGTCAAAGAGCGGCCAGTACACAGGCCTGACGGACCTCCCCCTCACTGTTGAGGGCGAGCAGCAGGCCGTGGAGGCGCGCAAGGTGCTGGAAGGCATCGACTTTGACCTGGTGCTGACCTCGCCGCTGCGACGTGCCCGGCGGACGGCGGAACTCGCCGGCTACCCGGACGCCGTACACGAGCCACTCGCCGTGGAATGGAACTATGGCGACTATGAGGGCATCAGCTCCGACCTCATCCGCAAGGACAACCCGGATTACCTCATCTGGACGGACGGAGTGCCCAACGGTGAAACGCTGGACGAGGTAGCTGCCCGGGCCGACAAGATCATTGGCAGGGTCCTGGAATCGGGCATGGACAATGTGCTGGTGGTTGCCCACGGACACTTCTCGCGGATTCTCACGGCGCGGTGGCTGGAAATGGACGCACGGGAAGGCCGTCACTTCATTCTCGGAACCGCGAAGGTTTGCACCCTCGGATGGGACAAGCGAACGCCGGCAATTGTCCGTTGGGGCCTCTAAGACATTAATTTAGAAAAACTTTTGGCAAATTAGCCAATTGTGCTGGTCAAACTCCATGTTCATGGGGTAGCTTATATCTTGTTCCCAGAGCGACCCGCCGGGAACCAGGCGCGCATTCACCGGTTAGTCATCCGGGACAATGCCACAGCAGGCTGTAACGGCCGGAAAAGGAGGTTGGGAAAATGATTACTTTGACTAGCGGACGGAAGTTGACCGTCACTGCTACCCCGGCCTCTGCTGATGATCGACGCCATTTTTAACTCTCTGACCCACTCCTGATACACCGGACCGGCCCACTGCCGGCGGTGTTCTTGACGGCCATCCTCCCTTGGTTGGCTGAGTAGTCAGTTGTAGGCGCGGACCCACGCAGCATGCCGCGGGTGCGCAGTTTCCCCATAGTTCGGAACCAGCTTCTTGTTGGGTCGACTGCCGGAAGCACGCGCAATTGTGCACGACGATTCGGGTTTTTCCTGATTCGGTCCGCTAACTCCCTTTATTAAACTCGGCTATTTGCGCCCTCTAAGCCTCTGCTTTCACATGAATTCAATTGGCTCTAATTGTTGTGCCCAAATTCCGTTGATCATTCCCGGAAAGGAGGTGAACCATGCCAAAGCGCCCCGAAGAGATGCGCTTCTACAAGAGCAGCGATGCTCCCAAGGACCGCACACTGTTTAACGGCCAGCTGCTCGACCAGCGCCGTGAAGACGTTTACGTTGTCCTGCACCAGATGGGACTCATCCGTTGATTCCCCTGAGCCGGCCACGAAGGAGTTCAGATGCCAGACATTCATGCTGAACCTCAAGGAGCCCACGCGGCTACGCGTGGGCTCCTCCCCTTTTAACTGGGTCGGCCTCGGCCATGACTGTAAGCTCGATTCATGCAGGAGACGAAGCCGCACCGGCAACAAAAACGTGCCCGCTTTGTTGTTCCCAGCCGCAGTGACTCCCTGCTTCGAAACTTCACCGAGCTCGTGGGCGGGCCGCTGGGCAAACATTCGTCTCCCGGAGAGATCTCACCGCGCCCGTTCACCGTTGAACGGGTACTCATCGTTCTGACGGTAATCGCCGCTCTTGTGGCCGTGCTGGCAAAGGACTACTGCCGGGTCAACGGTTGGGAAACGCCGGGCCAGTTCTACTCCACCTGCTACTCGGACTTCCCCGAGCTGTTCAAAAACCGCGGCCTGGGCGATGGCGTGTTTCCGTTCTTCACCCAAGGCAGCCTTTTTGAATATCCAGTGCTCATGGGGATCATTGCCGGAGTAACAGCGCTCATGGTTCCCGGTCAGGGTGTGGGAAGCGAACGGATCCTGGGGTACTTCGACGTCAATGCCACACTAATTGTGGCAGTGTGGCTGGTCACGGTCATTCTGACCGCCCGGATCAACAAGCGTCGCCCCTGGGATGCCGCCATGGTGGCCGTAGCCCCCGGGATCATCCTTGCAGGCTTCATCAACTGGGACATGTGGGCCGTTGGTTTGCTGGCCCTGGGCATGTACTTTTTCTCGCGGGATAAGTTGATCCTCGCCGGTGTGTTCATCGGCCTTGGCACCGCCACTAAGCTCTATCCAGTCCTGATTCTGGGTGCCATCCTGCTCCTCTCCTTGCGGAGCGGAAAACTGCGTGCATTCCTGGTCACCGCAGGAGCGACCCTTGCGTCCTGGCTCGCCGTGAACCTGCCTTTGGCGGCACTGAACCCTTCCGGATGGCGCTACTTCTTCGAGTTCACGCAATCCCGTCCCGCCGGGTACAGCTCGCCCTGGTTCGCTTACAACCTGGTGGCGGACCGGCTCCAATGGGTGCAGATGAACGCCGCAACCATCAATACGCTGGCCCTCTACCTCTTCATAGCGGCATGTGCGCTGATCGGAGTCCTGGCTCTGTGTGCGCCGCAGCGTCCACGCATCGCCCAACTGGCCTTCCTGATTGTGGCTGCCTTCATCCTCACCAACAAGGTCTATTCCCCGCAATTCGTCATCTGGCTTGTCCCGCTCCTTGCCCTGGCGCGGCCCCGCTGGCGCGACTTCCTCATCTGGCAGGCCGCAGAGGGCCTCCACTGGGCTGCCATCTGGATGTATCTCGGACAGGCCACCAGCGGCGGGTCCGTCCAGCACAACCTGGACATGTCCTACTACGTCCTGGCGGTGGGTCTGCACATGGTGGTCACGGCATATCTGATGGCCCGGATCGTCATGGATATCTGGGATCCCGCACAGGATCCCCTGCGGGTGGCCGGCGAAGATGATCCCCATGGCGGACCCTTCGACGGAGCGCGGGACTGGTTGCGCATCGACCTTTTCCGGCCGTCGCGTTCTGTGTTCCCTTGGGTGCCCAGACATGACACGAAGTCCACGGGAGTCTCAGCAGCCAAGCAATCGGAGGTAAACAGCGATGGTTGATGTCGCCGTCGTCGGGGCCGGTCCGAATGGATTGGCCGCAGCCGTGGTCATGGCCCGCGCCGGACTGGACGTGACGTTGTACGAGGCCGCCGACGATATCGGCGGCGGTTCGCGCACTAAGGAGCTGATCGAGCCCGGGTACCTCTATGACGTATGCTCCGCGGTGCATCCGATGGCCTTGGCCTCGCCGTTCTTCCGCGATTTCGAGCTCTCTCAGCGCGTTGACCTGCGGCTGCCTGAGGTTCAGCACGGTACACCGCTGGATCAGGGTGGAGCGGCCTTGGCGTACCAGTCTCTGGAACGGACGGTCCTTGAGCTTGGCGTCGACGGGCCCGCCTACGGTCGCCTCCTTGCGCCATTGCTGGCGCGGGTGGACGGGGTGGTGGACTTTACCGCCAACCAGCTGTTGCGGGTCCCCAAGGATCCTCTGGCCGCGGTGAGGTTCGGTCTTGCCACCCTGGACCAGGGCACGCCGCTGTGGGGTCGTCGCTTCCGTGAAGAGGCCGCCCCTGCGCTGTTGACCGGAGTGATGTCCCATGCTCTGGGATCTCAGCCGTCACTCAGTTCGACCGGGGCCGGCCTACTGCTCAGCGTCCTGGCGCATGCAGGCGGGTGGGTGATTCCTGCTGGTGGTTCGTTGTCCATTGCCAGGGCCATGGCAGATGACCTGACATCCCATGGCGGGACCATCCGCGTGGGTGAGCGCGTGGATTCCCTGGATCAGGTACGGCCCGCGAAGGCCATCCTTCTGGACGTTGCGCCGCCTACGTTGGCGCGCTTGGGTGGATCTGAGGTGCCCGAACGCTACCGACACGCCTTGGAAGCATTCCGCTTTGGGAATGCTGCCTGCAAAGTGGATTTCATCCTGTCAGCTCCCGTGCCATGGCTGTCCTCCGGATTGGCCAAAGCCGGAACGGTGCATGTGGGAGGTTCGCGGAAAGCCATGGCCGAGTCCGAAAACCTCGTGGATATGGGGAGGCATCCCGCCGAGCCCTATGTCCTTGTCTCCCAGCCATCCGTTGTGGACGCGTCCCGGGCCCCCGAAGGACGCCACATCCTGTGGACCTACTGCCACGTCCCCAGGAATTCCACAGTGGACATGGCCGAAGCCGTGACCGCCCGCATAGAGCGGTACGCGCCCGGATTCCGTGACGTGGTGGTGGCATCGAAAACCACGACGGCGGCGGAACTGTCCGCGTACAACGAAAACTATGTGGGTGGGGACTTCAGCGCTGGCCTCCTCGACCTGCGAGGCCTGGTGCAACGGCCCGTGGTGTCTCCCGTGCCGTGGAGGACCCCCATGCCCGGGGTGTACCTGTGTTCCTCTTCCACTCCGCCGGGACCCGGAGTTACAGGAATGTCCGGGTACCATGCAGCGAAATATGCCCTCAAGGACATATTCAGCCTGCAGGTACCCGGACTGGGCCTGGGGCTTTAGTGGTTAGTTGGCGGCCGTGAAACGGGCGCGGCGGTGTGCCGGGCTTTCGATCTCGTCCAGCATGGCCACGGCGTAGTCCTGGGTGGAGATGGTGTTGCCGGCGGGGGAATCCTTGGCCACGGTGTATTCGCCCGTACGCTCGCCCGGCTGGATGACGGGGGCGGGTGCCAGGACGGTCCAGTCCAGGGATTCGGGGGACTGCTTCACGGCTTCGAGGGCCTTGGCCGCGGTGGTGGCCTCGGCCTTGTAGGCTTCCGGGAAATCCGGGGAGTCGAGGAGGCGGACGCCGTCGACTTCCAGGGTGCCGGCGCCGCCCACGATCATCAAACGGGTACCTTCGGCATTGCTGTAAGCAGTAGCCATGGCGTCCAGCCATTCTGCATGATCGCCGCCGGTGCGGCTGGGACCGGTCGCCAACACAACGACGTCGTGATCCTTTGCAATGGACGCGAACGTCTGGCCGTCGGCCTGGTCTGCTGCCCGGGCGGAAGCGCCGGGAACCTCTGAGCCCTTGCGGGAGATAGCGGTGACCTCGTGGCCACGGGTGATGGATTCGTTGACGATCTGGCTGCCGACCATGCCCGTTGCGCCGTAGACTGCGATTTTCATAGCTCTCCTTGAGGTTGGTATCCTTGCAATAAGACAAAGGTATCTATTGGATACCGATAGCTTCAAAGGAACTCAGTTACCTCATGGATACTAAAGATCTCCCCGCGAACATCCTGGATCCCAATTGCCCGTCCCGCGTGATCTTTCAACGCATCGGAGACAAATGGGCCTCCCTGGTGATTCAGGTTCTCGGCGACGGTCCCGTGCGTTTCTCGGAACTGCGCAAGATGGTGAACGTGGTGACGCCCAAGGTCCTGACCCAAACGTTGCGTACCTTGGAGCGCGATGGTCTCATCACCAGGACGGTCTACGCCCAGGTGCCGCCCCGCGTCGATTACCAGCTCACGCCCATGGGTGAGTCCCTGCTGCAGCCGTTGTCCCTCCTGCGTGAATGGGCCGAGAGTCACGTCCCAACCATCATGGAAGCCCGCGACGCTTATGACGATGCCCAGGACCAGGCCCTCCTCGGCTCCACCACCCAGGGGCTGCTCCAATGACGCCCCGTTGAACGTTGCCTGTCACCTAGCTGGTTTGGACGGACGGAACTGATGCGCGGCTGATTCGTCCGTCCCGCATGGCCGCGACTGCGTCGGTAAGAGGCAGGAACTCGGTGTCGTGCGTGACCATGACCGTTGCTGTCCGGAACTCGTCCGTGACGCGGCGCAGAAGCCGGACGATTGATTCGCTCCGTTCGTGATCCAGCGCCGCCGTGGGTTCATCCACCAGCAGCACCGTGGGGCTCCCCATCAGGGCACGCGCAATATTCACCCGCTGACGCTGCCCTCCGGACAACTGGTGCGGCCTTTTATGCATCGCTGCAGACAGGCCCACCACATCCAGCAGATCCTCCGCCGTGCGGCGGGCCTCCTTCACGGCGTTGCCACGGAGATGCTCGCGGATCAGCAACTGCTCGACGGCGGTGAGCGCAGGCAGCAGGTTCGGTTGCTGGAAGATGATGCCCACCTTGTCGCGGCGGAGCTCTGTGCGCTCGGCCTCCTTGAGCGCGGACACGTCCTGCCCATCGATCACGATCAGCCCGGCTGTGGGGTTGATCAGCGTGGCTGCAACGGCCAGGAGCGAGGATTTTCCGGACCCGGACGGCCCGACCAAAGAGAGGAATTCACCTTGCTTGACCGCCAGGTCCACGCCGTCCAGGGCCTTGAGGGTGGAGCCGCCGTCGGGGTATTCAAGCGAAACATTGACGAGATTCAGTGCGGAATTCATGATGTATGCCTTTCGAAGAATGTTTTAGTTGCCGCCGAGAGCCAGCAAAGGATCCACGCTGGTGACCTTGCGGACGGCCAGGACGGCGCCGGCGAGGCCGAGGATGACGATCCCCGCCACCGGCAGCAATGTGGTGACCGGGGTGATAAGGAAAGGTGCTGCCTGGGCGGCCAGGATTCCACCAGCCAGGCCAACTGCGCCCCCGACAGCTGCGCCTGCCAGCAATACGAGCGCTGCCTGCGCCAGGGCATCCCGCAGGACGTAGCCCGAGGACGCGCCCAAGGCCTTGAGCACGGCGATGTCCCGGGTGCGCTGTACGGTCCACACCGTCAGGAAGGCCACGATCACCAGGGCTGAGATGCCGTAGAGGAACGCCTGCATGAGGAGCAGCGAGCCGTTCTCGCTCTTGTATGAGGCCAAGGCTTGGAAGGATCCGGTGGGGTCGGAGCTGACCGTTCGGGCGGCCACATTGGCGGCGTCGACGTTGACGGAAGCGTCGTCGTCGTACGTCACTGTGAGGACGGTGGCCGTGCCCGGTGCCGCATGGGCGACTGCGCGCCAGGTATCGAGCGTGGTCCATACGACCCCGGTGTGTGAATACCACTGGTCCTCCACAATGTCTGAAACCGTCAGGTCGGTGCCGCCCAGACGAAGCCGGCTGCCTTCGGTCAGGCTCAGTTCCTTTGCCAGGGTCCGGCCCACGACTACGGTCCCGTCCTCCACAGTGGAGGGAGCTTCCGAACCACCGAAGACGGCGACGTTCGCTGTGCCACTGGGGTTGCCGCCGTCGGCCAGGGATTGGGCCCGCGACTGGCTGATGCCCAGCGCCTGTGCGGATTTCACACCCTGCTGGTCGCGCCAGGTCTGAAGTTGGGCGTTGGAAACTTCCGATTCCGTGTAGGACGCTTTCGGCTCGCCGCCCGCGGGAGCGCCGAAGACGATCTGCTGCGCGGGCAGTGCCGCTATGGCTGACGTGGACTGGTTGCCCAACCCCGCCGTCAGCCCCGAAAGCATGACGAGCAGCAGCGTGATGAGCGCGACCACGCTGCCCATGAGGGCAAATCGGCCTTTGGCGAAACGGATGTCGCGGATGGCGAGAAACATCGGATTCCTTCTGTTTGGTGCGGGCTTGATCCTGTTGCCTCCAACTCTTCCGGCGATGGGCATAGCGGACATCGGGAGCCGGATGGATTGGCGGACGCCGGGAGGTTGAAACGGGAATCATCCGAAAGGTTGATTCGCATACCTTGGGCGGAATATCGGGCCGGACAGGCAAGGGCCGGGGATACGCTGGAAGGCATGCAGTCCCCCACCGGCGCCACCACGATCCTCCGGGTCCTGCGCGTGTGCCTCCATGTTGGTTTTGCCGTGCTGTTGCTTGTGGCAATCGTGCGGTTGCTGGGCGGCCTGGGCTCTGCCGGCGCGCCCTCACCCCTCGCAGTGACCGCCGGTTTGGGGCTTTCGGCTCTGCTGGCTGCGGTGTACCTCGCTGGAACAGTCCTGGAGAAACGGCACGCCAGCAACCCCTCCAGATTCAACCCAACGCCCTACGCACTCTGGTGGCTGGCCGCCGTCATGGTCCTGTGGCTGCTCCTGCTGCTGGTCAGCGGGGACTTTGCCTGGGTGGCTTTCCCGCTGTTCTTCCTGCAGCTCCACCTCCTTCCACGGCGCCTGGCGCTGCCTGCGATTGTGCTGAGCACCGCCCTGCTGGTGGGTGCTCTGTGGTTCCACAGCAGGGGGTCTGCCGATGGCGGCCTGCAGCTCGCCATGGTGCTGGGCCCCGTGTTCGGCGCGGCTTTCGCGGTAGTGACCGGCCTGGCGTACCGGGCGTTGTTCCTGGAGGCGGAGAACCAGCGGCTTGTCGCCGAAGAACTGCGCCGGACCCGCGACGCGCTGGCGCAAACCCAGCACGACGCCGGCATGCTGGCCGAACGCGGACGACTCGCCCGCGAAATCCACGACACCCTGGCGCAAGGCTTCTCCAGCATCGTCCTCATGGGGAGGTCCGCAGAGAAAGCCCTTGACGGCGGAAACACCGAGACAGCGAAGGAACAGTTGAGGATCGTCCAGGACACAGCCTCAGCCAACCTGGCGGAGGCACGCAGCTTCGTTCGGGGACTGCGGTCGCCCGACCTTGAACACTCAGGGTTGGTGGACACACTGCGCCGGCTCTGTGAAAAGACCGAAACTGAGGCGGCGGCAAGGGGAACAGCGCTGCGTTGCCGCTTCGAACTGGTGGGCACGCCCGTTGAGCTTCCCAACACCTACCAGACCACCCTGCTCCGGGCCGCCCAGGCTTCCCTCGCGAACGTTTGGGCGCATGCGAAGGCGCGTGCCGCCGTCGTGACCCTGTCCTTCCCGGGTTCCGAGGTGACGCTGGACATTTTCGACGACGGTGTCGGTTTTGAACCAACGACGGCGGTCGGCACCGCGCGCGGTGACGGTACCGGCGTCGGGCTTCTGAGCTTGCGCGAACGCTTGGCGGCGCTGGAGGGCAGGCTGGATCTCGAGTCGGCCCCCGGTGAGGGCACGGTGGTGGCCATCCGCGTACCTTTGCCAACCGGAGAGGCGGCGTCGTGACAGGGATCCGGGTGTTGTTGGTGGACGACCATCCAGTGGTCAGGGCCGGGCTTCGGGCCATGTTGGGCGACTTTCCGGGGGTGAGTGTGGTGGCGGAGGCCGCTGACGGGGATGCCGCGTTGGCGGAGTTGAGCAAGCTGCACACGCTCGGCGAGCCGGTGGACCTGGTGCTCATGGACCTGCAAATGGGCAGTGGCATGGATGGTGTGACCGCCACGCAAAAGATCAAGGCCGGAGAGGCCGGGGCTCCGCCGCCACCCGTGCTGATTTTGACCACGTACGATACCGACGCGGACATCCTCGCGGCCGTGGAGGCCGGCGCCAGCGGCTACATGCTCAAGGACGCCCCACCGGAACAGATCCGGCAGGCGGTTCTTTCAGCTGCCGCCGGCCAGACCGCATTGGCGCCGGAAGTGGCGGCCCGGCTGATGGGGAGGATCAGGAACCCATCGCCTGTTCTGAGCGGCAGGGAAGTCCAACTGTTGGAATTGCTCGCCACCGGGATGAGCAATCGGGCCATCGCCAAGCAGCTCTTCATTTCCGAGGCCACCGTTAAGACGCATCTGGTCCACATCTATTCCAAGCTGGGTGTAGACAACCGGACGGCTGCCATCGCGACGGCAACGCAGCGCCGGATCATCCGCGGGCACTGACCCCCCATGTAGGTCGCAGATCAGGTCGTTCTCAGCGCTCAGAACGACCTGATCTGCGACTCAGTTGGGTAAGCAATTTTGGTGAAACGGTTGACCTTTGGCTTTCGAACAGTGACGATTAGTGCACGTTTCGCTATGAGTTAGATCACAAACTGTCACTCGTCGAAAGTTGGCTCACATGTCCGCACCCTCCTTGGGTCTGTCCGGAGCTGCCCCCAACAGCTCCGTACGCACCAAAAAAGGTTCGCTAGCCAGGAAGGCCGCTTCCCTCGGCATCGCCTCGCTGCTCCTCACTGGAACCATCCCCGCCCTCACATTTGCCGCCGCCGATGCCGCTCCCGGGGACCCCGCAGCGATCAAAACCGTTACCCCGGAAGTGCCCGTCGACGCAGCTGGAGTATCCCTCGGGTCGGTGACCGGCTTTACCCAGTCCGGCAACGTCGTCGACCTCTCCGCCGCTAAGGGCGCCATCCGCGTCACCTTCCTGGACGACAGCAACTTCCGCCTCGAAGCCGACCCCAGCGGAAAGTTCACGGACCCCGCCAACACAGACCAAGGCGACCCGGCCAGGACAGCCAACATTGTGGTGGGCAAGGACAAGTTCCCCGGCACCACGCCAACCGTCACCGACGGCGACTGGCTGTTCCTGAAAACCGCGAAGATCAGCGTGGAGATCAACAAGGCCACCACCCAGCTCCGCGTAGTCAGGGCCGACGGCTCGCTGGTCCTGGAGGAATCCGCGCCCATCACCTTCGGCGCCAACTCGGCCACACAGCACCTCGCCCAGCGGGATGGCGAGCAATTCATTGGCGGCGGCATGCAGAACGGCCGCTCAGTCCACACCGGCGCCCTGATCAACATCGCCAAGAACTTCGATTGGGACGACGACGGCTACCCCAACGCCGTGCCGTACTACATGTCCTCCATGGGCTACGGAGTCCTGCGTGACACGTTTGCCCGCGGCTCCTACAACTTCGGCGCCGAGCCAACCACTACACACGAGGAAAAGCGCTTTGACGCCTACTACTTCGTGGGCGATTACAAGCAGTCCCTGGGCGCCTACACCACGCTGACCGGCAAGCCGATGATGCCTCCGGTCTACGCCCTGGAATACGGCGATGCTGACTGCTACAACCGCTCAAACCCGGGATATTCATCCTCTGGCTACGGTGATCCCGACGGCGCCAAGCAGCGGACCCCCGACGCCATCAAGACAGCGCGGAAGTTCGTGGAGAACGATATGCCCGCCGGCTGGATGCTGGTCAACGACGGCTACGGCTGCGAATACCAGCAACTTCCGGAAACCGTGAGCAACATCGAGGACGAAACCGACCTCAAAGTCGGCCTCTGGACCCAGCGCTCCCTGACCAACCAGGAATACGAAGTGGGTGAGGCCGGCGTCCGGCTCCGCAAGCTCGACGTCGCTTGGGTTGGCCAGGGTTATCGCCAGGCACTCACCGGCTGCGAAGCTGCCCACGGCGGCATCGAACAGTACTCGAATGCCCGCGGCACCTCGCTGATGGTGGAGGGCTGGGCCGGTTCCCAGCGATGCGGCATGCAGTGGACAGGCGACCATTCAGGGAACCTCGACGCCGTCCGCTGGCAGGTCTCGGCCCTCACCGGTGCCGGCAACTCGGGTCTGGCGTTCACCACGGGCGACGTTGACGGCATCTTTGGCGGATCTGCGGAGTCCTACGTCCGTGACCTCCAGTGGAAGGCCTTCGCTCCGGCGCTGTACTCCATGTCCGGCTGGGCTGCGACGGACAAGCGTCCGTGGCTCTACGGCGACGAGGCCACGGCCATCAACCGCCAATACCTGCAGCTCCGTCAGCAGCTCATGCCCTTCATCTACACACTGGCACAGGAGGCCTCCACAAGCGGTGTGTCCATGATGCGGTCCATGGCCCTCGAGTTCCCTGACCAGCAGTGGTCCTACGGTGCCGAGGCGAACAACCAGTTCATGCTCGGCTCCGACTTCCTGATGGCACCGGTCTTTACCCAGACCGACGTCCGCAACGGTATCTTCCTCCCGGCCGGGCAGCAGTGGGTGGATTACTGGACCGGCAAGCTCTACCAGGGCGGCCAGATCCTCAACGGCTACAACGCGCCCCTGGATAAGCTGCCGGTCTTCGTCCGTGCCGGAGCGGTGATCCCCCAAGGCATCGTGGCACGCAATGCGTCCCTGGTCCCGGAGGATTCCATGATCACCCTGGACGTTTACGCCCAGGGCCAGGACACCTTCACGCTCTACGAGGACGACAAGGTCACCCGCGAATTCAAGGACGGCAAGTCCTCCAGCCAGCTCTTCTCCGTGGACGCTCCGGGCAAGGGCAACAGCAGCGTCAAGGTGTCCATCGGTGAACGGAAGGGCGAGTACACAGGGAAGGCCGCGGCCCGCCCATACGAACTGAAGGTCCACGCCGGCGCAGCGCCGAAGGACATCAAAATCGGTGGAACCAAGCTCACGCAACTCTCCACGCAGGCCGCGTATGCCGCAGCGACCACCGGCTGGTTCTTTGATGAAGCCAACAACGGAACCATCTGGGTCAAGACGGGTGCAATCGCCTCCAACCAGTCCGCCACGGTTCAGCTCCAGCAAGCCGGTCCCCTGGGCGGCAAGAGCCAGGAAGACACGGCCGCTGAGGTCCGCGTCACCACCGGCCAGCAGGTCTTCCAGGACCAGGAAACCACCGTCACCGCGGCCTTCGTCAACACCGGAACCAAGGCGAAGACCAACGTGGTCCTCACCCCGGTTCTCCCCGAAGGCTGGACGGTCGTCTCGTCCGCCGGTGCGATAACGGCCAAGGTTGAGGGCGGCGCGACAACCACAGCCACTTTCGTCATCAAACCCGGCTCCAGCGCGAAGGCTGGCCAGCAGACCGTGCGTGTATCGGCGTCGTACGCTGCTTCCGGCTCGACCCAATCGGTGACCGGCGGCAACCAGATCTACGTTGCCTACGGTTCCTTGGCCGCGGCGTACAACACCGTCTCGATCACCACCGTGGCGGGTAAGGCACTCGGAAACTTCGACGGCGGAGGAGCCACCTTCGCTGCCGAGCAGCTGGCTGCCGCTGCGGTTCCGGCAGGCGGCGTCCGGCCGGGCAGCACGGTGACGGTGGATGCCGGAAAGCCTACGCAGGTTGATTACACATGGCCGGCCGTGGGACCGGATGTCCCCAACTCTGTGGCATTGTCCGCGCAGACCATCGCCGTGAAAGGCAAGGGAACGCACCTTGCCGTCCTCGGCTCGGCCGCCGTGGGCAACGGCACAAGTCCTGCGTTGACCTTGACGTACGCTGACGGATCCACGGAGAAACAGTCCATCTTCTTCCCCAACTGGCTGCAGCCGTCCGTGTTGAACGGGGCATTGCTCGCGGTATCCGAACAAGGCCGCAACAACGCCAACGGACCTTCTCCGGAGTACACGCAATACAAGTATCAGGCGTTCTCCAACACTGTTCGGCTCAACCCCACCAAGGAACTGGCCTCGGTCACTCTGCCCACCGACACCCGGGTGAAGTTCTTCGACTGGAAGGTTACCTCGCAACCGCTGCCGGATGTCCCTCACGGATCGGTGTACGCCTCTGAAACGCCGTGGGTCCAGGCTTTGAACGGCTACGGCGTGATCGGCAAGAACGTGGCCAACAAGGACTCGGCGTCGTCCCCGGACGTGCCGTTGGCCATCAACTACACCGATCCGGCCACCGGCAAGCAGCCCGTCTTTACCAAGGGCCTGGGCGTCCATGCTGCTTCCAGGATCACATACTACCTGGGCGGCAAGTGCACGTCATTCACCTCTCAAGTGGGCCTTGAAAGCGGCTTCGGCGGGAACATCATCTTCAAGGTCAACGCCGACGGTGTGAACAAGTACCAGTCGCGCACGTACACGCCGGGATTCGCTCCGGAATCGGTGTCCGTTGACCTGACGGGTGTGGCGTACGTGGAGCTGGCGGTTGACCCGTCCGGTTCCATCAATGGCGCACATGGTGTCTGGGGTGATGCCAGGTTCACGTGCGCTCCCTAGCTCGCGTGTCCTGACGGCCGTCGCTTGCCACTCTTATCGGGCGGTGGCAGGCGGCGGTTGTCCGTCTGCCGGCCGGGACAAGAAACTGTCAGGGGAACCGGGCATAATGTGGCAAATGGGGAAAACACGTACTTTGATTCTTGGTCTGGCCACGATCGTGCTGGCAGGCTCGCTGACCGCTTGCGACGACGGCCGTTCCGGCGCTGAGGGAGCCGCCAAGCAGCTCGCCTCCTCACTGTCGGCGCTCGACGTCGGTCAGCTCGCCGTTGAGGGCAAGGATGCCGCCGCGGCCAACGATCAACTGAAGGCAGTCTTCGAGGGACTCGACGCCAAACCGTCGGTGCAGTCCGGTGACGTCAAGCTCGACGGCGACACCGCCACTTTCCCTCTTAACTACAGCTGGAACATCGGCTCGGCCAAGTGGGAGTACAGCTCCGAGGCCACTTTGAAGAAGTCCGGTGACAAGTGGGCGGTTCAGTGGAGTCCGGCCCTGCTGGCACCACAGCTTTCCGACGACGAAACTCTTTCCGTCAAGACCGTTCCTGCCCAGCGCGGACAGATCCTGGGTGCCGGAGACGCCCCGATTGTGGAGGACCGGCCCGTCTTCCGGGTGGGCATCGACAAGACCAAGATTCCCGCGGAACAAGCGGACGCGTCAGCGCGGGCAATGGCTGCCCTGCTGGGCTTGGACGTTGAGGAGTACGCCAAGCAGGTTGCTGCGTCCGGACCGCAGGCGTTCGTGGAAGGCCTGGTTCTGCGGGCCTACACGCCCGATATCACCGAGGCCAAGATCAAAGCCATCCCTGGCGGTGCGAGCATCCTGGACTCGATGGCCCTTGCACCAACGCGGACATTTGCGCGTGCGCTGCTCGGAAGCGTTGGACAGGCCAGCGCGGAGCAGATTGAGAAGTCCAACGGCGCCTTGCGGGCCGGCGACACCACAGGTACCGGCGGCCTGCAGCAGAAGTACGACACGCTGCTGCGAGGCAAGGACGGCGTTGAGGTTATTGCCAGTACCGCAGCCAAGGCTGAGGGGGAGACACCCGGCACCAAGGTGTTCTTTTCCTCCCTCCCCGCACCCGGTACCACTCTCAAGACCACCCTTGACCTGAAACTGCAGCAATTGGCCGAGGAAACTCTTGCCGGTGTTGGTCCGGCGTCAGCCATTGTGGCTATACGGCCGTCCACGGGCGCTGTGCTTGCGGCGGCCTCCGGCCCGGGGAGCAACGGCTACAACACTGCAATGTTGGGGCAGTACGCACCAGGTTCCACGTTCAAGATGGTTGATTCCCTGGCGATGTTCAGGAACGGCGCCACTCCCGATTCCAAGGTCGATTGCCCACCCACTGTGACGGTGGACGGACGAACCTTCAAGAACGCGGAGGGCTACCCGGAGAGCTCCCTGGGTTCTGTCGCCCTGAGGGATGCGTTTGCCCACTCCTGCAACACTGCCTTCATCAATGCCCGCGACACCGTCAGCCAGGACCAGTTGGAATCCGCGGCCCAGGCGCTCGGGGTGGCTGTTGAAGCCCCCAAGCTTGGCGCGGACGCGTTCCTGGGTTCCGTGCCCGGAGCTGCTGAAGGTACGGAGCACGCCGCATCCATGATTGGCCAGGGAAAGGTGCTCTTCTCGCCCCTCTCCGCCGCGGTCATGGCAGCTTCTGTCGCCAACGGTGCTCCCGTTTCACCCCAGCTCGTGCTCAATGCCGACGCCGTGCCAGCCACCACCTCCACGGCCACGCCCACCGAAAGCAGTTCCGCCACGCCGTCGGCGGATTCCGCAACGGCCAGCGCGCTCCCTGCCTCGCCGGCATCCACCAAGCCGATCACCAAGGAGGAAGCTGCTTCCCTGGCCGACATGATGCGGGCAGTAGTAACCTCCGGCCATGCGGGGTTCCTTGCTTCGGTGCCGGGTGCTCCGGTTGGAGCGAAGACGGGAACGGCCGAATTCGGTAATGACAACCCACCCAAGACCCACGCGTGGATTGTTGCCACTCACGGGGACCTGGCAGTTGCAGTGTTTGTTGAAGATGGCGGACTTGGTGCGACCACCAGTGGGCCGTTGCTGAAGACGTTCCTGACCGCGGCGGGCTGATCCGGAGGAGAACCATGGAAGGCAGTACCCAGTGTGTGGTGGCCGGCGGAGGTCCGGCCGGGATTATGCTGGGGCTGCTCCTTGCCCGGGCCGGCGTGCAGGTCACCGTATTGGAAAAACACGCCGACTTCCTCCGGGACTTCAGGGGCGATACCGTCCATGCGTCCACCGTCCGGCTCCTGGACGAGTTGGGTTTGGGAGAGGACTTCAGGGCCCTGCCGCAGAGCCGGTTGGGGAACTTCCGGTTGCCTGTTGCCGGGGGTGGTTCGGTGGTGCTGGCCGACTTCGGACTCCTCAAAGAGCCCTACAACTATGTGGCAATGGTTCCCCAGTGGGACCTGTTGAATTTCCTGGTGGCAGCGGCCGGGCAGGAACCCACCTTTACACTGCGCATGAATACCGAGGTCACGGACCTGCTGCGGGACTCTTCGGGAGCGGTGACCGGTGTGGCTTACCAGACCCGGGATCCCCTGACAGGTGCGCAGCTGGAAAGTGGCGAACTGCGGGCCTCCCTCACTGTGGCGTGCGACGGCCGAGGTTCGGTTCTGCGGCAACGGGCCGGACTGGCTCCCCACGAATACCCGGTGCCGTTCGACACTTGGTGGTTCCGGCTCCCCCGCACTGCCGACGAGGACGAACCCGTTGCCTCCATAGCTCCACGTTTCGGCAACTCTGACGTCCTGTTGAGCCTGACCCGCAAGGATTACCACCAGATCGCCTATCTGGCCGCGAAGGGCCTGGATCCCCGGCTCAGGGCCGAAGGAGTGGAGGCCTTCCGGGCCAGGGTGGCGCGGCTGAGGCCGGATCTCGCTGATCGCGTAGACACCATTGGGTCCCTGGATGAGCTGCACCTGCTGGATGTGAAGCTCAACCGCTTGTCCCGCTGGCATCAGCCGGGCCTGCTGTTGATCGGAGACGCAGCGCATGCCATGTCCCCGGCCGGCGGCGTGGGAATCAACCTGGCAGTGCAGGACGCGGTGGCGGCGGCACGCATTATCGCGTCACCACTGCTGAGCGGAACGCTCGACGACGGCCACCTCGCCGCCGTCCAAAAACGGCGTTGGCTACCTACCGTGATTGTGCAGACCTTCCAGCGGCTGCTGCATCGCGCCATCTTTGCCCGAGTGATGGCCGGCAAGCAGCCCAAACCTCCCGGGATCCTGGTCCTGATGGCCCGGCACGTGCGCGCTTTCCCCAAGCTTCCAGCCCGCATGATCGCCTTTGGGCCACGCCCCGAGCGCGCGCCGGACTTTGCCCGGCGAAAGCCCTAGCGCTGCGTCGCCGCCCAAGCCAGGTGCCGCCGTCGGGCGTTAACAGCCCGGCGTGGGAGGATTGAAACGTGGCCCATATTGACGTTTCCGGCATCGACTACTTCCTCTCCGACGGCACCCAGCTGCTCAACGGCGTGACCTTCAAGGTCCCCGACGGCACCAAAACGGCACTGATCGGACCCAACGGAACAGGCAAGACCACACTGTTCAAGATCATCTCCGGAGACCTCACGCCGGACGAAGGCGCCGTGGGCCGCTCGGGCAATATGGGCATCATGCGGCAGTTCGTGGGCCAGGTCCGCGATGAATCCACCGTCCGCGATCTCCTGGTTTCCACCGCACAGGCCGGGCTCGCCGCTGCTGCCAAGGCAGTCGAGGAAGCCGAGCTCGCCATGATGGAGCACGATGACGAGCCCACCCAGATGAAGTACGCCCAGGCGATCGTGGACTGGGGTGATGCCGGCGGCTACGACGTGGAGACCGTCTGGGACGAAGTCTGCATGGCGGCGCTGGGAATTTCCTTCGACAAGGCACAGTTCCGCCGTGCCTCCACCCTGTCTGGTGGCGAGCAGAAACGCCTGGTGCTGGAAGCGCTTTTCGCGGGGCCGGACGAGCTCTTGCTCCTCGACGAACCGGACAACTACCTTGACGTTCCCGGCAAGCGTTGGCTGGAGGGCAAGCTCAACGAGTCCAAGAAAACCGTTCTGTTCATCAGCCACGACCGCGAGCTGCTCAACAATGCTGCTGGTCGGATCGTCACCCTTGAGCCGGGCATCAACGGCGCCGGTGCTTGGATCCACGGCGGCGGCTTCGGCTCCTACGTAGAAGCGCGCGCAGACCGCAACGCCCGGTTCGAGGAACTCCGCAAGCGCTGGGACGAGGAGCACATCAAGCTCAAAGAACTCGTCAACATGTACAAGAACAAGGCGGCATTCCGCTCCGATATGGCCAACAGGTACCAGGCAGCGCAGACCCGACTGGCCAAGTTCCTGGAGGCCGGGCCGCCGGAGGCCCTGCCCATCGAGCAGAACGTGAAGATGCGGCTCAAGGGCGGCCGCACCGCCAAGCGAGCCGTCGTTGCCGAGAAGCTGGAACTGACCGGACTCATGAAGCCGTTCTCCACGGAGATCTGGTTCGGGGACCGGGTGGGCGTCCTGGGGTCCAACGGCTCGGGCAAGAGCCACTTCCTGCGCCTTCTCGCCACCGGTGGTACCGACCCGGAGCGCGAGCACCTGCCGGTGTCCGACGTCGTCATCGCGGAAGTCCCGCACCAGGGAACTGTGAAACTGGGTGCACGCATCCGGCCCGGGTTCTTCGCCCAGACACATGTCCGTCCGGATCTTCTGGGCCGGACGTTGTTGGAAATCCTGCACCGCGGTGACGAACACCGCTCGGGCCTTCCGCGTGAAGCTGCAGCCGGGGCGTTGGATTCCTATGGCCTGGCGGGTCAGTCGGAGCAGAAGTACGAGTCCTTGTCGGGTGGCCAGCAGGCGCGTTTCCAGATCCTGCTGCTCCAGCTGTCCGGGGCGACGCTCCTGCTGCTGGATGAGCCCACGGACAACCTTGACCTGCACTCGGGTGAAGCCCTGGAGCGTGCCATCGACGCGTTCGAGGGCACCGTCCTGGCCGTCACGCACGACCGTTGGTTCGCCAAGTCTTTCGACCGTTTCCTGATCTTCGGGTCCGACGGCAAGGTTTACGAATCCGAAGAGCCTGTGTGGGACGAAAAGCGGGTAGAGCGCGCCCGCTGAGGGATGTGAGCAAGCGCTTGTGCGCAAATGATCACTCAGCATGATTAAGTGATCACTCCCCTGCTACCGTGGAGGTATGGGAACAACTGAACGCCACCGGCTCATCGGCGATCTGTTGCGTGGGCAAGAAGAAGTAACCGTGGACGAACTGGTCTCGGTTACCGGAGCTTCCGGGGCAACCATCCGCCGCGACCTTGAGATCCTCGCAGCCAACGGCGTGCTCAAGCGCGTGCACGGAGGCGCCCGCAGTCTGCTGGCCCGCGGAGAGAATCCAGGCTACGGACAGCGCGAACTGGAAGACCACCAGGCCAAGGCCCGCATAGCCAAAGCCGTGGACGGACTCATCAGGGATCGCGAGCACGTGTGGCTGGACAGCGGCTCCACGGCGACGGAAATCGCCCGCAGACTCAGCACACGCCAGCTCACGGTGATGCCCATGTCCCTGCACAGCGTCCAAGCCCTCACGCAACCCATGGAAGGCCGGGCTCCTGAGCTCATCCTCCCCGGAGGTAGTCTCATCCCAGGCGAGCAGTCTTTCAGGGGACCCATGGCGGAAGCCAACATCCGCTCGCTGAGGTTCGATACCGCCGTCGTGACTCCCTGCGCGCTCAACCTCAAAGACGGACTCCTGGCCCATGACCTCGAGGACGCGGCCGTGAAGCGTGCCGGTTTGGAGTCGGCGGCACGCGTGATCGTCGCGGCAGCGGGAAACAAGTGGAATGCCGGCGCCAGGGCCCTGGTTGCAGCGATGGACAGCGTGGACGTTATCGTGACGGACCTGGAGCCATCCCCCGAAGACCTTGCCCAGCTCAACAAACTCTCCGTGGAAGTTGTGATTGCATGACCACCAACACCAGAAGCGCCACCAACGTCAGAGCTGCTGCAGTGGCGACGTTCCTGATCTTCGGCATGAACGGTTTGGTCTTTGCCAGTTGGGCGGCCCGCATCCCGGCAGTGACCGAAGCTCTCAGCCTCACGTCCGGCCAGATGGGCACGCTGTTGCTCTGCACCGCGGTTGGCTCCTTGCTGGCGTTGCCGTCCGCAGGTTGGGTAGTGGGCCGGATCGGTACGGCAAACACGGTTCGGCTGGCCGGAATTGTGGCAGGCGCCGCCGGTGCAGCCATTGCCTTCTCGCTGATGGCCGCGTCCGTACCTGCCACGGCGGTGGCCCTGTTCTTCTTTGGCATTGGCATTGGCCTCTGGGACGTCGCCCAGAACATCGAAGGCGCCGACGTCGAACACCGGCTCGAACGGACCATCATGCCGCAATTCCACGCGGCATTCAGCGGTGGCGCCTTCCTGGGCGCGCTGATCGGTGCGGGATTGTCCCAGCTGGGAGTTGGCCTGCCCGAGCACTTGCTCGTGATCGCCGCCATTGCCGTCACTCTGGCACTGACGGTCCCCAAGTACTTCCTGCCGCACGAAGCCGTGGAAATTCGCGACGGCGGCGGGTCGGCAGCCAAGGGCCCCTCGGCTTGGCGGGATGGCAGGACGCTGCTCATCGGCGTGGTGGTCCTGGGTGCCACCCTTACCGAGGGTGCGGGCAATGACTGGATCGCCAAGGCGGCGGTGGACGGGCTGGGTGCCTCGGAGTCCACTGGAGCCCTGCTGTTCGCCCTGTTTGTCCTGGCCATGACCGTCATGCGGTTCCTGGGCGGTAAGGCGATCGACAAATTTGGCCGGGTGGCCGTTCTTCGCGCGAGCATGGCCGCAGCCGCCTTGGGCCTGGCCCTGTTCGTTTTCGCGGGCAACGTGGTTTTGGCCGGAGTCGGCGCAGCCCTTTGGGGCATTGGGGCGGCGCTGGCCTTCCCCATGGGTATGTCTGCGGCCGCCGATGATCCCAAACACGCCGCTGCCCGGGTCTCCGTGGTTTCCACCATCGGCTACATTGCCTTCCTGGCAGGGCCGCCGCTGCTGGGCTACTTGGGCGACCAAACCGGGATCCACTTGGCACTGCTGGCCATCGGGGCGCCTATTCTGCTGGCTCTCCTGCTTGCCGGCGTCGCGAAGCCCTTGCCGCCCAAATAGTCCTGCCATCCGATAGAGCATTCTCCCTAATGCATATATCCCGGAAGCGCCACCACATCAGAAGTACCACTCCGGCGGCCAGGCAGGCTCCGCCCACCACATCGCTCAGCCAGTGCGCAGATAGATAGGTTCGGCTGATCATCATCGCGATGATGCCCAGAGCAGCCAGCGACGTCATCCACCAACGGCCGGCGAGGATAGCGAGCACCAGCAGGAACGTCGTCGTGGCGGAAACATGCCCGGAAGGGTATGAACCGGTGTCGGTGAGGACCTTGGCTCCGACGGGCCGTTCCCGTCCCACTAGCACCTTGGCCAGCTGGGTCAAGGCAAGAGCGGCTATTCCGGACGCCGCTACGAAAAGTGCTGTCACCGGTCGTTTCCAAGCCACCAGCGCGAGGGCCAGCACCCCCTGGGCCGACAGCATTCCCACATAGCCCACCCAGTTGAGGATCCCGTTGACGCCGTCCCACAAGGGTGAGTGCAACGTGAAGGAGAAAGCCTGCCACCAGGTGTCCACGCCATTGAAGGCAGGTTGGCCGTGTCCTGCCAGGATCATGGCTCCGGGAACCGCAAACACGCATAACAGCAATATTCCGGGGCTAACCAACTGCCAATCCGGCTGGTGCCGGGGAGTCACGACGCGAATCATCAACTCATCGTAGCCATGGCGGCCCTGCGGTACTGGCAGGCGATACTGTGAAGGGATGCGAGGCTTCGTGGGCAAAGGCCCCAAACGTGTTGTCAAACTCGACCACTTCCTGGTGCGGGCTGTTTCCCGGCAACCGCAGGGAGACCATGACGTCTTCTTCCGGCGGCTCTCTTCCGCAGCTACAAAAGGCAAGCTGTGGTTCGGCATCGCGGGGATCATGGCGACGGTTCCCGGGAAGCCCCGCAGAGCGGCCCTGCACGGCCTGCTCGCTTTGGGTGTTGCTTCCGGCGTTACCAACGTCATTTTCAAGCGTGCCTTGCCTCGCAGGCGGCCGCTTCCTGAACATCTGCCGTTGTTCCGTTTCGTGAATCCGCAACCCACAAGCTCTTCGATGCCGTCAGGCCACTCTGCGTCCGCTGTGGCCTTCGCCGTGGGTGCAGGAATTGTCTCGCCGGCGATCGGCGTTGCTTTGGCGCCCATCGCCGTGGGGGTGGCCTACTCACGCGTGCACACAGGTGCCCATTGGCCATCCGACGTCGTCTTTGGCTCTGCTTTGGGTGCCGGCGCGGCTTTCCTTACCCGGAAGTGGTGGCCGGCCCGGCCGGCGGAGCCGACTCCCCGCCGCACCCCCGCTGAGGTTCCCGCAATTCACGACGGCGAGGGGCTGAGTATCGCGGTCAACGTCCTGGGCGGATCCTACTCCCCCGAAACCGGCGAACTCCTGCGGCGTATATTTCCAAAGGCGTATATAAGGGAGATTTCCGAGGGCGAGGACGTCGCGGAAGAGATCAAGGCGGCAGCAACCCGGCCCGGCACCGTAGCGCTGGGCGTGTGGGGCGGCGACGGAACGGTGGGAGCGGCAGCTGCTGCCGCCGTCGAACATTCCCTGCCCCTGGCAGTTCTGCCGGGAGGGACGCTGAACCACTTTGCGCGCGACCTCGGCGCCCGCTCGATCGAGGACGTGCTGGACGCCCTGACCAACGGCCTCGCAGCATCCGTGGATCTGGGGCATGTAGTTGTCCAGCGCGGGCTGCCGGAGAAACCGGAGACCTCCGAACTGGCAATGCTGAACACGGCGAGTGTGGGCGTGTATCCCAACCTGGTCCGGCGGCGGGAGCGCCTCCAGCCGGCCATGGGCAAGCCGCTCGCCAGTGTGGTGGCATCCCTCCGGACCTTCGGCGTGAACTCCCCCACCACCCTCACTGTGAATGGACAGCGGCACAAGCTCTGGATTCTCTACATGGGCCGGGGAAGGTTTTACCCCAGCGACCATGCACCCATCCGGCGTCCGGTGCTTGATGATGGTGTGTTCGACCTCCGCATGATCACGGCGGACGAGCCGTTCGCACGGGCGCGATTGCTGTGGGCCGTTGTCACCGGCACGGTGTCAGCTTCCAAAGTCACCCACCTGAGCGAGGCCACGGAAATTACCATCGAAGCGATCGGGCAGCCGTTGGTGCTGGCCGTGGACGGTGAGCCAACGCCCGGAGTCCGCTCGGCTACCTTTGTGGTGAAGCCGCAGGCCCTTCGTGTGTATTCGTCCTTGCCGGTGGCTGAGTAAGCCGGACCGCTGGGGGTCATCCGGTAGGACTACCCTGACTGAACCCTGAATCATCCCTGAGACAGGCGATTTACGCGCCCTCCCTGAGTAGCGTGGTGAGTACATTCAAAACTCACCTGCACACCCATGTGCTCCGAGGAGGGAACGCTTCCATGATCGAAGCAAAAGGCCTGACGAAGGTTTACGGCCAAAAAACTGCCGTCGGCGGCGTCAGTTTCACTGTCCAGGCTGGACGGGTGACGGGCTTCCTGGGCCCCAACGGCGCCGGCAAGTCCACCACGATGCGCATGATCATGGGACTGGACTCTCCCACATCGGGCGATGTCACGGTCAATGGCCTGCACTATGCGCAGCACAGGGCTCCCCTGCACCAGGTGGGTGCCCTGCTGGATGCGAAGGCGGTCCACACCAGCCGCAGTGCTTACAACCATCTTTTGGCCATGGCGGCAACGCACAGCATTCCCACGGCCCGCGTTCACGAGGTCATCGAAATGACCGGACTCGGTGCGGTGGCCAAGAAGAAGGCAGGCGGGTTCTCGCTGGGTATGGGACAGCGCCTCGGCATTGCGGCGGCGCTTCTGGGCGATCCGCAAACCCTCATCCTCGATGAGCCGGTCAACGGCCTGGATCCCGAAGGTGTTCTCTGGGTGCGAAACCTGGTCAAGTACCTGGCCAGCCAGGGCAAGACCGTATTCCTTTCCTCGCACTTGATGAGCGAAATGGCGCAGACCGCTGACCACCTGATTGTGATCGGCCGGGGCCGGATCATCGCTGACGCTCCTGTGCAGGACATCATCGCCGGCGCACAGCAAGCCAAGACCCTGGTCCGGACATCAGCTGCCAGCCAGTTGTCGGCCCTGCTTGTCGGGGACGGCGTCCGGGTTGACCAGAGCCAAACCGAAACCCTCGAAGTTGTGGGCCTGCAGCCCCGTGAGATCGCCCAGGTGGCGCTGGATAACAACGTGCTCGTCTACGAATTGACACCGCAGGTTTCCTCGCTGGAGGACGCGTACTTCAATCTGACCAAGGACGAAGTGGAGTACCAATCGCATATGTCCGGTGAGCCTGTAGCCGCTGCGCAGGAAGGAAAGTAAGGACGATGAGCACCATGACTGAAAACCGCACCAATTCGCCGGCCCACGCTTCGGCCGGAGTCCGCGGCGTTACTTTTGGCGGAGTTGTTAAATCCGAGTGGATCAAGCTCCGTTCGTTGACGTCCACCGTGATCCTGCTTGCTGTGACCCTGATTGCCACAGTGGGTGTGGGTGCCCTTGCCGTTTTGATCCGCTTCACCTTCCTGGACCAGATGATCAAGCAGGCCAAGGATGCAGGCCAGCCCGTGACCGGTGAGATGTTGACGAAATCCTTCCCTCCGGGATCCGGTTTTGACCTCTACAACCTCCCGAATGCCGGCATCCAGATCGGCACACTGGTCCTCGGCTCCCTCGCCGTCCTCTTCATTTCCTCCGAGTACGCCACCGGTATGATCCGTTCAACCATGAACGCCGTGCCCAAGCGGATCCCGGCTTTCGCGGCCAAGGCCTTGCTTCTGGTGGTCATCTCCTACGTCATCACCACCGTCGCTGCGGTCCTCACTTTCCTGATCGCCATGCCCGTCTTCCAGGGCCTGGATATCGATCTGACCTGGTCCACTGAGGGCGTGATGTACAGCATCTTCACGGGTGGCCTGTATGTTGCCGGCGTAGCACTGATCGGCCTTTCGCTGGGAACCCTTCTTCGCAACTCGGCCGGTGGCGTGACCGTACTTGTCGCACTGTTCTTCGTATTGTCGATCGCGTCCGGCTTCCTTTCACTGGTACCGGGCGAATTCTGGAAGTATGTGCCGCAGTACATCCCCAGCGAGGCTGGTGGGAGGTTCCTTTCCATCGGGCACACTGACGGGGTTATCGACCCCTGGCAGGGTGGCCTGATCTTCCTGGGCTACGTTCTGGTCTTCCTCATCCCGGCCATGATCGTGATCAAGAAGCGCGACGTCTAGGCCAAAGTGCCCTCTAGGCTCAATTCATGACTGAAGCTCCACAGACGAAGGACGCGTCGGCCGCTGTGGCCGACGCGTCCTTCGCCGAAATCGCCCAGCGCCGCAGGGGCAGGATCCGGCGCTATTTCTTTACACGTCCCCGCGCCATGGATGCGGTGGTGGTGCTCTGCTACGTGTTGTTGGCGTTGCCCACCATCATCGCCTCGATCGGCGAGGGTAAGTGGCTGGTGGTGGCGATACTCCTCCTGATCGCCCTGGCGTTGGTCTTCAGGAGGCAGTTCCCGCTCCAGGTGGTCCTGGCCGTGGCCTTGCTGGAGATTTCGGCCACCATCCTGAACCCGTGGGGTTCCAACGTCTCGGCCGGCCTTTGGTTCGCACTCTATGCGGTGGCTACCCTCCGGAAGCGTGGGGTCACGTTTGTGGTTTTTGTTGCCGCAAGCCTGCCCCTGAGCCTGCTCTACCTGTTCATGTGGACGAGTCCCGCGCAGATGGACACGTTGCAGGATGTCCCGGAGAATTTCCACCTCATCAACAACATCGCTACAGCGGTCACCATCATGTTGTCGAACCTGCTGGCAACGGGAATCGGCATCTCAGTCCGCCAGCGGCGGGAACACGAAGCGGAAATCGCTGCTTGGGCGGCCCGGACCACGCGGCTGGGCAAGGTCACCGAGCGCAACCGCATCGCGCGCGAAATGCACGACGTCGTCGCCCACTCTTTGACGGTCATGATCAGTCTTTCGGACGGTGCGGCCGTTGTGGTCAAGAAGGATCCGGAACGCGCCGGGGAGGTGCTCGGCGAACTCTCGCGCACCGGACGCACCGCGCTGGCCGACATGCGGCGCGTTTTGGGGGTCTTGCGCGATGATTCAGGGCGGCCGGCCCCGCTCACACCGCTCGAGTCCGGGTACAACCTGGCCAAGCTCCTGGAGGGCTTCCGTACGGCCGGCCTGCCTTTGCACTACGCCCACACCGGGCCGGCCTTGCCGGCTGACCCGGCGTTCGAGCTCACCGTCTACAGGATTGTGCAGGAGTCCCTGACCAACGTGTTGCGCTACGGACGCTCGCTGGGCCGGGTGGATGTCCAGGTGGCCCGCGACGGCGATGTGGTCACCATTGACGTCCTCGACGACGGTCGCGGAACCCGGGATGGTGGCAGCGAGTCGATAGGCAGCCTGGGCACAGGGCTGGGCATTGCCGGAATGAATGAACGTGCTGGAATCTATGCTGGAATCGTTACTGCCGGTCCAGGAAAAAGGGGTGGTTGGGCGGTCCACGCCGATCTCCACTGGAACGGTGACAAGGGGGAATCATGACCAATGACATCAAAGTGCTGCTGGTAGACGACCAGCCGCTGCTCAGGATGGGCTTCCGGCTCATTCTGGAAGGCGAGGACGACTTCCATGTAGTGGGCGAGGCATCAGATGGTGCTGACGCCGTCCGCCAAGTCGAAGCACTGCAACCCGATGTGGTGCTGATGGATGTCCGCATGCCCACCATGGACGGGATTGAGGCAACCCGGCGTATCTCGGATTCCGGTTCCGAGGCGCGGGTCATCATCCTCACCACCTTTGACCTGGATGAGTACGCCTTCACCGGTTTACAGGCCGGTGCCTCGGCATTCCTGCTCAAGGATGTTGCCCCGGCTGAGCTTGTCCACGCGGTCAGGCTGGTGGCGAGCGGAGATGCCGTCGTGGCCCCGCGGGTAACGCAGCGGCTCCTGGAAACATATGTTCGTGGGGGCGTGGTGCCGGGCCACGCGCCGGCATCGCACCGGGACCCATTGCTGGGCGAACTGACACCACGGGAAACCGAAATCCTCACGACCATTGCCGAGGGCCTGTCCAACGCGGAGATCGCCCACAAGTTCTTCCTTTCCGAGGCCACAGTGAAGACGCACGTTCGACGGATCCTGAGCAAGTTGCAGCTGCGTGATCGCGTACAGGTGGTTGTCTACGCCTATGAAACCGGCTTGGTGGTGCCGAGCAACCCTGACTACTGATCCGGAGGGCCCGGTACGAGCCCACCCAATTCGCAACATGTGCGTTATAGACATTCATAAATGTTTTTAATGACTATTTGAGCTGATTCTGTGTTACCTTCGTCACTACAAGCGCGCCTCCGGCTCCCCCGCGCAGGAAGTCCCAGGCGTCCCGATCGCATCTTTCACTTATCGGAGACGAGTCATGGAATCATCAACCCCTCTGAAACTGGACCACCCGGCTGACGCTCCTCCGGCACCTTTGGAAACAGGCCTTCGCCGTTCCATGGGTCCGCGTCACTTGATCATGATCGCCATGGGAGGAGTCATCGGCTCAGGCTTGTTCCTGAGCTCGGGCTACACCATCTCCCAGGCAGGCCCCTTGGGTGCAGTCATCGCCTACCTGGTTGGAGCCTTCGTGGTCTACCTCGTGATGGCCTGCCTTGGTGAGCTCGCCATTGCCTACCCGGTCTCGGGCGCCTTCCACATCTACGCTTCACGTTCCATTGGTCCGGCTACCGGATTCACCACCGCCTGGCTCTACTGGCTGTGCTGGGCTGTGGCGATAGGTTCGGAGTTCACTGCCTCGGGCCTGCTCATGCAACGGTGGTTCCCGGGAGTTGAGGTGTGGGTGTGGTGCCTGGTCTTCGCTGCCATGCTCTTTGGCTTCAATGCGCTCTCGTCCAAGTTCTTTGGCGAATCGGAATTCTGGTTCTCCATCATCAAAGTCGGAGCCATCATCGCACTGATCGTATTCGGCGGAGCGGCACTGTTCGGATTCCATCCACTCTCGGACAACGACCACCACCCGTTCCTGTTCGAGAACTTCAATACCTCAGCCGGCCTGTTTCCCAACGGCTTCTCCGGCGTCCTGGTGACAGCCCTGGCCGTCTTCTACGCATTCTCGGGTTCGGAACTGATCGGCGTGGCGGCAGGGGAAACCAAGGATCCGGCACGGAACATCCCCAAGGCCATGCGCAGCACAGTCGTCCGCCTCCTCATCTTCTTCGTGGGAGCAATCGCCGTTATCGCCGCAACCGTTCCCTATGACCAGGTGGGACTGGATGAGAGCCCGTTCGTCACTGTTTTCTCGTCCGTAGGCATTCCCTTCGCAGCGGACATCATGAACTTCGTCATCATCACGGCCCTCCTGTCCGCCGGAAACAGCGGTCTGTTCTCCTGTGCCCGCATGCTCTACTCCCTTGCAGACGAAGGGCACGCTCCCAAGGCGCTCAAGCGCCTCACCCGCCGGGGCATCCCACTCCTTGCCCTGTCCGTCAGCATGGTGGGAGGGCTGGCGTCCCTGATCAGCAGTGTGGCTGCTCCGGAGACCGTGTACCTGGCCCTGGTTTCCGTAGCCGGCTTCGCCGTCGTCGGGGTATGGATGTCCATCACCGCCTCGCACTTCTTCCATCGCCGGGCCTTTGTCCGCAACGGGGGACGGGTAGCTGACCTTTCCTACAAGGCGCCGTTCTTCCCCGTGGTTCCGATCCTGGCCTTCGGACTGTGCCTGCTCTCACTGGTGGGCATTGCGTCCGATCCCGCGCAGGTTGCTGCCCTCTACTTCGGTATCCCGTTCGTGGCTGCCTGCTACCTCTATTTCCACTTCCGCTACGGCCGGACCATCAAGGTAAAACAGTCGGTCTGACCCAGGTTGCCAAGTCAGGCGGCAGGGCAATATTGCCCCGCCGCCTGACTGTCTTGAAAGAGGGAGCAGGATGGCCCAAACAACCCAGTCCATGGAACCTGCCGGGAAGTTTTCCAGTTGGTTGGAAGTTGACGGCGATGCCTTTGATGGCAATGTCCGATCCATGATGCAGCTCTTGGAAGGACGGGCCTTGCTGTGTGCCGTGATCAAATCCGACGCCTACGGCCACGGGGCTGACATATTGCTGCCGTTCCTGGTTCGTCAGAACGTTCCCTACATAGGGGTGGGCTCGAATAACGAAGCAGAGTTGGCACGGAGACATGGTTTTGATGGAAAACTGCTCCGCGTTCGAGCAGCGGCCCCGCAGGAAGTCAGGGCGGGCATGGGCTTCTTCATCGAAGAGCTCGTCTCTGATCCGCAGAGTGCCTTCGCCATGAGCAGGATTGCCGAGGAAACGGGCCGGAAATTACGGGTGCACCTGGACATTAACTCGTCGGGTATCAGCCGCCATAGCCTTGACGTGTCTTCTTCCCATGGCAAGGCCTGCGCAGTTGGGATACTGAGCCAGCCTTGGCTTGAACCCGCCGGCATCATGACGCACTTTCCCTGCGACGACGTGAACAACATAGATAAAGGATTACGGCGTTTCAGGGCAGAGTCCGAAGCTATCCTCCAAGCCGCGGAGGTGCCCCGCAGCGCGGTGCTCCTGCATGCCGCGAACTCATTTTCAACCCTGAATGTCAGGGCGTCGTGGCTGGACATGGTTCGGACAGGTGCCGTTCTCTACGGTGACACGGAACCCGGCCAGCCCGGATTCAGCCGCTGCCTGACCTTCAAGGCGCGCATCGGCTCGGTGAATACCTATCCTGCGGGAAGCAAGGTGGGCTATGGGCTGACCCATACCCTGGCAACGGAGTCCCGGTTGGCAACGGTCACTGTGGGCTATGGCGATGGGTATCGACGCGCGCTCGGCCGTCGAAGCGCCGACCATCGCGGCGATGTCCTGGTCCGCGGCCAACGCGTGCCCATCGTCGACGTGATTTCCATGAACTCCATGGTGGTTGATGTGACATCGCTTCCGGAGGTCCTGCCCGGGGACGAAGTGGTCCTGTTCGGGCGCCAGGATCGGTCCGAAATCACTCCGGAAGAGCTTGAAGCAGCCAACGCAGGGATTCTCGCAGATTTGTACACGGTGTGGGCCAAGGATGCCAGGATCCTCAGGGACTCTGCCAACGTGTGAGAATGGCGTGAGCGCTTGGTGGAAGGAGCCGGTTCGTGGATGTGTCACCAGAGGCTTCGTCGTTGGCGCAGGGCCTCCGTTTGATCCGGCTGGTTACGGACCGCGAAAAACAAGGCCGCCAGCTTCTGGGAGTCTCCCAGTTGGCTGCTGAACTGGACATGGAACAAAGCCGGGTTTCGCGTTTGGCCCAGGAACTCTGCGACCTGGAACTGCTGGAACGCGTCGATCGTGGCCCTTTCCGCACGGGTCCACGATTCTTCACCTTGGCGGCTTCGCTGAACGCCGGTTGGGTCCAGCAATCAAGGGCGGAGCTGGAAGAGTTGGTGTCATCCTTCGGTTTGCGAGCCAGGCTATCGGTCCGCGACGGAGTCCGTGTGCTCCTGTTGCGTTCGTCCTCCAACAACTCCGTGCTGGGTGGATTCGCCAAGCCAGGCATGGTGACTCCCGTTTGGTGCACTGGCGCGGGCAGGGCTTTGTTGTGGGACCATTCCCCCAAGGATCTTGAATCGCTGCTCCGTGAGGTCAATTTCATTGGTGTTGGCGGCCCTGCTGCTGCGCATTCAGCAGCGGAGGTGGCCACCCTCATGGACCAGAACAAGCCGCAGGGGTATGTCCTGGCAGCGGAAGAATTTGAGCACGGCGTCTGGGAACTTGCGGTGCCGGTCAGGGCAGCCGAAGGGCGCATTGTGGCGGCGCTGAGTGTCCTGGGTGGTCGTGCCGATCTTGAGAAAGCGGCACCTGGCATCGCAGCGGTTCTTCGGTCCGCTTCGAACCGGCTCGGCGGGGCGGCAACGGTTCAGGAATGACCCGTCAGCCCTGATTGTCCCCCAACCGTGGACTCGAGCCAATCCCGCCACCCAGCGAGAGCTGTGGCGAATGCATCGCGCTGGGGTTCCAGGCGTGATTTCGGGCCGACAATCTGCAACGCAGTGGCGACTTCTCCCTTGAAATCCCGGACGGGGGCGGACAGGGAGTAGAGACCCGGTTCGGCTTCCTCATCGACGATCGAGTAGCCGCGTTCCCTGGCCCTGGCCAGGCGCTCCAGGAAGTCGTCGGCGGACACGGGCGTATTGGGCCCGTGCTTCACGAATTCGACTCCATCAAAGAGCTTCCGGACCTCTGAGTCCGGCGCGTCCCACAAGAGTGCTTGGCCGGCGTCGCTGCAGTAGGCGGGGTAGGGGCGCCCAAGCCAGGAGCCCACCAGATTGGCGCTTTCGGGTACCTGCTCGCCAATGGTGACCGTGCTGTTGCCGCTCAATACGCCCAGGAAGCAGGCTTCGTTGGTTTCGGACGCCAAGCCTTCCAATGCGGTCAAGCCATCAGTCTTCAGCCGCTGCTCGGTGACCAACTGTGCGTCCGTCAGTATGGACCAGTCCAGGCAATACTCGCGCTGTTCAGTCCTTATGAGGAACCCTTCCAGCTGTGCACCTTTGAGGCTGCGCGAGACCTGGCTGCGGTCCTTGTCCAGGCGGGCTGCAATGTCAGCCACCGTACCGCCGTCGAATCCTTCCGCGTGACGCGCCCCAACGGTGAGTAGGGCCATCATGCCGCGGCCCATGCTGGAGGTCTTAGACATGGATTGATTCTAATCAGCCACGGCGGCCGGAGAGGCAACGCGTCAGTGGATGGCGAAGACCCGCGCCGGGAAACCGCTGCCTTCCAGAGGCTTTGCCCACGTGGCGATCAGCATGGCACCGGACTCCGGGAGCTGGTCCAGGTTTGCCAGTAGTTCGATCTGCCAGCGGTCCTCGGCCAGGACGTAGGTTTCCAGGCTGAAATCCTGCCGGGAGGTGGCCATTCCGGGATCCGTATCAGTCTGCTCGTGGCCCACGGCAGTAACGGAGCGCTCTTCGAGCAGATACCGGAGCACCTCCTGGGACCATCCGGGCGTATGGCTGATGCCGTCGCCATCCCTGTTGGCCATGGCCGATGCATCCGGCCAGTGCTTGCTCCAGCCGGTCCGCAGGGCAACGAACGACCCGGCCGGGATGGCGCCGTTGCGGGCCTCCCAGTGGCGGACATCTTCCATGGTGGGGGTTGCGTCCGCATTGGTCCTGACGTGGTGGGTGATGTCCAGGACAACAAGCGGAAGAATCATGTCCTCCACAGGTAGCTGGTCCAGCGTCCGGCCGCCCCGGACAAAGTGCGACGGCGGATCCACGTGCGTGCCCCATTGGCCAACTATCGAATACCTGTGGGCGGTGAATCCGTCGCCCTTTTCCATATCGAAAATAGCTTCCCGTGCCTCATCGGGAAAAGCCGAAAAGTGCGGTTGGCCGGGGTGGAAGGCGTGGGTGAGGTCGGTAAAAGTCCTGTTGCGGAGAAGTGGTGCCACTTCGTCCCAAAGGGGGAGGCTCATGATGCCACCCGCATTTCTCCGGCGGAGGCCAGGGCGCTGGTGGAGACGCTGAGGGGCCCTGAGACTTCGATGACAGGGACCTCCCACGGGTGGATGTCCACAATCCCTTGGACGAGCCGTTGCACGGTGGAATCGTCCAGGGAGTCGTCAAAGTAGGTGGTGAAGACAAAAGTGGGTGAAATGGTCCGCTGGCCCACGCTGCCCAGGGTGGGATTGGCGCCCTCGGCTACCGTGAACCCTTCAAATCCGGCAGAGGATTCGAAGACATGGTGGTAGTTGCCGAACCCGCCCAGCTCCGGAGTTGATGTCAGTGCGTCCAGCAACGAGGCGATACCGGCGTCGGACTCAAGGGCCTGGAGCTGACCGTCGGCGAGTTGGGTCATTGTCTCCACTGAAATGGGCCAGTGGATGCGAAGCTTCCGCACCGGTTTCAGTTCGATGTTCATGGCAGTGGACCTTCCGTCAGTTGCTGTTGCATGCCATCGTGCCATGACGTGACGAGCATTACAAGCATATGAAAATGCTTATTCTGCACACAGTTGCTCGATCACTTACTCTCTCGGTCACAGTCCCGCCACAGATAACCCATGTACAGGGCACAGCCTCTGCAGCTTTGATGGAGGCATGACATCTCCGCACCAGCCGCACCCGAACCACGACAGGGGACTGGAGTTCGACCTCTCCACCCTCCTTAGCCGGCGGCGGACCCTGGGTGTCCTTTTCGGGACGGGCGCCGCCGCTGCCCTCGCCGCCTGCACGCCGGGCACGGAAGGCGGCGGAGCGACGCCGTCGGGCACCTCCAGCGCTACCGTCACCCCATCGCAAGGCACGACGGCGGCCGCCCCGCCATCGCCGCAGGCCACCAGTACCGTGACCCGCGCCTTGGCCGAATGCGGAGCGGAAATCCCGGAGGAAACGCTTGGGCCCTACCCGGGCGACGGCTCCAATGGGCCGAACGTGCTGGAGGTTTCGGGGGTGGTGCGCCGGGACATCAGATCCAGTTTCGGAGCGTCCGGTACGAAGGCAGCAGGAGTGCCGCTCACCGTCACCTTGACGCTGTTGGACAATGCCAGGGGATGCTCTCCACTGGCGGGCGCCGCTGTGTACGTTTGGCATTGCGACCAAAACGGCAAGTATTCGCTCTACGATTCCGGCCTGGAAGATGAGAACTACCTGCGGGGCGTCCAGGAGTCAGATGAAAATGGCCAACTGACGTTCAGCACGATCTTTCCGGGCGCTTACATGGGCCGCTGGCCGCATATTCACTTTGAGGTATTTGAGTCCATGAGCAACACCACCAGGGCGGGACAGGTGCTGGCCGTCTCGCAGATCGCTATGACGGAGAGCGCCTGCAAGACCGTGTACGGGTCTGCCGGCTACGAAGAGAGTGCCCGCAGTTTCCCGAAAACCACCCTGACCTCTGACAACGTCTTTGGTGACGATGGAGGTATATACCAATTGGCGACTATTTCAGGATCGGTGGCCGGGGGCTACACGGCAGCCCTGAACGTCACCATCTGACCCGTCACCACCCGGTACCCGGGACGATGCGGGACGGACAGTTGGCCGAATCGATCCGGCTAGACTCGGGAGCATGCCTTCAAACGCTTCCGCAGCAGTTGACCATATCCAGGATCTCGGCGCGTATGTCTCGGCGTCGCCGTCGAGTTTCCACGCAGTGCACGAGGCCGCCCGCCGCCTTGACGAGGCCGGTTTCACTGGATTGGATGAGCGGCAGCCGTGGGACGGTGGAGCGGGAAAGTTCTATGTCCTTCGTGACGGCGCGTTGATCGCCTGGGTAACCCCCATCAATGCCGGGCCCACCACCGGTTTCAACATCCTGGGTGCCCACACAGATTCACCATCCTTCAAATTGAAGCCGAAACCCACCACCGGCAAGTTCGGCTGGCTCCAGGCGGGAGTGGAAGTCTACGGTGGCCCGCTCCTCAACTCGTGGCTGGATCGCGAACTGCAGCTCGCCGGCCGGCTGGTCATGCGCGACGGCACCGAGCACCTGACCTCAACAGGACCGCTGCTGCGTTTTCCCCAGTTGGCCATCCACCTTGACCGGGGCGTCAATGACAACGGCCTGCACCTGTCAAAGCAGCAGCACATGAACCCGATCTTTGGCCAGGGCGATCCCGTGGGCGAGGACCTTCTGGGACTGCTGGCTGCCAGCGTCGCGGGCGCCTCGGTGGATGCCTCAGAAATCGGCGGATACGACGTCGTCGTGGCGGACACGCAGGCTCCTGCGGTTTTCGGGGCCAAGGGCGAGTTCTTCGCCTCCGGCCGCATGGACAACCTTTCCTCCACGCACGCGGGGTTGGTGGCCTTGATTGCCCATGCTTCCTCGTCGCCGGACGACGGCCCGATCGCCGTTCTGGCGGCGTTCGATCACGAGGAGATCGGCTCCAACTCGCGCTCGGGCGCCTGCGGTCCCATCCTTGAGGACATGCTGGTGCGCATCTCTGATGGATTGGGAGCCTCGGTGACCCAGCGGCGGCAGGCCGTGGCGGCGTCGTTCTGTGTTTCCGCGGACGCCGGCCACGCTGTCCACCCGAACTATGCCGAGAAGCATGACCCGGCGAACAAGCCGGTTCTCAACGGTGGTCCCCTCCTGAAGATCAATGCCAACCAGCGCTACGCCACCGACGCCGCGGGAGCTGCGCTGTGGGCAAGGTTGTGCGCCGAAGCGAACGTGCCCTACCAGGAGTACGTCTCCAACAACGACCTTCCCTGCGGATCGACCATCGGCCCGCTGACTGCGACGCGCCTGGGGATCCGCACCGTGGACGTCGGCATCCCCTTGCTGTCCATGCACTCTGCGCGTGAGCTGTGCGGTGTGCAGGATCCGCATCATCTTGCGTCGGTCACGGAGCTGTTCTTCCGGACGTCGGTCTAGCCGAAAGCCTCAAACACTCGTTTCGCGCATATTTCAAATGTTTTCATAAGGAAACTTACGTTGCCTGTGACTATACATTTTGTGCAGCCTCCCTTTTTCGAAGCTGCCAAAATGTCCAAGTGCACAGCAAACCGTCCTTTGGTGCTGGCTAGTGTGGGAAAGTCGTGTGGCCCGTGGCACACCACTCATGGCCCAACTCAAACCCAAAGGACGGCGACGATCCATGCACGCTGACCAACAGCTTTCAAAATCCCTGAAGCCCCGCCACCTCTCCATGATCGCCATTGCCGGCGTCATCGGAGCAGGACTGTTTGTTGGCTCCGGCGCTGCTATCCAGCAGGCTGGACCTGGCATTCTGGTGGCCTATCTGGCCGCCGGCCTGGTTGTCATCCTCGTCATGCGCATGCTTGGTGAAATGGCGGCCGCCAACCCGGAGACGGGCTCGTTTTCCACATACGCAGACAAGGCCCTTGGCCGCTGGGCCGGGTTCAGTATTGGCTGGCTCTATGCCTGGTTCTGGATCATCGTCCTCGGCATCGAGGCAACGGCGGGTGCCGCCATCATGCACCGCTGGGTTCCCGGCGTCGATCAGTGGATCTGGGCGCTGGTGCTCATGGTTCTCCTGACGCTGACGAACCTCGGATCCGTCAAGTCCTATGGCGAGTTCGAGTTCTGGTTCGCTTCCATCAAGGTTGCGGCCATCGTGATCTTCCTGCTTGCGGGAATCGCAGCGATTCTCGGGCTCATGCCAGGTGTATCTGCGCCAGGGGTCGCCAACCTCCTGGACCAGGGTGGCTTCATGCCCAACGGTCCGGGCGCAGTGCTGGCGGGCATCCTTGTGGTGGTCTTCTCCTTCTTCGGTGCTGAAATCGCCACCATCGCGGCAGGTGAATCGGAAAACCCGGTAGACGCCGTCAAGAAGGCTGTGAAGTCCACCGTGTGGCGCATCCTGATCTTCTACATCGGCTCCATCGCCATTGTGGTGACGCTCCTGCCCTGGAACGACGCATCCGTAGCCAAGAGCCCGTACGTCGCCGTCATTGAGCTCTATGGCATCCCGGGCGCCGGCACCATCATGGACATCGTGGTACTCACCTCGGTGCTGTCCTGCCTGAATTCAGGTCTCTACACCGCCAGCCGCATGCTGTTCTCGCTCTCCCGCCGCGGCGATGCTCCAAAGTCCTGGATGAAGATTTCCAAGCGCGGTGTCCCCGCGGCCGCAGTCCTTGCTTCCACCGTGGTTGGTTTCATCACGGTCGGCTTGAACTACATTGCGCCGGACACGGTGTTCTTGTTCCTGGTCAACACTTCAGGTGCGATCGCCCTGTTCGTGTGGCTTGTCATTGCGACCTCGCAGCTTATCCTCCGCAGGCGCATGGGCGCCGCAGCCAAGGAACTTGAGCTCAAAATGTGGTTCTTCCCGTACCTCACATGGATTGCTATTGGCAGCATCGTGGCCCTCATTATCGGCATGGTCATCCTCGAGTCCACGCGCGAGTCGCTGTTCCTGTCGCTGGGCCTGGCCGCTGTTGTGGTGGGCATCGGAGTGTTCCGCTACCGCAAAAACGGTGGCAGTCCGCACCAGGACATCGATACAGCCGAGCCGTCTGCGGTAGGTTCCGGACCGGCGTCGTAAGGTTCTTTCTGATGCGGGGCAGTTGCCGTCGGTGTTCGACGGCGGCTGCCCCGTTTCCTTTTTGGCCCGGCATGATGAGCGGCTGCTTTGGCTACAGCGCTGCTTGGGCTACTGGGCCAGGCCGATCACCAGGTTGATGGTGACGGCAAGAATTACCGTGCCAAACAGGTACGAGAGCAAGCTGTGCTTCAGCGCTTCCGCCCGGATCCGATGATTGCCAAGGTTGGTATCGGACACCTGGTAGGTCATGCCCAGGCTCGTGGCCAGGTAGGCAAAGTCGGTGTACTGGGGTGGGCGGTCCTGGTTGAAGCTGATTCCGCCTACCTCACCTCCCGCATCCTCCTCGGGGCTGTAATAGAGCTCCGCGTAGCGAAGAGTGAAGAGCGTCTGCACCAGCATCCAGGACAACGCGACGCAAACGAGGGCCAGCGCCCCCGAAGACAGGCGCGATCCGTTGTCCTCCTTATGGGAGTTGACGATCACCGCCACCGCTGCGGCAATGCTGGCAAGGTTCGCGATGAGGATCAGGAGATCGGTGACTCCGCGTGAAGGGTCCTCTGACGTTGCGTGCTGCCGTGTTTGGCCGGGATCCATCCGGGCGATCACCAGCCAGACCCACGCAACATAGACCAGTGCCGCCGTCGCCCAGCCCACGGCAGGGGCGTCCACCCAGCTCCCCGCAAGCCCCGTTGCGGTGAACGTGGCCGCGCCCGCCACCAGCATCGCGACGAAGCGCAACCTGCTGCGCCGGACCCTGATGCTTTTCACTTTCCCGCCGCTGGTCATTGTTGTTCCCTCGAGCTTGGCTCCTGGGAGACCTTCTTTGCCTGGAGGATGCCGTCCCTCACCCCGGCGCGGACCACGAAGTACAGGGCATAGAGGGCTATGGCGGAAAAAACAACGGTCAGGACCAGGGTGTTCAACGGTGTGGCATCCATGGCGCCACTCTAACGGGACGTCCTCAAGGTGCCAGGAATCCACGAATCGGCCATGTTCGTGTTATTGTCTTTGTCGCTGTCAAGGAGAAAAACGAAAGTGCCTTCTCCTGATCACCTTGCGCGGGTGGCGGAATGGCAGACGCGCTAGCTTGAGGTGCTAGTCCTCGAAAGGGGGTGGGGGTTCAAGTCCCCCTCCGCGCACAGAGAGCCCCTGGAAGATTCATGATCTTCCAGGGGTTTTGTCGTTGGGTCAGGCGCCCGGCCGCGGCGCGAACATGACGACGCCGACCCCCACGATGCAGATCGCCGTACCAATGATGTCCCACCGGTCAGGTCGGAAGCCGTCCACCAGCATTCCCCATGCCAGGGAGCCGGCGATGAACACGCCACCGTAAGCTGCCAGAACCCGCCCGAAATGCGCGTCCGGCTGGAAGGCGGCGAAGAAGCCGTAGATTCCCAGTGCCACGACGCCCAGGCCGGCCCACCACCACGGCTTGCTTTCACGGACGGCCTGCCAGATCAGCCAGGCTCCGCCTATCTCGGCTGCGGCCGCCAGGACGAACAGGACGGTGGACTTCAGGATGGTCATGGCTTACTGCCCGATCTCGTCAACAACTGACCTGATTCGCTCCGCTCTGTAGCTTCTGCCGACCCTCACGTTAAAATCAATGGCGGCATCGAAATGCTCCATAGCCTCCGGACGATGCCCGGTGTAGGCCAGGATTTGTGCGACTTCCAGTTGCGCGGCTGCGATCTGTTCAAGAGTTCCACAAGCCTGAATCCGAGCCAGACATTGTCGGCTGCGTTCGGCTACGTCGTCATGAGACGAACCATCGTCAGCCGTAGCTGCTACGAGAAGGAGTTCTGTTATGGCTGCCCCTGCAAGGTCACCCTGGCTTTCGCAGTAGGCCAAATCGTCGACCAGGTATGGTACTGCTTCTGACGACCTGCCCGCCCTGACAAGGGCCACCCCCAAGTCATAATCGACTTCCGAGGCATGTCTTTTATCACCAAGCTCAGTGTAGATAGCCCGCGACTCTAAATGCTGCTCGACCGCCCTTTCGAAGTCTTCATCTTCACACAAGACAATTCCCAGTACGTTACGCGTCACTGCCTCACCCCATTTATCCCCCGAGTCTTTGCAATGAGCAAGGTCTGACTCAAGGTAGCTCAGGGCTTCAGGTAATTCCCCAAGCTCTCGAAGAATATTTCCGATGTTGTATTGGTTTGCTTGCACCATTGGCACGTTTCCCGCTTCCAGTGCAATCCGGCGTGCTTCTCGGTAGTGACGCAGAGCCTCTTTGTGCTCGTATTTAGATTTTGAAACATGCCCCAAGGTAGTGTTTGCAACGGAGAGCAACTCCCTTGAAGAAATCCGGAGTGCCAGATTCAGCGCATTCTCGATGTGACCAGTGGCCTCAATCGTATTCTTGTTATCCAAGGCGAGGTCAGCCAACAACAGTTGCGAGGCACCCGTCGCAAGTGTGTAGCTCATCAGTTCATCGGCGTTGGGCCGCAGCTGTGCCCTGCGGGCCTCATCGGCAGCCGTGTAGCTGGCTACCAGGACGTCGCGAAGCCGAGGTGCCTGCATCCGAAGCCGACAGTATGGGCCTAGAAGCAGCCCAAGCATGGCAACTTGGTGTGGCGGATTCAATTGAGGATAGTCAACGACTGCCGCAGTAAATCCGTCCCAAATGCGGTCCAGGGCGTCAATGGTACTTCGCGTATGCCCGGTGGTGGGATGTTCCCCTTGAGGAGGTTGAAGTTGCAGTAAATTCTCTATGGCCGTATCGAGCAATAGGGAACAGCATCTCATTGTTTGCTGAACGCGTTCCTCGTCAGTTATAGATGAAGATCCCACTCCTTGGGCAAATAGTTCAATGAGCGGGTGAAAGCGAAATAGCCCGGGAACTCCTGAGTTCTCAATCAGATACCGGTCGGATAGTTCGCGGAGAGAAGCTGCGGCATGGTGATTTTTGACCTTCGCTGCCGCTGCTGCCAGGTCAGCATCAAACTTCTTTCCAGGAACCTGCACCAGAGAGGCCATCAGCCTTTGTGTTGTGCGTGTCAGGCTATCGAACGCAAGGTTAAACACAGCATTGACTTGCTTTCTCCCGTAGCGGAGCTCATTCAGGCGTCGTTCGGGCGACGTTAGTTGATCGACAACCGTTCGAAGCCCTGAGGGTCCTGACCGTCGTGCCATCCGTGCGGCTATCCTGAGAGCCAGTGGCATATTGCCGCAAAGTGCCGCGACTCCAGCGGCAGAGTCCGTGTCCGATGACCCACTGACTCTTAGTAGAAACTCCATGCTTTCGTCAGGTTCGAACGAATTGAGATGGATGGCATAAGCGTCGTCTTGGGCGAAGATTTCTCTTCGGCTTGTGACGATCGTCAAAGAGTCAGCTTTCAACGGCAAGACCGATTCCAACAGGTGCTCGTCCTCAACGTTGTCCAGTACGAGCAGGATGCCCTTGAGATCCAGCCCCCACTGCTGTTCCTCTTGGGCCAGGCCTGGCTCGGTGGTGGGCCTCGTGCCGGCGAACGCGGTCCGTACAGCAGCGGCCACGGCGAGTGCGTCTGTAAAGGTGCCATCTCCGAGATTGAGAAACACATGGCCGCGCGGAAACCTGGAACCAAACCTCGCTGCGAGTTCTGTCGCGAGCGTGGTCTTCCCCATGCCACCGAGCCCGGATATGACAATCGTTCTGGACCTGTGCGGATCGGAGGAATCCACCCAGCTGATGGCCTCCGAGATGATGTTGTCGCGTCCAACGAAGTCCTGAAGTCTCGGAGGAATCTGCCTCGGGACTTCCGTCAGCGGTGCTGCAGTTACCAGCCCCAGTATCCGTTCCGTCACCCAGCGATGGATTTCCGGGTGCTTTTGAAGCCACAGCACGAGGTCGTCAGCGTCCAACACCCGTACGGATTTCCAGCATCCATTAGCGTTTTTTCTTTGAGCCCAATCGTCCTTGCCGCCCCATCGACGTAAGGTCACGGCAACATAGGAAGTTGATTTGTCGGCATGGTGCAAACGTGCCGCGTAGTCTTTCTCCGCCTTGTCTGCAGGGCGGGATTGCTTGCTGACTTCCCACTGTGTAATTCCTTGGGGTACGAAGGAGTTTCCAGCCGAAGAGTTGCTTGTTCCATCCCAGCCCTGAATCTGAAGGCCGGATCCGCTCCTGAAGCCTGTTGTCACCGTGCCCGGACACGCGTTGACGAGCTGACCGACGAGGTTTGATATCAATTGAGCTGCGTCGGCATGATCAGCGTATGAAGCCAGGCGGTCGGCATCGACAAGGCTGAACCCTTGCATCACCGGGAGGCTGCTTCGCGTTGCAAGGCTTCAGTCCGTGTGGAGCTCGGACTCATGCCCACCATCATGCGGATGCCGTCCAAAATTGCCCCCCGTGGATCAGATTGCCCTGGATGGGGCACTGGTGGTGAGATTACCGCACGGCAGGCGGGGTCACTGCAGCCGAAGCTGGTTATCCACATACGCCAACTGGCCTGTTCCGGGCCGGGATCCGCCCGAATAGCTTTGAGTGCAGGAGATGCACTAAGATGTTGAAGTCTGTGTTACGCCCTCCTTCCGAGTCTTCGGCGGGGGAGCGGTGCACAGCATCGCAAATGAACCTCCTGTTACGGAAATACCGTAACCGCTTAGCCCAAAGGAGGTGGGTTCACATATGCGTCCTTACGAATTGATGGTAATCATCGACCCCGAGGTCGAAGAGCGTACCGTAGAGTCGTCGCTTCAGAAGTTCCTTAATGTCATCACCACCGATGGTGGAACCATCGAAAAGGTTGACATCTGGGGCCGTCGCCGCCTGGCATACGACATCAAGAAGAAGTCCGAAGGTATCTACGCCGTGGTGAACTTCACCGCTGCACCGGCTACCGCCAAGGAACTTGATCGCCAGCTGTCCCTCAACGAGACGATCATGCGCACCAAGATCATCCGCCCCGAAGACCAGAAGGTCGTTGCTGAGTAATCAGCCCCTTCAAAATCTTTACACCGCAGGAACGAACAAGGAGGCAGTAGATGGCAGGCGAAACCACTATTACGGTCATTGGTAACCTCACCAATGACCCGGAGCTGCGGTTCACCCCGTCTGGCTCAGCAGTAGCGAACTTCACCATCGCTTCTACTCCCCGGACCTTTGACCGCCAGTCCAATGAATGGAAGGACGGGGAAACCCTGTTCCTCCGGGCATCGGTATGGCGCGAAGCAGCCGAGAACGTAGCCGAGTCCCTCACCAAGGGCATGCGCGTGATCGTTTCCGGCCGCTTGAAGAGCCGTTCCTACGAAACCAAAGAAGGCGAAAAGCGCACCGTAATCGAGCTTGAGGTCGACGAAATCGGCCCCAGCCTGCGTTACGCAAACGCCAAGGTCAACCGTACCCAGCGCTCCGGCGGTGGACAGGGTGGCTTCGGCGGAGGTAACTCCGGTGGCTTTGGAGGTGGCGCTCCTGGTGGAAACCAGGGCGGCGGCAACTCCGGCGGAAGCTGGGGCGGCAACCAGCCCGCACAACAGCAGGATGACCCCTGGGCTACGCCCGGTGTCAGCAACGCTGGCGGCTGGGGCAACGGCCCGGATTCCGAACCTCCCTTCTAAACACCAAATAAAAGTCCGACGCCGGACACTCGCCGGGACTGCCGAAAGGCACCTTGGCGATCACCGCCGTCGAACACCACCATCCCGTGGATCAATATCCACGGGCTCCATAGAAAAGGAGCTCCACGATGGCTAAGGCTGAACTCCGTAAGCCCAAACCAAAGTCCAACCCCTTGAAGGCCGCTGACATCACCGTCATCGACTACAAGGACGTAGCACTGCTGCGCAAGTTCATCTCCGACCGCGGAAAGATCCGCGCTCGTCGCGTTACTGGCGTTACCGTTCAGGAACAGCGCAAGATCGCCCAGGCAATCAAGAACGCCCGCGAAGTTGCTCTGCTGCCTTACTCCGGCGCTGGCCGCGGCTAAGGGAAGGGATTAACTAACATGGCAAAGCTCATTCTGACCCACGAAGTAACCGGTCTCGGTGCTGCTGGCGACGTTGTCGAGGTCAAGGACGGTTACGCACGTAACTTCCTGCTGCCCCGCGGTTTCGCCCTGACCTGGTCGAAGGGTGGCGAGAAGCAGGTTGAGTCCATCAAGGCTGCCCGCGCTGCTCGTGCCCACGCTTCCGTTGAAGCTGCACAGGCACAGGCCCAGGCTCTGTCCTCCAAGAAGGTCAAGCTCGAGGTGAAGGCCGGCGAGTCCGGTCGTCTCTTCGGCACCGTCAAGCCGGCCGACGTCGCTGCTGCTGTTGAGGCCGCTGGCCTCGGCGCCATCGACAAGCGCAACGTTGAACTGCCGAACCACATCAAGTCTGTCGGTTCGTACACGGCCAACGTTCGCCTGCACGAGGATGTTTCCGCTGTTATCGACCTCGAGGTCGTTGCCAGCAAGTAGTCTCTGACTGCATCCAAAGACCCCCGCCACCGGATTCCGGTGACGGGGGTCTTTTCCATGCGCCCTGGGTGCAGTTAAGGCCAATGTGGGGACGGCGGATTGTCATCAAGTGTCAACCCTGCGCGGTAGCTATGGCGTGTGGTGCTCCGTCATTACGTGCTTGTACCCAGCCCGGATCATCTCTGCCAGGATGTCCCGGTCCACGTCATCCAGCTTGTTGAGGTACAGGCAGGCGGTGCTGGTCTTGTGCTTGCCGAGTCCGGGAAGCAGCCGTTCGGCAACTGGCCCTTCCGTAACCCCGTACAGCACCAGGTTCGCTTTTCGTGGCGAAAATCCGACGGCGGGAGCATCGCCTTCGCGGCCGGTCCGGTACTTGTAGTGGTAGCTGCCGAACCCGACGATCGTGGGACCCCACATGACAGGTTCCTGACCCGTGGCTTCACGCATCATGTCCAGCAACTCCAGGCCGTCCGCATGGCGGGTGGGGTGCTCGACGGAGGCCAGGAATTCTTCAACGGGCACAACCGTGGGCTGGGTCTTGTTCTCTGCCATGACCGTAGTTTTGCAGACGTGGGGCATGGCCGCCAGCACCCCGGTGATAGCCTTCCCGGGTGACTTCAGAAGCTTTGCGCGCCCGCCCGTTCCATCAGGTTGATGTCTTCTCCGACCAGCCATACCGGGGAAACCCACTCGCCGTCGTGGTGGATGCAGAGGGTCTCAGCACGCAGGCAATGCAGCACTTCGCCAACTGGACCAACCTCTCAGAGACCACGTTCCTCCTTCCCCCAACGGATCCTGCCGCGGACTACAGGGTGCGGATTTTTACCGGCAGCGAGGAATTCCCGTTCGCGGGCCACCCCACACTCGGATCCGCGCACGCCTGGCTGCAGTCCGGGGGAGTGCCCAAGGCCGACGGCGTTGTGGTTCAGGAATGCGGCGCCGGCCTGGTTCGGGTGAAGCACGACGCCGGACGGTTGGCTTTCGCTGCTCCGCCGCTGACGCGCTTTGGCCCGGTAAGTGACACCGTGCATGCCCAAGTCGCTGCAGGCCTGCGTCTTCCCGAGGCTTCGCTCCTTGATGTGTCGTGGTTGGTCAACGGCCCTGAATGGATCGGTGTGCTCCTGGAATCAGCCGAACAGGTGCTGGCCCTTGAACCTGATTACGCCGCAATGGGGAAGCTCAAAGTAGGCGTGATCGGCCCGCATGAGGCTGGCGCAGCCATCGATTTCGAAGTCCGCACGTTCGTTCCGGGTGATGCCATGGTGGAAGACCCCGTTACGGGCAGCTTTAACGCGGGTGCGGCTCAGTGGCTGATCGAATCCGGGCGCGCACCGGAGGAGTATGTTGCGGCCCAGGGAACGGTACTTGGCAGGGCCGGGCGAATCCATGTCTCAGCCAAGGATGGCGTGATCTGGATCGGTGGAGAATCGACAACCTGCATCCAGGGCAGTGTTCTGCTCTGACGTCACGCCTTTTTGGGCTTTGACAGTACTGACAGCAGCACGATGCCCGCGCTGAACAGGGCCTGGACTACCACCACGGTCAACGGAGTGTAGCCGAGGTACAGTCCCACCATCACCGGAACCATGGCCAGAATGGTCACGTCCAGCCCGCGCATCAGGGAACCCAGCTGGGCGCGTGGAACCGGGCCGAAGGGAGTGTCCACCGGGGGTGCCGACCAGTCCGGCGCGGCCTTGGTGGCGGAACGGAGCGTTCCCGCGCCCATCCCGATTCCTGCCAGGGCACCCACCGCAATCAGGGCAGGATCGGAAGCGCCCAAAAGAACCAGGAGCCCACTGAGAGCGGCCATCCACACGGCCATGGCCAGGCACGGCATGAGGGCACGGCTGCTGCGGACAAGCGCCGGGTGGAGCGGCAGCAACGCTTCGAGCTCGGGAACAAGTGCTGCTTTGCGGGCCACCCCGCCCATGCCGGAAGCCGTCGCGCAGCCGGCGATAACAATGATGCCCAGCTGCGCGAATTCAGGAAGGCCACCTTCCACCAGCGGCATGGCGACGCAGGCCACCAGCCACAGCACAGAAGGCATCAGGGGCGGATTCAGCCTAAGAAATGCCACAACATCTGCCCGGATCAGCGCCCGAAGTGGGCCGCCCGCAGGGCGGGCGAAGAAGCCCGCTGCCCTGCCGCCGTCGACCGTTTTCCGCCCGCCGCCCAACGCGCGAAGTACTTCGTTGGAATCCATCATGAACAGGGAGGCGCCGGCGTGCCCGGCCACCGCCCCGCCGCGGATCAGCTCCTCGCTGCGCACCTCACCCGTGCGTGGACCCGCAAGGACCAGAAGCACGACGGCGGCAACGAACGCCAACGCTGCCGGCCAGGGTGAGGACGAGGCCGTGGGAAGGACCGCGCAGGCCAGGAGCGCCGTCATGGTCACTACCCGGCCTATCCTCGGTCCGAGCAGACCAAGCTGTTGGAAGGCCGCCAACGTCACCGCGATGACCCCGGCGGCGCCAAAGGTGACCGATGCAAGAAGGTGTTCGGGGGCAGTGCGGTTGACAGCGGTGACCATGCTGAACGGCAGGTACAGCAGGGTGAGGCCGGTACCGGTGAGCGCCGCTTTGCGGAGAAAAGGCGGCAAAACCATGGGGCGACGATCGATGGGCAGGGTCAACCACCAAATGCTCTCGGGTCCACCCACCGTGACCGGCCCCAGCTTCCGGGCAAGGTTGGAAACCACCAGCAGGAACGCGTACGTCACCGAGGTCCACAGCACGGGTTCTGGAAGGATAAGCCACTGCGCTCCGATGATGCCAGTGCCGGCCGAGCTGCGGTCTGCGATCTCGTTGCGCAGGGCCAGCACGAACGAGGCCGCGATGGTGAGTGAAACAGCAATGCCAAGTCCCCAGCTGTACGCGTCCACGAAGCGTTCACTCAACGAAACGCGGCTGCGCTTGTGGCGCCGCGTGGTGCTGCGGGTGAAACGGACGATCTCCGCGGCGAGGTGACGGTCCGGCGTCGAATCATCAAGTGTCAGCATCTCAGGAGCCGGCAATGATCGACGCCCCCTGGACGGGTTCGAGTTCGCGGACTTCATGGTCGATGACCAGGCAGGAGGTGGCGGTGGCGAGCAACAGCTCCGGATCGTGGGTCACCAGCACCACGGCACCGCCGTTCCGGGCGTGCTCAGCGATTCGCACCCCGAGCGCCACCCGCATGATCGGATCGAGGCGTTGTTCCGGCTCGTCAAGGATCAGGAGCGAGGACGGACGGATCAGGCCTGCTGCGAGGAGGAGCCTGCGTCGTTGCCCGGAAGAGAGGGCATCCGGGATCGCATCGGCTCTTCCAAGGAGGCCGAAGAAGTCCAACTCTTCTTCAACCCGTCCTTCAGGGTCAGCTACGGAATGGCCGCGGGCAACGAGAAGCAAATGCTCCCTGACCGTGAGCGAGGGGAAGAAGAGGTCGTCGTCGAAAACGGCTGATACCTGCCGCCGGAACGGTACGGCGTCGGGATCGATAAGGAGGCCGTGGACCTTCACGTCGCCGTCCAGGGGAGCCTGGCGCCCCGCGATGGTCCTGGCCACTGTTGATTTCCCGGCACCGTTCACGCCCACGATTCCGAGGATTTCACCGGCAGCCACCGTAGCGGAAACTTCTCCGCATACTGGAGCTCCGGCATATCCCACAAGCAAGCCTTCGGCTTCCAGCACTGACCCCATGGTGCAACCCTACCCGTGGAACCGGCACCAGCTCCCGGTAGCGTAGGGCATGGCCCGCTGAACCCGGGCGAGACGGACGAATGAGGGAGAGTCGGCCTGCCGGCGGAGTTGGAGACATGATGAGGGACTTCGAAACCCTGATTGCGGAGGCCATGGAAGCTGACGTGGACGGCTGGGGGTTCGGATGGCTGGACAACCGAGCCACGGAAGAGCGCCCGCCCTGGGGGTTCGCCGCGTTGCAAGCAGAACGTCTTGCCCACGTCCGGAGCGCCCTGGACCTGGACACCGGTGGCGGGGAAGTGTTGTCCGAAGCCGGTCGCTTCCCCGAAAGGATGGCGGCCACCGAGGCGTGGCCGCCCAACGCCGCCCGCGCCCGGGCTTTGTTGGGGCCGCGGGGCGTGCAGATCGTGGAGACAACCGCCGGCGATGCTCTGCCTTTCCGCGACGGTACGTTCGAACTGGTTACTGCCCGGCACCCCGTCAGCCCGGACTGGAAAGAGATCCACCGGGTCCTGGTCCCCGGCGGCCACTATTTCGCCCAGCACGTCGGCCCGGCGTCGGCCTTTGAACTCATCGAGTATTTCCTGGGACCCCTGCCCGAGCAGCGGAAGGGCCGCGACCCGCAGGCCGAAGCCGCGGCCGCGGAAGCCGCCGGGCTTACCGTGACGGACCTCTGTACGGCCCGGTGCCGCATGGAGTTCTTCGACGTGGGTGCGGTGGTGTGGATCCTGCGCAAATGCGTGTGGTGGATTCCCGGTTTCACGCCGGAACGGTATCTCGACCAGCTCAAGGCACTGGATGGCCGGATGAGATCGGGACATCCCTTTGTTGCGCACTCCACCCGGCACCTGATCGAAGCGCAGCGGAAAGCGGGAGCAACACAGTCTGAGGACAGCTAGAGGAGTGAGCGGGCTTCCAGATCTTCCATGGCCCAGCTGAGGATTCTGAGGTCGAAGGGATCGCGTTCCAGGATCCCAAACAGGTAGGCGTCAAAGTCCCAGAGCATGGCATTCCCGCCATTCGCCCAGTACCAGGCCCATAAATCGTCAAGGGTGATCTCATGCTCAAGGACGAGTGTTCGAGCTGTCTGGCGTGAGTCCATGGGTTTTCCCCGCCGCTGCCGCAGCACCACACCGCATCCAGCTGATCGACAAAGGTTCACTTCTGGGAACCCGTTTTCATGGTTTCACGTTCGCCGTATATCCGAAACCCCCACGGGTTGCGAATACTATGGGAACCTCCGAGGGATACAGCCGCCTGAATAAGGGACCTCGCAATGAATCAGGAGTACATCGTGGATTCTGCCCGGACCTTTGAGTCGATCGTTATCATTTTCAATCCCAACAGCACGGGGGATGCGCCAGAGCTCGCGGAGCAATTGCAGCGGAAGCTGAAGGAACTCCTCAGCTACGAACCTGAGATTGTCCTCCAGCCCACCGAACACGCCGGCCACGCCGTGGATCTGGCACGGGAAGCTGCAGCCAAGGGCGGGGACGTCCTTGTGGTCTCGGTGAGCGGCGACGGCGGCTACAACGAGGTTGTCAATGGCGTCATGCAGGCCGGGAACCCCAAGGCCGTCTGTGCTGTCCGGGCAGCAGGGAACGCCAATGACCACAGCCGGATCATGGCCACCAAGCCTTTGGAAGAGGCCATTGCGGAGGGTCATGTCCACAACATCGACCTTCTCCGCATCCACACCGGCCAAAAAGAGAATGAGCCGCCGGAGTACGCCCATTCATACATTGGATTCGGCCTGACGCCCGTTGTCGCCACCGAATTGGAAAAGGGCAGCAAAGGGGCTTTGAAGGAGATGGTCACGGTGATCCAGACCTTCTCCAAGTTCGAGCCGTTCGGCATACGGATGGCGGATGGAAAGCGTCGGAAGTTCGACAGCCTGGTCTTCGCGAACATCCACGAGATGGCTAAATACGCCACGCTGAGTGAAGCCGACGGGCACCCTTCGGACGGCAAATTCGAAGTGATCACTTTCCCGCACATGCCCAAGTGGCGTGTGCTCCTGACTGCCCTGAAGGCAACCACGCAGGGCCTGGGGGACCAGCCGAGCGTGAGCAGCTATGAATTCACCACTCTCAAGCCGCTGCCGTACCAGATGGACGGCGAAGTGAAGAGCGTGGAGGCCGACGTCAAGGTCACAGTGGAGTGCGCTCCCCGCGCCCTGGCGACACTCGGATAGGGACGATTCAACCCGCAGGTGCGCAGGCGGCGGTGACAAAGTCGTAGATCCGGCCGCGCAGGTCATTTGAGGCGGCAACTTTGATCAATCCTTGCCGGTCTCCCAGCGTGATCCTGAGCGGCAGGAGCGTGCCCACCTTGTCCTCGGCGACAGCATGGGGGTCGCAGCGTGCCGGGCGGATGGTCAACGGCAATTCCTGCTTGACCGTTCCCACGGTGACGTTCGTGGGCCACGGGTCGCTGGGGGATTGGGCCAGCAACGTGGTCTCGTCGATCGATTCGATGGTGAGCCTTTCCGGCCCGCCCACTTGCGCGGTTGGGGTGATGATGAGGCGCACGACGGCGGTGCGGCCGTCCGCTGCCACCTTCAGTTCGGGATCCAGCACCATGGTGGCGACGGCGGCGGCTTCAGTTGCGATGCAGAGTTCGCTTGCGTTCCTGGTCAGCACGCCGAAGGGATCAGCGGCCTCAGTAGTCTCTTCCTTGGCTTCCTGGCCGGGTTCGGAGTACTCAAGGGTTGCTCTGGTCTGCGGGGTGGAGCCGTCCTCTGTTGCCCCGCAGGTAGCCGCCGGGAGTGCCGTGGGTACAGCTTTGGGCTGTCCCGGCGGCAGTTCGAGGCCGCTCCCGGGCCGCTGCCAGAGAATGTCCTCTTCATAGAGGGGGGAACGAAGCCGGGTGGAGGTCACCGTCAGGGGCTTATCGGTGGTGTTGGTGAACTGGAGCTGGATGGCCTGCTTGCCGTACTGGTCCCGGGATTGGTTGACCTCCACGGCAATGGGTCCGGCGCTGGTGCTCGTCGATGGCTGCGGGGAAGAGGCGCCGGAGTCGCAGGCGGACAGGGCAGGCAGCATCGCCACAAGAGCCAGAAACCCGCCGAGGACACGCCCTCTTCGGCACACCATGCGATCAGTGTAGGCGCCGTCGGGAGCGCGGGTACGATGTCGCTGACGCACATCCATCAACTCCACCCGGGGAGTTGCCACGAAAGGCGGTACCCATGTCATTCCAGGCTTACCTCGACGCAATTGAGGACAAGACCGGCCTCACGCCACGGCAATTGGTGGAGATCGCGGAAACCAAGGGCTTCAATGACCCCTCGGTGAAGGCGGGCACTATCCTTGAATGGCTCAAGGCGGACTACGACCTCGGCCGTGGCCACGGCATGGCCTTGGTGCACGTCATCAAGAAGGGGCCGCAGATCGACAGCAAGCATGTGGGTTCGCAGGGTACCCACCGCGACGAGTCGGACATGCTGTGGTTGGACGGTAAGGCCAGCAAGCCGGCTTCCTCATAACGGGAGGCTCTGGCCAGCAAACCATAAGCATGCTTAGCTTAACGTCCCCGACAAAGCCGCGCCTGCGCTGAAAGGATCCACATGTCCAACGTGACCCAGGTGTTCAAAGCCCCTGCCGCAGACGTCTGGAAGGTCATCCAGGAGGGCTGGCTGTACTCCGGCTGGGTGGTGGGAGCCTCCAGGATCCGGTCTGTCGATGATCAATGGCCTGCCGTTGGGTCGGAACTACACCATTCCGTGGGATCCTGGCCGTTCCTGATCGATGACAGCAGCCGTGTCACCGCCGTCGAACCGGAACGGAAGCTGGAACTCCTGGCGAGGGGGTGGCCCTTGGGCGAAGCAAAGGTGCTCATCACGTTGGAGGACCTCGGCGATTCCCAATGCAGGGTTGCTATCGCTGAGGACGCTGTGCGGGGCCCCGGCAAGGTGGTGCCGAAGAAACTGCGCGATCCCGTCATTGCTGTCCGCAACCGCGAAACCCTCAAGCGCTTGGAACTGATGGCCCTGGGCGGGGCGGGCAGGTCCTAGGAGCGCACTACCCAGTCAAAAGCCTCCGCCTTGGACCGTGCGCCTTGGGCTGACTTGGAGCGGTTGGGCTCATCAAGTTCTGCCAGCAATTTCTCCGACAACACCACGAGTTCGCCAAAGACCCCGGGAGTCAGCCACTCCGGGCGGGTCGCGAACAGGATGTCTTCGCTGGAGGTGTTGCCGCTGGCCCCCGGGGCGAAGGGGCAGCCACCGAGACCACCCAGGGCGCCGTCCACCATGGCAGCTCCTGCCTGGATGGCCGCGAGGGTATTCGCCACCCCCAAACCCCAGGTGTCGTGACCGTGATAGACAATCCGGCGTGCAGGGGATTCGTCCCGAACACGCGCCACAAGGCTGGCAACCTGGGCGGGAACCGCCTGCCCCAAGGTGTCGCAGATGACGATGTCTGCGGTGCCCTCGGCGCGGGGATCATTGGCGATCGAGAGGATGCGTTCCTCGGAAATGTAGCCCTCGAACGGGCAGGTAAAAGACGTTGCAATGCACAGCTGGATCTGCCCGTTCACGGCACGGGCGTATTCGACGGCCTCGGGCAGGGCCGCCAGGCTCTGATCCGTGGTGCGGCCGATGTTCGCCTGGTTGTGCGAATCGGAGGCAGACAGGCAGTACTGGAAGTTCCGCGCCCCCGCAGCCGATGCCTTGGCCACGTGACCAGGGGTGGCAACCCAAATCCAGCACTTCTCCAGCTCCTCCGGCGTGAGCGCCTGGACGACTTCCAGGGTGTTCGCCATGGTAGGAACCAGGTCGGCCCGGGCCATGGAGCCGAGTTCGATGGCGGGCACGCCCAGACGCAGCAGCTCCCGGACCGTTTCGATCTTCTGGTCAGCCGTCAGGAGCTTGCCCGTGAGCTGCAAGCCGTCGCGCAGAGTTACGTCCCGAAGGACGGCTTGGCCCAGTGTTCCGGCCAGTGGGTTCCCGACGAGGCTCATGGACGGGCTGCTTCCTCGCGGCCGGAGGCGGCATCGATTTCGCCGGCGTTCATGCCCAGGAGGCCTCCCAGGATCTCCTGGGTGTTTTCCCCGAGGTCCGGCCCGAGGTTGCGGATGGGCAGGGATTGACCGCCGATGACGGGAACAACACCGGGGAACCCAACCCCGGGGATGGTCTCCTCGCCCGTCGAGACATCGAATTTCTGAATCATGTTCCGTGCCGCGTACTGGCTGTCGTTACTGATGTCCGCCGCTGTGTAGATGGGTCCGGCGGGAACACCGGCCGCTTCCAGCACTGCCAGGGCTTCGGCGGCCGGCAGCGTGGCCGTCCATTCGCCGATCGCCTGATCGAGCTCCTCCCGTTGGGCCCAGCGCCCGGCATTGCTCTGCAAATCCGCGCGTTCGGCCAGATCCGGGCGTGCGATGGTCTGCATGTACCGCTGGAAAATCGAATCGCCATTCCCGGCCACCACGATGCTCGCGCCGTCCCCGCACACGTACGCATTGGAGGGTGCGATGCCTTCCATTCGTCCACCAACGCGCTGACGGTCCACGCCGTACGCCTGGTAATCCGGAATCAGTGACTCCATCATGGAAAACATCGCCTCGTGCAGGGCAACGTCAATGACGCGTTCGGTGAGAGGAACAGCGGCACCCGGGTCCCGGCGTCGTGCTTCACGTTGGAACAGGCTCATAACGGAGCCGAAGGCGGCGTACAGTCCCGCGATCGAGTCTCCGATGGAGACCCCGACCCGTACAGGTGCCCGGTCCGGGTCGCCCACCAGATTGCGGAACCCTCCGTACGCTTCCGCGACGGCGGCAAAACCGGGCCGGCCCGACAGCGGGCCTGTCTGCCCGAAGGCGGAAATGCGGGTAACGATGAGGTCGGGGTTGGCCTCGTTCAGGACTTCCGGGCCGAGTCCCCACTTCTCCAGCGTGCCGGGACGGAAATTCTCCAGCAGGATGTCGCACTTGCCTACGAGCTCCAGGACCGCCTGCTTGCCCGCCTCCGTGCGCAGGTCGAGTACCACCGACTTCTTGTTCCGGTTCAGCGTCCGGTAAAGCATGGAGGTGGTGCCCTTATGCAGGCGCCAGTTGCGCAACTCGTCGCCCGTTCCGGGACGTTCCACCTTGATGACTTCAGCGCCGAAGTCGGCAAGCAACCGGCCCGCCGTGGGAGCTGCGATGTAGTTGCCGAGCTCCAGGACCCGCACGCCGTCCAGCGGGGCAATTCTTTGCTCTGTCATGGTCTTCTTCCATCCGGCAATGCCTCTTTTGCAAACCTAGACTAGGCCCATGAGATATGCCATCCGGCCTGCGGTTGAACGGGATGTTCCCGGCATTGTGACTGTGGAGAGCGCGGCCGGGCGGCTGCCAGCTTCCGGGGCAGTGGAATTCTCCGAACGAATCAGAGCCGCTGCTGCAGATCCCGCGCGCCTGGTCCTGGTGGCCGAAGGGTTGGGCGACCGGCCCGTGGGTGATGGTTGCGGTGTGGTTGGCTGGGCGAAAACGCACCATTACGACGTCGGTGACGGTCCAGCACCGGCGGGGCACTACCTGGGCGGCATCACCGTGGCCGCCGATTACCGCCGGCGGGGAGTCGCGACTGCCATGACCACATCCCGGCTTGAGTGGATCTGGGAGCGTGCGGACGCGGCGTGGTACGTGGTGAACGCGCGCAATGAGGCTTCTTTGGCTCTTCATCAACAGTGGGGGTTTCGAGAGGTCGCCCGCGGTGCCGCTTTTCATACTGTGACGTTCGACGGCGGCGAGGGAGTCCTGCTCACGGCGGCACGGCCGCCGTCCTGACCCCATCCAACGGCTCTCCGATTTAGCATGGGTCCAGGGATGCGCCGACTGGGGGAGTGTGTGATGGGGCCGTTGGATTCGATTCAAGCCAGTGCAGGGAAAGCCGAAACAGCTCAGGTGCCACCACGTCCGAAGATTCCTCGTCGGCGTACTTCACGGCTGCGGAAACTTGAGCTGGCCATCCTGGTGGTGTTGGTCCTGGCCGTGGCCCTTTCCGCGACTCCTTGGCCGTCAGCCTTGCTCATCCGCAGTGTTTTTGAACGGGGAGCCCAGGCCACCATCGACGAGATGACGCCCTACGTTCCCGATACGCCATTCCAAACCCAGGCAGGCGTTGTCTACAAGCCAGGCTCCACGTTCGACGTTTTCAGCCCGGAAGGCACGGAAGCTCCCCTTCCTACGGTTGTGTGGATTCATGGAGGCGCCTGGATTTCCGGAGCGCAGCGCGACGTCAATCCCTACCTGAAGATCCTGGCCGCCAAGGGCTACACCACCATCGGCATGAGCTATCCGATTGCGCCGGAAGCCACGTACCCGACCGCTGTGCGGGACATCAATGAGGCCTTGGCCTATATCAAGGCGCATGCTGCCGAGCTCAATGTGGACAGCAGCCGCATCGTGCTCGCGGGCGATTCCGCCGGTGCCCAGCTCGCCAGCCAGATGACCACGCTCACCGTGAACCCCGAGTACGCCAATTTGATGGGAATCCAGCCGGCGCTTCAGAAATCGGAGCTTGCCGCCACGATTCTGCATTGCGGTGTCTACGACCTCCGGGCCATGGCAGACCTCAGTGGCATCGTAGCGTGGGGTTTCAAGACCTCCCTGTGGGCCTACACGGGTACCAAGGACTGGTCAGCCACGTATGCCGGGGCCACCATGTCCACCATTGATTTTGTTACTCCCGGCTTCCCGCCCACATTTATCAGCGGCGGTAACGGCGACGGGCTCACTTGGTTGCAGTCGGTGCCCTACAGCAACCGGCTGAAGGCCGCCGGGGTGCCCGTGACCGAGCTGTTCTGGCCCGCCAACCATGAGCCCGAGCTGCCGCACGAATACCAATTCCACCTGAATTTCAGCGAGGCCCAGGAGGCACGGGACAAGACGTTCGATTTCCTGGCACGGTACACCGCTGGGAAGCCGTAGCCTCGAGTGGCAGGCCCGGACCCATCTGAGGGCCGCAAAGGATGTTCCAGGTCCGGGGGCCAACTATGTCGTCGGGCTGGCCCATTTCCTGCGTGGGCAGAGGTGTCCGTGTGGATAACGGCCGTCATTCTTGGGAGAAAGCCAAGAAGAGCTCCCGGGAATACTTCCGCACGCACCCCTGTTCTTAGATTTAGATGCAAATGCATGTAAGCTGGATGAACGAGCAACAGGAGAATGCCATGGAAACCCGCCGCATCACCGTACTTTCCGCCGGACTCGGCGTACCGTCGTCGAGCCGCTTGCTGGCGGACCAGCTGGCAGCCTCTGCCGAGCGGCAGCTGCGCGGAGCCGGTTATGAGGTGAAGATCGACATCGTCGAGCTGCGCGACCTCGCAGTGGACATTGCCAACAACTTCGTCACCGGCTATGCCGCGCCGCGACTCGCAGAGGTGATTGCCGGCGTCGAGGATTCCGACGCCATCATCGCCGTCAGCCCGGTCTTCAGCGCCTCCTACAGCGGACTGTTCAAGTCGTTCATCGACGTCCTCGACCCCAAGTCCCTGGACGGCAAAGCGGTACTGCTGGGCGCAACCGGCGGCACCGACCGCCACCAGATGGTCCTCGACTACGCGATGCGACCCCTGTTCACCTACCTGCGCACCCGGATTGCCGCTACCGGCGTCTTCGCCGGACCGCAGGACTGGGGGAACACCGACGACGGCGGCTCGCCCCTTTCGTCGCGGGTGGACCGGGCCGCCGGTGAACTCGTGCAACTGCTCAGTGGCCCCCAGTCGCACCGCAAGAACGACGCATTGGAATCACTGCCGTTCGAACAACTGCTCGCAGGGATCTCGGCCGGCAGGTAACTCGAACTTAAAGCCAGGTCCGCTCGTTGGGGCAAGCATGAAATGTCCTGTGGATTCCATTGACCTGGTGATGAGTGAACGAAGCGGCGTGGAGATTGACTACTGCCCGCAATGCAGGGGCGTGTGGCTGGATCGCGGCGAGCTGGACAAGATCATCGACCGTGTGGCTGCAGAGACTGGACCGGCCCTGTCCCGGCGGGCACCCGCACCGGCCCAACCGCCGATCGCACCGCCACCCCTCTACAACCCCTTTGAATCACGTCCGCAGGAACCGCGGTACGAGGATCGGGACCGGCGCGATGGCCGTGGTGACTACGATCGGCGGGACTATGACCGGCGGGATGGTCGTGACCAGTACGGCCGCAAGCGGAAGAAGAAGGAAGGGTTCCTGGGGGACTTGTTCGACTTCTGAGTTACCTCAGTCGTCAAGGAGCTCGATGAACTCGCGGGCCTGCTTGATGTTGATGTCCGAGTGGCGGGTCAAAGCCAGCGCGGCGCCCTCCACGTCGCCGCTCTTTGCCAAGGTCCGGATCCGTCCGTAGATTTCGTCGTTCAGCATGTTGCTGCTCACTTCACGGGTCACTTCGCCCTTGCTGACGATCGCCCGGTAGCGGTAGGGGAAGCGCTCGGGCTCATCGTCATCGTCCGCGAGCAGGTCCTTGGCGGGGGCTTCCGGCGTGAATGGCTGGGGGTGCGCCGCCAGGGCGCCGACGGCGTTACGCGAGGCCCGCAGGCCCTCTCCGGTTGCCTGCAGGTAAAGCTTGATGGCCGCCATGCCCTGGCCCTGCGCGATGAGCGAGTACAGCTGGCGGTGTTGCTCCTGGTTGAGTTTGGCCGCGGATTCCTTTGCCAGCTCGATCGGGTCCTTGGGTGCGTTCGCTGCAGCGGAGTCTGCCTTGGTTTCAGCCGAGCGCTTGGTGAAGGAGTGAATGAGCAGGAGCACTCCCGCAACCACCGCAATGAGGATCAGGAGCGGAATGAGGATGGAATCCATGGCGTTGTCAGAGCCGATCTACGTAGTTCTTGGCGGTAAGCAAATCTGAGTGGGTGGCTTGGCGAAGAACTTTGATGGCCTCGATCTTTTTCCCGCTCCGGACCAGGTTCTGCAATTCGAAGGCGAGCTGGGGGTTGAGCTGGCCGTTGGGGAGGACTGCAGGGTGGTGGCCCTGCTGACCCGCCGCTTGTGAGCGCGCGGCCTGAGCCTGGACTGCGCTGCGACTCTGCTCTGTCTGCTGGCTGTGCTGGGCTTCGTTTTGGCTGGGCTTGGTGGTGGCCTCAATCCGGGCCCGAAGAGCCAACGCTTCCTGGACTTGGGAAGCCTGGTGCGCGGCGGAGCGGGCCGCCAGCTCCCGCTGGTATCTCTCAGCGTCCGACACTCCGGTGTCCCTTGGCTTGAAGGCCGCGGTCAAGGCCCACAGCAGGCCCAAGAGGACAAGAAGTGGAAGGGCAATCGTCAACACGTCACCAAAGTTCATCCCCATGCTTAGAGCTTATGCCAGAACTGCGTTATCCACAGCACATTCCACGATGGGCATAGGCTTCTGAGAGAGCAGTGTCAAATTAAGGGTGCAAATGTAAGACGCATCACATTTGAGGCATGTTTATTGGACTTTTACCCGCTCGTGTGGATACCCGGGCGTCCGGGGCTGTGGATGATTTGCCGCCAAATCTTTCTTTAGTCCACAGCTTGTGAAGTGCGTTTCCGCAGGTCAGAGCCTTCATTCCGTCAAAAGAAATTCTCTATCCACAGAGTAGTGCACAGTCTGTGCACAACGTGGGGATGGTATTCCACAGCTTTTCCACAGGGGTCATCCGGAGCCTGCTGTAACGTGTCTGAAGTGTCCAATTTGGGCACTGATTTCCCCGCACTGAGTTCCCTGGGACGCAAAAAGTCACTTCTTGTGGCGATCCCGCGGAAGTGGCTGTGGATAACTTGTGGAAAGCTATTTTGTCCGACCTGCCTGACATCCTCAGAGCAACCCGGGCGGACGGCGTAGCCACACACTGCGCATTACAGACCGCCAGGGAGCACATCTCTGCAGCGGTACACATTTGGAGGACGGCTTTGTCAGTTACGCACTTGGACTCAATCGAGGGCACACGCGCTTCGGACTCCAGCCGGAAGCCTCCCCAGGACATACCTGCTGAACAATCCGTACTCGGCGGCATGATGCTGTCCAAGGACGCCATCGCCGACGTCGTCGAGATCGTCCGTGGGCATGACTTCTACCGCCCGGCCCATGAGACCATCTACGAATCCATCATCGACCTCTACGGTCGGGGTGAACCGGCTGACGCCGTGACCGTCTCCGATGAGTTGACCAAGCGTGGCGAGATCAACCGGATCGGCGGCCCCGCCTATCTCCACGAACTCATCCAGACGGTTCCTACTGCAGCCAACGCCGGATACTACGCCGAGATCGTGGCCGAGCGTGCGGTGCTCCGCCGCCTGGTTAATGCCGGTACCAAGATCGTCCAGATGGGCTACGGCCAGGACGGCGAAGTGGAAGACCTCGTCAACCAGGCACAAGCCGAGGTGTACGCCGTTGCTGAAAAGCGCACGGCCGAGGACTACGTGGCGTTGAAGGACGTCATGGAGTCCACCGTGGACGAGATCGAAGCCTCCGGCCACCGCGGTGAAGGCATGACAGGCGTTCCCACCGGTTTCTATGAGCTCGACGAACTGACGCACGGCCTGCACCCGGGCCAGATGATCGTTATCGCAGCCCGACCCGCTGTTGGTAAGTCCACCTTTGCGTTGGACTTCGCCCGTTCGGCTGCGATCAAGAACAACCTGGCCACGGTCATGTTCTCCTTGGAAATGGGCCGGAACGAGATCGCCATGCGTCTTCTGTCCGCAGAAGCCACCATCGGCCTTCAGGATCTCCGCAAGGGCACCATCAAGGACGAGCAATGGTCCAAGATCGCCACCACCATGGGCCGCATGAACGATGCTCCGCTGTTCATCGATGACAGCCCCAACATGTCGCTCATGGAGATCCGGGCGAAATGCCGCCGCCTGAAGCAGCAGCACGACCTCAAACTCGTGATCCTTGACTACCTCCAGCTCATGAGCTCGGGCAAGAAGGTAGAGTCCCGGCAACAGGAAGTCTCCGAGTTCTCGCGTGCCCTTAAGCTGCTCGCCAAGGAGCTGCAGGTACCTGTCATTGCGCTGTCACAGCTGAACCGTGGTTCCGAGCAGCGTCAAGACAAGCGCCCGATGGTTTCCGACCTCCGTGAATCCGGTTCCATTGAGCAGGACGCCGACATGGTCATCCTGCTTCACCGTGAAGACGTCTACGACAAGGAATCACCGCGTGCCGGCGAAGCGGACATCCTGATCGCCAAGCACCGTAACGGCCCCACCAAGGACATCGTGGTTGCCTTCCAGGGCCACTATTCCCGCTTCGCCAACATGGCAGGCGATACCGGCGGTGGCGGCGGCTTCTAAGCTTCGCGTGGTCCCGCTCCGGGCAGTGTCACGGGGCAAGTAGTGTTGATTCGGTCCGCGTCCGCGGGTTCATCACTGACTTATTGGGGAACATATGAAGAAGAATTTGCTGCTCGGACTTGGTGCGTCAGCACTCGTTGCACTGACTCTCACAGCGTGCGGCGGCACTACGGCCGCCCCGCAGGATTCGACGGCACCCGCGTCCGGCGGGACTGCCTCCAGCGCTCCGTCACCTGCCAAGATGTACACCAACGAGGAACTCGTAGGCTTGATGGGCCAGATCAAGGCCTCTGACGGCAGCAGTCCCGCCGTGCTTTCGGGCGAGGAGCTGGTGGGTCAATACGACTCGTTGGTGAACGGCTTCGGCAAGGCCACCATCGCACCGGAAAACTGCAAGGATCTGCGCACGCTTGGCGTTCCGCAGACCATTGCCGGCTCCACCACGGCAGGTACTGCCAGGGCCAAGGTGGGCGATTTCATCAGCAGCGTGGCGCTGACATCCGGCGTCGAAGCGGCAGAGCTGCAAAAAAGTGTGGACGCCACCAAATCCCAAGCCGAGGCGTGCCGGAAAATGACGTTCTCCGCGGAGGGAGAGGCAATCACCACTTCCACCGAGAAGATTGAGGGCGTTGGCGGCGTACCGGGCACGGTGGCGTTGAAGACTGTCATGGTGATGCCTGATGGGAAATCAGGAGCGATCTACACCGCGCATGCTGTCAAGGACGGTGTCCTGATCTCGGCCACGGCGTCAGGTACCGAAGCTGCGGCTGGTGGGCCGGAAGCCACAGGTGCGCTCATGGACCAGGCTGCAGCGCTCATCAAGTAATCCGAGGTCAGGGGCCGTACGTGCGGTACATCCGCACGTACGGCCTTCATCGGCTTGAGGCTGCTCTGGGCAGGCTCAGTACTCGCCCTTGATCACGAAGTAGGACCCGCGGATGGTGCCGGCCAGTTTGGATTTCTGGCGGGCAAACTTGAACTTTGATTCCAGTTCTTCAGGAACGTCCATGCCGTCGGAAAGTTTGAAGCCAACAGCCCTCTTTCCCTCGCCGGTGCTGTACATGACGTTGATGGACAGTCCGGATTCGTAGAAGACGTAGGCCATCTGCAGGTCCTCCACCTGGAAGGACGTGGCTTCCAATGGACGTGACTTGATCACAATGTCGCGTTCTTCCTTGAGGATCCGGCTGACCCTGTCCACCACGTCGGGGAGCTCGTCGGCGGGGCTGACCGTGAACTCGTGATCGTACTTGTTCTTGTAGTAGCGGGCTTCGTTGGCCCTCAGGCCTGCAGCGGCTTCTGCGACGGGTGAGGACTCGAGCCCCACGCTGGAAACATTCTTGAAGTCAACGATGTAGGGCATCAGCTCTCCTGGTCCGTCCTGTTTGGACCAATGCTACTGATCTCCGCTGGAACCTCCTTCCAAGCACCCCCTAGCAGCCCTCGAAGTCGCTCAGCACCTTCACTTTCGCGGCAGACCCGGAGGAGGGATCGAACGCGTAGCCGATCCACTCTTTGGCCAACCGGCGGGCAAGTTCCACACCCACAACACGCTGGCCCATGGTGAGGACCTGGCAGTCGTTGGACAGGATCGAGCGCTCCACGGAGAACGAATCATGGGCAGCGGTCGCCCTGATGCCCGGCACCTTGTTGGCCGCGATGGCCACACCGATTCCCGTCCCGCAGAACAGGATGGCCCGGTCAGCCTTGCCGTCGCGGATCATCTCTCCGGCAGCGATCCCAACGTAGGGGTAGGGGCGGGTAAAGTCTTCATCCGCACGGTTCACTCCGATGTCGATCACTTCAGTGATCCGGGAGTCGGCCTGAAGATCGGCCATGATCCGCTCTTTGTAATCAACGCCGGCTTCGTCGGCGCCCACAATAATGCGCATGGATTCTCCTAGTTGGTGGCGGCAGCTACGGGAACTGCGGTGAAATGGGGTCCGACGGCGGCAAACACCATGGCGAGCGACGTCGCCCCGGGGTCAGGGGTACCAAGGCTTTTCTCGGCCAGTGGCCTGGCGCGGCCCTTGAGCGGCCGAAGGTCCGCAGTGGCTGCTGCGGCGTGGCGGGCGACGTCGGCGGCAGCTGACCACGCGTCCCCAACAGAGGCGCCGGAAGCGATGCGTTCTTCCAGCGACGCAGCGAACGGCAGCAACGCGTCCATCATGGTTTTGTCTCCGATTTCTGCTTTTCCAAGCTCCGCGATGCGGTCCGCGAAGGCGCGAACAGACGCAGCGAGGACAACCGGCGTCGGGGTTTCTGCGTCACCCAACCGCTCACCAAAGGCGCGTAGCCCGGCACCCCACAGGACGCCCGACGTGCCGCCGGCCTTGTCTGCCCAGGCATCGCCGGCAGCGGCCAGCAGTGAACCGGCTCCCGCGCCACGCTCAAACGCAGCTGCTGCGGCCTCGTTGGCGGCCGCGGATCCGCGGACCATGCCGCGCCCGTGGTCGCCGTCGCCTGCTATCGCGTCCATGTCGCCCAGCATCGATTCGGAGGCCCGCAGCAGGGATGATGTTGTGTCCAGGGCGTTCAGGCACTGTGCGGCGTAAGCCCGGGACTCGTCTGTGGAGGAGTAGTTGGCGGCCTCGGTCACGAGATCCTCGTCGGCGACCTCCGAAATGCCGGCATCGAAGCCAACCGAACCACGGCGGTACGCCGGAGTCAGGGCCGGAGCGGTCCAGTACTGCTCCAGCTCGTCGTCCAGCCAGGTGAGCGTCAAGGATGCGCCGGCCATGTCCAGGCTGGTGACCAGCTCACCTACCTCGGGCATGACCAGCGTGTAACCGGCGTCGCGCAGCAGGGGAGCCACGGTGCGCCAGAGGACAAAGAGTTCTTCGTGCTTGGTGGACCCCAGTCCATTGAGAATCACAGCGAGTCGCTGGGAAGCACCCGCCGGAGTTTCGGCCAGGACCCGGCGCACCAGCTCCTGGCCAAGTTCGACGGCGGACGGCAGCTCGGTGTCGAAGAGTCCCGGCTCGCCGTGGATGCCGAGACCCAGGCCCATTTGTCCCTCGGGAAGACTGAACAAAGGCTGCTCCGCGCCGGGGAAGGTGCACCCGCTGAAGGCGGTGCCAATGGTTCGAGTAAGCCCATTCGCCTTGCGCCCCAAACGAACCACGGAGTCAAGGTCCAGTCCGGCTTCGGCAGCGGCACCCATCACTTTGAAGACCACAAAATCTCCGGCGATGCCGCGGCGCTTCTCGATTTCCCCGGGCGAAGCACTGGCAATGTCATCGGTGACAATGACGTTCTCTGCCCGGATGCCTTCAGCTGCAAGTCGCTCGCTGGCCATGCCGAAGTTCATGACATCGCCGGCATAGTTGCCGTACGTGAAGACGACGCCTGCTCCGGAGTTGGCGGCCTTGGCCACGGAGTAGGCCTGCTGGGCAGAAGGTGAGGTGAAGATATTGCCCACCACGGCACCGTCAGCGAAGCCCGGCCCGATGATGCCGGCGAAGGCCGGGTAGTGCCCCGAGCCGCCGCCGGTGATGACGGCGACCTTCGGCGTTGCCGGGCGGTTGCGGCGCACTGCGCCGCCTTCCACCGGGCGGACGAGGTCCGGGTGGGCGTCACAGAAACCGGCGAGGGCTTCGTCAGCGAAGTCGGCGGGATCGTTGAAGATTCTGGTCATGGTGGGTCCTGGTTCTGGATTTTCAGACGGCGGGGGACTTAGTGGATGTGGCTGCCGCCGTTGATGTCGATGGTGGTGCCGGTGAGGTACGCGGAGTCCTCGGAGGACAGGAACGTGATGACGGCGGCGACTTCCTCCGTGGTGGCGTTGCGGCCCAAGGGGATACCGGCGTTGATGGCTGCTTCCTGCTCTTCGGTGCTGCCCACGCGGATGTTGGTGTCCACGGCGCCGGGGGTGATGGCGTTGACGGTCACGCCGGTGTCGCCGATTTCGCGGGCCAGTGCCTTGGTGAAACCGAGGATGGCGGCCTTGGCTGCGGAGTAGGGAACCTTGCCGAACACTCCGCCGCCGCGCTGCGCGGAGACCGAGGACATGTTGACGATGCGGCCCCAGCCGTTGGCGATCATGTCGGGGAGGAACGCCTTGGTGACCAGGTAGGTGCCGGTTGCGTTGACGTCCATGACCTTGTGCCACAGCTCGAGCGTGGTTTCCAGGAAGGGGACGGGGGAGGTGATGCCGGCGATATTGGCCAGGGCGCCGACGGGAGGGAGGTTCCCGGCGGCAACTTCGGCGGCGACTGCTGCCTGCGCTGCGGTGACGGAGGCTTCGTTGGCAACGTCGATTTCGTAGCCGAACGCGGGAACGTTGAATTCGTTGGCGATCTCGGCGGCAACCTTGGCGGACTTCTCGCCGTCGAGGTCCAGGATGACGATGCCCCAGCCCTGGTTGGCGTAGCGGCGGGCGGTGGTGAGGCCGATGCCGCGGTCGGAGGTAGCTCCGGTGAGGACGGCGGTGCGCTGGATGGTGGTCATGGGTACTCCTTGAATGGTGGTTGTTAGATGAGGTCTGAGATGTAGCTGGCCGCTTTGGCTGCGGCGGCGGGGCGTTCGTCGTGCGTGACGTCCCGGGTTTCGAGTTCCAGGGAGAAGTGGCCGGCGTAGCCCGAGTCCCGGAGTGCTGTGAGTCCGGCCGCGAAGTCCGCCTTGCCGTTGCCGATGCTGAGGTTGATGTTCCCCGGCTCGTTGTCGGTGGCGGGAACAGCATCCCGCAGGTGGACGTGTTTTATCCGGGAAGAGAAACGGGAAACAAAATCCACGGGATCGCCGCCGGAGGCGACGATGTGGCTGAAGTCCATGACAATTCCGACGTCGGACCCGTCCAGGTGGTCGGCGAGCAACTGTGCGCGTTCGGTGTTCCAGCACAGCCGGTAGTAGTGCAGGGATTCGGTCCACAGCTCCACGCCGAACTCAGCCGCGCGCTTGGAAGCATGGATCAGTTGTGCTGCTACGGAGTCGATGTCGCTCTCGAGCGTGTTGACGGGTTCGTGGTCGATCGCCCCGCATGGCAGGACGAGCGCCCTCGCGCCTGTCTTCGCCGCAAGGGCGAGCAGCATCTCAAGGTGCCGTTCGCGCGCAACCAGAGTGCCGGCGTCGAGCGTTGCGTTCAGGTCCCCGACATCGCCGTTGACCGAGCGGACGCGCAGTCCCGACTTATTGACGACGGCGGCAACCGCCTCCACTGCCTCGGCGTCCAGTACGTAAGGCACATGGTCGCAGACGCCCGGGAGGGCGCCGAGGTCGATTTCCTCGAAGCCGAGGCCGCGCATGGTGTGCAGGGCTGTGGCCAGGTCCTGGTGGCGGAAGCTGATCGACGAACAGCCGAGTCGTTGATGAAACATCGTTGTTTGATCCTCAAGTTGAGCGCCTCCACGGAGAGGGGCCTTAGTGATGGAGACCACGTTAGCTAAGTTAACTGTCAACAGTCAACCTCCTAAGTTGACTGTTGACATTGCTGGTGGTGTCGGTCACAGTTGACGTATTATGTTGACTGTCGACAGTGGGGTTGCCGAAGACGCACCGCACTTTTGAAAGGGAAAGACACACATGAGCAATGAAGCTCTGACCATGCGTGGTCCGGTTCATGGAACCAAGGAAGCAAAGCGCGTCGCCGTCGGTTCAGGCGTTGGCGCAGTCATCGAAACCTACGACTTCATCGGTTTCGGCACCGCCGCAGCCCTGTACTTCGGTACGGCGTTCTTCCCGGGCGCTGACCCGGTAACCGGCACCCTGGCCTCCTTCGCGACCCTCGGCGTCGGCTTCGCTGCCCGTCCACTGGGTGGCATCATCGGCGGCCACCTCGGCGATAAGCTCGGCCGCAAGCCGGTGCTGGTGGCCTCCCTCATCCTTATGGGCCTGGCGACGTTCGCGATCGGCCTCCTGCCCACCTACCAGCAGGTTGGGCTCCTGGCCCCCGCCCTGTTGGTCCTCGTCCGCGTCATCCAGGGCCTGGCCTTCGGTGCTGAATGGGGCGGCGCCATCCTGATGAGCTACGAGCACGCACCCTGGCGGAAGAAGGGCCAATTCACCGGAATCGTGCAAGCCGGCTTCCCCGTGGGCCTGCTCCTCGCCAACCTCGTCTTCCTCAGCAGCGTAGGACTCGGCAGCGAATGGGCCTGGCGTGTACCGTTCCTGGCCAGCATCGTGCTGGTTGCCGTCGGCCTCATCATCCGTTCAAAGGTTCCAGAATCCCCTGTGTTCGAGGACGTCAAAGCCAAGGGCGCAATCGTGAAGTCCCCCATCGTTGAGGTCATCAAGACTGATTGGCGCAACATCGTCCGCGGCATCGGCCTGCGCATCGCTGAAACTGCCGGATACGCCGTCTCAGTGACCTACATGATTTCCTACCTGCACACCAACAAGCTGGCGGACAAGACCGAAACCCTGGTGGCGCTCTGTGTCGCCGCAGGAATCGGTATCTTCGCCACCTACTTCTGGGGCAAGCTGACTGACCGCGTGGGTCGCCGCCCTGTTTACGTGTGGTCCACGGCTTTCGCGGTGGTATTTGGCATCCCCATGTTCATGCTGGTCAATACGGGCCTGTTCTTCCTGATCATTGCAACGATCGTTGTTGCCTATGCTGTCTGCCAGAACTCCCTGGCAGGTGCCCAGGGTGCCTGGTTCCCGGAATTGTTCCAGGCCAAGACCCGCTCGTCCGGCGCATCGTTGTCGTACCAGATCTCCGCCATGGTCTCGGGCTTCACTCCGTTCATCACCACCCTGCTCTTCGTCAGCATGGGTTGGATGGGACCAGCGCTTCTCTTCAGCATCTACGGCGCCATCGGTCTCTGGGCTGCGCTGATCACCAAGGAAACCTGGGGCAAGCGCGAGCGTCAGCTCGCCGAAGAAGCCGCCAGCAAAACTCCCCAAACCATAAACGCCTAAAGCACCACTCGACGTCGGGCGCGTACTCCCCATCGGTGCGCGCCCGGCTCCGGAAGGAAACCAGTGACTCTCTCATCAGTCGAGGCGGCTACGGCCGCATCTCCCACGCCGGAGCGCATTGAACGCATCCGCGCCGCCGCATTCCGTATCCGCCACCACGCCCTCACCATGGGCGAGGTCCAAGGCCAGGGCTACGTCGGCCAAGCGCTCGGCGCGGCAGACATGTTCGCGGCTGTCTACGCAGACCAGCTCAACCACCGCGCCGGGGATCCCCACTGGGAGGGCCGCGACAGGTTCCTCCTCTCCACCGGCCACTACGCAATCGGGCACTACGCGGCGTTGGCAGAGGCCGGAATCGTGCCGGTGGCCGAACTCGAAACCTATGGTTCCGACGATTCCCGCCTGCCGATGTCCGGGATGTCCACCTATACCCCGGGCATGGAAATCTCGGGCGGTTCGCTGGGACACGGACTGACGATCGCGGTCGGCATGGCGCTGGGCCTGCGGGCGCAGAACTCAAGCAACCGGGTCATCAACTTCCTCTCCGACGGCGAACTCGACGAAGGCTCCACCTGGGAAGCCGCAATGGGCGCGCACCACCACCAGCTGGGCAACCTGATCGCCATGGTGGACATCAACGCACTCCAGGCCGATGGTGCCACCAACACGGTGCTCCGCACCGAACCCGTCACCGAAAAGTGGGAATCGTTCGGTTGGTACACCCAGCGCGTGGACGGGAACGACGTCGGTGCGCTGCTGGCCGCGTTCGACAACATTGCCGCGGTCGCGGCGCCGGTCGGTCGGCCGTCGGTGATTCTCTGCGACACCAAAGTTGGCCGCGGCGTTCCGCTGCTGGAGACCCGCGAGAAGGCGCACTTCATGCGCATCGAAGAAAACGAATGGCAGATCTGCCGCGATCAATTGACGGCAGGATATGAAGGGGCGGCTTCAGCATGAGCACCACCACAACAGCAAAGCCGAAGCTCAAGACCTCGGCGATGATCGCGTCCTTCGCGGATCCCGGCCAGAAAACCATGTCAGCTCCGTTCGGGCACGCGTTGGTTGCCGCGGCGGAGGCCAATCCCAGGATTGTGGGCCTGACTGCGGATCTGGGCAAGTACACGGACATGCACATTTTCGCCAAGGCCTTCCCTGATCGGTTCTTCCAGATGGGCATGGCCGAGCAGCTACTTTTCGGCGCTGCTGCGGGCATGGCCGAGACCGGGCTGGTCCCGTTCGCTTCCACCTACTCGGTATTCGCGGCCCGGCGCGCCTACGACTTCCTGTGCCTGGACATCGCTGAGCCCAACCTGAACGTCAACATTGTGGGTGGGCTGCCAGGCCTGACCACAGGCTATGGCCCCAGCCACCAGGCCACCGAAGACATGGCGATCTTCCGCGGCATGCCCAATCTGACCATCGTGGACCCGTGCGACTCCGTTGACATTGAGCAGGCAGTTCCCCAGCTCGCGGCCTCGGACGGACCCACCTACTTGCGCTTGCTGCGCGGCAACGTGCCCACCGTCCTGGACGAGTACGACTATAAGTTTGAGCTCGGTAAGGCCAAGGTACTGCGCGGCGGCAATGACGTTGTGTTCGTTTCCTCCGGCCTGATGACGATGCGTGCCCTGCAGGCCGCGGATGCGTTGGCGAAGCACAACGTTGACGTGGCCGTGGTGCACACGCCCACCATCAAGCCCTTCGACTCCGCGACAGTCCTGAAAGAACTGAATACCGACCGCCTGGCCGTCACGCTGGAGAACCACACCGTTGTTGGCGGTCTGTTCGAAACTGTTGCCTCCGCCGTCGTGACTGCCGGGCTGGGCAAGCGCGTGGTTCCCATCGCGCTTCCGGACCAATTCCTCGACGCCGGTGCGCTGCCCACTCTGCATGAACGCTACGGTCTGTCCGTGGACCGGATTGTGGCCAAGGTCCTGTCGGAACTCGGCTGAGTTTCTTGTTTTCCGGGGGAAGTGCGGGACGGACATTACTGCCCGTCCCGCACTTCTGCCCGTAGTATCGACAGTTAACACCTGACTGTCAGCAGTTGCGCATAGAACCGAGGACACACCATGGCCGCCACAGCCTCCCTGTTGGGACTGGAGAAGAAGAGCCTCCGCGAACAGGCGCTCGCAGCCCTGCGGACCGCGATCACCAGTGGCGAGCTGGAGCCCGGGCGGCACCTTGTGGAAACTGAGCTGTCCGAGATGCTGCAGATCAGCCGCGGCACGCTCCGCGAAGCCCTGAGGCAACTGGAACAGGAAGGGCTCATTTCCGCCGGACCACGCGGCCGGATGTCCGTCAGGCACCTTGATGTCAAGGAAATCCGTGACATCTTCGCTGTTCGGGGCGTGCTGGAATCCTTGGCGGCCCGGACCCTCAGCGACATGGCCGACAAGGAAGCTGTGCTCGCAGAGCTGCGTGCCGCCGTCGACAATATGGACAAAGCGGCCAAATTCTCACTCGAAGAGCAGATCGAATCCGACCTCGAGTTTCACCGCACCCTTTGCCGCCTGTCGGGTAACGAGACCCTGCTGCACCAGTGGGAATCACTGGAGGGCTCCATCCGGATGTCCATCATGTTCGCCGGCCTGGAACGCGCCACCCGCAACATGAGCGTTGGACGGCACAACGACATTGTGGCTGCCATCGAGACCGGAAACGCCGCCAAGGCGCGGGAAACGATCATTGAGCACATGAATGGTGCGGCGGAGAACCTGGTGGGTTAAAACTCGCTTTTTGTCGAGGCTCCGGCCGCCGTCGAATAGGGCTGGCGCTTCCCAACGACGGGCATCTGGTGGCTGCTCTCGGGTGGTCAGAGCCTACGGATAGTGGTGAGTCTCCGTCATCGGACCTGCCCCGGGCATAGCATTGTGAACCATGGCACTGAGGCTGGTTCAAGTGAATTTCAAGGCTGGGGACGACTCAGCCCTCGGGCAGTTTTGGGCGGATGCCCTCGGCTGGGGTGTTTCCAGCGAGGGACCCGGGATCACCAATGTAGAACCCTTTGAATTCACTTGGCCGGATCCAACGGCAGTCTGCGTGGATGTGGTCAGCGTTCCCGACCCTGAGACGGTGAAGTACCGCATTCACCTGGACCTTGCCACCACGTCCGCTGATCATCAAAGGGAGCTCGTCCAGCGGCTCAAGGAGCTTGGCGCTTCGCCCGCGGACATCGGCCAGGGAGAGGTGCCGTGGGTGGTGATGGCTGATCCCGAGGGCAACCTGTTCTGCGTACTCGAACCTCGTCCGATCTATCAGGACACCGGCCCCATCGCCACCGTGGTGGTCAACTGTGAAGATCCCCGGGCCATGGCCGACTTCTGGAGTCGGGCAATGGACTGGACCTTGCATGAGGTGACTGAGGAGCATGCGAGGTTGCGATCGTCCAAGGGGGTTGGTCCCTACCTTGAGCTGCTTCGCACCCCCGATCCGGACACCCTGCAAAACCGCATCCATCTCGATCTCATGCCATACCCCGGCGACGATCAAGCCGCTGAGGTTGCCCGGCTGCACAGCCTTGGTGCCCACGATGCCGACCTCGGCCAAGGCGACGTGTCGTGGAAATGCCTCACGGATCCGGAAGGAAACGACTTCTGTGTGTTGAGGCCCGGGTGAACAGCCCAAGTCCCGGAGCGCGGCTAGTTCTGCGCCTTCAACAAATGGTCCGGTAGCCGGTTTCCGGGGGCGCGGCCCCGGATTTCGAGGAGTTCCCGGGCGTGCGCATGCAGCTTTTTGTCTTCGCCTGAAACGGGAACCCACTCCGGGATGGGCACAGCAGTTCCGGTTTCGTCACGGGCCACCATCACCGTGAGGCAGTACGTGGTGAGGTTCATCTCCCGGGTCTTGGGATCGCCGGAGCGTACGTGGACCGCGATGTGCATGCCCTTGGCTCCGGTGTAGACGAGCCGGGCTTCGACTTCCACTACATGGCCGATCAGCAGCGGCCGGTAAAAACGGACGCCACCGGAGAACACGGCCACAGTGTCCTTGCCGCAGTAACGGGACGCACAAACGTACGCGGCCTCATCGATCCACTTCATCACGATGCCGCCGTGGACTTTTCCGCCCCAGTTCACATCCGTGGGGGACGCCATGAACCGCAGCGTGACGCGCTCGGCGGTTCCGGCGTCGGTGTATTCCTGGGCGTTCATCGCGTTGACGATCTGCTCACGGACTTCGATGCGCGCCAGCGCGTGGTCCCGCTGCTCGACCTGGGCGGGCGTTGAGGGTTCGAACTGTGGGACCGGGATCGGCTTGCCATCGGGTCCAACAGCCACGAAGATCACCATGCACTGACTGTGCATGGTTTCCGGTCCACCCTTGGGATCGCGGGAACTGACCACGGTATGGATGTGCATGGAGGACCGGCCGGTGTAAACGATCGTGGACGTCACTTCCACCATGTCCCCGCTGTTTACCGGGTCAGTGAAGTGGATGTTACCCACGTAAGCGGTGACGCAGTAGGACTTGGCCCAACCCACCGCCGCCGCATAGGCCGCTTTGTCCACCCATTCAAGGACTGTCCCGGCATCAACGGATCCGCTGTGGCCTACGTCGGTGGGGGCCGCAAGGAAGCGGAGGGTCACGGAGTTTCGGGCGTCGTCGCTCATGCTCGAAGTTTACTGTCGGCATGTTTCTGTTACGTGACTAAGACTGCGCCCGCTGGATGCCCAGGGTGGCAATGAGATCCTCATGAATTTCGAACCAGACGCGGTGGAAAGAGTCGCGATCGGTACCCGTCAGCCAGGAGGCGTCCCGGGCGGACTCCTTAAGCGCCCGCAGCAGCCGGTCCGAGTAGCCCTCAAACCGGGGCAGGGCCCGGGCGAGCCGTGCTTCCAGCGGGCGCCACGCCGCCAACGCGCCGATCAAGACGTCCGTGGCTTCGGGCTTCTTGGGAACCCCAAGCTGCAGACTGCCGCAGGCGCTGACGACTCCGTCGTTGAACTCCCCGAAGTCGTCGTGCACTTCCAGCACAAGGGATCGCGCCCGGTACTGGTCCAGTTCCTGGGCGAGCAAGCGCTCATTCTCTGCCCGCCCTGCATTGGAGAGCAACCAGCCGCTGGCTCCAGCGAACGTGCTGCGCGTGACAAGACCGGTCCTGCCGGCGTCAATGAGCGTGGACTCCACAAGGCCAGGGTCCTGGGAGAAGCGCGCGGCTACGGCGTCGGTGTCGGCGAAGCCCAACAACCGCACGGCGTGCAAAGTGAGGAGAGTCATTGCGTGCCTGCCAAGGTGACCGTCCCGGCCGACCCGTCAACAGTCACAATGCCGCCGTCGGGCACCAGCTCCAATGCATCATGCACACCCAGAACGGCCGGAATGCCGTACTCCCTGGCGACGATAGCCGCGTGCGACAACATTCCACCGGTTTCGGTGACAACTGCCGAAGCCATACCGAAAAGGGGTGTCCACGCGGGGTCCGTGGTCCGGCAAACAAGTACGTCTCCGGAGCGAAAGAGCCTGAATTCGTCGGGCCCTGCAACGAGCCGCGCTACACCCCTGTAACTTCCGGCGCTCGCCGCGGTTCCTACCAAAACCATCGCCATTGTCAGCTACCGGCTGCTGTTTGCGGGCGGTCGGACAGACGATCCAGCCGCTGCTGCGCGGCCTGCGCCGAGCGGAGCCCAAGACTTTCGGCAATCTGCTGCCAGGTCAGTCCTTCCGCCCGGGCGAGGAACAAAAGTGCAGTTTCGACGGCGTCCATCTCACCTCGGGCGGCGGGTACCAGTGTGAGGGCCGCACGCAGATCCGCAAAATCCGCTGTTGGATTGCCCTCTTGGCTCCGGGAACGCCATAGCACGTGCTGGATCAGGTCCATGGCGGTTGGCGGCTGTTTTTCGTGGAGCCATGGACGTTGGGGCAGCGCGGCGGCGCCCCGTTCCAGGAGTCGCCGGGTCGCGTGGGTCTGCAGTTCTGCGTCTTCCCGGTCCCGGGGTGGGGTGGCAGCGTTCATGAGACTGAGCATCGCTTATCAACAACTTGTTGTCAACATTCTGTTGATACCCAATCGATTTGCTCTCTAAATGAGAATCAATATCATTTAACTCATGTCTCATCACCCAAACCCCACTCTCTCTGCCGTACGCGGCCGTAAACGCCACCTGCCCACGGGCGCGGTCGCCGTCGTCGGGCTTTCCGCCCTATTGCTCACCGGCTGCGCAACGCCCGGCGGCTCCGCCGGTAGCGCAGCCGAGGCGTCGCCGTCGTCCACCGCGAAACCCAGCCCCAAAGAGGCCGGCGCCCCGACCCCGCGCCTGGTGTACACCTATGACGGAGGCATAGGAGTTCTTGACGCTTCCTCGTTGGACGAGGTGGGGAGCGCTGATCTGGGCGGCTTCAACCGGCTCAATCCCGTGGGCGACGGCCGGCATGTGTTCGTGTCCACGGGTGACGCCTTCCGACTCTTCGACGCCGGCGCCTGGACTGAACCGCACGGTGACCACAGCCATCATTACGTTGGCGAACCGGCGCTGACCGAGCTTGCCTTCGCTGCCGACAAGGCCGGGCATGTGGTGCTGCACGCGGGCAGGACGGTGCTGTTCAGTGACGGGTCAGGCAAGGTGGAGAGCTTCAAGACCTCTGCGCTGGGGGCTGCTGTGGAAGACGGAAAGCTGCCTGCCACCGACGTTTACACAACGCCTGCAGCGCACCATGGGGTGGCCGTCGAGCTTGAGGACGGCAAACTGCTGGTGACCCTCGGCAATGAGGAAAGCCGGTCCGGAATTGCTGTGCTCTCCGCCGGCAAAGGGCAGGACCGCAAGGAAATCGTCCGCAACGAGGACTGCCCGGGAGTGCACGGGGAGGCCGTCGCTGCGGGTGAAGCCGTGGTGGTGGGATGCGAGAACGGCATGTTGATCTACAAGGACGGAGCCATCACCAAGGTGGCGAGCCCCGACGCGTACGGCCGTTTGGGCAACCAGGCGGGATCGGAAAAGTCCCCGGTGATCCTTGGCGACTACAAGGTGGACAAGGCAGCCAAGCCGGAGCGGCCTACCCGGATTTCCTTGGTCAACACCGAGACCGCCGCCATGCAGCTCGTGGACATAGGCACCAGCTACTCGTTCCGCTCACTGGGCCGCGGCCCGGCGGGTGAAGCCCTGGTCCTCGGTGCGGACGGTGGCCTGCGCGTGATCGACCCCCTTTCCGGCGCCGTCACGTCAACCATTCAAGTGGTTGCCTCATGGGAGGAGTCGGCCACCTGGCAGGACCCGCGGCCCACCCTTTTTGTCCAGGGCTCGACGGCGTACGTCACCGAACCTGCGACTCAGTCACTTCACGCCGTGGACCTGAAAGCGGGCAAGGTGACGAAGTCGGTAAAGCTTGGGCAGACCCCGAACGAGCTCACCGGCGTTACGGGCTAGTTCACCCCGCGCCTCCCGTGCCTTAAAGGTGGACGATCCCTCACATTCCATCCCTTAACCGCCGAGGCTCTCTCGCTTTCCTGAAGAAAATGAGAGAGCCTCGGCGTGAAGGTGTCGTTAGGTGGCGGGGGCGACCGAGGGGGTGTCGATCAGGCCAGGACGCGGAGCTTGGAACCGGAGCGGCCGAACAGCGCGGCGTCGGCCGAGATCCTCCCGGCGCCCGCCAGTGCGAGGGCCAAGGCGGCACCTGCGAAGAGCAGCACCAGTTCGTACCCACCATTGCCAACAAATATGCCGGCCGGAGCATGGACCAGGAAGAGTGCGCCCAGCATGTCGATGGCCAGGAGTGCTGCGAAGACGCGGGTCAGGAGGCCGAGGATCAGCGCGACGCCGCCCACCAGCTCCAGGGTCGCCACGATCGGAGCCACTACGGAAGCGCCGGGCACGCCCATCTGTGTGAAGGATGCCTGGGTGCCGGCGATGGTGAATTCGTTGAACTTCTGCCAACCGTGCGCGGCGAAGAGAAATCCTGCAATGACGCGCAGGATGGTCAGGGCTGTGGTGGTCAAGCTGGACTTGTTCATGCTTCAACCCTTGCAGGACATTGGTTGAAGTGTCAACTAATCCCAGTGTTCTTTGACGTGGCTCCCAGCTAACTACGAGGCTTCGCCTGAAGCCAAGGCTGCAGGAGCCGGGTGGTGATCGGCAGGAAAATGTACGTCATCAGGGGCGTCAGGATGACGATGTTCAGCAAGACGGCGAAAACCAGCGGCCAGCTCTGTGTCACCGGGTGCAGCAGGAAATTCGCCAGCAGGCTGAGCGGGAAGAACGGAAGGAAGATGCTGATGGCCTGCTTCCAGCGCGGTGGCACCACTGTTTCGGGCACCACGACCGAGACGTCGCCAGGCCGCGAGAACCAACCCTCAATCCCCGTATGACGCTCCACCCGGGTGGTCTCCATCATGTCCCTGGCGCTGTCGATCCACCAGCGCCTCTCCTCCGAGTCCTCCCACGCCTGCAGCGATTCGGCATCGGCGAAGCGATAGAGCATGTGCCACTCGGTGGAGTCCACGCCATTGCGCACCCACCCCGATCCCAAGTAGCCCGGCCACTCGCGGGCAAGTTCCTGCCCGGCGTGTGCCCACGCGTTGGCTTGGCGGGTGTAGCCCGGAAGGATGGTGCGGGCCACGGAAACGGTGACGGGATGCTCATATGACACGGCCCAAATGTACCCGTACCCCAACAGACTAGGCTTGTTTAGTGCCCCAAACCACAATTGCCCCCGCCCGCTCCAACGCGCGCGAAATCCTGCGTCTGGCCGTCCCCGCGTTCGGAGCGCTGATTGCCGAGCCTTTGTTCCTCCTGGCCGACTCCGCGATCGTGGGGCATCTGGGTGTGGACCAGCTGGCCGGCGTCGGGCTGGCGTCCACCATCCTGCACACTGCGGTGGGACTCATGGTCTTCCTGGCATATTCGACGACGCCGGCAGTCGCCCGCGCGATCGGCGACGGCAAGCTGGGGAAGGCTCTGGCCGCAGGGCGCGACGGCGTGTGGCTGGCCCTGCTGCTAGGGCTGGTACTCGCTGTGGTGGGCTTCGTAGCGGCCGAGCCCTTGGTCGGTTTCATGGGTGCATCGGGCGATGTGCAGGGATTCGCCGTGGACTACCTCCGGTGGTCCATGCCCGGACTTGCGGCGATGCTCCTGATTTTCGCGGGCACCGGTGTGCTCCGCGGTTTACAGGACACCCGGACGCCCCTTGTGGTGGCAACGGCCGGATTCGCGGTCAACATAGCCCTCAACGTGTTCCTCGTCTACGGGTTGAACATGTCCGTGACGGGTTCGGCGATCGGTACCAGCATTGCGCAGTGGGCCATGGCCGCGGTCTACCTGGTGATGGTGAGCCGGAATGCGCGGCAGCATGGTGTGTCCCTGCGGCCCGACTGGCGCGGCATCCGGGCAATGACCAAGGTGGGCTCGTGGCTCATGCTCCGTACACTGAGCCTCCGCTTGGCCATCCTCGCCACCGTCCTGGTGGTGACGGCCCAGGGCGCCGTCAATCTGGCGGCGCATCAGCTGGCCATGACAATTTTCTCCTTCCTTGCCTTCGCCCTGGACGCTTTGGCGATCGCCGCCCAGGCATTGATCGGCAAGGAACTGGGCGCCCGGAACGCTGCCAGGGCCCGTGAATTGACCCGCACTATGATCCGCTGGGGCCTGGGGTTCGGCGTGATTACCGGTGTGCTGCTGGCCGTGGCTGCTCCCTGGGTGGGATACATCTTCACGTCCGACTCCGGCGTTCGGTCGGCGCTGACGGTTGCGCTTTGGGTGCTCGCGCTGGGTCAGCCCGTGGCGGGCTACGTTTTCGTTCTGGACGGTGTCCTCATCGGTGCCGGCGACGCGCGCTATCTGGCGATTGCCGGCGTCGTGAACCTGGCGGTCTACTTGCCGCTGCTGGTGGCGGTCCACCAGCTAAAGCCCGACGGCGAGGCGGGGCTGCTATGGCTGTGGGCGGCGTTTGCTCTGGGTTACATGCTGGCCCGCGCGGTGACGTTGGGGCTGCGTGCGCGGACGGATCGGTGGATGGTGTTGGGTTCGCACTAAACTGGACGGGTGACTCTTCCATCGACTCCTGCCCAGACTCCTGCTGCCCCGCCGGCCGGACTGTGGAAACCCATCCTTCTCCGCGCAACGGTTGCTGTGGTGTTCGGTTTGGTGACCATCTTCTGGAGCTCGCCGTCGGTGCACGTCCTTGCGTGGGCCGTGGGGCTGTATTTGCTGGGAACGGCGGCGGCCGTGTGGATGTCCCGCGCGCTGCCGGTGGCCGTAGCGGCAGTGGTGGCCCTGGGCGGTATCGCGGCCTTGGTAACGCAGTCAGACGAAGGCGTCGCTCTTTCTGCCATGTTGGCTCTGCTGGTTCTTGGACTTCTTGAGTTCATGATGGGCCTGAAGAAGCGTGATTCCCTGGCCCGCGACTGGCTCATCTCGGGGATCATCTCAGTGGGCACCTCGATTGCCCTGCCATTCTTCACTTCGCTGGGTGCGCACGCCCTCCTGGGTGTTGCCGGGGGTGGCGCAATCCTCTCCGGGGTCCTGTGGATGCTTTCCGGATTGTCGCTGCGGCATGATGCCCGCACGGGTGCACACGCCTCTGCTCCCGGCGCTTCGCCGGAGGCCGTAAACTAGTAGTTGGACGTTCTACTCGTTGTAGAACTTTTGCAGACCGGCGGGCACGTACCGCCATCATTGGAGGAATGACCGTGGCAGACCAGACACCAGGAGAACCGCGCAAGATGCGGACCTCGGTCAAGGGACCCCTCATGTTCTCCGCCTTCTTCGCCGTGCTGGCCTTCGTGGCCGTGCTGATCTTCGCTTCCGGCGGCAGCGCGCGTGTTCCGCGGTTCGACCTCGCATTCACCGGCGCAGGCATCGCGTTCATTGTGAGCCTCGTTGTGGCGGCCATGCTGTCCATGAGCTACAAGGAGAACGCCGACCACTTGGGCAAGGGCTCCGGGGTCAACCTCAGTTCCAAGCGTCCGCACGGCGGATCGCCGGACTCCTCCGGCGGAACTGAAACGCCCGACGCCGGCCGCTAACCTTCCAGCGCTTCCCCACTTTGCTCGGGGGAGCGCTTTTTGGTGGGCCTCGCTGGGCTTGCGGTGGCGGTCCAGCGAAGCGGCAGTGATGCGTTCACCAGAAGAAACGCGAGAACACACCAGCCGCCCATGAGCAGGCCGCCGTCCGGTGCCGAAGCAATGTAGTCGACCCCGTTGGGCCTCAAGGTCTCAGGCGTGGGTTTCAGGTACCCGGAAGCAATAAGGGCCAGGCCAGCCGCAGCCAGGAGTACGTAGATTCGACCGTTGCCCGCCCACCAGCGGTTGATCGGGGGAATGAGGCGTACGGGCAGACCCACCATGACTGCGAGGGACATGGTTGCTGCCGGCACTAGAAGGCCGCCCAGTACAAGGCCGATTATTACTCCGATGCCGTCGTAGTCCACCATGGTTGCCACCTGCAACATGATCCACGATGGGGCCAGGAAAGCGAAGGCCAGGGCGAGTTGGCCGAACCTGGTCATTCCTGCGCTTCCGTAGCGTTCACGTGGCAAGTCGCGCAGTGTGGGGACGTGGCGATCAGCAGAGTGGTTGGTCACTAGGCCATTCTTCCGGTGCGTGGTCGTTTTCGGAACCGGAGCGGGAACGAGGCGTTAACAACGAGGAAGTTGACGATCAAGCAGCCGCCCATGAGCATTCCGCCGTGACACGTGACAACGTCGAAGTGGTAACCATCGATGTCGCCTATGTGGCGTTCGGGCGTGTTGAACCCGGAAATTATGAGAGCCACGCCCGCGACCGCCAGAAGAATGTACATGGGGGCATTCCCCAGCCACCAGCGGCTTAGCCGCCCGTTGAGGCGCAGAGGCAGTCCGACGGCCACTGCAACACCCATCAGAAAGGGTGGTCCTATCAGCAGGAAGAGGAGAGTCCCCAGGAACTCATACCCTGGACTTGCCGCCATCACACACACGAACCACATTGCGGCCATGAAGGGGTATGCGATCGCCAGTTGGGCAATCGGAGCCATGTCCGGTTTGTCGGGGGGCCTGACCCAGGTGGTATTCGGAATCGGCGTCCGTCCAGCCGGAAAGTTGTAGGCGCCTGTATTCGTTTGTTCCCCCATGCCGCAATTATGCCCGGGTTATTCGCTCCCGGCGGCCTTCCGTGCACGGTATGCCGCCACGTGGGCCCGATTGGCGCAGTTGCCCGTGTCGCAGTAGAGCTTGGAGCGGTTGCGGCTGAGGTCGAGCACCACGGCATCACAATCCTCTGCGGCGCACACGCGCATCCGATCCATTTCCCTGCTGCGGATCACGTCGATGATGGCCATCGCGGCCTCGGTGCCCATCCGGTCGACCAAGGGTGCTTCCGGCGTTGTGGCGTGGAGGTGCCAGTCCCAGTGATCGTGCTTGACCAGCTGCGGGAGGGCTTTTGCGTCTGCGAGCAGTTTGTTGACGGTCTTGGCTGCGGTGTCTTCGTCGGAGGTCCAGAGTGCTGCGAGTTCGCCGCGCAGGCGCTTGATGCTGGTCAATTCTGCGGCGGAGTTGGTGCGCGACCCCGTGAACTCCTCCGCTTTCAGGAACGAGTTGAGGTCCTCCAGTGTTGCCAGCAGATCTTCCCCATTGGCTGCGGTGTTGATCAGGTTGACCACGCTACGGAGGGCAACTTCGGTGTCAGGCGCAAAAAGCACTTTGACTCCTTACATAGTTCGGGAGTACTGTCATGACCATAAGCCCACTTTACTCCTGACAGGAGGCTGCTGTGTCAGCTCCAACGACGAAGGCTGATGCAAAGAGTTTCCTGGCATCGGGACTCGGCATTGCTCTTTTTTCTTCAGCCGTATTCGGAACCTCCGGCTCTTTCGCCAAGTCCATGCTGGAAACCGGCTGGTCACCCGGCGCTGCTGTAACCGTGCGTCTCACAGGTGCCGCGCTGATCCTGGCGATTCCCGCCGTCGTGGTCCTTCGCGGCCGCTGGCACCAGCTGAAGGACAACTGGCTCACCATCCTGCTGTTCGGCCTGATCGGCGTCGCCGGCTGCCAGCTCTTCTATTTCAATGCCGTGGCCCGGCTGTCCGTGGGCGTTGCACTGCTGCTTGAATATCTGGCCCCTGTGATGATTGTGCTGTGGCTCTGGATTTCCAGCCGACGCAAACCGCGGGCGCTCACCGCTGCCGGCGCGTTGCTTTCCCTGGGCGGCTTGGTGTTGGTTCTTGATCTGACCGGCGCGGTCAAGGTGGACTTCGTTGGCGTTCTGTGGGGCATGGCGGCTGCGGTGTGCCTGGTGATCTACTTCTTCATCACGGCCAAGGAAAACGACACCTTACCTCCGCTGGTACTCGCCTCGGGCGGCCTGCTGGTTGGTGCGCTGACGATGTGGCTGGTGGGCCTGTTGGGGCTGCTTCCCATGACGTTCAGCACCGCCGACACAACGCTGGGCCCGTGGACCTTGCCCTGGTGGGTCTCCGCCGTCGGCTTGATCATCCTGGCAACGGTCCTCGCGTACGTTTCCGGAATCATGGCGGCCCGCAGCCTGGGATCTAAGGTTGCCTCGTTCGTGTCCTTGACGGAGGTGCTGTTCGCGGTGATCTGGGCTTGGCTGTTGTTGGGTGAACTCCCCGGTCCCATCCAACTGCTGGGTGGTCTCCTGATTGTGGGCGGCGTGGTCCTGGTTCGCGTGGACGAACTGCGGGGAGACCGCCGGGCTGCTGCTGCAGGCGCCCGGGCTTTGGATCACCCTAACGACGTCGAACCTGTCCCTTCGGGGCCTGTCGCCGGAGCTTCCCGGGACTAACGCCCGGGTCCGCGGTCTTGTCTGCCTGCTCGCCGTAGAACGTCGGGGGGCGGCTGATCCGGGTGGGGCTGCGGATGACGTCGGGTACTGGTGTGAACGCAAAAATGCCCGGACGCTTGTGCGTCCGGGCATTTTCCCAACTGTCTTAGTTGGAGGCCTGCTGCTGCTGCTCAGCGTTCTTCTGAGCGCGATCGCCGGCTTCGCGAAGAGCGTCGGCAACCTTCTTCAGGTTCGAAGCGTGCTGGCTGTCCCACTCGCCGCGGAACTTGTCAGCGTCCGGGCCCTTCCAGTCGGTGCCATCAAGTGCGCCCTTGAGCTGTGAACGCTGCTGCTCGATGTGCTCGGCACCTGCCTTCAGCTTGTTACCGAGCTGACGAAGCTGATCAACATCTGCACCCCAAATAGCCATGAGATTCTCCTTCATTTGTTCGGACCCGAGCTCTTCGGCATCCCCAGCGGCCTCCGGCTCATCCGGAAGATCCAATAGCTAAAACCTATCCCGGGAATCGCAAACCCGTCGATGGGCACCCCTCCCCATGCAGCACTGCCCATGGTTAGCATGGGGTTATGTGCCGGAATATCAGGACTTTGCATAACTTCGAACCGCATGCAACAAGCGAGGAAGTGGAGGCCGCGGCCCTCCAATACGTGCGTAAGATCAGCGGATCCACCAAGCCCTCGAAGGCCAACGAAGAAGCCTTTGCCGAGGCTGTCCACGAAATCGCACACATTACGCAACATCTTCTGGACTCCTTGGTGAGCCATGGGCCGGCCAAGAACCGGGACGAGGAAGCGGCCAAGGCAAAGGCCCGGGCTGCGGTCCGGTTCGGAACCGCTTAGCCCGGGCCTTCCTCCTGGCTACTTGCCGAACGAGCGCAGCCTCAGCGAGTTGGCCACCACCAGAACCGAGCTGGCCGCCATCGCTGCCCCCGCGATCATCGGATTCAGCAGCCCAAGTGCGGCCACCGGGATGCCGATAGCGTTGTAGAAGAACGCCCAGAACAGGTTGGTCTTGATGGTGGAAAGTGTCTTCCGGGACAGTTCGATCGCCTGCACGAGCTGACCCAGGTCGCTGCCCATGACCGTCAGATCCGAGGCCTCGATCGCCACATCCGTACCGGAACCCATCGCGATCCCCAGGTCGGATTGCGCCAGAGCAGCGGCGTCGTTAACGCCGTCCCCAGCCATCGCGACTGTTGCCCCCGAAGCCTGAAGCTTGCGAACCGCCTCCACTTTCCCCTCCGGTAGCACCCCGGCGAACACATCCTCCGGTGGGATCCCGACGGCGGCAGCCACTTGGGCAGCCACGGCAGCATTGTCTCCGGTCAACAGGATGGGGCGGATGCCCAGACCCTTCAGCTTCTGGATCGCTGCCGCCGAGCCGGGTTTGATGGTGTCGCTCAGGCTCACAATTCCGGCCGGTGCCCCATCAACGGCGACCCAGATGGCGGTAGCACCCCCGTTCTCCTGGGCGGCCAGGATTTCCTGATGACCCGCTTCGAGAGAAATGCCGTTCTCCTCCAGCCAACCCGAGCGGCCCACGACCACGGCCTTCGAACTGCCGTCCAGCACCACGCGTCCCTGCACTCCGCCGCCGGGAGCAGAACTGAAACCTTCAACGGCAGGCAGGGTGCCGGCGTCGGGCATTGCGTCTTTTGCCGCGGCGGCAATGGCGTGGGCGATCGGGTGCTCCGACGCCGACTCGACGGCACCGGCCAGCGTGAGTACTGAGGCGGGGGAGTGCCCGTTCAAGGCGACGGTGTGGTCCACGGCCAGCTTGCCGCTGGTAACGGTGCCGGTCTTGTCCAGCAGGATCGTGTCCACGTGCCGCGTGTCCTCGAGAACTTGCGGACCCTTGATGAGGATGCCCAGCTGGGCGCCACGGCCCGTTCCGGTGAGCAGGCCAACCGGAGTCGCCAGGCCCAGGGCGCAGGGGCAAGCGATCACCAGAACAGCAACGGCGGCGGTGAAGGCGCCATTCAGATCACCTGAGATGAACAGCCAGAGCAGGAACGTTGCCAGGGCGATGACCAGCACAATCGGGACGAAGACCGAACTGATCCTGTCCGCGAGCCGTGCAATCGGTGCTTTGCCCGTTTGGGCCTGGCTGACCAGCCGGCCCATCTGGGCGAGCGTGGTGTCGGAGCCAACTCGTGTGGCCCGGACCAACAGTCGGCCGGAGGTGTTGATCGTAGCCCCGGTCACCGCGCTGCCCGTGCCGACTTCAACCGGAACCGATTCGCCAGTCACCAGGGAGGCGTCGACAGCTGATGCTCCGTCGACCACCAGGCCATCGGTCGCGATTTTCTCACCGGGGCGAACGACGAACACATCCTCCACCAGGAGCTGGTCCGCGGGGATCTTCCGCTCGACGCCCCCTTCGAGGATGGTTGCGTCCTTGGCACCCAGGTTCAGCAGGGCCTTGAGGGCATTGCCTGCTTTGGCCTTCGCGTTCGCTTCCAGGTAACGGCCCAGTAGCAGGAACGTCGTGACCACGGCCGCGACCTCGAAGTACAGCCCACCGCCGGACATGCTTTCCATGCCGGGATGTTCGGTCATTCGGGGGTCGGCAAACAACTGCCACGCGGAGTACACGTATGCCGCGATCACACCAATGGAAACCAAGGTGTCCATGGTGGACGCGAGGTGCCGGGCATTGATGGCAGCAGCCCGGTGGAATGGCCAGGCCGCCCAGCTCACCACAGGGAGTGCCAGTGCGCCCACAACCCAGCCCCAGTTGGCGAACTGCAGCGCCGGAATCATGGAGATTGCGAACACTGGAACGGTCAGGATGGCAGCCAGGATCAGGCGCGGCCGGAGTGTCGATGCCGACGGGCCGTGGTCCATATGGTTTTCGTGCCCGGAGTGCTCGTCGTGCATGGGCTCAGCGTCGTGATGATGCTCATGCCCGGGACTGTTTGCCGTGTCACTGGCGGCCGGGCGGGTATGCGGCGCGGGTGCCTGGCGCAGGGTGGCTTTGTACCCCGTGGCATTGACCGTGTCCACGATCTGCTGGTCCGTCACGGTGGCGGGGACGGTGACATGGGCTGATTCGAGAGGCAGGTTGACGCTCGCCTCGACGCCTTCGAGTTTGCCCAGTTTCCGTTCCACCCGATTGACGCAAGAGGCGCAGGTCATGCCCTCAATGTCCAACTCGATCACCCGTTGTGCGGGTTGGTTGAAGCTCTCCTGGTTACTCAAGCGAACCCCCTAGGCTTCGTTGGCTACCACCAGGTAGCCGGCTTCTGCCACGGCCTCGCCAATTTCCGACGGCGAGAGCTCCTGGCTGGATGTGATGGTGACGGTGGACAGGCCGCCGGGGTTGAGGTCCACTGCGACATTTTGGACGCCGCTGAGAGCTTCAAGTTCTTCGCTCACGCTGGAAACACAGTGGCCGCAGGTCATGCCGGAAACGTTCACGTTGGTCTGGATGGTCTGGCTCATGGAGTGCTCCTTGGTGTTGGGTTGGATGGTGTGGTGAGTGGAGGCGGGGTTACCGCAGCAGGCGCCCGATGGCATCGGTGGCCTCCTTGACTTTGGCGTCGATTTGTTCGGCGCGGGCCTGGGGGTCGGGCTCGGAGGCGGCTCCAACGACGCAGTGGCCGATGTGCTCCTCGACGAGGCCCAGGCTCACGGCGTGGAGGGCCTTGGTGGCGGCCGCGACCTGCGTGAGGATGTCGATGCAGTACTTGTCGTCCTCCACCATGCGCGCAATCCCGCGGACTTGGCCTTCGATTCGTTTCAACCTCTTGAGGTACGCGTCCTTATTGCTGGTGTAGCCATGGGTCGCGGAGGGTTCCAGGTCCACCTCGATGACTGGCGCATCCGGGTGGCTCAGCTTCAGGTCTGGTGAATTCATGTCATCAACTTATACCCCGTGGGGGTATGCGTCAAGTACCCCCAGGGGGTATGTTTTTGGCAGGATAGGATTTCGGGTAACGGCAATCAGTAAAGGCAAGGTGACTCAATGGCTACCGATGATCGGGCCGGAAGTTTTGGGATGAAGCTCGACCCCGCCGACTTCTTCCGCGCAAAGCTTCAGTGCGAGATCGACGTGATGGAGGTGGCGGAGGCCGACCCGGAGTCACTGGTCATTGTGGACACCCGCCGCAGGAGTTCTTGGGACCATGGACATATTCCTCAGGCCGTACATATCCCTACGGCTTCGATCCCATCCCAGGCCCACGGCCTTGTCCCCGCTGGTTCGCAGGTGGTGGTGTACTCCTGGGGTCCAGGCTGCAACGGCAGCACTTTCGCTGCGCTCGCGTTCGCGGAGCTCGGCTACTCCGTGAAGGAAATGATCGGGGGCATCGAGTATTGGATAAGGAACGGGCTGCCCGTTGAGACAGCCGCGGGCGTCGCCAAGAGCACGCCGGATGCGCTGGTGACAGCCCACACGATCTGATGAAACGGGGCATGATGGCGGTTTTCGTTCTGATTCACGGTGGCGGTTCCACGGCGTGGGACTGGCACTTGGTTGCCCCACTTCTTCAAGCGGCCGGTCATGAAGTAGTGGCAGTGGATCTGCCAATTGAAGATGTTGATGCCCGGCTTGAGGACTATGCCCGCGCCGTGTCGGCGGCCGTTGGCGGGGCCCGTAACACCATTGTGGTGGGGCACTCGCTGGGTGGTTTCACGGCACCCTTGGTTTGCCAGGAACTCCACTCCACGGGCCTGGTTTATCTCTCGGCAATGATCCCGACGCCGGGGGAGACCTTTGGCGAGTGGTGGACCAACACAGGGCACGACCACGAGACTATTCCCGACGAGCCATACTTCAATCTTGTCCCCGCAGAGTTGGTGCAGCAGGCCACCGACAGGGAGCGCGACCAGCAAGGCGCCTGGATGTCAGGTCCCTGGCCGGGCAACCATCCGGACGTTCCAACCCTGGGGATTCTGTGCCGTGACGACCTGTTCTTCCCGGCGTCGTTCATGAGGCGCCACATCCGTGACCGGCTGGGCACCGAGCCGGTTGAGATCCCTGGTGGTCACTACGCCACGCTGAGCCATCCGGACGCTGTTGCTGCCGCCCTTATCGACTTCGCCGAGCGGAACGGCCTTTAAGATCATGCAGCTGCGCGTGCTCCTGCCAGCCGTAGCGGCACCACATAGGCTAGGAGCATGCTGACCCTGGTCCTAGGACTTCTTTTCGCGGGACTTTTCCTTGCCTCATTCCAGTCGGACCGGCGACGGCTCAGGAATGGTGTGCTGCTGCTGGTCGCAGCGTGGTTCCTGCTGCAGGCCCTCCTGGACTTCCTGATCGACCTGAATCCGTGGTTCGAGTGGTTGAATCTGCTGGTCTTGGTGGTGCCGGTGGTGAGTATTTTCGTGTTCGCCGGGTTCTTGATCGCGAACGGCGTCACGATGGTCCGCCGGGAGGGCCCAAGCATCACCAGCTTTTTGCCGATGGCGGTTGGAATGGCCGTCTTCCTGGCACCGGTGGTCGCCTTCCTCTTCGTGTTGAGCGGGCAGCCGGTGCTCGCCGGCATCGCGGCTTTGGCGTTCTTTCTCTGCGCATACCTTGGCTGTGCGTTCGTTGTCTTCCTGGGCTATGCGGTGGTCTATTCCAAGATGCGCTTCAGCCCGAACCCAGCTGCCGTCATCGTCCTGGGGTCCGGGCTGATTGACGGCAAGGTCCCGCCGTTGCTCGCGGCCCGTTTGAACAAGGCTTTGGAAATTTACGACGCCGTCACTCCCGTCAGACCCGTCCTGGTACCTTCGGGGGGCCAAGGCCCTGATGAGCCGCGACCTGAGTCGTCGGCCATGAAGGATTACCTGGTGGCCAAGGGCGCTACTCCGCGCGATGTGCTGGAGGAGGACAAGGCCACCACCACCCGGGAGAATCTGGCCTATTCGGTCGCCCTGCTTGCTGAAAAGGGAATTCAGGGGCCGCTGCTGGTGTGCACCAACAACTACCACGTACTCCGCGCCGCCCTCCTGTCCCGTCGGCAGAAGATCAACGCGGAGGTGGTGGGCGCTCCGACTGCCAGGTACTTTGTGCCCAGCGCTTTCCTTCGGGAGTTCGTGGCCGTGATGAGGGACAACCGCCTGACCAACGCAGTTCTCTGCCTGCCGATGTTCGGGATTGCCCTGCTCATCACGGTGGCCCTCATGAATTCGCCGGTGGTCTAAGCCCACCCGGTAGGGTCGAGTGCATGTTCAAACTCGTTGCTCCGGATGCCGCCTTCCACCAGTCGTTCCTGGAGTCCCATCGTGAATGGAACGGCGCCCATCAGGACGGCGCAGGCGTCTTCATGGCGGACGATGTCACCTCCACCGAAGGATTCTCGGCCTGGGTCCAGCAGCTGACCGAGGCAGAGGATGTCCAGGAGGACCAAGGCATTGTTCCCTGCACCTACCTGTGGATCACGGAGGGCCCGCGGTATCTGGGGGCCATTGCCTTCCGTCACTACCTCACCCCGGCCCTGCTGAATTCAGGCGGCCACATCGGATACGGCATCCGGCCCTCGGAGCGTGGCCGCGGCGCAGCGTCCTGGGCGCTGCAGGAACTTTGCGAACGATTGGCGAAGCAGGGAGAGCCTGGCCGTGTATTGCTGACGTGCGATGACTCGAACGTAGCTTCAGCCAGGACCATCGAGCGCAGCGGCGGGGTGCTCGAAGATACTCGGACGGACTCTGAGGGACGCCGCTTTCGTCGCTACTGGATCGATGTCTCGCCGCCCAGGAGCTAACGCGGAATTCCGTTCATGTTCCCGTCACCAAGCGTTGTTAGCGTTCTGCGCACCACACGGCTTAGCAGGAGGACCGCATGACGGACGCAAACCCACTCTCCACATCGCTGGACAACTGGTGGGTCAGGGACAACCTGCGCGAAACCATCGACCACCTGGTGGAGCTGGGTTACACCATCAGTGGAGGCCAAGGGGAAGACCCCGAGCTCATCGATCCCGGCGGATCGGCCGTGGAAACCTGGAGCGATGAATACCCCTACCCGGAGCGGATGACCCGCGACGAGTACGAGATCGAGAAGTACCATCTGCAGATCGAGCTGCTGAAGTTCCAGTACTGGGGCCAGGATCTGGGGCTCAAGCATGTGATCGTGTTCGAAGGCAGGGACGCGGCGGGCAAGGGGGGCACCATCAAGCGCTTCACCGAGCACCTGGATCCCCGCTCGGCACGGACCGTTGCGCTCGCCAAGCCCTCGGACCGTGAACAGGGCCAGTGGTATTTCCAGCGCTACATCCAGCACCTTCCCACCGCCGGGGAGATCGTGATGTTCGACCGTTCCTGGTACAACCGGGCCAACGTGGAACGCGTCATGGGGTTCTGCACCGACGAGGAATACGACACCTTCATGGGCCAGGCGCCGGTGTTCGAGAAGATGCTGGTGGACGCCGGAATCCACGTGACCAAGTTCTGGTTTTCCGTGACCCGGCAGGAGCAGCGGACCCGTTTTGCGATCCGCCAGATCGACCCCGTGCGGCGCTGGAAACTCTCACCCATGGACCTCGCATCCCTGGGACGGTGGGATGAATACACCGACGCCAAAGAGCGGACGTTCCTCCACACGGACTCCGACCACGCACCGTGGATCACCATCAAATCCAACGACAAGAAGCGTGCCAGGATCAACGCCATGCGCTTCTTCCTCAACCAATTCGACTACGAGGACAAAGACACTTCGGTGGTCTACCCGGCCGATGAACTGATCGTCCGCCGCGGCCGCGACGCCGTCGGCGACTAACGCCGTACGCCTGAAACCTGCAATCCGCGACGTCGGCACTCACCGTAAGTGCCGACGTCGCGCGCTTTTCTTGAAACTTCCGTTACATTCTTCTGACTGCCGGACATTAACCGGGTATGAGCGTGAAGACAGACCAAGGAGATCGCGTGGAGGCAGTCAGGGAGAAGCTTTTCCTGGCAGCGCACGCGGCCTGCCATGACAAGGTTTACCGTTACTTCCGGCGTCGCTCGGAAGGTGCCTCGACAGCCGAGGACCTGACGGCCGAGGTTTTTCGCATCGCCTGGGAAAAGTGCTGTCAGGACCAGGAATTGTCCGTGCTCATGGTCTTTGGCATAGCCCGGAACGTCCTCCGGAACCACAACCGTTCAAACGCCAGGTCCACCAACCTTGCACACCAGCTGGAGAGGCAGCGGATCCATCCGTTGGGAATGGGTGAGGACGCGGTGGGCGAGGCGATGGAACGGCTCAAACCACTCGAGCGGGAGGTTCTCCTCCTGACGTACTGGGACGGATTCACCTCCGCTGAAGTTTCGGAGCTGCTGCACATCTCGGCCACAGCGGTGCGGATGCGTCTACACAGGGCTCGCAAAGAACTCAGCCATCTGCTGGGAACGGATTACGTGGCGAAGGATGTCAGCAATGAGCAATGAGAAAAAATCCGTCGTGGAACGCCTCGCCGCAGCCGACCCCGCCCTGACGGTCACGCAAGAAGACCTGGCTCGAAGCCGTAGGAAGAGCCTCGCTGTCATGCAGACCGACGCCGTGCAACTGGCCGTCGGTGGATCTGTTGAACAATTCCACCGCCAGCCGCCCGTTCGCCGGTTCCGGGTCATTGGGGGTGTTGGCTTGGTGGCAGCGGCCGCCGCAGTCGTCGCGGGTCTCTACGCGTCCTCATTGAATCCACAGCAGCTGCAGCAGCCGGTGCCGGGAGCCACGCAGTCTGCTGCGATACCGGAGTCAGATTCGTCCGGGCCTTCACAACCGCCCGAAATCGTTGGCGCCAAAGCGGCGACGGGGGCTGCGGAAATTGTGGTCGGAGGCAACGGAAACAAGGCTGCCGTGTCCACGGATGAGGGCGTCAACGTCATCATGGATGCCCTCATCACTGGAACGCTCGGCCTGAACAGCGGAGGGTGCTTCGCCGGGATCCACCCGGACGGAACGTCGGGCGGACTCGTCTTCCCCTTCGGGACCCAGGTCACTGCGACAGGGGTCATTCTGCCCGATGGAACGCCGGTCAATCTTGGCGACAACTATGCATTCGGAGGCGGAGGCTCGCCCGGTCACGTGGACCTCGGAGAATGCTCCCCGGCCGGTACCCCATTCCTGGTCCAGAGCTGGGACGGCCTCGTCTCAAAGTAACCCGCGGAACTTTCGACGTCGGCACTCACCGGGGGTGCCGACGTCGGGCCTTCTACTCCGCCGCCTCGTCCTCGACCACCGGGTCCTTCAACAGGAGTGCCGTGCCCTGGAACGGCCGCAGTTCCAGGAAGAAGCTGCCAAGATCGTCCACCTGGCCCACGTCGTCGCCGCTGAACAAATCATGCACCGCCGCGCCAGGCACCAGGTGCGAGGACTGGATGCTGCCCGCGATGTCCTGGTCGGAGAAGTTCAGGACGGTTACTTGCACAGCTCCGTCGGCGAGCTGGTTGACCATCACCAGAAGTCCGCGGTTGGAAACGTCCGGGACGTCCAGGAGGGTGCTGGTGGCGATCCCGGACTCTTCCCGCACTGTGAGGATCTTCTGGAGACGCCGCGCATAGGACGCCGGATCCTTGAGCTGCTCGGGCAGCGGACCGTAAAGGCTGCGCGCCCGGGCCATGCCCGCCAACGAGGTCTTCGCGTCCGGGCTGGTCCCCATGAGGTCGTGGGCTCCGCGGTTGATCCAGCGGGTGTCGCCCTGGGACGTCAATTCCCGGACGGTCTCGCGGTCCAGGGCCGTAATGCCCGTGAGGTCCCAGCCGGACAGTGCGAAGACACCTGGCTGCAATGCGTTGTACATGGACAGCAGGACGTGGGCGTCCAGTACCTGGGCTTCCTGTTCCGCCGTGATGGCGTCCGGGTCCTTGATGCCCAGGGTGGCCATGATGAAGCTGACGGTGGTGCAGGCAATGCCGTTGGTGGTGAAGACAGCGTTGTAGGGGCCGTTCTCGCCTGTGAGGCGCTCCCGCAGGGTGTCCTGGACCTTCTCGGCCACCTCCGCGCCTGTCAGTTCTTCCCCGCCGAGCTCGAAAATGTCGTCCCTGTGGCCGGCTGCGAAATGCAGCAGTTCATAGGTCAGTTCGTCGTGGTTCTGGAGTGCGTGGACCAATGAAGCCTGGTCCACGCCGATCTCCATGGCGAGCTTCAAAGTCAGGCGCAGAAACTCGGTATCGCCCGTCACCAGGGCGTAGTGGTAGGCGGGCCTGGTGACGAAGTCGTAGGAAAGGTCCGGGCCGGATTCGGATTGGGCCTTGATGTCGTCGATTGTGAGGTTGAGTTCCTGGAAGGAGAAGCCACCCACCTTGCGGATCATGGAGCCAATCAGCTGGTTGGCCGCCTCGGACAACGGGTGGCCCTCGGACCAGCCGGGTTCCTCCTCGGCGCTTTTCTCAACACCCAGGAAGCCGTTGGCGTCCAGGCGCAGCGCGCCGGTGCCAAGGTCCAGCAGCGAATGAAGGGCATCGCCCACCACCAGGCGCATGCCGGCGAACGTGGGGTCCAGCCAGTTGATGGACGGCTGCCCGGCCTTGAAGTAATGGAGGTAGACCCAGCGGCGTTTCTTGCCGGTGGTGTCGATGATCGCCTTGGTGGCGCTCCAGTTGGTTTCCTTCACGCCGGGCTCGTAGAAGATGACCCTTTGGAGCCGGCCGATGATATATCCGGCTTGCTGGAGGGCCTTCTCCGTCTCGGGGCTGATGTTGACGGAGTCCTCGTTCTCGGGGACGTCCGGCAGCAGGTGCCAGTCCTCTTCCGGGATGTCCACCATGTGATAGATGCCGGGGTAGTCCCGGAAGTTCATTTCAGCGAGCCGGAAATCAGCGCCCTTGCCGGTGTGCCCCGGAACAATGTCATCGATGATCGTGCCGCCGTGGTTGACTGCGACCTCGCACATTTGCCGGAACTCTTCCTCGGTGCCGAACGCGGGGTCGATCGCCATGCTGATGCGGTCAAAGTGCCCGTCGACACTGGGTGTCTGTGACCATCCGCGGATGCCGCCCGCCAGCTTGACCGGTCCCGTGTGCAGCCCCCGGATGCCGATCTGGCTGAACGCATCCCACAGCTCGGGATCGCCCAGCGCTGACAGGAACGACTGGCCGTCCTTGGTGATGAAGGACAGAGGATAAGCCGTGAACCAGACCGGCGCACGCTCCACAGCGGAGCGCGGATTAGGCCGGGCGTAGGAGTTCTGCCACATGCTGGCCTGGCCCGAAAGTTGCCGGGCCATGGTGTTGGCGTCGCCGAGCATCGATTGGTTGCGCAGCCAATCGACGTACGTGGAGTTCAGTCCGTCGAACTCGAGGGATGGTCGGGCGGCGAAAAACTGACGACGGCGGGCAATGGGCCTCAGCGCTTTGGGCCGCGCAGGGTAAAACTGCTCGTCAAACGTGATCTCCGGTGACTCGGTTGCGGTCTCCCCGGTTTCCTGCGGCTCTTCCTGCGATTCAGATGGATCAGCGCTGACTTCTGCCGCGCTCTCGTTGACTACAGGCTCCCGCACAGCATTCTCCTTTACGTGGTCGCCGCGTTGCGTCGACCGTCCGAGGGGTCATTCAAGAGGTCACGTACCCGGGCATGCCCGGCGTAATCATGCTAAGCATCCTTGGCAGCTGTTTGTCGACCTCGGGGAGAAGTGAGTCGTGTGCGCTGCTCTAAACCCCGAAGCCCGACTACGCTGAAACTCCCGGCCCCGGAGCAAAGGCGAAGTGGACACCATGAAAACAGTCGTCATCGGAGGCAGCGGCCACATCGGCTCCTTCCTCGTCCCCAGGCTGGTGCGTGCAGGGCATGAAGTGGTCAACATAAGCCGCGGAACCAGCACGCCCTACACGGATTCACCCGAATGGCAGCAGGTCCGCCAGGTTACCGCAGACCGTGGGCAGGAGGATCGGGAGGGCGCTTTCGGTGACCGGGTCGCGGAACTTGGTGCCGACGTCGTGGTTGACCTTGTCTGCTTCACGCTCGACTCGGCCACCGCGTTGGTGAACCGGCTCCGCGGTGAGGTGGGACATCTCCTGCACTGTGGATCCATTTGGCGGTATGGCGCCAGCATGAAGTTGCCGATGGCAGAGGGCTCGGATTCGGCAGATGAACCAACGGATGAGTATGGCATCCAGAAGCGCGACATTGCCCGTATGTTGAAGGATGAGACGGCGTCCGGCGGGCTGGTCACGACGTCGCTGCATCCCGGCCACATTGTGGGTCCGGGGTGGCATCCGGTGGGGCCGCTTGGAAACTTTGATCCCACCGTGTGGAAGAAGATCTCCGCCGGGCAGACAGTGCACATGCCCGGCAGCGGTACGGAAATGATGCATCATGTCCATGCCGATGACCTGGCCCAGGCCTTTGAAAAAGCCATCGGCCGGCGTGATGCGGCGGCCGGCGAAGACTTCAACATCGTCGCTCCCACTGCCCTGAGCGTTCGTGGCTACGCCAGGATCGCGGCGTCCTGGTTCGGCCAGGAACCGCATTTTGAGACGGTTGGATGGGACGGGTTCCGCCGGACCACCACACCGGAGCACGCTGACACCAGCTGGGCCCACCTGTCCCGCAACCACTGCCTCACTATCCAAAAGGCCAAATCCCTCCTGGGCTACACGCCACGCTATGAGCCGGAACAGGCAGTGCACGAATCTGTGCGGTGGCTTATTGAGCACGGGCAACTTGAGGTCGGCAGCCCCGCCTGAGCTTGAAAGGTGTCTGTACATCCCCGGCGCCAAGCCCGAAGCTTGAAGCAAGCAAAAGGGGGGAGCTATCCGTGTACAAGGCACCGGGCAGGGACGTAACCGACAGCCGGCTGGACCACGCCTTCTTCATCCTGGGTGGGGCGGCGGCGGTGTGGCTGGCGTTCCTGCTGGTGGGGGAGAGCTTCCATCTGGGCTGGGGCCAGGTGTGGTTCTACTTCTTCTTCTGGGCGTTTCTTGCCTACTTGCTCCTGCCGCGCCTGCACCGCATCCTGACCACGATCTACGTTCCGGGTTACTTCATCGGCCGTGCGCGGACCAGCGACGGCCTCCTGGGCGATCCTGTGAACGTCGCGTTGCTCGGGGACGAGCCGCAAATCCATGCCATCATGCGCGCTGCCGGCTGGACGCAGGCAGACGACGTCACCTTCGGCAGCAGCCGCCGCATCATCAGCTCCACCATCTTCCGGCAAAGCTACTCCGAGGCGCCGGTCAGCCCGCTCTATCTGTTTGACCGGCAACAGGATTTCGCGTACCAGCAGGAAGTGGACAACAACCCCGGCAAACGCCACCACGTCCGGTTCTGGCGTTGCCCCGAAGGCTGGCTCCTGCCGGGCGGACACAAGGTGGACTGGCTTGCCGCCGGAACGTACGACCGCAGCGTCGGTTTCTCGCTCTTCACCCTCCAGATCACGCACAAGATCGAGCAGAATACCGACGTTGAGCGTGACCACATCGTCCGGACGGTTTCCGACGCCGAGCCCGCGGTGTCCGTTCACGTCATCAAGGACTTCTCCACCGGGTATCACTCGCGGAACGGCGGCGGCGATTCAATCTCTACTGACGGCGACCTGCCCATTATCGACGCGCGGCACGTGAAAGTCCCGGCCGCCCAGCCGTCCCGTCCTACCGACAGCCGTGACAGGCGGCCCGCCCCCACCATGATGGGCGCGGCGTTGGTGGTGGCCAGGTCCATTGCGGCCTTCATCCTCGCCATGACACTTCTGACGTCGTCCGAGGTCTTCACGGACCTCACCACCGACGGCGACCCCCTTGACCCGCAAACCACGACGGCGGTGGTCACCTTCGTTGCCATTGCGGTGCTGTTGTTCGGGTTGGGTGAGATTTTCCTTGCCTGGCGGATTTTCCTGGGCAGCAACGGAGCACGGGTGATCGCGATGGGCCTGAGTTCCATTTCGGTGGTTGTCCAAGCCATTGACTACTTCACCGGAAGCACCAACATCACCCTTGAAGCCGGACTTTCGGGCCTGGCCACCGACATCCTGGTACTCCTGGCTCTTTCCAGCCAACGGTCCAGGGTCTACGCCAAGCGGCAGCGGATTCCGGCGGTGCCGGCGTCGGTCGTTGGGCGGCGCGTTGCTTCCTGACCTGCTTTGAAGCCGGGCGGCTCGTGACACGCCGTTGTGAGCGGCGTGTCGGGGACGTTTCAAAGTCAAAGTGGGTGGTGGAGGTACAGCTTTCCAAGCTTCTTCAGCTTGGCTCAATAGACTGGCGGTGCCCGGGACCGCGCAAAACAGCTTTTGAGCCCCGGCAATTATCGAAAACCGAATTGGGGACCCTCGTTGTGACTGCTGTTTTTCCGAAAATTACCGTCGTTGTGCCAACCTACAATGAGCGCGAGAACCTGCCCGTTCTTGTCGCCCAGCTCCAGGCACTCAGTATTCCGAATCTGCACGTGCTGGTTGTTGATGACAATTCACCCGACGGGACCGGATCGGTGGCTGAACAACTGGCATCGGAGTCCAATGGAACGGTGTCGGTCCTGCATCGCAAGGAAAAGGATGGGCTTGGCCGGGCCTATGTGGCAGGAATGACCCAAGCCCTGGCCTCGGATTCCGACGTGGTGATCCAAATGGACGCAGACCTCTCCCACCCCGTCTCGGCCATTCCGACGATGCTTGAGCGGATCCGGACTTCCGGCGCTGAGCTCGTCATCGGTTCGCGCTACGTCGACGGCGGTTCCACCGCCGCTGAATGGCCGTGGCACCGCAAGGCGCTCTCGGCCTGGGCGAACTTTTATGTTGGAGCGATCCTGAGCTTGAAGGTCAAGGATGCAACCGCTGGGTTTAAGGCGTGGACTGCCAACGCCCTGAAGGAGATTGACCTTCCCTCAGTTCGAAGTGACGGTTACTCATTCCAGGTGGAGATGAACTACCGGGCCGCCCGGCACAGCCTGAAAATCATGGAGGTTCCCATCCGTTTCGAAGAGCGGGTGGAAGGCGCTTCCAAGATGGACCTACGCGAACAACTCGAATCCGCGCTCACGCCGTGGAAGCTCCGCTTCCAGAAGGCGGAGGCGCCCGCACGGGTGACCGCCTCCTAAGGCGCCGCTCTCTCGGAAACCGGCTTAAAGCCCGACGGCGGCACCCAAGTGAGTGCCGCCGTCGGGCTTCATCCCTGTGCGTAAGCGTTTGGCTCAAGCTGGAGGGGTGTGATTGAGCGTTACGCGGTAACCGCCAGGGCGTCGATCTCCACCAGCATGACCTCGTGCGGCAGGTCCACGAACACCGTGGTGCGGCTCGGCAGCTGGCCGCTGGGGACGTTCTCGCGGATGAACTCGCCGTAGACCTCGTTCATGGCGGCGAAGTCGTCGCGGGTGGTGAGGTAGACGCGGAACATGAGGACGTCTTCAACGGAGGATCCGCCGGCTTCCAGGATGGCCTTGACGTTTTCCAGGGTGCGGCGGGTCTGGACGCGGACGTCGCCCTCGCCGATGTACTGGTTGGTGGCGGGATCCATGGGACCCTGGCCGGACACCTGGAACATGCCGCCCTTCTTGATGCCCTGCGAGAATACGTGCGCCGGGGCGGGGGCGTTTTCGGTCAGTACTACAGTCTTTTCACTCATGCTGAGTTCCTTTCATGGCTGATCCAGCCGAGGTCGTTGGAGATGGCCTCGGTGCTGGCTTTGAGGTCGGGCAGCAGCTCAAGCAAGCCTTCATAGCTGAGCATCACTACCGGTACCGAACAAGAGGCTGCGGCAACAACGGCGCCGCTGGCGTCGCGGATGGGGGCCGCGATGCAGTGCACGAAGGCTTCGTGCTCGGCGTTGTCGTGGGCCCAGCCCTGTTCCTTGACCTGCTCCAGTTCGGCCAGCAAGGCCTCCGGCGAGGTCAGGGTGTTCTCGGTAACTTTGACGTAGTCCAGCCCCGCCGCGATCTTTTCCTGCCGGCTTCTCGGCATGTCGGCGAGGAGGACTTTGGACACAGCGGCCGAGTGCAGCGATGCAGTCAGGCCGATGCGCGAGTACATGCGGACGGGGTGGTGGGACTCGAATTTGTCGATGTACACCACCTCGTTTCCTTCGAAGGCGGCAAGGTGCACGGTGTGGCCGGTCTTGCCGTTGAGCTCCGCCAGGTGGGGGTGGGCCACTTTGCGGATGTCCCGCTGTTCCAGTGCCAGCGAGGACAGTTCGAACAGCTTGGAGCCGAGCATGAACCGTTGGTCCTCGTCCCGCACTACCAGCCGTTTTTCCTCGAGGGCGTGCAGGAGCCGCATCACGGTGGTCTTGTGCACGGATGCCTTGGACGAGAGCTCGTCCAGGGTTGCGGGTTTGGCGGCGAGTTCGCCGAGCAGGTCGATGGCCCGCAGGAGGCTTTGGCTCACAGTGTCACACTCCGGTTCCGGTGTTGAATTGTCCGTCTTCAACATGGATAGCAGCCCAGACGTCATCCGAAGAATCGAGGATGGCCGCGAGCTCCTCCGCGTCGGGCAGCGGGCCGCGGTCGCCGTGGACGGTCAGGGTGCACGCAGCAGCAACGTGGCCGCGGCGGAGGCTCTCCTTTTGGCCCAGTCCGAACAGCATGCCGCTGAGGTACCCGGCGGCGAACGAGTCACCGGCGCCAACAGGCTCGACGACGGCGACGGACAGTGCGGGCACCTCTTCCCGGCTGCCGCTCCGGTTCAAGGAGATGGCGCTGATGGCCTCGTTCTTGATGACCAGCACCTCCGGGTCCGGCATCAGGCGGCGGAGTTCGCTTTCGTCGGTGGTGCCGAAAGCGTGTTCGGCTTCGTCTTTCCCCACAAGCACGACGTCGGCCAGGTTCGCCAGGCGCTTCAGGACGGCGCGGTCCTGGCCTGCCCACAGGGCTTCGCGCCAGTTGACGTCGAAGCTGATGGTCCGGCCGTTCCGGGGTTCGGTGAGGATCGCTTCAAGCAGGGAAAGGCACTCGGGGGAGAGCGCGGCGGTGATCCCGCTCAGGTGGATGAGGGAGGCGTTTTCCAGCAGCGAGGAAACTGCAGTATTGGCGAGCGTCTCCCGTCCCATGGCCGAGGCAGCGGATCCTTGCCGGTAGTACAGAACTGAACTGCCGCCGTCGGGGTCTGAGTCCTGGGCGGGGACCTTCACGTAGAGGCCCGTGGGCCGCCCGGCGTCGACTTCCACGCCTGAGATGCCAACCCCATGATCTTGGAGGTCGTGGAGGATGCGGGTGCCGAAGCCGTCGTGGCCCACCCGGCTGATCCAGTGGGTGTCCAGGCCCATGGCAGCCAGGCCCATGGCGACGTTGGATTCAGCCCCGCCGATCCCGAAGTGAAGCTCGGTGGCGAGGTCCAGGGGGACGGCTTGGACGGGGGTGAGCATGGCCATGGTTTCGCCAATACATACAGCTGAAAGCACTCGTTCTCCCATGTTCACGCGCTTCGCAGCGGCCTTGACTCTCGATCCGCCACCATGTTAGACATATCACCAGCAGGTTTGCAACCAGCGTTGCAAAATACGCAACGCAAGAGAATCCACCCATAACGCAGCTTCAACGCCGCAGCACCGCGAAGGGAATCAACGCGTGGACACTTCCGAAGCCATCTCGGCAACCGCCGTGGCATCCTTGGCTGCGCGCCGGCTCGACTGGTGCCACAAGGCCATCCCCGCCGCCGACAACGGGACCACGCACGCCGCCTTCCTCGCGGCCAAACACACCCTGGCCGATTTCCAGACACCGCTGCTCACGCTCGACGCCGGTGCCCTCACGGCCAACGCCGACCGCCTGGCGAAGTGGTGCGCCGACAAGGGCGTGCTGCTCGCTCCCCATGGCAAGACCACCATGTCCCCCCAGCTCTGGACCGAGCAGCTCAAACGCGGGGCGTGGGGCATCACGCTGGCCAACTTCGCGCAGCTTCGAGTGGCCCGCGAATTCGGCGTCCGGAACCTGCAGCTCGCCAACAGCCTCACGGATCCCCACGCCATCACGTGGGTGGCGGAACAGGACTCCACCATCCTTTCCTGGGTTGACTCCGTGGACACGGTCGCGGTGATCGAACACACCCTGGCCGGCACCGGCTCAGTCCTGGACGTCCTGCTTGAACTCGGCGCACACGGCGGACGCACCGGTGCCCGCGGCGTGGACGCCGCCCTGGAGGTTGCCCGGGCCGTTGATGCCGCGGACCACCTCCGCCTGGTGGGCGTTGCCGGATATGAAGGCTCGCTCGCGCACACAGCGGACGACGCCGGGCTGGGCGCCGTGCGCCGGTACCTCGCCGATATGCGGCTGCTTCACGAAGAGCTGCTCGCCGCCGGTTTGTACGGTTCGGGCTCCGTCATCATCACCGCCGGGGGAAGCGCCTACTTCGACGACGTGGTCACTGTCCTCTCGCCGTGCATCAGCACCGGGGCTGAAACCGGTGGCCCCAAAGTGGACCTCATGATCCGCAGCGGCGCCTACATCATCCATGACGACGGTTTCTACCGGGGAATCTCGCCGTTCTCCCGCGCAGGCAACCAGCCCTTCAGCGCCGGAATGTACGGCTGGGCCCGGGTCGTGTCGCAACCGGAACCGGGCCTGGCACTCCTCGACGCCGGCAAGCGGGACCTCCCGTTTGACGAAGGACTGCCTGAGCCGCAGCTCATCGGACCCGTGCTTGGTGGTGCCATGGAACCGCTGCCCGGCGCCGCAATCACTTCGGTCAACGACCAACACAGCTTCATGACTTTCGACCCCGAAACTACCGCCGTCCGCCCCGGCGACGTCGTCCGCCTGGGCCTGTCCCACCCGTGCACCGCGTTCGACAAATGGACCATTATCCCGGTTCTCGCGGACTCCACACCGGGCACCGAGCAGACCGTCGTCGACCTCATCCACACCTTCTTCTAGGACCCATGCCATGAAGACCCTCATCAGCAACGCCACCCTGGTGGACGGAACCGGAGCGGACCGCCGCGCCGCGGACGTCCTGCTGGACGGTACGGTGATTGCCGCCGTCGTCGACGCCGGTAGCCTCACCCAAGCGGGAACCGGCGCCGAACGTGTGATCGACGCGTCCGGCCTGGTCCTGAGCCCCGGTTTCATCGACATGCACGCGCACTCGGACCTGCAGTTGTTGGTCAACCGGGACCACTACGCCAAGCTCAGCCAGGGTGTCACCACGGAACTGCTGGGCCAGGACGGGCTGTCCTATGCGCCCGTGGACGATGCCACCCTGGCCGGAGTCCGGGAGAAGATCGCCGGCTGGAACGACAACCCGGCCGGCTTCGACTGGGACTGGCGGACCGTGGGGGAGTACCTGGACCGGTTGGACGCGGAAAAGGACGGTGGCCGCATCGCCACCAACGCCGCCTACCTGGTCCCCCAAGGAACCGTCCGGGCCATGGTGATGGGCTTCGCCGAGGGAGACCCGACGCCGGAGCAACAGCAGCAGATGCAGGACGTCATCCGTACGGCGATGGAAGAAGGCGCCGTCGGCATGAGCTCTGGCCTGACGTACACGCCGGGCATGTACGCGCAGACCGAGGAACTGGCCGGACTTTGCCGGACAGTGGGCGAACTCGGCGGTTTCTACGCGCCGCACCACCGCTCCTACGGAAAAGGCGCCCTGGATGCCTACGCCGAGATGATCTCCCTCAGCCGCGATACCGGCTGCGCCCTCCACCTGTCCCACGCCACCATGAACTTCGCCGAAAACAAGGGCCGCGCGGGTGAACTCCTGGACTTGATCGATGACGCCCTGGATCAAGGCGTGGACATCACCCTGGATACCTACCCTTACCTCCCCGGTGCCACCACGCTTTCGGCGATCCTGCCCAGTTGGGCCTCGTCCGGCGGAACCGAGGCCACCCTGGCCCGGCTGGCCGACCCCGACACACGAGCCAGAATCCGGGAAGCCGTGGAGATCTACGGCTCCGACGGCTGCCACGGCGTAGTGGCCGAGTGGGACACCCTGGAAATCAGCGGCGTACAGAACCCTGAGCTCGCAGGCGACGTGGGCAAGACCATCAAGGACATCGCGGCGGAAACCCATCAGGAGCCCTTCGATGTCTTCGCGCAGATTCTTACTGAAGACCGCCTCGGCACTGGAATCCTGCAGCACGTGGGCCACGAGGAAAACGTGCAGGCCATCATGAAGCACCGTACCCACACCGGTGGCAGCGACGGACTCCTGGTCGGCGCCAAGCCGCACCCCCGCGCCTGGGGCACGTTCCCTCGCTACCTCGGGCACTACTCCCGGGACCTCGGCCTGCTCAGCCTCGAAGAAACAGTCCACCACCTCACAGGACGCCCCGCCGCACGACTCAAGCTCCACAACAGGGGACTGGTCCGCGAAAACTACGCGGCCGACGTCGTGCTCTTCGATCCGGCAACCATCCGCGATACCGCTACTTTCGAGAATCCCCGCCAAGCCGCTGACGGCATCCACTACGTGTTCATCAACGGCACGGCAGCGATCGACGGCGGCAAACCCACCGGCGCACGCGCCGGCCGTGCCCTCCGCAGACACAGCGACGGCCTCACCCGAGAAGGACAACAATGACCCCTGAACAGTTCCTCCAGCAGCTCGAAACGGACCGCACGCTCGCTGTGGTCCGCGCACCCTCCATCACTGACGCGGCCGATCTTTGCCGTGCCCTGGCGGACGGCGGGATCCGAAGTGTCGAACTGACCTTCACCACGCCGGATGCGCTCAAGCATGTCAAACGCGCGGCGGAGACGGCGGCGGACCATGGTGCCGCCGTCGGAATCGGCACCGTGATGACCGGAGACCAGGCCCGCGCTGCAATCGACGCCGGCGCGCAGTTCCTGGTGACTCCCGGTCTCAGGCCGGAAGTGGCCGCCGTCGCCGTGGCTGCGGGGATCCCGTTCAGCCTCGGCGCCATGACGCCAACCGAGGTAGCGCAGGCCCTGGACCTGGGCTCGGCGGCCGTCAAGATTTTCCCCGCCCGGCAGCTCGGCCCGGCGTATTTGAAGGACCTGCAGGGCCCGTACCCGGGCATCCGCTTGCTGCCCTCGGGAGGCATCGACGCCTCCAACGCCAAGAGCTACCTCGACGCCGGTGCTGCCGCAGTCTGCTGCGGCACCAGCGTGGTCCCGCCCGCAGCAGTTGCTGCCGGCGATTGGGCAGACATCGCGGCACGTGCCGCAGCCTTCACCAGCACCCTCAAGTAGGACTCACCCAGAAAGAAACGCCCATGAATGAATTCCTCGAATGGCTGCGGCACGACACCGCCGGCCTGCTCCTCCTGGCAGGCGCGGGCATCGCGTTGCTGCTGTTCCTGATCATCAAGGTCAAGCTCGAACCGTTCATCGCCCTGGTGGGAACCGGTGTGATCGTGGCCCTGGTCGGCGGCATCTCAGTGGAAGCCCTGGTAGGTTCGGCCACCAAGAGCAGCGACGCCCTCATTGAAAAGGGCTTCGCCGGCATCCTCGGCCATATCACCGTGATCATCGGCCTCGGTACCGTGCTGGGCGCCATCCTTGAGCGGTCCGGCGGCGCTGAAGTGCTGCTCGGCAGGCTCGTGAAGATCTTCGGTGAGAAAGGCACCCCGCTTGCCATGGGCATCACCGGCTTCGTGCTGGGTATCCCGGTGTTCTTCGATATCGGCATCTTCGTCCTGGCGCCGCTGGTCTATGTTGCTGCCATCCGCGGCGGCAAGTCCCTGGCACTCTACGCACTGCCGTTGCTGGCCGGTTTGTCCGTAACCCACGCCTTCCTGCCCCCGCACCCCGGCCCCGTCGCCGCAGCGGGCCTGTTCCACGTGGACCTTGGCTGGATCATCCTCATGGGCCTCATCTGTGGCATCCCCGCCTGGTTCGCTTCCGGCATCCTCTGGGGCACCTACATCGGCAAGCGCGTGATGGTGTCCGTTCCGGAAGACCGGATCGTGGCTGAAGCCGATACCGCCAAGGGCAACGAGCCGTCCATCGGCCTGGTGCTGCTGGCCATCGGGTTGCCCATGATCCTCATCCTCGGCGGTACGTTCGGCAACATCTTTGCCCCGGCAGGAACCTTCCGGGACATTCTGCAGTTCTTCGGCAACCCGGCCATCGCACTTACCGTGGCCGTGCTGCTTGCCATGTGGCTGCTGGGCATCCGCCGCGGCATGACCTCCGCCGAACTCAGCGAAATCACGGGTTCGTCGCTGCGGCCCGTGGGCATGATCCTCCTCGTGGTCGGCGCGGGCGCGTTCTTCGGCGCCGTGTTGTCCGCCACGGGTGTTGGCAAGGCTGTTGCCGACTCGCTGGCCCAGGCCGGCCTGCCGATCATCCTGTCCGCGTTCGTGATCAGTGCCGGCATGCGCATCGCCCAAGGTTCAGCCACCGTGGCGATCGTGACCACGGGCGGCATCCTGGCACCGAGCCTGGCCACCGGGTACTCCCAGCCGCAGCTCGCGCTGATCGTGGTGGCCATTTCCTCAGGTTCCATCATCGCCAGCCACGTGAACGACGGCGGATTCTGGATCATCTCCAAGTACTTCAACATGTCAGTCAAGGACACCCTGAAGACCTGGACCGTGCTGGAAACCGTGCTGTCCATTGTGGGCTTCGGGATGGCGGCCCTGCTGTACACCTTCGTGAGGTGAGGTAGCGCCGGCACCCAAGCCGGGTGCCGGCGTCGCGCGCTTCTCGGTGGCTGTACCGCCACCACTCACTATGAAATCGAAACGGCCCCGACACGCCTTGCCTAAGGTGTGTCGGGGCCGGTCTTTGCGTCAAGGAGGGTGGTGGCCGCACAGGCTAAAGCGGCTGTTAAAAGCAAAGAGCTCCGGAGTGCGTTATTGGGGGATACGCACTCCGGAGCGGCCTTTGAGCAGGCGCTTTCGCTTTCCTGCACTCATCACTCTACGTGCCGTTGGACCCCAACGCCACCACCTCGAATAAGTACTTTCGCTTTAGTTTCTCTCAGCCCCGTCGTGACGCTTTTTCTGCGGCACAATCAGCACCGGCCGGCGCTGATGATGGCTGAGCCACGCAGCCACGGAGCCGTTGAGGGCCTCGGAAATGCGGTGCCCCAAACCTGGTTCCGGCGAGCCCACAATAATCATGGAAGCGTTGATATCCGCGGCCAACCTCCCCAGCGCCCGGGCCGGATCACCCGCCAGCAACCGCAAGGTCCAGTCCGCGGAGCCGCCGTCCATGGCCTCGGCTATGACCTTCCCAAGATCTCCCCTGACAGCCTCCACCTCCGCGTCGTCCTTTTCAGGGTGCAACGACATTCTGTGGGCTTCACGGGAAGGGTCCCACTCCACCAGATAGCTGGCCTCGTCGACGTAGGCGCACACCAGCGGCACGCCCAGCTGCTCGGCCAGGCTCCGGGCAGTCTGCAGCACTTCCACGTGCTGGTCGGGAAGGACGCCCACCACAAGGGGGATGGGCCCGCTGAAATTCTCCTCAGCCATACCTTTATTGTTGCGCCGCGCGGTGCCGTTGAACAGGCTGTTTGGGGGACCCTTGAAGACGTCCCCGCCCGGGCCTACGGTTAATCCGACGGAAGGTGGTCCCGCAGTGGAAATTTATATGTGGTGGCTTGATCTGCACATGGACAGCAAGGAATGGCTGCGCGAAAACCTGCGCGTGGAGGAACTCCCCCTGCAGGTCCTGCAACATATCGCCGAGGCGGGCGGTCCCCATCCGGACAAGGTCAGCGGTGTGCTGACCACAGCCGACTGGGACTTCATCGAGACACAGTCCGAGTTCGTGGACTGAACCTATTCCGCGCGCGCCCACCCCAGCGCGGGTCCCAGCGTGCCCGCGATGTCGGTGAGTATCTGCACGTAGTCCTCGTGCTCGAAGCTGAACGGCAACGCGAACGCCACCTCATCCACTTCCTGGAACCCCTGGTGCGCATACAGTTGCTCGGCGATCTCATTGCTGCTGCCGATGAGGTCCCGCGCGAACATCATGCGCTGCGGGCCTTGGGGCGCACTGGTGCGTGGAGTTCGCTCATCGACATAGCGCTGGTACTTCTCCCGCTGGGCGCTGGAAGCGGAATCAGTAGGGATCACCACCAATCCTTGCGAGACGCGGGCAGAGTTGCTGCCACTGGCCGCGGAGGCGTCACGGAAAGCCCGGATCTGTCGCTGCTGCACTGCAGCGAAGTCGGGTTCCTCATCCGGGCCGGGGAACACCACGCTGCTGGTGAGCAGGTTGAAGCCGTTCCCGCCGGCCCACGTGGCCGACTTCAGACTCGCTGCTCCATACCAAATCCGTTCCCGCAGTCCTGCGGAGTGCGGTTCCACACGGTTTGAAAACTCTTCCACCACGCCCTGCTTGCCGGAGAACTCCCGCACCTTTTCGCCCGCCACCAGCCGGGCGAACCGATCCACGCGTGCGTAGCTGAAATCTTCGGTGTCTGCGGAATCCGGGTAGAGCTGGTCCTTCACGGTGTCGTAGTGCATCGGTACGCCGACGCTGACTCCGGGATTGATGCGGCCCCCGCTAAGGAGGTCCACTGTGGCCAGGTCCTCAGCCAGGCGCAGGGGATTCTCCCAACCCAGCGGGGTCACCGCGGTGCCCAGTTCGATCCTTGAGGTCCGTTGGCTGGCCGCTGCCATCACCGCAACAGGCGACGAAATTCCGTACTGCAGGTGCCGGTGGCGCAACCAGGCACTATCGAAGCCCAGGCGCTCGCCGAGTTCGATGATCTCCAAGGTTGAACGGTGCCCTGCGGCGGGGTCTGCCGGATCAAACAGGCCGATGGTCAGGAATCCAAGCTTGCGCAGCGGGCGGTCTGGGGTGGGCATGGCTTCCTTCTCTGTCGGTGGTCGCTTAGTGCCCACCCTAAGCGCTGCGACTTACGACGACGACGGGAGGTTACCTTGTGTGAGGCGCCGCCTTAAGATGCCGTCCTGTGGCGCAGCCTTGAGATGCTCCGGCTACGCGCAGTTGACGGCCGGGCTGGGCCGCGGGACCACCATGTGGGTGCCGGTGTCTGTCATGCATGTTTCCCTCATGGCTGTTTCCCTCACGACTGCATCCCTTGCGAATGTGTCGCTGGAGCCGGGGTCCATGGTGACGGGGTCCATGGTGACGAGGGCAGGGGTGATGATCGGCTCGGTTTCGACAACTGCAGCCTCCGTCCGGGAGCGCATCCGCAGCAAGGCCACCGCTGAGATGAGGAACCACGCCACGTTGGTTACCACCGAAGGCCAGGCTCCATGGAGAGTGCCGTTGATGATGAAGGCGCATGAGCCAAACAGGTTCACGGCCTGGAAGGTGCTGCCCGGCTTGATCCACCCCATGGACACCGTCATGTAGGCGCAGAGCATCGCCGCCGCACCGGCCCAACCGGTAATTTCCCACAGCAGTTCCATCGGAGGTCCTCTCATGTCCGGGCAGCCCGAAGTGGCCGGGTGATGAATGATTCAAGGGGTGTTTCTGCCGAATGCAGAGACCGCGCCTTCAGAGCGAAGTGCGGCTATGCACTAAATTCTGGACGATAGGAACCTTTAGTTCAATTGCATTATTCTGAAGCCCGTATTTAGAATCTCTGAACATGGAAATGGACCCCCGCCGCCTGCTCGTGCTCCTCGCCGTCGCCCGAACGGGAGGGGTCCTCGCTGCTGCCGACGAACTGCGGATCACGCCGTCCGCGGTGTCGCAGCAGCTGACGAAATTGGAAAACGAGGCAGGCCAGGCATTGCTCCTGAGAACCCCCAAGGGTTCGGTGCTGACACCCGCCGGATTGGCCATGGCGGAGGCGGGGGAGGAAATAGAACGTGCGCTGAACGTAGCGCGATCCCGGATGCAGGGACAGGCCGAAGTAGCCGGCGTTGTCCGGGTAGGCGGATTCACCAGCTTCATGCGCACGGTGGTGATCCCGCGTCTTCCGGAATGGCGTGCCCAGTACCCCCAGCTGCAGATCCAGCTGGTTGAGGATGGCTTCCCGGCGCTCATGCGGCTTTTCCGCCAGCGCCAACTGGACGCGGTGGTGGTTGAGCAGGATTCCACCACCTCGGACCAGCGTCCACTGGCCGCCGGGATGGTGGAAGAACCACTGCTGGATGAGCCGTGGAAGTTGGTGGTGCCGGCGGGGTCCCTGCTCAGCACAGACAACCTCGACCTGAGCCGCCTGCCACTTCCTTGGCTGGGTGTTGAGCCGTCCGCAGCCAACATCGCCGTGCTCGGTCGCCTGCGCCATTCCACAGGTGCCCACATCGAGACGATTCACCAGTACCAGGACACACTGACTGCCTTGGCGCTGGTTGCTGCCGGGGAAGGTGTTGCGATCGTGCCCACTTTGGCGCTGACGGGCGTGGTCCAGGACCAGGTGGACATCCTGGACGTTCCCGGCCTGGGGACACGCCACATTGCCCTGCGGCGCTTTGACCGGCGGAGACCGACCAGCCTTCCTGTTGATACGGTGGCCCGGCTCCTGCGTGAATCGGCGGCAGCGTTCGATACCCGCTCCGGATCCTGACCGGTCCCGCCGCTTCAAGCGGGCGGGACCAGTCAGCTTTCGGCTAGTTCAGGGCGGGGGTATCAGTGGGAATGACGCCGGAGCCGTACAGGTCCAAGGCCAGATCCTGAAGGGCCCGGAGGGCAACCCGCTGGGTGAACGGGCCGTAGGACACCCGGGCTACGCCGAGTTCCTGGAGCTCGGCCGCCGGCAACGCTCCAGGTGCACCGATCACGGAGAGCTTCCCGTGGCCGAGGCCCTCAACGAGTGGCTCGATGACCTCACGGTTCAGTGCGCCGGGAACGAAAACCAGCGCAGCGCCGGCGTCCAGGAAGGCGCGGCCCCTGGCGATCGCGTCCTCGATGCTGTCCTTGATGGGACGGTCACCTCCACGGACGATCGCGTCCGTGCGTGCGTTCAGCTGGAACGGAATACCCTCGGCGTTGGCGGCGTCAATGATCGCCTTGACGCGGGCAACCGCTTCGTCGAACGGCCGCAGGCGGTCCTCAACGTTGGCGCCCACCACTCCGATGCCAATCGCCCTCCGGATGGTCTCGGCGGGGTCCTCATATCCGTCGTCGAGGTCTGCAGTGACGGGGACGTCCACAGCCTTGACGATCCTCTCAACACCGCTGAGCGCCACATCCAAAGGCATGGTTCCATCCGCGTATCCAAAAGCCGCGGCGATGGAGTGGCCTGCGGTGGCGATGGCTTTCGTCTGCGGCAGGGCGGCCACCGTAGTGGCACTGACCGCATCCCAAACATTGACGACACTCAGGATTTCCGGCGCTTCATGCAGGGCCTTCAGTTGTTCTGCGCGTGCAGTCGTGGTTGCTTCAGTCATGGTTTTCTCCGTCATCCTCGGTAGGGAGTTGGTGCCAGGTTCAGCCTAAACGCAACGCATCCGCCCCCGGCAAGTCCAGCCGGATGTCCGTCATCAAAGGTAAGTCCGCACTGGACGTCCCCGCATGGACGTGAAAAACCCCGGGCTCAAGGGACCAGGAGCCAGTGGCGGTGTCCCAGTGCTCGAACAAACGACGCGGAACCGTCATGGAGACCGTCGTTTCCGCGCCCGCCGGCAACTCGGACACGGCCGCTCCCGCGAACCACAGGGCCGCCCTTTCCACCTGGCTCTGCCCCCGGGAGAGGTAAAGCTGCACCACTTCGCGGGACGCCCGCCCCGAGTGGTTCCTGAGCCGGACGGTCACAGTCACGCCTTCTTCCTGCTCGCGGGCTTCCAGTTCCGACAAGCTCCAGCTTCCGTAGCCCTGGCCGTGCCCGAACGCGTAGGCAGGTGCGGTTTCCGCAGCTGCGCGGTAGCCGATGGCGAGCCCTTCGCGATAAACCACGTCGCCATCCTGCGGCTGCGGCGACGGCAGTCCCTCTTCGCTGGACGGGAAGGTGACCGGCAACCTGCCACCGGGCTCCGCGGCACCGGTCAGGACGTCAGCCACAGCCCAACCCATTTCCTGGCCGCCGAACCAGGTGAGGAGGATGGCATCCACCTGGTCACGCCACGGCAGGAGCACGGGCGCCCCCGAATTGACCACCACGATGGTCCGTGCGTTCACAGCAGCCACCGCTGACACCAGTTCGTCCTGCCGGCCCGGCAAGGAGAGCGTGGTCCGGTCAAAGCCCTCGGCCTCGTCTTCGGAGCCCGTCCCAACAAAGACCACGGCGTAATCCGCGTCCCGGGCAGAGTCCACGGCCTCTGCGATGAGACGGTCGGCGTCGGGTGCTGCTGAATCAAAGCCCAAACGGAGCGAGGCCACAGTCCGCTGCGCGGGCGTGTAGGTGAAGATCACGTCCACCGCCTGGCCCGGTGCCATGGCGAGGTCAATCAGTGCTTGCGGCGGCAGGGACATGCCCACCACGGCGTCGGCATTAATAGGGATGAGCTCACCATCGAACCGGGTCTCCCCATCAACGGTCACGTGCGCGTGGCCCACGCCCGCTGCAGCGAACACGAAATCGCCCGGGGTGCCGGCGGTGAGGCGTGTGGTGGCCCGGATGGCTTTGACTTCGTCCTCCGGAACGCCGTCGGGGTAGCCCATACCGTAGGTAAGAGTGTCGCAGCGGTCGCGTGTTTCACTGCCCAGCGTGCGGCCTTCCTGGTCCAGGAATTCAATGAGGGCCACGCCCTGGCCTCCCGGCGCGGAGCCGTTCGCAGGGGAAAGGGTCTTCACCAACGTGGTGGGGCGGACGCCTTCGCTGTAATGGAACAGGGTGTCCGGCATGGCCGCGCGCAGCGCTTCCAGCGGCGGCACGGTGCGGGGAGCGATGACCGCCGCGCTGCCGCCACCGTTGGTTCTCGGCACCACAGCGGCAGGACCGACGACGGCGATCCTCCGTGCCGTCGTCGTCAACGGCAACGCCTGGTGCTCGTTACGCAGCAACACCATGCCCTTGGCTCCGGTGTCACGCAGCAGACGGCGTATCCCGGGTGATTCCGCCGACGGCGGCGTGGGGAGGGCTTCAAGGTCAACGAGTGGCTCGATGCCATCGAGGGCTCCGAGGCGGGCGGCCAGCCGCAGCAGCCGGAGCACCTTGTTGTCGATGGCCGCCTCCGGGACCCGGCCCTGGCGCACGGCGTCCACGAGACCTGCGGCCCACACGGTCTTGGGGCCGGGCATCGCAAGGTCGGTACCACCCAGCGCCGTCGACTCCACGGTCCGGATGGCTCCCCAGTCGGAAACCACCAAACCGTCGAATCCCCACTCACGCTCCAAAACCTCCGTCACGAGGTCCGACTCAACGGCCGGTGTGCCGTTCACCCGGTTGTAGGAGGACATGATGCCGAGGCCGCCGGCTTTGACGATCGCTTCGAACGGGGCCAGATAGGCCTCCCGCAGTACATGCTCCGGGACCACCGAGTTCGAATTCAGCCTGTCCGTTTCGGCCTCGTTCGCAATGAAATGTTTGGCTGTGGTGGCTGGGCCTTCGGCCTGGATTCCCCGGACCAGGGCCGCGCCCATGATGGCCGTGAGGTGCGGGTCCTCGCTGAACGCTTCGAAGTGTCTTCCGCCGTAGGGGGTTCGCTGAAGATTGACCACCGGCCCCAGGACCACGTCCACACCCTTGCGCCGGGCTTCCGCGCCGATCACGCCACCCATGGACAACGCCACGCTGGGGTCGAACGTCGCTGCTATGGCCGTCGCCGAGGGGATGTTGATGGACGTGTCCGTTTCGGTCCACCGCACGCCGCGGATTCCCACGGTTCCGTCGGAGAGAATCAAGGATCGTAGCCCGATCGATTCATCGGCGTAGGTGCTCCAGTGGTCCTTGCCGGACAAGAGACGCACTTTGGCTTCCAGGTCCAGGCGGGCGAGCCGGGAGGTGAGCTCCTGCTCGAGCAGCTCGGAAGGGGGAACAGGATTTGCACGCATGGACGGCACCTTTCGCAATATGCTGCCGGCCGCTGCACGAGGTTAACCGGGGTGCGCGGCGGCATCAGGCCCGGTGGGGTTCGCGATGTTTTGACCGCTGCGAGCAGGCCCACCGGATGGATTGCGTCTGCCTACGTTCGCCACAAATTTACAGCATCTGCGGTCCGGGGCGCCAGATCGTGGCTACCCCCTGTGTGACGTCCGCTTCGTTGCCAATGCCAGGAACGCCGCCACCAGGAGGATCGCGGCACTGGCCAGGAAAGTGCTTTCAAAACCTAGCGAATCGAACAGGACCCCGCCAACCGTGGAGCCCAGGGCGATGCAGGTCTGGACGACTGCCACCATGAGCCCACCGCCTTGTTCGGCGTTGTGTGGCATCGCCTGCGCCACCCAGCTCCACCAGCCCACCGGAGCAGACGTTCCCAACAACCCCCAGAAACCCAATAGGACAACGACGACAGCGAACACGCCACCGAACGGAATCAATGCCACCGCCACCAGGGCCATGATGACGGGGATCACCACGAGTGTCCGGTACAGGCCGGATCCCAGGAACCGGCCGATGAGCATGGTTCCGGCGAACCCGGACACGCCCATCACCAGCAACACCAGGGACACCACCGGACCGTCAATGTGGGTCACAGTTTCCAGGAAAGGCCGTACGTAGGTGAAGAGGATGAACTGGCCCATGAAGAAGCTCCCGCAGGCGGCCATGCCCCATGCGACAGTCCGGTCCTTGAAAGCGGTGAAGATTCGGAGGATGTCACGGGCCTTTGTCCTGCTGACCGGCGCTGCGAGGGACGGCAAGGAAATCCACAGCCACACCACACAAACCGCAGAGACCGGCACCAGGCAAAGAAACGCTCCCCGCCAGCCTATGAACGAGCCCAGATAACTGCCAAGCGGCGCCGCCAGGACGGTGGCCAGTGCGTTGCCGCCGTTGACGATCGCCAGCGCGCGGGGGACCTGCGGCGGGGCGACCAGCCGTATGGCGGTGGCAGCGGACATGGACCAGAAACCGCCGATCACAACACCAATGGATGCCCGGCCCAGCATGAATGGCAGGTACCCCGGGGCCAAGGCGATCAGGGCCCCGGAGGCACCCATCAGCACGGTCAGCCCGATCAACAGCGTGCGCCGGTCCAGGCGGCCCGCCAGCGTGGAAACCGAAAGGCTGGTGAGGACGGCAAACAATCCGGAGATAGCGATTCCCTGGCCAACCAGTCCCTCGGAAACCTGCAGGTCCGCGGCCATCGGAGTGAGCAGGCTGACAGGCATGAATTCGGATGCCACCACGGCAAACGCTCCAAATGACATGGCGAAGACACCACCCCATCGGCTCACGGGCTGTGGGGTGTCCTTGGGTGCGCCGGGCGCGGCGGTACGGGTATCTGCTGACATGGTTTGGCCTCTCAGATGAACAACTGGATCCATCGGACCATGGCTCGGCGGACAGGTGGGAGGGCCCGTTTATACGGGTTCCAACAGAACCTCTCACCACAAGCAATGGGCGTCGTAACGTGGAGGGCATGGACAATCGGTCGGAGGTGCGGGAGTTCCTGATGTCCCGCCGCGCACGCATTACCCCGGAGCAGGCAGGCATCGAAGCTTTCGGCATCCGACGCCGGGTGACCGGCCTGCGGCGCGATGAAGTAGCGCGGCTTGCGGGCGTCAGTATCGACTACTACATCCGGTTGGAGCGGGGAAACCTCTCCGGCGTATCGGACAGTGTCCTGGACGCTATCGGTGGGGCACTGCAGCTCGACCGAGCGGAGCTCGACCACCTCTACGACCTCGCACGGACAGCCAACCGGGGTGGGCGGACCACCGTGAAGAAGGCAGCCCGCACGATCGATCCCGCCCTGCAGTATTTTCTGGACTCCATTACGGGCGCCCCGGCCCTGATCTCCAACAATCGCATGGATGTGGTTGCGGCGAATGCGCTGGGTTACGCCATGTACTTCGACCTCTTCCGGAGCACGGCGGGGCCCGCAAACCATTCCCGGTTTATCTTCCTGGATCCCCGGGGACGGGAGTTCTACCCTGACTGGAACCGTGCCGCGAACACCAACGTGGAAATCCTGCGCCGCCACGCCGGCCGCTTCCCCCATGACAAGGCAATCGCCGAACTCGTGGGGGAGCTCTCCATGCGGAGCGAGGAGTTCCGGACCCTGTGGGCCGCCCATAACGTCCGGCGGCACCGCTCGGGAATGAAAACCTTCCAGCACCCGGTGGTTGGATCGCTCGAACTGACCTACCAGCAGCTCGAACTCGACGAGGATACGGGCCTTCACGTCACCGTCTACCCGGCCGTCCCGGGGAGTGCCAGCGAGGAAGGCTTGAAACTCCTGGCGTCCTGGGCGGCTACCGAAAACGTCGTCGAGAAAGCCACCTCAAACACGCCCTGAGTCACAAAGGAGCAAGACATGAAATATACGAAAAGCGGGAACCAGGCAGCAGCCGGTCCCAAGGAATGGTTCACCGGAACTGTCCAGATCGACGGCATCAGGAACCCGGATGAGCAATCAGCCATCGGCTGCGCCCACGTCCGTTTCGCGCCCGGTGCACGGACTGCCTGGCACCACCACCCCAAGGGACAAACCCTGTATGTCACCGACGGAATAGGGCTGGTTGCACGCAGGGGCGGGCACATCCAGGAGATCCGTCCGGGTGACGTCGTTTACATCGAGCCCGGCGAAGAACACTGGCATGGCGCCACTTCGGACCGCTTCATGGCACACATTGCCATGCAGGAAGCGGACCAGGACGGCCAGGTCGTGACGTGGCTGGAACACGTCACGGACCAGGACTACGGCGCCTGACGAGTTCTTTCCTGGCATAACCGCCCCTGCGGCTGCGGTCCTTCGCCGCGTCGTGTCCCGCCGATTCTCCTGCTGGCCCTTAGGCTGGCCGGTGAATGGGGGATTCGATGTTGGATTTGTTGAGCATGAAACTTGCTCTTGCTGTTGTGACGTTGACGCTGTGGGTGCTTTTCCTGGGCTCTTACCGGAGGACCCGCTCGCTCTACAGCGCGTACTGGTGCGCTGCACTGGGCTGCTGGTTGGCGGGGAACGTGGCGTACTGGTTGAAGGAAACCGACTGGGGATGGGCATCCAGCCCCCTGGGCAATGCGCTTTCCGTCGCGGGTGCTTTCGGTGTCTGGGCGGGGTTCCGCTCCTTGCGGAACCTGGGGACGCCGTTGTGGCTGTTGTTTGCCGCTCCGGCGGTTACGGCCTCGGCGACAGTTATTGAAACCGATCCCGACGGCGCGTGGCAGGGCGGGCTGGTGTATTTCGCTTTGATGGCCACCGGAATGGCGCTCGCCGCCCGGGAACTGGCTTTGCTAAAGTCGCGGGCCTCGCAAGCACACAGGCCGCTGCTGGTTGTCGCTGCTGTCCTGGTGGCCTATTTCGGTTGTCGCATTGTGGTCTATGCCGTAGCCGGGCCGGACAGTGGGGTGCTGCATTCCTACTTCAGCCCGGCCGTGACGTGTTTGCTGCTGATCATGTTGCTGGTCCTGGTTTCATTCAGCATGACCGCGCTCAACAACCACCAGCTCATCACGAGGCTCAATGAACGCGCTACGCGTGACGGCTTAACCGGCTTGCTGAATCGCGAGGCATTCATGGAATTGGCTGGGCAGGAGCTCGCTGCCCTGCAAACGGCAGGAAGGTCGGCGGCCGTTGTCCTGGCCGACCTTGATCACTTCAAGTCCGTGAACGATACCCACGGGCACGCTGCGGGGGACGCTGCCATCCGGGCGTTTGCCATCGCGTGCAAGGGATCCTTGCGCCGGACCGACCTGGTGGGCCGATACGGAGGGGAGGAGTTTGTCATCTTCCTCCCGGGCGCCGACGAGGTCGCGGCGGAGACCATCACTACCGAGATCAGCCGGCGCCTGGCAGCTGCGCCGGCACCTGATGGGCTGGAATTTCCCACTGTCAGCTACGGGATTTCTTCTACTCCCATTGCCGGGTCAACGCTGGCGCAATTGATCCACACAGCCGACGGGGCCCTTTACCAAGCCAAAGCAGCCGGAAGGAACCGGGCTTTCACGGCACAATGACGTTGCCCGCCTGGACACCCCTCGGCCCGGCTCTGCTGACCGCACAGCCCGCTAAGGGGAGAAGGGGTGTACGAATCCCAAGGTTGCCCGTCCTTCCTCGTCAATGGGGTGGCCCAGGTGCTTGCTCATACGAAACACGACGCTCCTGTCCACAATCCTGGCGCTCGGAACGGCAGCTTCAAGCGCGGCTTCAAAGCGCATGACGTCGGTCATCTCCCGCAGCCACACGGCAACGACGAGGTTGTATTGACTTGCTACGGCGAGAGCTGTCCGAGCTTCGGGAATCTGGGCCATCAGGCCACGCATTTGCTGAATGTGCTTGGCGGCGGTGCGCACAAAGTACCAGGCGTAGACAGGCCAGCCCGTAACGGTGCGGGCCACGTCAGTTCGTATCCGAAGGCGCCCATCCGACCTCAGCCGGGCCAGTCCGTCAGAAACGCGTTGTTCGCTGAGTCCGTGTTCGGCTGCGATACGGCTTACCGGACGACGCCCATCCTCCATCAGGCAGTGCCGGAGCGCTGCCTCGACGTCGGGGTGCACGGTCCGTGGGGCGCGGGCCCTTGGCGGTTTCGGCTTCCCGACTCTGCTGGCTTCGCCGGGAGTGAGCGCCCGCAACCTCCAATCGGAGGCTTCCATGATCAGTTCGGTCACCAGGTGGGTCTGTGTGTTCCGGACTCCGTCGAGTGCACCGATTTGATTGGTCACCACGTCCCAAATGGCCAGCGGGTTGTCTCCGAGCACTGTGGCCAGCAAGTCCCGGCCACCTGAGGTGTGGTCGAGCGTCATGATGGCCGGAATCCTGGTCAGCTCCCGGGCCACCTGGCCTGTGTGTTGCGGCATGCAGGTGATATCCACCAGGGCAGTGGCACCGCCGGGAAAGATTCCGGTGACCCAGGCGAGTCCCCGCTCACGAAGCTGCTCCCAGCGCCGGGCAAGCGTCACGGCGTCGACGCCAATCACCGGAGCCAGCTCACTCCACGGCGCCCTGCCCTCGATCTGCAAAGCATGGATGATGCGCTCATCAAGAGGGTCCAGCATGTATTCCTGCATGAATAAAACGATATACAGGGAAAGCTTCAATTTCATCTAATGGAAACACGGCACTTCCATCATGGTGTGATCCCGTTCACTTCTCATCACATCGGAGCGCACATGCGTACAACTGTGCAGAAATCCACAGCTGCCGGAGCCGTTGGCTTCCTGGTTGTCATGGAGCTTGGCAGCGGCATCCTGCAAGGCTGGTTGAGTCCCTTGTTTTCCTCGATTGGCGAACACCACGGCGTCTCGGCAGCCTCGCTCAACTGGATCAGCGCTGCCTACCTGCTGGCGACGGTCCTGGTTGTCCCCCTCCTGTCCAAGCTCGGTGACATCCACGGCCATAAACGCATCCTCATGATCGCCACCGCAATCGTCGCGGCGGCGTCGGTCCTGGTTGCCTTCGCGCCGAACTTCGAACTGTTCCTGCTGGGCCGGGCCATCCAGGCTCCCCTTGCCGTGTTCCTGCCGCTTGAATTCGCCATCGTCCACCAACGCGACTCCGAGCGCTCAGGCCGGAGCATCGGCAGGCTCGTCGCGGCGCTTACCCTCGGTGCCACGATCGGCGGTCTCCTGTCCGGTATTGTCCTGGACACCGTTGGCAGCCTCCCCCTGACCTTATTGCTCCCTGCAATCTTCATGGCCTTGTGCATTCCGGGCATCGCCGTCTTCGTCAAGGAATCTCCCATCCGCAGCAAGGGCAAGGTGGACTACCTCGGCGCTGTACTTCTGGGCGGTGGCTTGGTCGCGGTTCTTGGCGGCGCGTCAAACCTCGCCACCTGGCCTCCGCTGGCGGTTGGTGCATCAATGCTGGTGGGCGGTGTCCTGCTTGTGGCTTGGGTAATTTCCGCTCGCCGAGTGGAGCACCCACTGGTGGACCTCAACATGCTGCTTCGAGGAGGCATCGGCCTGCCCATCCTGGTTGCTTTCCTGTTCGGTGCGCAGCTGTTTGGAGCCCAGGCACCCATTTCTGTCTATCTCCGTTCGGATCCAGCGACCCTGGGATTCGGCTTCGGTGCCGCTGCGTCCGCTGCGGGCATCCTGCTTAGCATCATGGCGTTGTCGGCCTTCCTTGGAGCAACCTTCGCGGACCGGGTATCCCGCAGTCTGGGCGGCCCCCGAACGGTCGCCTTTGGCGGCTTCCTGGGAGCCGTGGCCTACGTGCTCATGATCCTGGCGCCCGGCACCTTGGTCACTTTCACGGTGTGGTTGGTAGTGGCCGGCCTTGGCACAGGCGTGGTCAGCGGGACCCTCCCCACGCTGGTGGTGCAGCGTGCGGCTTCCGATTCCGTGGGCATCGCTTCCGGTTTGTACAACACGGCCCGCACCGCCGCAGGTGGAGTGGCCGGTGCACTTTTTGCCCTGTTGATGTCAGCCCTTGCCACCCCTGCAGCATCAGGCACCCGCGTCTCCACGCAAGTGTCCTTCCACGCCGTTTGGTGGATTTGCGCCGGGCTGAGCGTCCTCTTCGCAGTGGCGGTGCTTTTCATCCGGCAGGCAAAAGCGGTTCCCGAAACGCCCACCCAGGACCGCGGGGATCCCGTGGCCGCCGCCGAACTCGAACCAGCCCAATGAACTCCAGCAGCCGCTGAACCCCACTGACAACCAGAGAAGGAAAAGACCATGACCATATCCATCGACATCACGTCCAAGGAAACCCTGCGTGACGCCGTACGCGAGGCTGCGTCCGCCGTCGTACCTACCGTCCTGGAACTCAGCCACAAAGTGCACGCGCTGGCAGAGATTTCCTGGGAGGAACACGAGTCTGCGGCGGCCGTGGCCGCTGTCCTGCGCGATGGCGGCTTCGATGTCACCGAACGCGCTTACGGAATTCCGACGGCGGTCGAGGCAACGTACGGTGCCGGAGAACTGACTGTGGTGATCTGCGCCGAATACGACGCCCTGCCTGAAGTAGGGCACGCCTGCGGGCACAACATCATCGCGGCGGCCGGCGTCGGTGCGGCCTTGGCGCTCAAGCCCGTGGCCGATGCTGCGGGGTTGCGCATCAAAGTCCTCGGAACTCCCGCCGAAGAGCACGGCGGCGGCAAGGTCTCCCTCCTGCAGGCCGGTGCGTGGGAGGACGCCGCCTTTTCGCTGATGGTGCATGGCATGACCGGGACGGAACGCAGCGCCAAGGCATTCAGCATGGCCGCTGTGGAACGGTTCGAAGTGAACTACAAAGGCAGCGAGGCCCACGCTGCTGGAGCCCCGGACAAAGCCATCAACGCCGGTGCCGCTGCAAGCCTGGCGTTGATGAACCTGGCCGTCCTGCGTCAGCACCTTCCCGAAAATGCGAACACAAACGCCTTCATATCCCACGGAGGCGGGGCTACCAACGTCATTGCCGGAGACTCAACGGTCCAGGTGGAAGTGCGCGCAGGGGATGTTGACGTGTGGCGGGATCTCAAACGCCGGGTCCTTGCTTGCTTTGAAGGCGCGGCGATCGCCACGGGATGCACCTGGACCCACCGGCAGACCGAGCATCCCTACGCCCCGATCGACACGCACGGCGGACTGGGTGATCTGTGGGACGCCAACATGGAAGGCATTGGACGACCGGTGGACCACACTCCGGTCTTCGGCGGCGGTTCCTCGGACATGGGCAACGTGTCGCAGGTGCTTCCTTCCGTTCACGGCATGGTGGTGGTCCGCAACAGCACCGCCGTCCCGCACCACCCGGATTTCACAGCCGATGCCATCACCCCTGAAGCCGACGACGCCGTGGTGGATGGCGCCATGGTTATTGCCTTGACGGTGTTGGACGCCGCATTGGATCCGCAGCTCCGCGCTGAATTGCTGGAACTGCAGGCCGCACGCGAGCCGGGGGCCACGACCGTAACTTTGCAGGCATAAGAGTCTGTAGCGCCCGCGGCACCGTACGGCGGTGCCGCGGGCGCGCTTCTCAGCAGTTCTGAGCGCCCTTCAGCGCAGATAACCAATACTGTGCCCCGCGATTGTCCAAATAGCTCCAAAAAGCCATTGCCCTGCCCACCCCGCGATGGTTCGATGGGACTCATGGCTACCGCAGAAAGTTATGTCCTGGCGATCGGGACCAAGAAAGGCCTGTGGCTGGCGACCAGCCCGGACCGAAAAGAATGGTCCCTCTCCGGTCCGCACTTCCTGATGAGCGAGATACCCAGCATCGGGATAGACACGCGGGACGGCAAAACACGGATCATGGTGGGTGTCCGGTCAGAGCACTGGGGTCCCACCGTGGCACATTCAGACGACCTCGGCGCCACCTGGACCGAGCCCGAGCAAGGCGCCATCAAATTCCCGGACGGCACTGACGCCGCTTTGGAACGGGTCTGGCAGATCTACCCCGACGCCGACTCCCGACCGGGCGTGGTGTGGGCCGGTTGCGAGCCAATTTCCGTGTGGAAATCCACCGACGGCGGCGAGCACTTCGAGCTGAACCGCGGACTATGGGACCACCCCCACCGCAGCGAATGGGGTGCGGGCTACGGCGGCGCGGCGGCACACTCGATCGTGGTGGATCCATCCGGCGAGAAGGTCCACATCGCCATGAGTACGGGCGGCGTCTACAGGTCCCTCGACGGCGGAGCCTCCTGGGAGCCCCGGAACAAGGGCATTTCGGCGTACTTCATGCCCGACCCCAATCCCGAGTTCGGCCAGTGCGTCCACAAGATCGCGGCCGATGCTGCCGTCGAAGGCCGGCTGTACGCGCAGAATCATCACGGCGTGTACCGGACGGACGACAACGGCGAGAACTGGGATTCCATCGCAGAAGGGCTGCCCGCCGACTTCGGCTTTGTCATGCTCACACATCCGCGCCGGGAAGGCACGGCCTGGGTCATTCCGTTGAAGGCTGACGGCGAACGTATCCCACCAGGCAGCAAACTCAGCGTCCACCGGACAAGTGACGCGGGCAAAACGTGGAAAGAACTCCACACAGGCCTGCCGGATCACGAATACAACGCGGTGCTCCGCGATGCGGCTTCCGTCGATACCGCCGAACCCGTAGGCGTGTACTTCGGAACCCGCGGTGGTTCCGTCTATGCCAGCGCCGACGAGGGCGAGACCTTCAACGAAGTGGTCTCGCACCTGCCGGACGTGCTCTGCGTTCGTGCGGCGGTCGTTGTTGGCAGCGACGCCGAAGCAGCGGCCGCCGTCGAACAATCGGCAGTCAGCGCTCCGGTACCTGGTTAGGTCCGTTGTGGCTGACTTTACGGTCCTCTTGCCTGGTGTCCTGCAGCCGCTCGTCGGCGGACAGTCCTATCTGACTGCGTCCGCCGACGGTGCTGTGACCGTTGGACAGTTGTTGGACTCGGTGACCGGAGATTATCCGGTCCTGGCCAGGCGTTTGCGTGATGAAACCGGTGCGCTGCGCCGTTTCGTGAATATTTACGTTAACGGTGACGAGGTCCGGCGTTTGAATGGTCTTGATACGGAAGTTGCGGCGGGCCAGGAGGTCTTGATTGTCCAGTCCGTGGCCGGCGGTTGAGGGGCGATGGGCGTCCAGCCTGGTCTCCAGGAGAGACGGTTCAGGCGACGCGCCAAACACTGCATTCGTCGGTATTGATGGCTTTCCTCATCCCGGAGGCGTGATCCATGATCCAGACGACGCCGATTCCCGGGGCTGTTTCCTGGACGCGTCCACGACGTATGACCACGTCGTCGTAAGCGGGCCCAACCGACAGGCGGGCCTCGATCTCGTCTCCGCGGTGGAGCTGGCTGATCGCGCGTATACGTGTTGTGTGAGTGGTTACTTCCTTCAGCATGGTGTCCTCCTGGCTGGAGCTGGTGCCTGCACTTGCCGGCTATTCCAGTGTGGCGGGGCAATGTTGCCACGGTATTTCGGCGTGGTTAGGGCCCGGTAAGCATTCCGGGATGGTTGCGTTTCCGTGGATGGGCGCGGGCCGCCGCGACGGGTGGCGACAAGACGCGCCCGCCTGAAGTCCGGCGCCTCCGCTGGCCAGTGCCGACGCAGTTGTAGCCTGATCTCGGTTACTGAGATGTACAGCGACCACAGGCTCCGTCCTCCCGGGAGAACCAATGGGTGTTTTACGGCGATCGCTCGCGCTGTCCACAGGCTTGGTGGTATTTACCGCCGGCCTGTTTTTTGTCCAGGCCCCTGCCACGGCAGTACCTCTTCCCGGGCCTGATAATCCGAACGTCCAATTCGTTGAGGGCACGCCGCACTCGGAGCATGTTTTCGAGGCGCCGCTCCCGGAAACCACCCAACCCACCAAGGGCAAGGCCGACGTCGAGTCCCTGCTCCGTGACGGGGCTGCCGCAGCCGGCCCGGGCGGCACCATCAACGTCCGGCTGGTCACTGCGAAACTGGCGGACAACACCAACCCGGTTTCCATGACGGACGCAGAGAAAGCGGTGGTGTCCACCAGCAACTACTGGAAAGCCATGACGGCCGACAAGCTGTCCATGACGGTGGCCAGCAAAGTTGCCGGGCATCAGTCCAAAGCCCGTTCCACGGACAGTTACAGCACCATCATCTCCACCATCACCGGCGAGCTGAATTGGACAGCGAGCCCGTACACGGCATTGGTCATCTTCATTCCCACGTCCACGTTGTCCGGCAACGCTCTGGGCGCCGGGTACAGCAGCGGCAGCTACAGTGGTCGCGTGCTCCTGCCGCAGATCAGCAGCTTCACCAACAACGTGATGAGCCACGAGTTCGGGCACGTCATTGGCCTGATGCACGCAGACGCGCTGCAGTGCGGCAGCGGAGTGTCCGACGTTGGGGTCAACAGCAACGGCCAGTTCACCGATCCGTCCTGCTACATCCGCGAGTACGGCGACACCACCGACATCATGGGTGCTGCCCAGTACGCATTGCCGGTTGTCAGTTCCACGTTCTGGGACTACGCGGGTCTTGGCCGCGGGGATGAGATCCGGGACGTGGGCATCGCAACGGGTTCCAAGAGCTACACGCTCAAGCCGTGGGGCGGCACCGAAGCCCAGCGTGCCATCAAATTTACCGATCCCGTCAGCAAAGAGGTCTATTACCTGGAGCTGCGGGAACCTGCCGGCTATGACAATTACCTGGGAACAGCCGGTAAACCCGGAAACATGGGCGTAAAGGTCGTCCAGCGCGGTGGGGCCACCATCGCTTCTTCGCTGATCCTGATGCCCTCCACCAAGCCCTTCTCCGACCCTTGGTACGCCAGCAACCACGCCTGGCAGGCCGGCAGCACGTTCACCACGTACACCGGTACGCAGGTGACCATGAATTCGGTATCTTCGACGTCGGCCACCATCACCATCACGGCTGACCCGCGGCTCACCGCCAAGATCCGCTTCTCGACGGGCGATTTCGACGGCGACGGTCTGGCCGATGTCTTCTCCCGCGAGCCCGACGGCTCCTTGATGCTGTACTCCGGGTTGCCGGGCAACAGGCTGGACAATCCGCGCCAGGTGGGCTCCGGATGGAACATTTTCGATGCCATGACCGGCCTGGCGGATTTCGACGGAGACGGTCGAAGTGACATCCTGGCCCGCACCAGCGACGGTGTCCTCTGGCTGTACCCGGGCGACGGAAACGGCGGTTTCCTCGCCAAACGGCAGATCGGTTCCGGTTGGCAGGGCTTCACGAACCTCATTGGTGTGGGCGATTTCGACGGCGACGCCCGCCTCGACGTCATGGCGACCAAGCCGGACGGCAGCCTGTGGCTTTACCCAAGCGATGGCCAGGGTGGTTTCCGTACGTGGTCGCAGATTGGCTCGGGCTGGAACGGTTTCACCAGCATCACATCTGATGGCTCCTTTGGTGGCGCCGGGGCCGGGCTGCTGGCGCGGACAAGCGACGGCACCCTCTATCTTTATCCCGGCAACGGTTGGGGTGGCTTCGTGCCGCGCGTTGCTATCGGCAGCGGTTGGAACGCCCTGGGCGACATCGTGAGCGGTCAGGACTTTACGGGTGACAAGAAATCGGACGTCCTGACGGTGACGTCCGCGGGATCCATGCGCCTCTACCCGGGCAGCGGCTCCGGTTTTGCCGAACGCTTGGTCATTGGCGCCGGTTGGAACCAGTTCAGCCAGGTCTGGGAGGCAGGAGATTTCGACGGCGATGCTGTCGCGGACATCCTGGCGCGCGGTACTGACGGCGCTTTGTGGCTTTATCCGGGGAACGGTTCGGGCGGCTTCCTGCCCCGCGTTCAGGTGGGGTCGGGGTGGAATGCCTTCAACACTGTTGTGAGCGCCGGAGATTTCGACGGCGATGGCCACCCGGACTTGGTGGCACGGACGGCTGACGGCGTGCTCTGGTTGTATCCAACAGATGGCCGGGGCCAGTTCCTGCCCCGCAAGCAGATCGGCGTGGGCTGGCAGGGTTTCACTGAGCTGCTGGCCCCAGGCGATTTTTCGGGTGACGGCAAAGCGGATCTTGTGGCACGGGCCGCCAACGGCAGTTTGTGGCTCTACCCAGGCAACGGCTTGGGCGGTTTCCTTCCGTGGAAGCAGATCGGCACGGGGTGGGACATTTTTGATTCAGTAGTGCAGGGCGGGGACTTCAATGGCGATGGCCGGGAGGACATCATGGCCCGGGGAACTGACGGGGCCCTCTGGCTTTACCCCGGCAATGGCAGTGGCGGATTCCTGGCGCGGGTCGCCCTGGGCGCCGGCTGGAACATGTTCAGCTCGTTCGCTGCGCTCGGGACGGGCTTCACTGGAACGGGCAACCCGTCCGTTGTGGGGGTTGCCGGAAACGGCGCGCTCTTCCTGTACACCGGAACCGGTCAGGGGAGTTTCCAGTCTGTGGTGCTGGATCCCCGGTAGGTTAAAAAGTGACGCTCCAGCCCTCAGGCTGGAGCGTCACGAAGGTGACGTGCTAGCGCAGGCCGAGTTCCGCCGTCGGGACCTTTGCTGATTCACGGGCCGTGGAGGCCGAGATGATGGCGATGAGGCAGACGATGGCCGTGAAGATGGACACCGGGACCCATCCGCCGGGCTTGGTTCCGCCGATTGCGGTCACGATGGTCGGGGCGAAACCTGCTGCGAGGAAGCCGAGCTGAGTACCGATGGCCAGGCCCGAGAAGCGGACCTTGGTGCTGAACATTTCACCGTAGAACGACGGCCAGACGGCGTTTGCGGCGGCGTAACCGAGGGAGAAGTACACGACGGCGGCGAGGAACATCAGCGGCGTCGAACCTGATTCGAAGCTCAGGAAGAAGAACGGTGTCATGATGGCGCTGGCCACGGCTCCGTAGATGAAGACGGGCTTCCGGCCGATCTTGTCGGCCAGTGTGCCGAAGAGCGGCTGGGTTCCCAAAGCCACAAGGTTTGCCACAACCACCAACCACAGCGTGATGGTGCTGTTCACGTGGGCAACGTCCTGGGCGTACTTGATGGCCAAGGTGCCGAAAACGGTGCTGACTGCGGCGATGAACGCGCAGCAGATCACGCGGAGGACGTCCTGCCAGTGGTGCTTGAGGAGGTCGGCGATGGGGAGCTTGGCAATCTGGTTGTTCTTCTGTGCCTCAGCGAATGCGGGAGGCTCGTGCAGGGTGCGGCGGATGAAGAAGGCAACCAGTACCACAACTGCGCTGAGCCAGAACGGAATACGCCAGCCGATGCCGTACTTGATGTCGTCCGGCAGCGCCACCACAGGAATGAAGACGAGTGCTGCCAAGATCTGGCCGCCCTGTGTTCCGGTGAGGGTCCACGAGGTGAAGAAGGAGCGGCGGTTGTCCGGAGCGTGCTCCAGGGTCATGGACGAGGCGCCGGCCTGCTCACCTGCAGCGGACAATCCCTGGCACAGGCGGGCAAGAACCAGCAGGATCGGTGCGCCCCAGCCGATGGTCTTGAAGTCCGGGAGGCAGCCGATCACAAAGGTTGATGCGCCCATGAGCACCAGGGTGAACATGAGGACCTTTTGCCGGCCGATCCGGTCACCGAAGTGGCCCAGGAATGCCGCCCCGATGGGCCGGGCAAGGTACGCAAAGCCGAACGTGGCAAAGGACATCACGGCCGCGTTGGTGTCTGCATCCGGGAAGAAGACGTGGGGGAAGATCAGGGCCGCGGCGGAGCCGAAGATGAAGAAGTCGTAGTACTCGACGGCGCTGCCCAGGAAGCTGGCGAGGGCTGCTTTCTTGGGTGTCCCTTTGGTTTCGGTGATGCCTGGCGTCGCTGACGGCATTGTTTGGCTCATTGGGTGTTCCTTCTGTGACGACGATGTCGCGGATAGAGCTTGGCGGGAGACCCAAGCGAGGTGCGGCTGGTCAATCCCTGAGTAAGTAACCACATGATGAGAGCTACTTGCGTAATACAGCAATGATGACTGTGAGTGCGGTCACTTGTCAAGAGGTGTCACCACCATCTAGAAATAGCTCTCACTATGTGAGAGCATCGAGCTATGAGTGTGAACGAGGACACAAAGACCGACATGGTCGGCAAGGCCCTGGGCCTGTTGGTACTGCTGGGAAACGAGCCCAAGGGTGCGAGTGCAGCGGATCTGGCCAGGAGTGCGGGGCTGCCGTTCAGCACCACGTACCGCCTGCTGGGCTCATTGACCCGCGACGGATTCGTTGACTACGAGCCGGACGGGCGGCGCTACCACTTGGGCTTGCGCGTTTTCCAACTTGGCCAGCGGGTGTCCAATCACCACGGCTTTGCAGCCACCGCATTGCCCGTCCTGCAACGGGTTACTGACATTACGCATGAGGCCACCATCCTGTCGGTGCGCGACGGCGACCATCACCTCACGGTCAACAAGGTGGATGGGCCCAAGACGTTCCGCGTCACCAGCGACCCTGGTCACCTGGGAGCGTTGCACACGACGTCGGTGGGCAAGGCTCTTGTTGCGTTCGAGGACGAGCCTGAGCGGAAGCGTCTCGTGGAAGATCTGCCGTTGGACCCGCTCACCGAGCACTCCATTACTGATCGGGACGTCTTCCGGGCGGAAATTGAGCAGGTCCGGCGTCAGGGCTACGCCGTGATGGACGAGGAAAACGAGATCGGCATGCGCGCCGTCGCCGTCCCGGTCCTGAATTCGCAGGGCCACGCCTTCGCCTCACTGGCCGCGGCTGTGCCGGTCTTCCGGCTCAGCATGGAGGAACTCATCGCCCATGTACCCACCTTGCAGGAGGCCGCGGCTGAACTCGCAGCCCGCCTGCCGCAGCGCTGACCTCGTTGGGAGGCCCGGTTTGCGCCCCAAATCCCCGGAATGCCGCGCAGAGTGGGCCCCACAACGCACGTCGTAACACCCGGATGCTACTGAAATGTTCGCGATAAGAACAAGCGTGCGGAATATGAACACTTGTAGTAATCTAAATAACACCCGGCCGGCGACGCCCCAGAAAACGTCAATAGCCGCGGTGCTGAAGTCAAAGGAGCTTTAGGATGAGCAACCGAGCCGAGTCCGTTCTGGTGGGCCTCGTTGGCGAAGGGGTCATGCCCTCGCTCACGCCGCCCATGCACGAACGCGAAGCCGATGTGCAGGGCCTTCGCTTGCTGTACCGCCCCATCGACCTGCTGGAACTCAAGTTGCCGGCCACCGCCGTCGGGGACCTCCTCACCGCAGCCGCCCGCACGGGCTTCAACGGCCTCAACATCACGCACCCGTGCAAGCAACTGGTGCTGGGCTACTTGGATGAAATTTCCGACGACGCCGCCCGGCTGGGTGCCGTGAATACCGTCCTGATCCAGGACGGACGGTTCATCGGACACAACACAGACTTCTCCGGTTTCGCTTCGGCCTTGAGGGACGGACTTCCGAACGCGAAGCTTGACCGCGTCGTCCAGCTTGGCGCCGGCGGTGCAGGTTCCGCCGTCGCCTATGCGCTCCTCAAGGCCGGTGTCACAACACTGGACCTGGTGGACGTGGATCCTGCCCGTGCCGCAGAGCGTGCCGACGAACTCAGCGGCCTCTTTCCTGCGGCCACCGTCGCTCCGCGCAGCACGGACGAACTCCCGCAGCTCATGCCCCTCGCCGACGGCCTGGTGCACTGCACTCCGATCGGCATGGCCGCCCACCCCGGACTGCCGCTGGACATCGGACTTGTGGAATCACGGCACTGGGTAGCGGACATCGTCTACCGCCCCATCGAAACGCAACTTGTCCGCGAAGCCCGCGCCAAGGGCTGCAAAGTTCTCGACGGCGGCCGGATGGCAGTCGGTCAGGCGGCCGACGCTTTCCAGCTCTTCACCGGAAAAGAAGCCGACAGGGACCGCATGCGGGCACACTTCCTGGAGCTGATCGCGGTTGAAGATGCGGCAACCGTGCTCTCGGCCGGCACCCTCGCAAAGGCGGCCCACTGATGCGCACCGGAATCGCCACTGTCTGCCTGTCGGGGACCCTGAAGGAAAAGATGCAGGCCTGCGCCATCGCGGGCTTCGATGGCATCGAGATCTTCGAGCAGGACCTCGTGACCTCCCCGCTGAGCCCCGAGGACATCCGGAAAATGGCTGCCGATCTCGGCCTGGGCCTCGATCTCTACCAGCCGTTCCGGGATTTCGACGGCGTCACTCCCGAGCTGCTGAAGGCCAACCTCAAGCGGGCCGAGGCAAAGTTCAAGCTGATGTCCCGCTTGGGCATGGACACCATCCTGGTCTGCTCCAACGTGGCCACGGCAACCATCGATGATGACCAGCTGCGGGCAGAACAGCTGGCAGCGCTTGCCGGGCTGGCAGGGGACCACGGCGTCAAGGTTGCCTACGAGGCCTTGGCCTGGGGCAAGTACGTCAACGACTACGAGCACGCCTACCGCCTGGTGGAGATGGTGGACCATCCCAACCTCGGCACGTGTCTGGACTCCTTCCACATCCTTTCCCGCGACTGGGACACCGCGCCGATCGAGCAGCTCAATGCGGAGAAAATCTTCTTCGTCCAGGTTGCCGACGCTCCCAAGCTCTCCATGGACGTGCTCTCCTGGAGCCGCCACTACCGGGTTTTCCCCGGGGAGGGGCAGTTCGAGCTCGCCAAGTTCATGGGTCACGTGGTCCGCGCGGGCTACACGGGGCCGGTCTCGCTCGAAGTGTTCAACGATGTCTTCCGCCAGTCGGACGTTGAGCGCACGGCCGTGGATGCCATGCGTTCCCTGATCTGGCTGGAAGAACAGAGCGCCAACTGGCTCGCAAGCACCCCCGCGGAAACCGCGGCCGGCAACGGCGGTGCGTCCCGCCGTCGTTATCCCATGGAACTGGCCACGCTGCCCAAGGTGAACGAGCCCGCCGGCTTCAACTTCGCCGAGGTCAAGGCCGACGACACCGCGCAGCTTGAGAAGCTCCTGGGCCAGCTCGGCTTCGGATTCGAGGGCCGCCACCGCACCAAGGACGTCCAGCTCTGGACCATGGGCCAGGCCCGCGTGATCATCAACGAACAAGCGGCCTCGCATACAGAACCGGCTATCGCCGCTTTGGGGTTCGACGTCGATTCACCAGTGATTGCCTCCGCTCGCGCCCAGCAACTCAAGGCACCTGTGGTCGCCCGGAAGGTCCAGGCGGACGAAGAAGTGTTCCAGGGCATTTCCGCTCCGGATTCCACCGAAATCTTCCTGTGCCAAGGCAGCCCGGACGGAACCGCCGCGTGGACCCACGAGTTCGGGGAAGGCCTGGAGCACTCCGCAGCACCGCAGAACGCCGTGATTGACCACGTGAACCTCGCCCAGCCGTGGCAGCACTTTGACGAAGCCGTCCTCTTCTACACCAGCGCTTTGGCACTGGAACCGCTGCCGTTCGCGGAGGTGCCGAGCCCAAGCGGCCTGGTGCGCTCGCAGGTCATGGAAACCAGCCACGGCGCTGTGCGGCTCGTGCTGAATCTGGCGCCCGCCCAGCAAGCCCAGGAAACAGCCCGCAAAACGTACCAGGAACACATCGCCTTCGCCGTGGACGACCTCGTGGCCACGGCTCGGTCCGCCCGCGACCGCGGCCTTGAATTCCTGCAGATTCCGGCCAACTACTACGAGGACCTGGATGCACGGTTCGATCTTGAACCGGGTTTCCTGGCCACCCTCCAGGAGCTCAACCTGCTGTATGACCGGGACGCCAACGGCGAATTCCTCCATTTCTACACCGCCACAGTCGGCAGCGTGTTCTTCGAAATGGTGGAACGCCGTGGCAGCTACAACGGCTACGGAGCCCCGAATGCCCCTGTCCGTCACGCCGTGCAATACGACTCACTTCACCGGGCATAGCTGCCCGAACCTCACAAAGAATCCATAGAAAGGAGCCGGTTGTGCCGCAAGACAACACTGCACAAGCTCTAGAATCCGAGGAACTCGTGCCGCCAGCAGAGCCGCATGCCGCGCACGATGGCAAGAAGGTTGAGACGCAGGCGGACCTCAGCGCAGAGATCAGCGCAATCGGGGACCGTTATGCCCAGGCGCTGAAGAACGGCAAAGGACCCGAAACCATGCCGCGGCTGGACTACGCGCCGTACCGCAGCAGCATCCTGCGCCACCCCACCAAGAGCCTGCACCACGCGGACCCGGAAACCATCGAGCTCTACTCGCCGGCCTTCGGACACCAGGACGTGCACGCACTGGAATCGGACCTGACCATCCAGCACAATGGCGAACCGCAGGGTGAGCGCATCATCGTGGCCGGACGCGTGCTGGACGGCGACGGCCGCCCGGTTGCCGGCCAGCTCGTGGAGATCTGGCAGGCCAATGCCTCCGGCCGCTACGTCCACAAACGTGACCAGCACCCCGCGCCGCTCGACCCGAACTTCACGGGCGTCGGCCGTTGCATCACCGGCGCAGACGGCTCGTATTCCTTCACCACCATCAAGCCCGGCGCCTACCCGTGGAAGAACCACCTGAACGCCTGGCGTCCGGCCCATATCCACTTCTCCATGTTCGGTTCGGAGTTCACGCAGCGCATCGTCACCCAAATGTACTTCCCGGGCGACCAGCTCTTCCCGCTGGACCCCATTTATCAGTCGATCGTGGACCAGGACGCCCGGGACCGCCTGGTGGCACAGTACGATCACGAACTGACCAGCCCGGAGTGGGCTCTCGGTTACAAGTGGGACATCATCCTGACCGGTTCCAAGCGGACCTGGACGGAAAACGAAGCATACGGCGACGCCGGGGACGAGGAGTAAGCACATGAGCAAGCTGACACCCACACCGGGCCAGACCGTGGGCCCCTTCTACGGCTACGCCCTCCCCTTCAACAAAGACAACGAACTCCTGGCACCGGGCAGCCCCGGCAGCATCCGCCTCCAAGGCACCGTGTACGACGGCGCCGGCAACCCCATCCCGGACGCCATCCTGGAAATCTGGCAGCCGGACTCCGAGGGCAACATCGTCCAGCGCACCGGCTCCCTGGTCCGCGATGGCTACACGTTCACCGGCTGGGGCCGCGGCTCCGTGGGCAACTCCGGTGTGTACACCTTCACCACGGTCAACCCCGGACCCACAGCTCCAGGAGCGGCAGCATTCATCTCGGTGGCGGTCTTCGCCCGTGGCCTCATGAACCGCCTCTTCACCCGCGTGTACCTGCCGGAAAACGAGGAAGCACTGGCCAACGATCCCTTGCTGAGCTCGCTCGATCCCGAGCGCCGCAAGACGCTGATCGCACGCCGCGATCCCGATGGCGGCCTTACCTGGGACATCCGGCTGCAGGGCGGCGATGAGACCGTGTTCCTGGATTTCCAGCAGGACGGTTCGCTCGATCTGGCGACGGAAAACCCGGCATGACCAGCGGCGACTTCGGCCTCCTCAGCCCCGTCTCGGCGTCGCCCGTTGTGGCGTCGCTTACGGGCGACCGCGCCGTGATCGCGGCAATCCTCGACGTCGAAGCTGCCTGGGCGGCTGTCCTCGAGGAAGTCGGGCTTGCCCAGGAGGGATCCGCCGCTGTGGTGGCCGAAGCCGCCGACCCCTCTTTCTACGACGTTCTTTCGGTGGCGGAACGTGCCCAAGGCGGCGGCAACCCGGTCATCCCGCTGCTCGGCGACCTCCGTGCCCGCGTCAGGGAGCTGGACGCCTCCGGGCTTGGTGCCGTCAGGGCCGTCCACACCTCCCTGACCAGCCAGGACGTCCTCGACTCAGCCCTCATGCTGCTCGCCAGCCGCACCGTTTCGGCGCTGCTGGCTGAGGTCAAAGGCGCGACGACGGCGCTCGCCACCTTGGCCGAACAGCATGCGGACACGCTGTGCGTGGGCAGGAGCCTGACGCAGCATGCGCTTCCGTACACATTCGGTCTCAAGGCTGCGCAGTGGTTCCAAGGCGTCGCCGCTGCGGCTGCACGCCTCGAATCGCTTGAGTTGCCTGTCCAGTTCGGCGGGGCCGGCGGGACGTTGGCCTCCGGGACCAAGCTGGCTGCGGGCTCAGGCTCAACGCCGTTCATGCTGGCCGATTCCCTGGCCTCGCACCTCGGCCTGGCGCCCGCTCCCGCTCCCTGGCACACCAACCGCCTCGCCGTCACGGCCCTCGGCGATTCCCTTGCCGCACTGATCGACTCCTTTGGCAAGATCGCCGCAGACCTTCTCTTCCTGAGCCGTCCCGAAGTTGCCGAACTGGGCGAACCACTCGCTGCGGGACGCGGTGTCTCCTCCGCCATGCCGCAGAAGCAGAATCCGGTGCTTTCCGTGCTGATCCGCAGCGCAGCGTTGCAGGCTCCCGGCCTCGCGTCGCAACTGCACCTCGCGGCCGCCACCTTCAATGACGAACGACCCGACGGAGCCTGGCACAGCGAATGGCCGGCCTTGCGTCGCCTGTTGAGTCTGGCGTTGGGCGCTGCTTCCCACCTCCGCGAACTCACCGAAGGGCTCCGCGTCTTCCCGGAAGCGATGCGCAGGAACCTCGGGATTTCGGGTCCGCTGCTCCTCAGCGAAGGCGTGTCGGCCGCCGTCGCCCCTCTGCTTGGCGAGGACGGGAAGCAAAAGCTGCAGGCCGTCGTCGACCGAACCCTCGCGGCGCCGGCAACCGAACAGGCGGACACGTACCGCAAGCTCCTCCGTGAAACCGTCCCTTCCAACAAGCTCTCCGATGCCGAACTTGAGGCACTGCTGGACCCGGCGAGCTACCTGGGTGAGGCAGAGGAGATCAGCCGCCGGATCCTAGCCGCCTACCCCGACTTCACCGGATCTTCCGTGAAAGGAGCCCATCGTGGCTAAACCAACCATCAAGGCAGTGTTGCTTTCCCCGACGCGTGAACTGGGAGCCAAGCCGTTCCTGGTGGTCGGCCCGTCGCTGGGCACTTCCACCGTGCTGTGGTCCGAAACGGCCGCGCTCCTGGGCGACGACTACGACGTCATCGGCTGGGACCTGCCCGGCCACGGCATCTCGCCGGCCGCCGCCGAAGGTTTCGACGTCGCGGACCTGGCTGACGCCGTCGTCGATCTTGTCGACTCTGTTTCGCCGGGCGGAATGTTCCATTACGCGGGCGTCTCCCTGGGCGGTGCCACCGGCCTGCAGCTCGGCCTCAAGCACGCCGACCGCCTCCGCAGCTTGTCCGTGCAGTGCTCCGGGCCGAAGCTCGGCACGCCCGAGGGCTGGCTGGAACGGGCGGAAACCGTCCGGACCTTGGGAACTCCGGTGATGATCCAGGGTTCGGCTGAACGTTGGTTCGGCCATGGATTCATGGACCGCCAGCCGGAAATCAGCAGCCGCCTTCTGCACGCCCTCCGTGACGCCGACCGCTTCAGCTACTCGTTCTGCTGCGAAGCCCTGGCCCGCTTGGACGTCCGTGACCAGCTCGGCAGCATCACCGTCCCCACGCAGCTGATTGCCGGCGTCGAGGATTCCGTAGCACCGCCGTCGCTCGCTGAAGAGACTGCCGCTGCCATCCGGACCGGCGGTTCCTTCGCCGAGGCTGTGGCGCTCGACGGCGTCGGCCACCTTGCGCCTGCAGAGGCACCGGCCGCTGTGGCCGGGCTGATGCGCACCTTCATGAAGGAGAACGGACTGTGACTACTTTGTCCCCTGATAATTCCGAGCGGAACGGCGCTGTCCAGCCCGAAGCAACAGCCCAGGATATTTACGACGCCGGCATGGTGGTCCGCCGCGAAGTGCTCGGTGATGCGCACGTGGACCGGGCGAATGCCGGCAAGGATTCCTTCACCGAGGACTACCAGGACATGATCACCAGGATCGCCTGGGGTGGCATCTGGACGCGGCCCGGCCTGAGCCGGCAGATGCGCTCCGCCGTCACCCTCACGGCGCTGGTGGCGCACGGTCACTGGGAGGAGTTGGCCATGCACATCCGGGCGGCTCTCAACAACGGCCTGAGCAGGGACGAAATCAAGGAAATCCTGCTGCAGACCGCCATTTATTGCAGTGTGCCGTCGGCCAACTCGGCCTTCAAGACGGCCCAAAAAGTATTCGCCGAAATCGACGCCACCGAACCCAACTGAGTCGCACTTCAGGTCGTTCTCAGCGTTCACAACGGCCTTAACTGCTACCTAGATGGGCAAGAGAAAGAGAAACCCATGAACCAGGCATTTGTGTACGACGCCGTGCGCACGCCCTTTGGCAAGTTCGGCTCCGGTCTTGCCGCTGTCCGTCCCGATGACCTTGCCGCGCATGTGGTCCGCGAGTCTGTTCGCAGGGCTCCCGGTCTTGATGTTGAGCGGATCGACGAGGTGGTGTTCGGCAACGCCAACGGTGCCGGTGAGGAAAACCGCAACGTTGCCCGCATGGCCACCCTGTTGGCCGGGTTACCCGTGTCCATTCCAGGCACCACGGTCAACCGGTTGTGTGGCTCGTCCCTGGACGCAGCGATCATCGCTTCGCGGCAGATCAATGCGGGCGACGCCGACCTCATGCTGGTAGGCGGCGCCGAGTCCATGAGCCGTGCGCCCTGGGTGCTGCCCAAGACCTCCAAGCCGTACCCGGCCGGTGACATGACGCTGGCATCCACCACGCTTGGTTGGCGTCTGGTGAACCCGGCCATGAACAAGGATTGGACCATTTCCCTGGGCGAGGCCACCGAAAGGCTGCGCGAGAAGTACGGCATCACCCGGGAGCGGCAGGATGCTTTTGCGGCGGATTCGCACAACCTGGCTGATGCTGCGTGGAACGACGGTTTCTACGATTCTTTGGTTACAGCGGTTCCCGGCACGGACCTGGTCCGCGATGAAGGAATCCGTGCCGGTTCTTCGGCTGAGAAGCTTGCCGGTTTGAAGACCGTGTTCCGGCCTGAGTCTGACGGGCCCGGCGGCGGTACGGTCACCGCCGGGAATGCCTCGCCTCTGTCCGATGGTGCTTCTGCGGTGTGGATCGGTTCTGAGGCGGCTGCCGGGATTCTCGGTCTGGAGCCGCTGGCACGCATCGCGGGCCGTGGTGCGCACGGTAACGATCCGCAGTTCTTCGGGTTCGCCCCGGTGGAGGCCGCCAACAGGGCCCTCGCAAAGGCGGGCATCGGCTGGGACCAGGTGGGCGCCGTCGAACTTAATGAAGCGTTCGCCGCGCAATCGCTGGCGTGCGTTGATGCGTGGGGGATCGACCCCGCAATCGTGAACCGCCATGGCGGCGCGATCGCCATGGGGCACCCGCTGGGTGCTTCCGGTACGCGCATCCTGGGCACGCTCGCCCGTTCCCTGCAGGCTTCGGGCCAGCGCTGGGGTGTCGCGGCGATCTGCATCGGTGTTGGGCAGGGCCTGGCTGTGGTGCTGGAGAACGTTTCTGCCGGAGTTTCGGAAGGAGTCTAGGGATCATGTTGAATTTCATTGACACTGTGGGCGAGGCTGTGGCCGGCATCAAGGACGGTTCCACTGTGATGATCGGCGGATTCGGCAATGCCGGGCAGCCGTTTGAGCTCATTGATGCCCTGATGGATTGCGGAGCGAAGGACCTGACCGTAGTCAACAACAACGCCGGCCAGGGCGATCAGGGCCTGGCGTTGCTGATCAAGGAAGGCCGTGTCCGCAAGATGATCTGCTCCTTCCCGCGGCAGTCCGACTCCTGGCATTTCGATGCCAAGTTCCACGCCGGTGAGATCGAGCTGGAGCTGGTTCCGCAGGGCAACCTGGCCGAGCGGATCCGTGCCGCCGGCGCAGGTATCGGTGGCTTCTTCACGCCCACCGGCTACGGCACCACCTTGGCCGAGGGCAAGGAAACCCGGTTCCTGGATGGGAAGTGGCAGGTGTTCGAAACGCCCATCCACGCCGACGTCGCCCTGATCAAGGCACTCAAAGCCGACGGCAAGGGCAACCTCGTCTACCGCAAGACAGCCCGGAACTTCGGGCCGATCATGGCCGCCGCTGCCAAGCACACCATCGTGCAGGTCTCTGAGATCGTGCCCACTGGTTCCTTGGATCCCGAGAACGTGGTGACCCCCGGTATTTACGTCAACAGCGTGGTCCGCGTCGATTCTGCCGGAGCAAAAGAGAAGGTGGCCTGATCATGAGCACCCAGACAAGCATCCAAACATCTGAGAAACCGCTGGGACGCGACGAGCTCGCGCAGTTGGTAGCCCGTGACATCGCTCCCGGCTCCTTCGTGAACCTGGGCATTGGCCAGCCGACGCTCGTGTCCAACTACCTCACCGAGGAACAGAACATCACGCTCCACACGGAGAACGGGATGCTCGGCATGGGCCCGGCCGCCGAGGGTGACGAGATTGACGGTGACCTCATCAATGCCGGCAAAATCCCCGTCACCGAGCTGCCCGGAGCCTCGTACTTCCACCACGCCGACTCGTTCGCGATCATGCGCGGCGGGCATCTGGACATCTGCGTGCTCGGTGCCTTCCAGGTCTCCGCCACCGGCGACCTCGCCAACTGGCACACCGGCGCACCCGACGCGATCCCCGCCGTCGGAGGTGCCATGGACTTGGCCACCGGCGCGAAGGACGTGTTCGTCATGATGACGCTCCTGACCCGTGACGGCGCGTCCAAGCTCGTGGAAGCCTGCACGTACCCGCTGACCGGCGTCGGCTGCGTGACCCGCGTGTACACGGACAAGGCGGTGTTCCTCACGGGACCCGACGGCGTCACCGTCCGCGAGACCTTCGGCTGCACCTTCGAGGAAATCCAGGAACTCGTGCCGCTGCCCCTGAAGAAGGCAGAGTAGGCCCCGCAAGTCTGGGCTCTTCCGTTGTGGGGCCCGCTCTGCGTGGTATTTCGGGAACGAATCGCGCATAGTAGGCCCCGCAAGTCTGGGCTCTCCCGTTGTGAGGCCCGCTCTGCGTGGTATTTCGGGAACGAATCGCGCAGAGTAGGCCCCGCAACGCACCCTAGGATTGGTAACCATGACCGACTCCGCAGTAACCCCGCAGGCCAGCGACCAGTACGTCCAGTCCCTGGCCCGGGGTCTGGCAGTGATCCGGGCGTTCGACGCGAACAACCCCGTCATGACGCTGAGCGAAGTCGCAGCCCGCACGGACCTGACCCGTGCCACAGCGAGGCGGTTCCTGCACACGTTGGTTGAGCTGGGCTACGTCCGCACCGACGGCAAGACCTTCGCTCTCACCGCAAAGGTGCTGCAGCTCGGGTACTCGTACCTGTCTGCCCTTTCCTTGCCGCAGCTTGCCCAGCCGCACCTGGAGCAGCTCAGCCTGAAACTGGGGGAGTCCACGTCCGCCGCGGTGCTGGACGGGCGGGACATTTTCTACGTGGCGCGGGTCGCCACCAAGCGCATCATGAACGTCGGCATCACCGTGGGAACGCGCTTCCCCGCTTACGCGACGTCCATGGGCCGGGTGCTGCTCGCCGGACTTCCGCAGGCCAAGCTCGAGGCCTACCTTTCGACGGCGGAACTCACGCCGCTTACGCCGCGAACCGTCGCCAGCGTGCCCGACTTGAGGGCCGCCGTCGAGCGTGTCCGCCAGAAAGGCTGGTGCCTGCTGGACCAGGAGCTGGAACTTGGACTGATGTCCATCGCAGCGCCGGTGTGGAACCACAACAACGGGGATAACGTGGCCGCAATTAATGTGTCGCTGCAGGCCCAGGCTGTTGCAGCGCGGCCGGACCCGGAGCAGTACCTCGATGACGTGCGGCAACAGGTGATGGCGACGGCCAACGCGATCTCCCAGGACGTCTCCGCCAAGCACTAACCCAAGCAGGTCGCAGATCAGGTCGTTCCCAGCGCTGGGAACGACCTGATCTGCGACGCAGATGGGTACGGGGCGGCTACTTCCGGATCGCCGCCAGCCGGGTCTCCAGGATCCTCCGCACCATGGAGTCGGGCACGGGGTTGTCCGCGGAGAACCTCAATGTTCCCGGCGACCACGAGTACCCGCCGAGCTCTTCCGACATCTCGGGCAGGATCTGTCCGCTGAACGGGTACAGCGCCAGGTGCTTCCTGGTTTCGAGCACGCTCACGAAGCCCTTGCCGTCCACCAGCAACGCGGGCATCCCATAGCTTGTGCCTTCCTCGGCGTCAGGGGCGAGTTCCCGGGCAATCCCTACGATGCGCTCCAGAATCGAGCGGTTGGCTTCGCTGACGTTCTCCAAATATTCGGTGACGGTTCCCATAGGGACATGCTTCACCAACCTGCACCAAGAGGGCCAGAGGCTTAGCGCTCCGGAATGACTGCGATGCCCTGGATTTCGATCAGTGCTTCCTTCTGCCACAGCCGTGTGACGCCGATGCCTGCCATGGCCGGGTACTGCGAGCCCGCCATTTCGCGCCAAATTCGTCCGATTTCGCGGCCGTTGGCCATGTAGTCGTCAACGTCGGTGAGGTAGATGGTCACGTTGACCAGGTCCTCGGGTTCACCGCCGGCCTCGCGCAGGGTGGTGAGCACGTTGGTGAACGCCTGCTTGAATTGCTCCACAATCCCGCCGGGAACGATGTTCATGTTCTTGTCCAAAGCGGTCTGGCCGCCCAGGAAGACCGTGTTGCCGGCCAGGATTCCGTGTGCGTAGCCGGATGGTTTGGCCAGTGACTCCGGGTTGATTGTCGTGTGGCTCATGCTGTTCCTCCTCGGTTGTGGCAACTGCAAAAACTTTTGAAAAGCCTCTGTGCAGATCATTTCCGCCGTGCTACGTTGAGCATATGTGACGATCGTAAAAAAGTCGACACATCCAAAATTTCGAAGGGACAAGCAATGAAACTCGCCACCTTGCGCACAGCCAACGGGGGTACGACGGCGGCCATCGCCACGGGCGACGACGCCTGGCTCGCGCTTCCGGCCAGTGACGTTGGCGCCCTCCTGGGCCGGCCGGACTGGCGGGCCGTGGTGGAAGAAGCCGACCGGGACATCATCACCGACCCCGAGTACGCGCCCCTGCTGCCGCGCGCAGGAAAAGTGATCTGCTGCGGCCTGAACTACGGGGACCACATCCAGGAGATGGGGAGGGAGCTCCCCGAATACCCCACCCTGTTCGCCAAGTACGCAGACACTCTGGTCGGCGCCAACGATGCTGTAGAAGTCCACGGCAGCGGCCGGGTCGACTGGGAAGCCGAGCTGGCCGTCGTCGTGGGTTCCGAACTGTACCGCGCGGATGAGGAGCAGGCCCGCGAAGCCATCGCCGGGTACACCGTTGCCAACGACGTCTCCATGCGCGACTGGCAGAACCGGACCCTGCAGTGGTTCCAGGGCAAGGCCTGGGATCGCACCACCCCGGTGGGCCCGGTGATGCTGACCGCGGACGAGGCCGGGGAAAGCTTTGATGTCCGGGGCTACGTCAACGGCGAGCTCGTGCAGCAAGGGAACACCAGCACCTTGGTGTTCGGCCCCGCGCAGCTCCTGTCCTACATCTCCCGGTTCACTGTCCTTCGTCCCGGCGACCTCGTTCTGACGGGAACGCCCGGGGGAGTGGGCATGGGCATGACCCCGCCGCGCTTCCTGAAGGACGGGGATGTCCTCACCACCGAAATCGACGGGATCGGCCGGCTGGAAAACATGTTCCGGATCCATGCCGACGTAGCAGTCCCCGCTTCCTGACAACGTCTCGACCCCACCCACAAAGGAGAAACCCCATGAGCCAGACAACCACTGAATACGTCCTCGACGGCGACAACTCCATCTACGCCCAGCCTGATGGCAAGGTTGTCCCCGTTGTCACCCGTGCCGGCGCCGAGGACACCAATACCGCCCAGTCCGGCGATTGCATCCGCGTGTCCGGGGTGAGCATCCAGCACACCCCGGCAACCAAGATCTGGTTCGGTCAGGTGTCCAACACCCCCGGCTACCGCTCACTGCCCCACCACCACGGCGAAGCTGAGACGGGAGGCTACGTGCTCCGTGGCCACGGCCGGATCTACTTCGGGGAGAACTACTCGGAGTTCCTGGACATGAAAGCCGGCGACTGGGTGTTCGTACCCCCGTTCATGCCCCACGTCGAGGCCAACATGTCCGTCACGGAAGACCTCGTGTGGCTGACCGCCCGCACTCCGGAAAACCTCGTGGTCAACCTTGAGGACGTTCCGGACGAGACCCTCGCCGATTACCGCAGGGCGTAGGCCATGATCACTGGAACCCTGACCTCCGAGACCTTCCTCCGCGCCGTCCACCTGACCCCGGCGACGGCTGAGGTCTTTGATGAAGCGTATGAAGCAACCACCCAGTACGTGCCGTGGCCAAAAGCCTATGGTGGAGACATGGTGGCCCAAGCCGCTGCAGCCATGATGCGCTCGGTGGACGCTGACAGGACCTTGCACTCGATGCACAGCTACTTCATGCGCCCTGTGGATATAGCTTCCAGTGTTCGCTACGAAGTGGAGCGCCTTCGGGATGGCCGCGGATACTCCACCCGCACAGTCCGCGGCTTCCAGAACGGCAAGCCGGTCTACGCGGCCATGGGTTCCTTCCAGGTTCCCGAAGACGGGCCGGACTTCCAGCCTGAGGCGCCTGCCGCCGTCGAGCCTGAATCGCTGCGGTCAGCAGCGGAAGCGCTGAGCGGGACTGACGGAGCGGCAGCTGAGTACTGGTCTGCGGGCCGCAGCTTCGACATGCGCCATATTCCCGGTCCGGTATATGTCGAGTTGGAGGGCGGCATGGTTCCGCAGCAGGCCATCTGGGTCAAAGCCTTCGATGCCTTGCCGGACGACGCCGACCTCCACCGCACAGCCTTGGCTTACGTCTGCGATTACACCATTTTGGAGCCGCTGCTCCGGGTCAATGGATTGAACTGGTCCAGCCCGGGACTCGCAACCGCCAGCCTGGACCACTCCATGTGGTTCCACCGTGACGGCCGTGCCGATGACTGGATCCTGTATGCCCAGGAAGCCATCTCCGGCCAAAGCAACAGGGGCCTCGCCATGGGCCGCTTCTTTGACCGGCACGGCAGGCTTCTGGCAACAGTCGCCCAGGAAGGCATGATCCGCGCCGGCGCCTGATCGCTCCTGCACCCAAACAGCCCCACTCCACCCATCCCCAGCTCCAACGACGCACCACTGAAAGGAACGGCCATGAGCATGCTGTCATCGGCCCACGTGGATACGTTCACCCGCGACCACCTGCCGCCCGCCGATACCTGGCCGGCGCTCGAATTCACCCTCCCCGAACTCCAATACCCGGACCGGCTCAACGCTGCCGCTGTGCTGATCGACGACGCTGTCGCCCAGTACGGTGCCGATCGTCCCGCCCTTCGTACTCCCGACGGCGTCGTCTGGACCTACGGCGAGCTGCAAACCCGTTCCAACCAGGTGGCCCAGGTCCTCACCGAAGACCTCGGCGTGGTTCCCGGCAACCGCGTCCTGCTGCGCGGTCCCAACAACCCGTGGATCGTCGCGGCCTGGCTCGGCGTCTTGAAAGCCGGCGCCGTGGTGGTCACCACCATGCCCATGCTGCGTTCCACAGAGGTCGCCACCCTGATCGGACTCACCAAGCCGGTGGTTGCGATTTCGGACCACCGCTTCGTGGATGAGCTCACGGCCGCGGCGGGGGACGACGTTGCTGTCCTGACGTACGGATCGGCCGCAGGAAACGCTGACGACGACGGCGATCTCATCTCCCGCTGCGGGCGCAAGAGCGGGGAGTTCACCGCTGTGGATACCTCCGCAGATGACGTTGCCCTGCTGGGTCCGACGTCCGGCACCACCGGTGTGCCCAAGGTGACCATGCATTTCCACCGGGACATCCTGGCCAATGCCGACACCTTTGCCCGCTACATCCTTGAGCCCACTGCCGACGACGTCTTCGCCGGATCCCCACCCCTGGCTTTCACCTTCGGCCTGGGTGGCCTGGTGGTCTTTCCGCTGAGGTTTGGCGCGTCGTCGCTCCTGACGGAGAAGGCCGGCCCCGTGGAACTGGCCGGGCACGCAGCCGCAGCCGGTGCCACCATCCTCTTCACCGCCCCCACGGCGTACAGGGCCATCCTGAAGGAAAAGCGCGGAGAACTCCTGCGCGGCCTGCGGATTGCCGTCTCTGCCGGAGAACACCTCTCCAAGGAGACCTGGGAAGCTGTCCGCGACGCTACCGGCCTGCGCCTGGTCAATGGAATCGGTGCCACGGAGATGCTGCACGTTTTCATCTCCGCTGCCGGGGACGACATCCGTCCCGGGACCACGGGCCGCGCTGTACCGGGTTTCAGGGCCACCATCCTGGACAACGACGGCAATGAACTCGGCCCGGGCAACATCGGCCGCCTCGCAGTGATCGGGCCCACCGGGTGCCGCTACCTGGATGATCCCCGGCAGGCGAACTACGTGGTGAACGGCTGGAACGTCACCGGCGACACGTTCTCCATGGACGCGGACGGGTATTTCACCTACCAGGCCCGATCGGACAACATGATCGTCTCCTCCGGGTACAACATCGGCGGGCCGGAGGTTGAATCGGCCATCGACCAGCACCCGGATGTCGTGGAAAACGCGGTCATCGGGATCCCGGACGAGGAACGCGGCAGCATCGTCTGCGCTTTCGTTGTCCTGCGCGACGGAGTCCTTGGCGACGCCGCCAAGCGCAAGGAAATCCAGGACTTCGTGAAGCAGACCATCGCGCCCTACAAGTACCCCCGGGACGTCCGCTTCGTCACCGGACTTCCGCGCAATCCCAGCGGCAAGCTGCAGCACTTCAAGCTCCGCGATGGGGTTCTTGCACAGGACACTCCCGGGAGCGCGAGCCAGACCGAACAACTTACCCCTGCCGGCCAGAGCCAGGCCTGAGAAGGAGCATCACCATGAAGATCGCAATCGTTGGAGGCGGCCCGGGCGGCCTGTACTTCGCAGCACTGATGAAGCAGCTGGATCCGTCCCACGACATCACCCTCTGGGAACGCAACGCTGCCAGCGACACCTTTGGATTCGGCGTCGTATTTTCCGATGAGACCCTGGGCGGCATCGGCAACGCCGATCCCGTGGTGGCCGAATACATGAGCCGTCGCTTTGCCCGCTGGTCCGACATCGACATCCACTTCCGCGGCGAGATGAAGACGGTAGGCGGCCAGGGCTTCGCAGCGATGAGCCGCAAGGAACTGCTGGAGTTGCTCCAGCGCCGCTGCATCGAACTCAACGTGGACGTCCGCTTCAGCACCCTGGCTCCGGCCGTCGAGGAGCTTGAGGCCAACTACGATCTTGTGCTCGCTGCAGACGGCGTCAACTCGCAGATCCGCGCCAAGTACGCAGACTCGTTCAAGCCCAACCTGGACCCGCGGACCAACAAGTTCATGTGGCTGGGCACCAACCAGGTCTTTGAAGCCTTCAAGTTCTTCGTCAAGGAGACCGAGTGGGGTGTCATGCAGATCCACGGTTACCCCTACTCGGATGAGGGCTCCACGTTCATTGTGGAAATGCATCAGGACGTGTGGCACGCTGCGGGCTTCGACGAGACCGCCAACGAGGTTTTCCCTCCGGGTGTCTCGGACGAGAAAGCCATCGCCAAGATCCGCGAAATCTTCGCCGAGGAGCTGGACGGCTACGAGGTCCTCAGCAACAATTCCAAGTGGATCAACTTCACCACGGTCCGCAACGAGAGCTGGCGTCACAACAACGTGGTGCTGTTGGGCGACGCTGCCCACACGGCCCACTTCTCCATCGGCTCCGGCACCAAGCTGGCCATGGAGGACTCCCTGGCGCTGGCCGCCTGCCTGCACGAGCACCCGACGGTCCGGGAAGCGCTGGAAGCCTACGAAGCCGAACGCCGGCCCGTGGTGGCGTCAACGCAGCGTGCAGCCCAGGCATCACTGGAGTGGTTCGAGCGCATCGGCCAGTACAAGGACCAGGACCCCACCCAGTTCGCGTTCAACCTGCTCACCCGCAGCCGCCGTATCACCCAGGAAAACCTGCGCCTGCGCGATCCCGAATTCGCCGATGCCGTGGACCGCAACTTTGCCGAATCCCAGGACCTCAGCGAGGTTGCCCCCGCCATGTTCCAGCCCTTCCGCATCGGCGGGCTGGAGCTCAAGAACCGCATCATCGTCTCCCCGATGGACATGTACTCAGCTGTTGACGGCGTCCCGGGCGACTTCCACAAGGTCCACCTGGGTTCCAAGGCCTTGGGCGGTGCCGGCCTGGTCATGACAGAAATGGTCTGCGTTTCCGAAACGGGCCGCATTACCCCAGGCTGCACCGGTCTCTACACCGATGGGCAGCGCGACAGCTGGAAGGAGATCGTGGACTTCGTCCACAGCCGTTCGACCGCCAAGATCGGAGCCCAGCTGGGCCACTCCGGCCGCAAGGGCTCCACCAAGCTCATGTGGGAAGGCATCGACCAGCCACTCGAGTCCGGCAACTGGACCGCCGTCGGGCCTTCCGCCTTGCCGTACAGCGCCGAAAACCAGACACCGGTGGAATTGGACCGTGCCGGCATGGACGCCATTAAGGCGGAGTTTGTTGCCTCGACCCTCCGCGCGGAGGAGGCTGGTTTCGACCTCCTGGAGCTGCACGCTGCCCACGGCTACCTGCTCTCCTCCTTCCTTTCGCCGGTCTCCAACCAGCGGACCGACGAGTACGGCGGCAGCCTGGAGAACCGGCTGCGGTTCCCGTTGGAAGTGTTCGACGCCGTTCGCGCGGCTTGGCCTGCCGGCAAGCCTCTGACGGTGCGCATCTCCGCGACCGACTGGATCGAGGGCGGCAACACCTCCGACGATTCGGTGGCGATCGCGAAGGCATTCGTGGAGCACGGCGCTGCCGGCTTGGACGTTTCCACGGGGCAGGTGGCCAAGGAAGAGAAGCCCGCGTTCGGCCGGAGCTACCAGACCCCGTTCGCTGACCGTATCCGTCAGGAAGTTGCCGCCCCGGCAGGTGCGGCAGTGATCGCCGTCGGCGCCATTTCCAGCTACGACGACGTGAACTCGATCCTTCTCGCGGGCCGTGCCGACCTGATCGCCCTGGGCCGTACGCACCTCTACGATCCGCAGTGGACCCTGCATGCCGCAGCAGAGCAGGAATACCAGGGCCCGGGTGCCCAGTGGGTTCCGCAGTTCCGGGCAGGCCGTCGCAAGCCGCCGAGTTCGCGCACGGATGCGGTCCGGCCGCGGTTGTCGCTGCTCAAGGAAGCGGACATCGAAGAGACCACCAACCACCTGCGCTGGACTCCCGAGTCCGCCGCTGCATCGGTTTTGGTGAAGTAGCCATGGCAACCACACCGGTCAATGACTGGAATGTGCCCAAGAAGACCACCGGCCTGGTGCTGTTCTGCTGCTGGCTCGCGATCCTCGCCGAAGGTTACGACGTCGGTGTCCTGGGTGCAGTCCTGCCCGCTCTTGCGGAGTACAAGGAATGGAACCTGTCCCCGCTTGCCTTGGGCGGCTTGGGGTCATATGCCTTGATCGGCATGCTTATCGGCGCCCTGTTCATCGGTACGCTCAGCGACCTCGTGGGCCGCAAGAAGATGCTCCTGGCTTCCATGGTGATCTTCACGATCACACAGGCAGGCGCAGCATGGGCTCCCACGCCGGAGCTGTTCGGTATCTTCAGGCTTATCGGCGGCTTGGGCATGGGCGGGGTTATCCCCGTGGCAGCGGCCCTGACCATCGAGTACTCCGCCCCGAACAAGCGCTCCTACAATTACGGCCTCATGTACTCCGGCTATTCCCTGGGCATTGTTGCCGCGGCGCTGGCAGCATTGTTCGTCCTGCCCCTTGGTGGCTGGCGTGCCGTGATCGCCATCGGCGCGGCGCCTATAGTCCTCCTGCCCATCATCTGGAAATTCCTGCCGGAATCGCTGGAGTACCTGGAGTCCAAGGGCCGGAAGTCCGAAGCCAAGGCATTGGCCGCGTCGCTGCGGATCGCGAACTACCGGCCCGTGGTTCCGGCAGCTCCCGTTGCGCAAGGTGGTCCTGCGGATCCCTGGTGGAAGACCATCACCACCATGTTCTCCCGGAAGTACCTGCGCTCCACCGTGTTCTTCTGGATCTCGCTGTTCTGCGGGCTGGTGCTGGTTTACGGTCTGAACACCTGGTTGCCGAGCATCATGAAAAAGGCAGGCTACGACCTCGGTTCGTCCCTGACCTTCCTCCTGGTCTTCAGCCTCGCCTCAGCCATCGGTGGCCTGCTCCTCGGCCGCGCGGCGGACAAGTACGGCAAGAAGCTCATCCTGGTGGTGTTCTACATCCTGGGCGGCCTGGGCATCATGCTGCTGGTCTTCCCGAACACCATGGTGGTCAACCTGCTGTTCGTGGCCTTCGCGGGTGTCGGTTCCATCTCCACTTCGCTGGTTCTCACGGGATACATCGCCGACTACTACCCGGCCAAGGTCCGCGGTACGGCAACCGGTTGGGCGCTCAGTTTCGCCCGGCTCGGTGCGATCTCGGGGCCTTTGATCGGCGGCTGGATTGCTGGTTCCAAGTTGCCGTTTGAAGCCAACTTCGCGATCTTCGCCGGCATCGCGGTACTTGCGGCAGGCGCTGTGGCACTGATTCCCAAGCCGCAGCCTGAGGTGCCGGTGACCGCCGTCGAGGTGGATCCGGACGACGCCGCCGTCAGCACGCGCTAGGAGAGCCATGTTTCCGGAGGCGTGCGTGGAGCGAACCGTCGAATGGGTGGACACGGACGCCTCCGGGCACCAGCACAACTCGGCCATCATGCGATGGGTTGAGGCGGCCGAAGCGGAACTTTTCCGGTCGTTGGAGTTGCCGGACTACTTTCCCAGCGCCCCGCGGGTGCAGCAAGTGGTCAATTACAAGGCCAAGCTGTGGTTCGGCCAGCGCATCACCGCCACGGTGAAGATCCAGGCGCTTGGCCGGACCTCGCTGACCATGGCTTTTGAAGTGAAGTCCGACGACGGCGACGTCGCCGCTTACGGGACGGTCACCACTGTTCACGTCCCCAACGGAACCACCACGGCACAGCCCTGGCCGGAGCATGTGGTCCGTGCGATCCAGGGTGTGCCGGCCCGCGAATAGCCCGAACGAGGTGGCAGTTAATGACAATGGAGAACTCCTGGATTGTCATCTACTGCCACCTCGAGGGGGAGATTCATGCGGTCAGCGCAGGCCCTTCAGGATGTTCTTGGGGCGCTGCATCTCTCCGTGCTTGGCACCGAGAATGATGACCCAGGCGGCGAAGGCGGGAATGGCCCACTGAAGTGCCTTCAGCTGGGTCTGTGCGGACTTCAGCTCATCGGAGGCGCCCGCACGCGGTTCCGTGGCTCCTTCGGCGCCCTCTCCGGCGAGTTCGTCAACCTTCTTGCCCACAATGCCTGCGTACAGGGTTACCGCTGCTCCTGCCAGGGTCACCACAGTCTTGTAGACGGTGTTGGCGGCCACGTTGTCCTGCTTGGCGATGCGCCCCTTGTTCTCCCAGGCGATAGCGAGGTCGGAGGCGAGATGGCCCACAAAGGCCGCTGTCTGGATCGGAGCCCATTTGCCCCAGCCCTTGCTGGACAAGCGGGTGCGCTCGGTGGGGTCCTTTGCTTCTGCGGCTGCTCCGTTGAGCCCGATGGCTCCCATCAATGAGCCGCCGAACCATGCCGCAGCGGTGAGGTCGTGGATGGAACGGGCTACAAGATTTCCTGCCATGATGTGCTTCCTATCGTTGATGCGGAAAGTACCTGATGTGGCTGCTTGGTCCTGTTGCGGAGTTCAAGTGTCCCCCTATAGTAAGCATCCTTATTATGACCTTGCCAGTTCGCTGCCTTTCGCTGGGCGGGCGGAACAGCTCCCACACCTATGATGAAGTGGACTGGCGCCTGAACAGTGGCGCGGAAATGAGGATGTTTTCGATGTTTGCCGTCCCGGCACCCCCGGTGCGCCACCAGCAACTCCTCGTCACGATCTTTGGCCTCTACGGCCGGAACGCGGGCGACGCTTTGCCGGTCTCAGCACTGATTTCCATGCTGGGTTCCCTGGGGTACGACGCTCCAGGCGTGCGCTCGTCAGTCTCCAGGCTCAAGGCCAAGGGCGTGCTCAAGAGCGTGCGTGAAGGTGGAATCGCCAAGTACAAGATCTCCGAGTCCGTCAGCGACGTGTTCCGGGAAGGTGACCGGCGGATCTTCGCCCCTGAGCAGGCTGCCCCTGTGGACGAATGGGTACTGGCCGTGTTTTCCGTGCCGGAGTCCATGCGCAACCGCCGTCACCAACTGCGTTCGGCGCTGCTGGGGCTCGGCTTTGGATCTGTGGCGAACGGCGTGTGGATCGCTCCGGCGAACAAGCTGGAGCAGGCCAGGGAGCGGCTCACCAGCAGCGGCCTGATCGAATTCGTGGACCTTTTCCGCAGCGACTACGTGTTTGACGGCCCCATGCGTCCGAAGATCGCCGAATGGTGGGATCTGAACGAACTAGACCGGCAATTCACGGAGTTCCTGGAACTGTATGCGGGGGCCGAGGAACAGTGGACGCAGCGGGTTGGACACGATCCTGAGGCCGCATTGGCTGGCTCCACCCAGGAGCTGCGGCGCGAAGCCTTCCGTTACTACATTCCCATGCTCACCTTGTGGCGCAAGTTCCCCTACAAGGACCCGAACCTGCCCGCAGATTACCTGCCGCCGGAGTGGCACGGGCCCGCAGTCCGCAGGACCTTCCAAGCGGTCCACCGCCTGGCGGCGCCGCTTGCCGCAGCGCACGCGCACGAGGTGATCTCGGAGGCATTGGATCCCGCTGTCGCTTGAGCCTGCAGCCGTACCGCACAGTTGCGGGTTCTGGTTAGTCGCTGGTTCTGGGTGCGTCGATGATGCCGAAGGTCTCACCTTGCGGGGCCCGCACGATGGCGGTGCGGCCCAGGGGGCTGTCCGCGGCCGGTCGGATGAGCGTGGCGCCGAGTTCCACCGCCCGCAGCGCAGTGCCATGGACATGGTCGCTGGCGAACCACGTCATCCAATGATCAGGCAAAGAGGCCTCGGCATCGTGGAACACTCCGCCGACTTCCCTGCCGTCCAGGGGCCTGCGGATGGTGGAGTACTCGTGGCCGTCGTCGTGGATTTCCTGGAAACTGACGTCGAAGACGTCCGTGTAGAAGGACCGCGCAGCCTCTTGATCGCGGGTATGAAGTTCATTCCAGCACAGTGCACCGTGTTCATTGACGCGTTCAGCCCCGATGTGGTTTCCGGCCTGCCAGATCCCAAAGACGGAGCCGAGACTGTCTGATGCCACGGCCATCCGGCCGGAGTCCATCACATCGAACGGCGGCGCGATCAGTTGGCCGCCGCCGATCAGGATTTTGCCGGCAGTTTCGTCCACATCATCCGACGCCAGGTAGGTAGTCCACGAGGCCGGCGCCTCCGGAGCCTGTTTGGGTCCGATTCCCGCCACCGCGTGTCCGCGAAGTACCGCAAGGAGGTAACCTCCGGACTCCGGGCCACCGGGGGTGAACGTCCAGTCGAACAGCTCCGCATAGAAGGCCTTGGCCGCGTCCACGTCATCCACTCCCAGATCCACCCACATGGGTGTTGCGGCAGGCCAGGCGGAGATTTTGGTGGACATGGGGCTCCTTGGGGTAGGGCTGCAGATGGGCAGTTGCCTCCCCGAACGCCCTATGCGCCAGACGTCCGAAGAGGCAACCACCCTTAAAGTGCAGTCAAGGCGCCGTTCGTGACACGGTTTAGTCCTGCAAATCCTCCAGGACGGCCATGGCGGCGTTGTGGCCACCCAGTCCACTGACTCCACCCCCGCGCCGGGCACCTGCACCGCACAGGAAGATGTTCGGGTAGCCCGTTGCGACGCCCCACCGTTCAGCAGGGGAGGCCCGCGGCTCGTCATCCTCCAGGAAGGGCCACTGCAGCTTGCCGTGGAAGATATTGCCCCCGGACATGTTCAGGGCGTGCTCAAGGTCAAGGGTGGTCTTAGCTTCGACGCAAGGGTTTCCGTCGGCGTCTGTGAGCAGAAGGTCCTCGATGGGTTCGGCCAGGACCGAGTTCAGCGATTCGAGGACGGCGGCCTGGAGCTTGGCGCGCATCCCGTGGTTGTTTTCTTCCGTCACCAGCCGGTCCGGGGTGTGCAGCCCGAACACCGTCAATGTGTGCGTTCCGGCGGCCGCGAGCTCCCCGGAAAGGATGCTGGGATCAGTCAATGAGTGGCAGTAGATCTCGCAGGGGAGTGGGCTGGGTATCTGCCCGTCGGTGGCCGCATGGTGCGCGTCGGCAAGCTGCTGGTACGTCTCGTTGATGTGGAAGGTTCCGCCGAAGGCGGCCTCGGGAGTGACCGTGGCATCCCGAAGCTTTGGAAGGCGCTTCAGGAGCAGGTTCACCTTGATCTGCGCCCCTTCGGGCCGGTTGACTTCCTGCGGTGACGGCACTCCCACAAGGTCGTGCAGCACCCACGGCGAAACGTTGGCGAGGATACGCCGGCCCTGGAGAATGTGGTCGCTGCCGTCGCGCCGGAACCGGACCCCGCCGTCGTCGGAAATGGCTGTTACCTCCGCCGACGGCAGCAGCACCGCCCCGGCATCCCGGGCCGCCCGCTCGAGTTCGCGGGAAACAGACCCCATGCCGCCCAGGGGTATGTCCCACAGCCCGGTTCCGTTGCCGATCACGTGGTAGAGGAAGCAGCGGTTGGCGTCGAGCGATGGGTCAGCCAGGGATGTGAAGGTGCCGATCAGGGCGTCGGTGGAAACCATGCCCCGGACCAGATCGTGGGTGAGGCGCTCTGTGATGACCTGATCCAGCGGATTCTCGATGAAGGCGTTCCAGAGGTTGTCGTCGGCCACCCGGGCCCGGGCTTCCGAGCGGCTGGGCAGTGGTTCGCAAACGGTGGGAAACAAGGCCTGTGCGAGCTTGCCGGTGTCGGTGTAGAAGCCTTCCAGCGCGGCAAAGTCAGCTCCCGCGCCTACGTTTTCGAAGGATTCCCGGCTGGCTTGGGAGTCTCCGCCGTCGATCAGGAGACCCGTTTCGGGATTTTCGGGGTCCGGCGTGTAGGAGGAGTATCTGCGGCGGGCCAGCGCTATGTTCAGGCCGAGCTCCTGGATAATCCGTTGGGGAAGCAGGCTGACCAGGTATGAGTAGCGTGAGAGGCGGGCATCGACGCCCTTGAAGGCGGCCGCTGAAACGGCAGCCCCGCCAAAGTGGTCGTCCCGCTCCAGGACGGCTACGCTCTTGCCCGCCCGCGCCAAGTAGGCGGCCGCTGTAAGTCCGTTGTGGCCGCCGCCAACAATGACTGCGTCGTAAAGGGTCTTTTCCATAGGGCGAGACTAGACCGGCCGGAGTTCCCGCTTACGGATACTGGTTCGAATGGTAAGGGAAGCTTGGGCTTATCTCCAATGACGTTGTGATGAGCGCCACTTCGGCGCGTTGTAGGCCTGTCTCACGACGCGCGGCGGCGGGCAAGCGCGAGCCGCTTGCCCGCCGTCGTGCATGCCCTAGACGGTACGGTCCGCCTTGGCGAGGTTCTCTTCAAGCTCGGCGGCGTTCTGCCGGATGACGTAAGCCGGGCGGTCGCGCTCCACCCGCCAGCTGTCCGCAAGGGGGCCGATGTTGACGGTGTCGAAACCGAATTCGTCGTAAAGCCTGGTGACGAGCTCCGCTGCTTCCGGGAAGTCGCTGGCGGCTGCCAGGGCGCGACGGTTCGGCGTCCCCGCAGGAGTGCCGTCCGTAGTGATGTCCTTGGCGAAGATGTGGTTGAAGCCCTTTGCCACCTTCGAGGTGGGGAGGTGCTTCTGGAGCAGGCCGGACGTGGTTGCTTCACCGTTGTCCAGCTCGGGAATGCGTCCGTCGCGCTCCCAGTAGTAGTTGTTCGTGTCGATAACCACCTTGCCTTCGAGTGGCTGGGCGGGGATGTCGCGGTAGTTCTTCAGGGGGACGGTCACGACGGCGAAATCGCCCGCCGCTGCCGCTTCGGCTGCCGTCGCGGCCCGGGCGCGCGGCCCCAGTTCCGCGACGAGGTCACCGAGGGTTTCGGGTCCGCGTGAGTTGCTGATCACGACGTCGTAGCCGAGTTCCACCGCCTTGCGTGCAACCTGGCTGCCAATGTGTCCTGCACCGATAATTCCGATTGTTGTCATATCCACGCCAACAAGAACTTGCAGGCGCCTATTTCCCGCGTTACGGATTATTTCCAAAGGCCTATACTAAGTAGTCTTACTAAGCTGTTTTTCATCGAAAACGAGGAGGTAGCGATGGCCGGCCGTTTGGAACTGGTGGAAACGCCCGATGGGGGATATCGGATTTTGATGGTGGATGGCGGGGATTGCCTGATGGGTTTGTCCAAGCGGTTCTCCACGGTGGATGACGCCGTTGAAGGGGTGGCTGCGATCCGGGAAGTGGCCGGCACCGGCCTGCTGCAAACAGGATCTGCGGAGCGGTACGCCGTATTGATGTTGGAAGAGCCGGTGATTGATTCCGCGCTCGCCGCCCAAGGGGTGCGGGCACAATCGAAGGTGGCCAACTGTGGCAACTGATGCGACGTCTAAGAAGCGCGGTGTCCTGTTCGATGTGGACGGCACCCTGATCGATTCGAGTTACTTCCATGCCATGGCGTGGTGGCAGGCCTTCCGGCGGGAGGGGTTGGACGTCGAAATGTCGGCCATCCACCGCCGCGTGGGCATGGGCGGCGACCGGCTCATCCAGAGCCTCGTCGAGGAGTCCTCCGAGGATTTACTGGAAGACCTGAAGTCCTCGCACAGTGCGGTTTTCTCGACTTTCTGGCCTTCCCTGCGCACCTTCGAATCCGCCCGGGATCTCCTGGCGGCATGCTCGGAGGCCGGGCTGGCTGTTGGCTTGGCGTCCTCGGCGCAGGACCGCGACCTTGAGGTCAGCCGCAGGCTCCTCGACGCCGGATCCTCCATTGATGCGTGGACGAGCTCCAACGATGCCAAAGAGAGCAAGCCCGCGCCCGACATCCTGGAAGCGTGCCTGGAGAAGCTGAACCTGAGCCCGGAGGATGTGGTCTTCGTGGGCGACGCGGTGTGGGACGTAAAGGCCGGCTCGGCCATCGGCGTTCCGGTGATCGCCCTGACCTGCGGCGGAATCAGCGAGGCCGAATTGCGCGACGCCGGCGCCGCGGAAGTCTATGACAATCCGCGGCACCTGCTCGAAAACCTTGAGAACAGCCTCATTGGAAAGTTGATTTAGCGTTCCTCGCTGATTCCCTTGTCCCGCCCGCGACGGTTCCGCAGGGTCCACACGATCAGCGCAATGATGATCAGTGCCGCAACGCCCGCCAATACCCACGGCACGGCGTTGGTGCGGGTCTGCTCCTGGGGATCGGATTCTCCGGTTCCCGGGTTGGCGGGTCCGCTGCCCGCGGGGTTGGGCGTGCTCGGCTGTCCCGACGACGGCCCGGGGTTGGTGGGGGTCTGCGTTGACGGGCCCGATGGGTTGCTTGCATCCGGTGAGGGCGTTGCCGTGGTGGCGGCTACGCTGCCCTGCGCGTGGACGGTGGTTGTGGCTGCCGCCGGGGCTGCGGCGTTTGCTGCGGCGGTGGTGGATGCCATCGACCCGGCAAAAAGGGCCAAGGCGGCTGATGTCATGGCTAATTTACGAAACATCGGTATCTCCTGAGTAGGGGGCGTGTCCGCGAATCCTCATACTCGTAAGCATACTGACTAAATCGTCGCCGGTGGATGGTCCCTCGGGTGCCGCTTCAGGACTTCGCCCGCCAGATCCTCGACGTCGATAGCTTTGTCGGTTTTGGAACAGGTTTGAGGAAACCTGTAGTGATTGCGTCGACCAAAGATCCCTGATGCAGGGGTAGAAGGCTCGGCCCGCGCATCCGGTCTTCGCATGAAGACCGAGTACCTGCGCGAACGCGGATGAGGGTGCCTGATCACCAGTCCCACAGCAACACGGATCGCGAACTCCGTCACGGAAATGTAGGTGATGCAGCGCTACCCGCGGCCATCCGCCGGTGCTCAAATGACGGCGGGAGCCTGTTGCAGCGGGCGTAAGAAGACAGGGTGTTGTCACTCGTCCGGACCTCGACATCGGACATCAGGCGGACGGAACTGACCGTCAGTTTGAGCGGGTCCCGTTGACTGCGGGGTCGCGGCTGGTGAGATGGATTTATCGGGCTTCAGCGGTGAGGTGCCGGCTCGCCCAGAGCTAGCTGCCTCTGGTGTGGGTGAACAGTTGGCGAAGGGTGAAGAAGCAACCCAGGGCGCTGAACAGCAAGGCAAGCAGGAAATCGCCCGCATAGCCGTCCACCAGGTCCCGGTTGGTGGAAAGGTTGTATAGGAGCAGGTCCCAAGTTCCGGCGTCGGCCAGCATCGTTAGCGGAGAACCGCCGCCGAGGTATTTTGCTGCGTCCAGCAGCATGCCGCCCCAGAATGAAAGCAGGACAGTCCCGAGCGTTATGGCTGCGACCACCCACGCGCCGCGGCGGCTGATTACTGCACCGGTCCCCAGGGCATACAGACGGGCCGCCACAGTAGCGGCGATGAAGGCAACAATGGATGCCATCCAGCCCATGTTCCACAGCACCAGCCAGGCAGCCGCGCCAAGGGGAACAACCGCCAGCGCGAAGAGTGCGCCACGGATCACATTCTCACCGGCTGCACGGACCGGCACTGCGGCCTGGGACTGGCTTGCCGGGGGAGCTGGGGGAGTCCATGCCCCGGGTGCCCGCAGCCCGAACTGGGGTTCGGCTGAAGCGCCGCCGTCACGTTCCCCGGCCTGCGGTGCATCGGATTCTGAGCGCTCTGGCATGGTTCCCCCACTATGTGTGATGTGCAAATCCCGCTTATTATCACACGGCCCGACCAGGGTTTTGATGCGTATGACGAAGCGGGTGGAGCTTGCCTCGTCATTGCCCTCCTTAGGAATTGTGCTGGTCGCAGGCGTTGGGCTTGTTCATGCTTAAGCCGGATATTTGAGCCACAGGTAATTCCCCCAATGTTGTGCCTGATCCTTAGGCTATGTGGCTCAACCCTGTTCCTGGAATCCGCTAAGGATGCCCCTTCGAGGGCACACCAATCAGTCCCTTCCCAAGGAAGGGACCGGGGCCCGCTGAATGAGTCTGGATCCCAGAGAAAGCAAGGATGTCATCGCGCTCCGCACATTGCACCAGACCTGCAAGCCTGCCCATTAGTCGGTCCATTAAGGCCCCTACGCCCGAGACAGTTTGGCTGTCTAAAACACCGATCTGCAGATCCGCGAAACTGGAAGCACCTGGGTGCGAACGGATTATTAAAATCAGGGGACCAGCGGGACAGGGTGAGCAGGCCGGAGCTTGGCCGGCTGTTGGATCGACCAGGGCGCAACACCCGCCACCTGCTCGAGCTCCTGCTGAGGACCGCCGTAGCCAGGAGGCCGCTGAGGGTCAGCCAGTACTTTGCGTTGTCAGATATCGACGTTTCCTCCCGGTCCCGCGGGGTGCCGCATGCCTGAAGGGCGGCACCCCGCGGCCAAGTGCATCTAGCGCGTGAGCTTGGCCGAATCCGGCTCCGGGTCGCCGATGTGACCCGGCGCGTTGGCTGCCAGGACGCGTTGGACGAACGCGCTGTACTCCTCCATGTAGTGGCGCAACAGCGCGGCGGTCCCTTCGTCCTTAACGGAACCGTCGTCGTCGTACGCGTCTGCCACGAAGCGGATGTACGCCTCAGGCGCGTTCAGCTGCGGCGCGTCCAGGAAGCTCAGAACGCTGCGCATGGAGGACTGCATCACTGCGGTGCCGATGCCACCGGGCGAAGCGCCGATGATTCCGGTGGGTTTCCGTGCGAACGAGTTGGTGCCCCAGGGGCGCGAGCCCCAGTCGATGGCGTTCTTCAGGGCGCCAGGGATGGAACGGTTGTATTCGGGGGAGATGAACAGGATCCCGTCCGATGCCGCGATGGCGTCCTTCAACTCCCGGCCCGCGGGCGGAAAGTCGGCGTCGTAGTCGGAGCTGTAGAGGGGAAGATCCTTGATGGCGATCTCATGGAACTCAAGTTCAGGGGGCGCGACGCTGATCAGCGCTTTGGAGAGGACCCGGTTGATGGAATTGCTGGCCAGGCTTCCCACGAAATAGCCGATTTTGAAAGTGTCCATGGCGGCGTTCCTTTCCGACGGCACGGCCGGAACCGGCTCGTCGACGGTGTGGTGGCGGGTTGACCCGCTTCAACCGACCCTAGTGGACTTGTTCACATAGCGCAGCCCCCCTACTCCCGCCCGGACCCTCGCGGTCATAGACTCATGCCAACTGGTTTCTGGAGCGTTCCGGAAGAGGGGTGGCGGGTGAAGGCAGGCATAGCGCGCGAGGCACTCGACGGCGAGCGGCGGGTGGCGGCCACGCCGGAAACTGTCAAGCAATTGGTGGGCCTCGGCCTGGCGGTGGAGGTTGAATCCGGTGCCGGGCTGGCGTCGGGTCACAGTGACGAAGACTACCGCCACGCAGGAGCGGCCGTGGTGGCGTCGCTGGACCTCGGATCGTTGGACGTCTACTGCCACGTGCGTCCCATGGACCCGACGACGGCGGGAGCCCTCCGCCGGGGCGCCGTCACCGTGGGCCTGGGGTCGCCGTCGTCGGAGTTGCCTACCGTGCGGGCGCTCGCCGTCGGCGGGATCACTTCTTTTGCCCTTGAACTGGTTCCCCGCATTTCGCGCGCCCAATCCATGGATGCGCTGACTTCACAGGCGCTGGTGGCGGGGTACCGGTGTGTTTTGGAAGCCGCCATGCGGTTGCCGCGGTTCTTCCCGCTGTACATGACGGCGGCAGGAACCATTCCACCCGCCCGCGTCCTGGTGCTGGGCGCCGGTGTGGCTGGCCTCCAGGCCATCGGCACTGCCAAGAGGCTTGGCGCGCGGGTTTCAGCCAACGATATCCGCCCCGCGTCGGCGGACGAGGTTGCCTCCATGGGCGGCACGTTCATCAAGTTGGACCTGGAGACAGCGGAGGCCTCCGGAGGGTACGCGCGGGAGCTGAGCGCGGACAGGGGAGCACTGCAACGGGCGCTTCTGACACCGCACGTGGCGCAGGCTGATGTGCTGATCACCACTGCCGCGGTTCCGGGCAGGCGGGCACCCCTGCTGGTGAGCCGCGAGATGGTCCAGGGCATGAAGCCCGGGTCCGTGGTGGTGGACCTCGCCGCCGAATCGGGCGGCAACGTGGAGGGAAGCATTCCTGGGCAGGACATTTCCATCCCCACGGGAGACGGCCAAGGCACAGTGACGCTGGTGGGGATGAAGGATGTCGCCTCGGCCATGCCCGCTGATGCCTCCCGCCTCTATGCCAAGAACGTGGCCAACCTGCTGGCACTGATGACCCGGGACGGCGTGGTTTCGCCCGACTTTGAGGACGAAGTGGTGGCCGGGACCTGCCTGACCCACGAAGGCGCAGTCCGGCACGCCCCCACGGCGGAAGCACTCGCCGCCCTCGCCGGTGAGACCGCACCCTTTGGAAGTATCCAGCCCGGAACGGAAGGAGTCCGCTGATGGACGGTATGAGTCTGCTGACGATCACTGTCTTGGCCGTGTTCGTGGGCTTTGAAGTTGTTTCCAAGGTCTCCAGCACCCTGCATACACCCCTGATGTCCGGGGCGAACGCGATCCACGGCATCATCCTGGTGGGGGCCATCATCGTGGCAGGCCAGGCAACCGACCCGTGGGTGTTGGCGGTTGCCCTGCTGGCGGTCGTCCTGGCCACGGCCAACCTCGTGGGGGGATTCGTGGTGACTGACCGCATGCTGGAGATGTTCCGGGGAAAGCAGCGGCCGCCGTCGAAAACTGAAGCCGCAGCAGGGGCAGCTGAGGAGCGCCGCCCGTGACGCTGTTGAATCCCACCTGGACGGCATTGCTGTATTTGGCAGCAGCAGCCTGCTTCATCCTTGCCCTCAAAGGGCTGAATTCGCCACGCACGGCCCGGCGCGGGAATTTGATTGGGGCACTTGGGGCACTTCTTGCTGTGGTGACCGTATTTGTTTCGGTGAAGCTGGATAACGTGCCCTGGATCCTTGGTGCAGTTGCTGTCGGTGCCGGAGTTGCTGCCCCGGTTGCCCGCAGGGTTCAGATGACGCAGATGCCGCAACTGGTGGCCATGTTCAATGGCGTAGGTGGTGGCGCCGCGGCACTGGTTGCCTTGCTGGAGCTTTCACACACGGGCGATCCCTGGGTGCGCCTGGCGATTGTCTTTACGTTGCTGGTGGGCGCAGTGTCGTTTGCCGGGTCGGGGGTGACTTTTGCGAAGCTCCAAGGGCTCATGACCACTCGGCCGGTGACTTTCCCCGGGCTCCCTGTGCTGATGGCCTTGGTGCTGCTTGCCGCAGTGGGGGCAGGCGTTGCAGTGATCCTGAACGGTTCGCTGGTGCTGGCGTTGATTCTGTTGGTTCTTGGGCTTACAGCCGGGGTCCTGCTGGTGTTGCCGGTCGGTGGCGCTGATGTGCCGATCGTCATTTCGTTGTTGAACGCCTTCACCGGTTTGGCCGTTGCTGCGTCCGGGCTGGTGCTCGGAAATGTTCTGTTGCTGGTTGCCGGCACCTTGGTTGGAGCATCGGGCACCATCCTCACCCGGGCCATGGCGGCGGCGATGGGACGCAGCGTTGCCGGCATTATGTTCGGCGCCTTCAAGGGCGGGTCCACGGCGGGTTCCACCGCAGTGAGCGAGCGGCCGGTGCGTTCGTCCAGTGCCGAGGACGTAGCGGTCCTGCTCGGCTATGCGCAAAGGGTGATCATCGTTCCGGGGTACGGTCTTGCGGTGGCGCAGGGGCAGCACACGGCCGCCGAGTTGGCCCTGGCCTTGGAGTCGCGAGGAATCGAAGTGGACTTTGCCATCCACCCGGTCGCTGGGCGCATGCCCGGACATATGAACGTATTGCTCGCCGAGGCCAATGTTCCCTACGAATCCCTGAAGGAAATGAGCGACATCAATTCCGAATTCAAGACTGCGGATGTCGCCCTGGTGGTGGGCGCCAACGATGTTGTGAACCCCGCAGCGAAGACGACTTCCGGTTCACCGATCTACGGGATGCCCATCCTGGAAGTATCGGACGCCAGGCAGGTGGTGTTTCTCAAACGCTCCATGCGGCCGGGGTTTGCCGGAATTGAGAACGAGCTTCTTTATGAACCCCAGACCACGTTGCTGTTCGGCGACGCCAAGGACTCTTTGACCAAGGTGCTTGGCGCGGTGAAGGCACTGTAGCCCATTAAGTTGTGGACATATATTAAATCGATCAAGGAATCGCGTCATGGATTGACCGGTGACAGCACACCTCCTGTACAGGGTTTTTGTGGAGGATATGAGGAGTCATCGGTGCAAGAGGGTGCGAAAGATTCGCTGTTCGGTGTCCGCTTTGATCAAGCAGGGGGAAAACGGGTCTCCGACTGGAAGTTGCTCGTGGGCCAAGGTGTGCAGATCCTGCGCGGGAAGGACGTGGTGGATGAGGGCGTTGTTGATGCCGTGACCTTTGACGGAAGCATCCTGTGGCTCAGGCAGAAGGGGGCGATCGGCCGGCGGATGGTCGTGAAGGAGCGAGGCGTTGGCGTCAGGATCCGCGCCCTCAAATAGGGTGGGATCTCTTCCGGCGGGCGTCTTCCGGACCTTCCCGACGGCGGGACCGCGGCCTAAGGTAAACGGTAAGAAGTACCCTGTCGTTTCCAACCGCATTACGAATCCAACCGCACTACGAAGCGAGGTTGAGCCATGACCGTGAAACTCAACAAGAAGGCATTGGAGAACGCGAAGCACCTGATCCGCGATGGCAAGGTAGCCAAGGACACCAGGGATGACTGGAGCGAGCACGCCCCTTCCACCGATGATGAGAACGCATTCCTGGACAAGCACGGACATGCCGAGTATTCAAAGTGGTTCCTTGGCGTGGACGACGAGCACCCGGATGACCAAAAGGGCCATTACAAGTTCCCGATCGGTGACTTCAAGAAGATCCACCGCTGCGCAGTGATCTCGGCAGAGAGCAGGGCGGGCCAATACGATTACGACGACATCCGCGATGCCTTGGGGAATCTGCTGGAGAAGATCGACGGCGACTAACCCAACCCGGCAACCGCCCCCGGCAACCCGGACAACCTGCAACCCGGACAACCTGCAACCCGGCAACCCGGGCAGCTAGCTGAGCAGCCGGCCCCACTTCGGATCCAGTAACGGCGCCCCGGCCAACTTCAGGGCGTGCCAGAGGGTGACCGCCACGGAATCGAGAACGGGTACTCCGGTGCGGGCCTCCACCTCCTCCGTGATGTTGGCGCCGTATAGGTTGGTGCACAGATAGACCAGCGCATCCGGGTGGGAACCGGCCAGTTCGAGGGACCCAGGCAGCATTTCCTCGTCAGTGACCCGGGCGAAGGATTCGTTGTCACTGAGGTCAAGGTGCCTGTGGTCAACGGTCTTGATCCCCTCACGGGCATAGGACGAAATCACGGCGTCGTTCACATCGGATGTGTACGGCGTGAACAGGCCGATCCGCTCTGTCTTGAAGGCCGAGAAAGCCGCCAAATAGGCCAGGGTGGAAGTGGTGGCCGGAATTCCGGTGGCCTCGGTGATCTCCTTGACCAGGGCGTGGTCGTGGGCTGCTCCCAGCCAGGACCCGGAGGTGCCGTTCCAGACGATGACATCCACGTTGGCCGTGGCAAGGAGCTCGGCGGCCGCCCGCATCACGGATGAGTCGAACTGCTTGTCCGAGGAGTCATCCAGCGCGATCCGTGTGACGGGGATGCGGGTGGAGTGGACAGTCACGTCGCGTCGACCGTCCAGGATCCGATAGGTCTGCGGCTCGAGGCAGGTGTTGGAGGATGGCACGATCATGCCGATACGGGTGGGCCGGTTGGTTGAAGGCATGGGTGCTCCTAGGCAGGCTGGGACAGGGGCAGGGAATCAGAGAGCGCATCGCGGTGTTCCGTGAAGCCTTCCCGGGCGACGAAACGGCCCACGGGGCCGGGATCGTGGAAACCGTCACCGTCCAGGACCACCTGCCCCGCGGAAATCACGACGGCGGGCCAACCGTTCAGCGTCTTCCCCTCGAAAGGCGAGAAGTCAGTCCCCATGTGCAACGCACCGCCGTCGACGTCGCGTTGGATGGCGGGATCGAAGATCACGAGGTCCGCGTCAAAGCCCTCCACGATGGCACCCTTCCGCGGCACGGCGTTGATCCGGGCCGGCGCTGCCGAGAAAACTTCCACGAAATGCTCCACCGATCCGCCGCAATCGGAGACCAGGGCCGTGAAAGTGACGGGCATGCGGGTTTCGACGCCGGGCAGGCCGTGCGGCATGAAGCGGACGTCGTCGGTGCGTTCGCGTTTTTGGGACAGGTCGTAGCAGGAATGGTCCGAGGAAACAGTGTGGATGGCCCCGGCTGCGAGGCGGTCCTTTAGCGCGGCGACGGTTTCGGCGCTGCGCATGGGTGGGCAGCAGGCGTACCACTCCGGGAATCGTGAACCATAAACGGTGTCGTCAAGCGTCAAGTAGTGCGGGCACGTTTCGGAGTAGGCCTCCTGTCCACGTTCACGTGCCTCGGTTACCAGATCGACTGCCCCGGGCGTTGACTGGTGCACAAAGTACACGGGTGCCCCGGTGTAGTCGGCCAGGGCCAGGGTTTCCTTAACGGAGATTTCCTCGGCGAGTTCCGGTCGCGTGCGGTGCAGATGCTCTATCCCGATCCGGCCATCGGAGGCGTGCTGTTCCGTGCAGTCGGTGATGATGGCGTCGTGCTCGGCGTGGATGTAGGTGAGCCCGTCCAGCCGGACCATTTCACGCATGACCTTCAGGATCGTGTCGCCGTCAGCCATGGTGGAGCCGCGGTTGGTGGTGTACATCTTCACGGACCGGACACCCTCCGCGGCCAGTTGCTCAAGTTGCCACGGCACGGTCTCGTCCCACTTGATCACGGAGCCATGCAGGGCAACGTCGCAGCGTGACTCGGCGGCGAGGCGCTTCTTGTTCAACACAGCATCCAGCGGGGTTTCCTGTGCGTCGCGGGGGATGCCGAAATCGATGATCGTGGTGGTGCCACCCCAAAGGGCCGCTTTGGAAGTCACGGCGTAGTCATCCAAGGTGCGGAAACGGCCGGTGACCTGGGCAACGTGGCAGTGGCCGTCGATGCCGCCCGGTATGACCAGAAGACCACTGGCGTCGATGATCCGGTGTGCGGCGGGTACGGGCTCAGCGGCGTCGATAAGCTGGGTGACCCTGCCGCCGTCGACCACTACATGGGCGTCCTGTCGGCCGAAACTGTTGACCACGGTGCCGTGGGCGATGACGAGGTCTGGAAGCTGGGACATCGTTGTCCTCCTGTTCTGAAAGGTTCTAGGCTGTGGCGGAAAGGTGGGCGGCCTGGGCACGTGCCAGGGCGGCATCGAGATTTTCGGAGAGGCCGCGCCGGGCCTTCACGGGCGGCGCCGCGAAGGAACCCCCGCGGTGTGCACCGGACTTCAGCGCAACTACGGCTTCGGTCATGCGGATGCCGGCCGAGATGCCATCCACCACCGGGACCGGAAGCTGCCCCTCCAGCTCGCGGGCAAGACCGGCGAGCGGGGCACCTGCCAGGATCACGACGTCGGCGCCGTCCTCAGCCACGGCCTGCCGGCTGAGTGCCAGGAGGGTTTCCTTGAAGTCGGATTGCACCGAACCGATGGAGTTCAGGCTCTGGTTGATGGAACGGATGGAGGCCAGGCGTCCGCCGAAGCCGAACCGCTCCACGCAGTCGAGGTACCAGGCCTGGATGCGGTCCGAGATGGCGATGATGGAGAAGCGGTGCCCCTGGAGTGCAGCAGCGCACAGGGCCGCCTCGGTGATGCCGATGACCGGCACGTCCACGAGTTCCTTCAGGGCAGGCATGCCGGGATCCCCAAACGCAGCCACAACCACGCCGTCCACGGCGGTGCTGCCGGTTTCGCCTCCGGCGCGAGTGCCGTCGTCGTGCGTGTATTCGGCAATCAGCTCGGCAACCGCACCAGCGGCAATCAGTGACTCGAAACGGGTTTCGATGTATTCAACGCCGTGTCCGGCGGTCCGCACGATCAGCTCCGTATGCGGACCGGCGGAGCGCAGGGCCTCGGCCTGGATCAGCGCGGTGACGTCGTCACTGATGTTGGGGTTGATGACCAGGAGTTTCATGGTTTTTTCCGATGCAGCTTGGGCTCGGCGGCGCTGGATTCCTCGGGGAACTGTTCGCGGTACTTTCCGATGTGCAACGCCGATTGGGCGGCTGCACGGTCCGGGTCGCCGCTGGCGATTGCGGCGTAGAGGTCACGGTGTTCCTGGATGAGTTCCGGAAGGTCGCTGACGTGGCGGAAAAGCCAGTGCATGCGGCCTTGCAGGGGCTCCAGCGCGGAGCGGAGAAAGTCGTTGTTGGCGATGCGTGTGATGGCATCGTGGAATTCGCTGTTGGCGCGGTGGGCTTCCAGGATGGAGCCTTTGGCCAGGCAGCGGTCGGCCTCGTCAAGGAGGTTTTGGAGTTGGTCGAGGTCTTCCGGGGTTGCCCGTTGTGAGGCCAGCCGGCAGGCGAGGACCTCCAGGGACTGGCGGACATCGAAGAGGTCCTCCACGTCCTTGGGGCTTAGTCCACTGACTTCGGAGCCGCGTCCGGCGCGGTCCCTGATCAGGCCTTCCTGCCGCAGCATGCGGAGTGCTTCCCGGATGGGCAGGCGTGAGACGTTGAATTCGGCAGCCAAGTCGCGTTCCACCAGCCGGGCGCCGGGCGCATAGTGCCCCTCAAAAATCCGGGAACGGAGCGTGTCACGCACGGATTCCCTGAGGGGGCGGTCCGTGTTGTTCGTGTCTTCTGCGGTTAGCAATTCCAGCTCCATTTCGTGATGTGTGAGGCGGTGCGCCCGGCCTCCCGGCGGGCATCCGGCCATTCGGCGGTTCAGGACCGTCCGGCCGGTCCGGTCGGACGAGTTAGACCGGAAGTCGCTTGTTGTAGTCCAGGGCCAGGACAGAGACGCCCATGACCACGGCGGATCCAACAAAGTACAGCAATGCCCACGTGTAGGAACCGGTGGCTCCGACAATCAGGCCTACCACAATCGGGGTGACGAATCCGGCAATATTGCCGCTGAAGTTCATGGCACCGCCCAGGACGCCTGCGTTTGTGCGGCCGCCCAGGATGGAGGGGATGGACCAGAACAGGCCAACCCAGCGCAGGAAGAACAGGACTACCGAGAGAAGCACGACGGCGGTGATCGGGTCTGCGACCACGGTGACCCCTACGAGGCCGCCCACGACTACGACGCTGGAGAAGCCCAGCAGGGTGCGCATGACCCGGTTGGCCGATGCGCCGGAGGCACGCCATTTGTCCGCGATGATGCCGCCGAGGATTTCGCCGACGAAGCCGGCTCCGAAAATGACGAACGTGGACCAGCCAATGGTTTTCAGGTCGAAGCCCTTGGCCTGCGCAAGGTAGAGCGGACCCCAGGTGAGCAGGCCGTAGAAAACGCCGTTGAAGCCAAGCCATCCGAAGCACATGGCCCAGAAGGAGCGGAACTTCAGGTAGGGCAGGAGTGCGCGCTTGCCTTGGGCGCCTTCCTTGGCGGCCTCAGCGTCGTCCTCGGCGTGGGAAGCTTCGATGTAGGCCGCTTCTGCCTCGTTGACGCCCTTGTGCTGGCGCGGGTTGTCCCTGATGTACCACCAGACGGCGAGGCCCATGAGGATTGTGGCTGCGCCGGCGACGATGAATGACATCCGCCAGCTGCCGGTGGAGGCGATCAGCCAGGTGATGAGGATGCCGCCCAGGCCTGCGCCGAGTGGAGCTCCGGCGTCGAGAATGGTGGCACCGCGTCCGCGTTCCTTCTTGTGCATCCAGATGGCATTGAGCTTGCCGCCGGCAGGCATGACGCCTGCTTCGGTGACGCCGATGCCGAGGCGGGCGATGAACATGCTGAGGAATCCGCCTGCGAAGCCGGAGGCTGCAGTTGCTGCGCCCCAACCAATGCAGGACGCGGTGACAACCTTGCGGGGGCCGAACTTGTCGATCAGCCAGCCAACGGGGATTTGCATCAGGGCGTAGGTCCAGAAGAAGGCCGACAACAGGAGCCCCACAAGCTCGGGCGGCAGGTTGAATTCCTTCTGGATGATGGGCAGGGCGACAGAGATGGATCCGCGGTCGATGTAGTTGACCGCGACGAGGACCAGAAGCAGGATGAACAATTTCCAGCGGACGTTCGTGCGTCGCTGCACGCCGTTCTTGCCGGAGGTGGGCTCGGTTTCCTGCGTTTCCTGTTGGGTGTTTTGGAGAGACACAGCTTCTCCTTCATTAGGAGTCAACGGGGTGGAATGTCTTTATTGGGGGGATGAGCCGGGCGGGATACCGCTGCAGCCGGTTCCGTGCCGGCGGCAACTGTTGCGGCCCCTGCCTGGTGGTGGGGAGGAACCGCAGCCGGTGATGGAATCTTTTGGGATCCCGTTTTGGGATCCCAAAATCAAAGATAGGTGTGACGTGAGGCACTGTCAAGGCTTTTGGTATACCTACTGTTCCGGCGAAATGTGACCGGGTTCCCGGATTACGGACGGTGCGCGCCTCTGATGCGGCCCCTGTCCCCACTTGACGTGCGAAAACCCTGTTTCCTCACGTCATTTGTGCGCGGTTCGGCTGCTTACCCCGCGAACGAGCTTATCCCCTTCTGGGATACCGTCAGCGGTTTGCCGGGGTGGTGTGATGGGGGCCGTAAGCCAGGATCTCGGCCAGCTCAGCCAAGCGATGGGCCCGCGCGGACTCCGCCGGAGTGAACGGCTCGCCAGGGCGGGAGAACACAAGTGGCCCATGCCAGGCCGTGGGGATCTTGAGGATATCCGGTGAACGTCCGACGCCGGGGGTCACCTCGGGTGCCGGACGTACCGGAGGATTGGGAACCACTTTCGCGGACAGCAGCTCAGCCACGGCGTGGGGGAGTTCGGCAGGATTTCCAGCGATCCGGGCGGCCAGGCTCAGGGCCTTTGTTTGTCCGTCGGCCATGGCCAGCGCAGTGGTGGGCCAGACGTGGGACCCACGCCCGCCGCCGTCGTGCAATGCCTTCAGCAGTTCACCCTCGGTGACTTCGCCTGGGGCCGAAAGCACGAACTCGTCCAGGACGCTGCCGTCGCGACCGGCGTCCTCCAATGGATGGGAGCCGTCCAGCGGATGAACGTGGATGCTCAGGATGTTGGTCTCCAGGCGGGCGAGGGCCTGGGTGATCCTTTGCAGGGAACCGGGTTGGTCCAGCACGAGGGTCCGCGCCCGCCACAAGGCAGGCGCCATATTCAGCCGGTGCCGGTGGCGGAGTGCCGGGGCATGCAACCAGCGTCTGAGGACCTTCGCGGCGGAGGGCTCGGCGACCCAGATCACCAGGACGGTCGCGGTCACGGTGAGCAACAGGACCTTGGCCAGGTAGGGAAGATGGGTTTCCACCACCGCAGCATGCACCAGAAGTTCAATGGGAAGCATGACCGCGATGTTGGCCAGGGTCAGCCTGGCTTTGGGCGGTTCGGGCAGTTGGCCGCAGACATCGCACAGCAGGTCCGCGGTAACGGGGGTGCTCGGGTTGCGCTTCATGGTTTCATGCTGCCCTGCGCCTGTTTCGAACCCGTTGCTGGTGCGTCACGTTCCGGCTACTTCCGGGTAGCCGGCTGTTCCAGCCAGTCCGGGGCCCAGGCATCGGGGCGGACAAACGTAAAGCCCGGCACTCCCCAGGGGGTAGTGCCGGGCTCTACTTGGCCAAACGGGAAAGACCGCAACAACAGGGATGTGCGGCGGGCCTTCCTAGCGGATGGAGTCCTCGTCCAAGTCCCGGGAATTTCCGCGGGCGGCGGCCGCATCCTTCAAAAGATCGCGGATCTCGGCAAGCAGCGCGGTGTCGGCCGGAAGCGGCTCTTCCTCGGGCTCCTCGGTGGAGAGGCGGTCCTTGACCAATGAATTGATCTTGTTCATGGGTGCCACGAAGATGAAGTAGACCACGGCTGCGGTGATCACGAAGGTTACGAGTGCGGTCAGCACGGCACCAAAGTCGATGAAGGTCGCCGGGTTGTCAGCCCAGATGCGGAAGCCCAAACCCTCGGCGTTCATGCCACCGGCCGCGGCGATGACCGGGTTGATGATGTGGTTGGTGAAAGCTCCGACGAGTGCGGTGAATGCACTGCCGATAACGACAGCGATAGCCAGTTCGATCACGTTTCCGCGAAGTATGAAGTCCTTGAAACCCTTAAACATGGATGGTCCTCCGGTTGGGTGCGTTGTCTGCCTCAGCAGGAATCAAACTACCATTCCGGTGTTTCCAGTGGGGGTCAAGTGACCAGAGAGGAAACTTGACCCCCACTCGGTGCCCCGAATCGCGGGGCTGCGAATCAGGCTGAAGCCTCTTCGAGTACGGTGCCTGAAACGGTGGCACCCTTACCCCGGTTGACCATCAGGGCCAAGAGGTCAAACACCACAGTTGCTGCGGCGACGCTGGTGATGTCCGCATGGTCGTAGGCGGGTGCTACTTCAACGACGTCGGCACCTACGATGTTGATGCCGTTCAAGCCGCGGAGGAGTGCCAGAAGTTCGCGGGAATGGAGGCCGCCCATTTCCGGGGTGCCCGTGCCCGGTGCGTAGGACGGATCCAGGACGTCGATATCGATGGAAACGTACACGGGAGTGTCACCCAGACGCTGCTTTACCTGCTCGATTGCCGCCGGGACGCCGATGACATCCAGGTCGGAACAGCGAATGATCTGGAAGCCGAACTCGTGGTCCCGGAGGAAATCGTTACGATCGTAGACCGGGCCGCGGATACCGACGTGCATCGACTTGTCTTCGACTAGCAGGCCCTCCTCGAACGCCCTCCGGAAGATGGTTCCGTGCGTGACCGGCTGGTCGAAGTACGTGTCCCAGGTGTCCAGATGGGCGTCGAAATGGAGTAGTGCCACTGGCCCATGCACGGTGTTGAGGGCCCGCAACAAGGGAAGCGCGATGGTGTGGTCGCCGCCGATGGAGATGAGTTTCCTGTCCTGGCTGATCAGCGGACGGGCTTGTTCCTCGATCTCGCGGACGGCGCGGGCGATGTCATAGGGAGTGCAGGCGATATCCCCCGCATCCACAACCTGGACTTCGTTGACTGGCTCGACATCCAGCTCCGGGTGATAACCAGGGCGCAGGAGGCGGGAGGCTTCACGGACTGCGGCCGGACCAAACCGGGCACCTGGGCGATAGGAGGTACCGCCGTCAAACGGTACGCCGACAATGGCAATGTCGTAGTCGGGGACGCGGTCAATCTGCGGCAGCCGGGCGAAGGTTCCCAGGCCCGCGAAGCGGGGAACCTTGGTGGCATCGACTGGTCCAACGGGCAGGTGAGTGGTCATGACAGGGATCCTTCGGTTACTTTGTTGGGCTCCGGGGTTGCCGGATTCTTTTCAGTGGTCAGTTCTGATAGGGATTTGTTGGCCGTTTCCGGCGCGAGCAGGAACGTAGCCACCAGGCCGACCAGGGAGATGCCGGCGCCGATGAGCAGTGAGCCGGCAGCGCCGAAGCTCACGATTGCGACGGGCATCAAGTACGTGCTGGCAGCCGATCCGATCCGGCTGACGGCGGTGCCGAAGCCCACTGCCGTTGCGCGGACCTCTGTAGGAAAGAGCTCGTTGGGGTAGACAACTTCGAGGAAGCTGGAAGCGCCAGAGGCCAAAGCAAAGACAGCCAGGGCGATGAAGAGCGGCGCGGCCTGGACATTGGGAATAAAGGCCGGGATGGCGAGGGCCACCACGATGACGCCGAAGCTCGAAAGAAGCAACTTGCGCCGCCCGATCTTTTCAACCAGCCAGAGCCCGGGTATGCCACCCACCACGAACAGCATGGATATCAGGAACGATCCACCGTAGAGGTTGGCGTCGCCGGTCAAACCCATGGAGTGCAGGAGGTCTGGCGCAAAGGTGTACACGGCGAAGAGGGGGATGACTTGCGCGGTCCAGAATATGGAGACAAACAGCGTTCGTTTCCAGTACTGCCCACGGAAGATGTCCAGGAATTTTCCCTGTTTGGCGGGGCCATCGCTGTCCGACGCGATGTCGGCCAACCCGTATTGCTGGCCGTAGACCTTCTTGATGACAGCATCGGCCTCGTCCCGCCGTCCGCGCGACAGGAGCCAGCGTGGGGACTCGGGAGTGCCCAGCCGGAAGAGCAAGGTAATAATGGCGAAGATCGCGGGGCTGGCAACCATCCAGCGCCAGGCTTCCGGTCCCGTGTCGCGGAGCAAATATCCGACGGCGTAGGCGACCGCCGCTCCAACGGCCCAGACAACAAAGGTTGCTCCGAGAAGACGCCCGCGGTGCTTTTTGGGTAGGAACTCTGCCAGGAGGGAGGTGGCGATGGGGTAGTCGGCGCCAATGGCCATCCCCAGGAAGAACCGGCAGAGGACCACCTGCCAAATCTCGGTAGCAAAGCCGTTCAGCACGGAGAAAAGTGCCAAAGCGATCAGGTCGGCAATGTACATCTTGTGCCGGCCAATCTTGTCAGTGAGCCAACCGAAGACGCCGCCTCCGAAGAAGATGCCCACGAGGCTGGCCGCACCGACCAAGCCGATCTCTGCAGGCGTCATGTCCAGGCCGGGAATCATGGTGATCAGTGCGATGCCGATGATGGACAGGGCGTAGCCGTCAATGAAAGGCCCGCCCGAAGCGAAGAATGTCAGCTTCTTGTGGAACGTGGTTAGTGGGGCATCATCAATGAGGTTGCTTGTTGCGCTCATTGCAAACCCTCTCTCGTGAGTGCTCATCGTTGAGCGGGGAAGTATGTAACTAAAGTCTTGGTGATGCGGGTCACGGCGACTAGCACTACATTGGCTACAAATGACCGAGACGCTTAGACAAACGTCTAAGGCCGCCAAATTCCTAAGAAGGGTAGCCCAAGCCTTGGCAATCACTGTGGCCGAACTAATTGCTGAACCACAGCTCGGGCTCTCCCTCCTGGCCGGGTCCGCCGGCATGGATAACCGCATCACCTGGGCCCACACCTCGGACCTTCCCAGGCTGTGGGAGTGGGTGACCGGGGGTGAGCTCATGATGACCAATGGCTTATCCATTCCAGCCGACGCCGACGGGCAAGTGGCGCTCGCCGAGGCGTTGATGGACAGCGGTGCCAGCGCGTTGGCGATCGGCGAGAAGATGCACGCTCCACCGCTCACGGACGAGTTCCTGGAAGCATGCAACCGGCTCCCTTTGCCGCTGATCAACATCCCGTATCCGCTCCCGTTCATCGCCATCGCCCGGTCGGTAGCCGAATCCTCCTTGCTGGAAGAATCCCGTCGGCTGCGGCAGACGGCCCGCGTTTACGATCTCCTCCGCACCGCTGGAGCCTCCGAAGACCACTGGCAGAGCCTGGTCCAGCGGCTCGCCAGCGAACTGGATGCGGACCTGTTCGTGGTGGACCGTCGCTGCCTCCATCCCTGGCATCCGGAAGGCCAGGCACTCCCGGTGTTCCTCGCCGAGGAATGGGCCCCGCTGTCCGGGCAGGTTGGCTTGGCAGGGAAGAACTTCCAGTGGCACCGCATCCGCGGCCGGCATGTGCTCACCATGGACATTCCCACCCATGCCAACGCGCTCCTGGTGGTGCTGCCCAACAGCGAACCGCACCCGGACGCCGTCGTACTTCTCCATGCCGCAACCGTGCTGGGACTGCAGCTTTCGCGGATCGTCTTGTCGCTGGAAGGCAGACACCGCTTGGCGGGTGAGTTCCTGCTCCAGGCCTTCGACGGCCGGCTCGGCACAGCGGACATGGAAAGCAGGCTGGCAGCTTTCGAGGTCCCGGCGCACGACTTCGTGGTCGCCTCGATCTCAGCGGACGACGGCGACCGGCTGGCTAACGTGCACATCGAACTATGGCGGCACGGGGTTGCGTCGGCGTCGCTGAAGCGGAACAACAGGCTCCACATGGTGGTCCCGGCCGATATGCCGGACGACGTCCTGGTGCACTGCGCAGGGCCGGACGCCGTAATCGGAATCAGTGGGAAGGCGGACGTTACGGGCATCCAAAGGGCGCTGCAGGAATCCCTCTGGGCACTCGGTTCGGCCCGTGCCAACAAGCTGGGTTTGGCCCGCTACGCCGAGGGTCCGTCGTGGCTTGGGCTGACCGGTTTTGAGGAAGGGACCGCACTGGTTCGGCGTCTTTTGGGGCCGGTTTTCGATTATGAGCAGAGCCAGGATGGCGATCTGATCGTCACCCTGAGGACTTACTTGGACTCCCAGCGCTCTTGGCAGAAGACTGCGTCAGCCCTCTTTGCGCACCGGCAAACCATCATCTACCGGATCCGGAAAATCGGCGAGCTGACGGGGCTGGACATGGGTGAAACGTCCACGGTGGCCCAACTGTGGTTCGCTTTGCAGATCCATGAAGCGATGCATCAGTAGCCACACCTTGCTTGCGTTTTTTCAAAACAACCAGCTATGGTGTGAAGCGTGTCACTCACGTGATGCAACGCTTTTGATCTGCGGCGGGAGAGTCCTGCCGGTACATCCAGTCAGGCGCCGTAGGAGCAAATCCTCCCCAGGAATCTCTCAGGCCCATGTACCGCCGCGGTTAGGCAACTCTGGAAAGCAGTTCGGGTAACCGGGCTCACCGACGGTGCAAGCAGGCGACCATTCCTGCGGAATCTCTCAGGTCCAATACAGAGCGGGGAGGAACCCACATCATCGTGGCGCTCAGTGGGCGCCTGAATCATGGAGTTCCTCTTGACTGTTCAATCAACCCCCACCGCTTTCGCGGACCGGCACATCGGCGCCCGTCGCCAGGCCGACGTTGACACCATGCTCAAGGCCATCGGCTACGACTCTGTCGACGGCCTGGTGGACGTAGCCGTCCCCGATTCCATCCGCCAGGACACTGCCCTGAAGCTGCAGGACGCGCTCACCGAGGTGCAGGTCCTGGCCGAGCTGCGCAAGCTCGCGTCCAAGAACAAGACTGCCGTACAGATGATCGGCCAGGGCTACTACGACACCATCACCCCGCCGGTCATCCGCCGCAACATCCTCGAAGCTCCCGCCTGGTACACGGCCTACACGCCGTACCAGCCCGAGATTTCGCAGGGCCGCCTTGAGGCTTTGCTCAACTTCCAGACCATGGTGCAGGACCTCACGGGTCTTCCTGTGGCCAACGCTTCGTTGCTTGACGAAGCGACCGCCGTGGCCGAGGCCGTGCTGCTCATGCGCCGCGCCAACAAGAACAAGACTGCCAAAGATGGCAAGACTGTCCTGGACGCAGATCTCCTCCCGCAGACCATCGCGATCGTGAAGGGCCGCGCCGAAGCGCTCGGTTTCGAGGTGGAGGTCGCGGACCTTTCCGCCGGCCTTCCCGACGGCGACATCAACGGTATCGTCCTCCAGCAGCCTGGCGCTTCGGGCCGGGTTTTCGACCACTCCGCAGTGATCGCCGACGCCAAGGAACGCGGTGCCTTGGTGACCGTGGCCGCCGATTTGCTGGCGCTCACCCTCATCACGCCCCCGGGCGAGCAAGGTGCGGATGTCGCCGTCGGAACTGCGCAGCGCTTTGGTGTTCCGCTGTTTTTCGGTGGTCCGCATGCCGCGTACATGGCCGTCCGTGAAGGCATGGAGCGGACGCTTCCGGGCCGCATCGTGGGTGTCTCCAAGGACAACGCCGGCGTCCCCGCCTACCGTCTGGCGCTGCAGACCCGCGAGCAGCACATCCGCCGCGAGAAGGCCACGTCCAACATCTGCACTGCGCAGGCGCTCCTCGCGATCGTTGCCTCGATGTACGCGGTTTACCACGGTCCCGAGGGCTTGAAAGCAATCGCCGAAACCGTCCACGGGCACGCCCGTGTCCTGGCCACAACGCTGCGGAAGGCCGGCCGTGAACTCGTCTCCGACTCCTTCTTCGACACCCTCACCGTCCGCGTTCCCGGCAAAGCAGACAAGGTCATCGCCGCCGCCGAAGCCCGCGGCATCAACCTGCGGATCATCGACGCCGACACCGTTGGTGTTTCAGTTGATGAAACCACGACGCCGGAAGTCCTCTCCGCGGTGGCCGTCGCCTTTGGCGCCGGGCCGGTAGGGGACGCCGAAGGGTTCGAACTGCCGGCATCCGTGGTCCGCACCTCCGATTTCCTGCAGCACCCCGTGTTCAACACGCACCGTTCCGAGACGCAGCTGTTGCGCTATATCCGCAAGCTGTCCGATCGGGACCTCGCGTTGGACCGCACCATGATCCCGCTGGGCTCGTGCACCATGAAGCTCAATGCCACCGCCGAGATGGAAGCCATCTCCTGGCCGGAGTTCGCCTCGATCCACCCGTTCGCTCCGGACCACCAAACAGCCGGTTGGCGCGAACTGATCGAGGATCTGGAAGCAGACCTGACGGAGATCACCGGCTACGACCAAGTTTCCATCCAGCCGAATGCCGGTTCCCAGGGCGAGCTCGCGGGCCTGTTGGCGATCCGCGGCTACCACCATTCCCGGGGCGACGAGCAGCGCACTGTCTGCCTCATCCCCGCATCCGCGCACGGAACCAACGCGGCGTCCGCTGTGCTGGCCGGGATGAAGGTTGTTGTGGTGGCCACGGCTCCTGACGGCACCATCGATCACGCGGATCTGACGGCAAAGATCGAGGCCAACCGGGACGTCTTGTCCTGCATCATGATCACGTACCCGTCCACCCACGGTGTGTACGACGCTGATGTCCGCGACGTCTGCGATGCGATCCACGCAGCCGGTGGCCAGGTCTACGTTGATGGCGCCAACCTCAACGCGCTGGTTGGCCTGGCCCAGCCGGGCAAGTTCGGCGGCGACGTGTCGCACCTGAACCTGCACAAGACCTTCTGCATCCCGCACGGCGGCGGCGGTCCGGGCGTGGGCCCTGTTGCTGCAAAGGCACACCTGGCGCCCTTCATGCCGGGCGATGCCAACAGTGATTCTTCCGAAGGCGGGGTCGCGATCTCAGCCTCCCGCTACGGTTCCGCCGGCGTGCTCCCGATTTCCTGGGCCTACGTGAAGCTCATGGGCGGCCAGGGCCTCACCGAAGCCACCAGAGCAGCCCTCTTGGCCGCGAACTACGTTGCCTCAAGGTTGGACGAGCACTTCCCCGTCCTCTACACGGGTGAAGGCGGACTCGTGGCTCACGAGTGCATCCTGGACCTCCGTGAACTGACCGCGAAGACGGGCGTCACGGCCGAGGACGTGGCCAAGCGCCTCATCGACTTCGGCTTCCACGCTCCTACCCTGGCCTTCCCGGTTGCCGGAACCTTGATGGTGGAGCCCACCGAGTCCGAAGACCTGGTCGAGATCGACCGCTTCATCGAAGCCATGATCACCATCCGCAAGGAAATCGACCAGGTGGCCGGCGGTGATTTCACTGTTGAGAAGTCGCCGCTGCGCAACGCGCCGCACACTGCTGCCGCCGTCGTCAGTTCCGACTGGGACCGCGACTACCCGCGTGAGCAGGCCGCTTTCCCGGTCCACCACCTCAAGCAGGACAAGTACTTCCCGCCGGTCGGCCGGATTGACGGCGCCGCGGGCGACCGCAACCTGGTGTGCTCCTGCCCTCCGATCGAAGAATTCCAGAACTGAAGGACTGACGATGTCTGAGAACTACACCGCTCTTTACGAGCAACACAAAAAAGCCGGCGCGTCCTTCACCGATTTCGGCGGCTGGCAGATCCCCCTCAAGTACGAATCCGAACTCGCCGAGCACCACGCGGTCCGCAACGCAGCCGGCCTGTTCGACCTCTCCCACATGGGCGAAGTGTGGGTCGCCGGTCCCGAAGCCGCTGCGTTCCTGGACTATGCCCTGGCGGGCAAGCTCTCCGCGGTTGCGGTGGGCAAGGCCAAGTACTCGCTGATCTGCAACGCCGACGGCGGCATCATCGACGACCTCATCACCTACCGTCGCGCTGACGACAAGTTCCTCGTGGTCCCCAACGCCGGCAACGCCAAGGTGGTGGCGGCGGCCCTGAAGGAGCGTGCAAGCGGCTTCGATGTACTGGTGGAAGACGCCTCCGCCGAGACCTCGCTGATCGCAGTCCAGGGACCGAACGCCGAAGCGATCCTGCTGAAGCTGGTGCCTGCCGAACAGCATGCCCTGGTCACCGAACTGAAGTACTACGCGGCCGTCGAGGTGACCATTGCAGGCGACGAGCTGCTGCTTGCCCGCACCGGCTACACCGGAGAAGACGGGTTCGAGATCTACATCCCGAACGTCGACGCCGCCGGGCTCTGGGAAGCGCTCCTGGCAGCAGGCGAGGGCCACGGACTCATCCCCGCCGGCCTCGCCGCCCGCGACTCCCTGCGCCTGGAAGCCGGCATGCCGCTCTACGGCAACGAGCTGTCCCGCCACGTAAACGCCTACGCCGCAGGTCTTGGCCCGGTAGTCTCCCTGGCCAAGGAAAGCGACTTTGTTGGCAAGGAAGCACTCGCCGCGATCAAGGCTGCCGGTGTTGGATCAACCATTGGCCAGAAGCTCGTGGGCCTCAAGGGTACCGGCCGTCGTGCCGCCCGTGCGCACTACTCCGTCCTCAAGGACGGTTCCCTGATCGGCGAGGTGACCTCAGGCCAGCCAAGCCCCACGCTCGGCTACCCGGTTGCGTTGGCGTATGTCGACGTCGAACATTCAGCGGTTGGCACGGTGGTTGACGTTGACCTGCGCGGCAAGGCTGAGCCGTTCGAAGTTGTCGCATTGCCGTTCTACAAGCGTCAAAAGTAACCAGACCATAAGTTAGGAATCGGAATGAGCAAAGTAGTTGTTGAATTGAAATACTCGGCTGAGCACGAGTGGGTTGCCGCCGACGGGAGCGGGCCTGTGGGGATCGGCATCTCCGCCGTCGCTGCCGACGCCTTGGGCGACATCGTGTACGTGGACCTTCCCGAGGTTGGTTCCACAGTGACCGCGGGGGAGACCTGCGGCGAGGTGGAGTCCACCAAGTCCGTGTCCGATCTGTACTCGCCAGTGACCGGCGAGGTGACCGAGATCAACGACGCCGTTGTCGGAGATCCCGCCCTGATCAACAACGACCCCTACGGCGAGGGCTGGCTGTTCAAGGTCGCCGCCACCGAAGAAGGACCGCTCATGTCGGCCGAAGAATACGCAGCAGCCAACGGAGGCGAACTGTGAACCCGGCAGCCGTGACCGAATTCGAGCAGGTTGTGTCGGCGTCGTTGGACGCGCAGCTCGCCGAGCTGGACCCTGAGATCGCCGCGAAAATCGACGACGAACTGGGCCGCCAGCGCGACGGCCTGGAAATGATCGCATCCGAGAACCACACGGCCGTGGCTGTCATGCAGGCGCAGGGTTCGGTGCTGACCAATAAGTACGCCGAGGGTTACCCGGGCAAGCGCTACTACGGTGGTTGCGAACACGTTGACGTGATTGAGCAGTTGGCCATTGACCGCATCAAGGCATTGTTCGGAGCCGAGTACGCGAACGTGCAGCCGCACTCCGGTGCACAGGCCAACGCCTCGGTGATGCACGCGCTGATCAAGCCGGGCGACACCATCATGGGTCTGAACCTGGCTCATGGCGGTCACCTCACGCACGGCATGCGGATCAACTTCTCCGGCAAGCTGTACAACGTGGTCCCATACGGCGTCCGCGAGGACACCCACACCGTGGATATGGTTGAGGTGGAGCGCCTCGCCCAGGAGCACAAACCGGCGTTGATCGTGGCCGGCTGGTCCGCGTATGCGCGGCAGCTGGACTTCGCAGAGTTCCGCCGGATCGCCGATTCCGTGGGCGCCTACCTGATGGTGGACATGGCCCACTTCGCAGGCTTGGTGGCTGCGGGGCTGCACCCCTCGCCGGTCCCGCACGCCCACGTCACCACGTCCACCACGCACAAGACCCTCGCCGGTCCACGCGGCGGCATCATCTTGTCCAACGACGCCGACATCGCCAAGAAGATCAACTCGGCCGTGTTCCCGGGCCAGCAGGGCGGACCGCTCGAGCACGTGATCGCCGGCAAGGCTGTTGCCTTCAAGATCGCTGCCTCGGAGGAATTCCGTGAGCGCCAGGAACGTGTTCTGGCAGGCTCACGCATCCTGGCCGAACGCTTGGTCCAGCCCGACGTCGCCGCCAAGGGTATCTCCGTGGTTTCCGGCGGAACGGACGTGCACCTGGTCCTGGTTGATCTGCGCAACTGCGAGCTCGACGGCCAGCAGGCCGAAGACCGTCTTGCCGCGATCGACATCACCGTCAACCGCAACGCCGTCCCGTTCGATCCGCGCCCGCCGATGGTCACCTCCGGCCTGCGGATCGGCACCCCTGCCCTGGCAACACGCGGTTTCGGGGAAGCCGCCTTCCGCGAGGTTGCTGACATCATCGCCGAGGCATTGATCGCCGACGCCGATGCGGACCTTTCGGGGTTGCGTCACCGTGTTGAGGTCCTGGCTGCCGCGCACCCGTTGTACCCGGGAGTAGCGAACCTGGGCTGAGCCTGTTTGTCCGCGGTGCCGAGGGTGGGTTCGCCCGTTTCGTGGGTTGGCTGCGTGGCGTGCCGTGGGCGTGGCATGTTTGGCAGCGGAGCCCCGAATTGGCGGACGGGCCAGCGCACATTGATCTCCCGGGTGGGTGTTCGCTGGGAACGGGCGCTCACATAAAAACCGGGTTGGGGGTTCGCACTGGGACCTCCGGGGGCCGGGCCGCCTTGGCTCGGGATTTGGTCCGGCCCCACATTCTTGTTTGTTTTGACTCTTCCCTGAAAGGGAGCACGGCTATGGCTGTTGGTGTTTTCGATTTGTTCTCTGTGGGTATTGGTCCGTCGAGTTCTCATACTGTGGGGCCGATGCGGGCTGGTGCGGTGTTTGCCCGTGAGTTGCGTGAATCGGGGGTGCTGTCTGCCGTGGCTGGGCTGCGTGTTGATTTGTATGGGTCCTTGGCTGCGACGGGCAAGGGCCATGGCACCTTCACTGCGACGTTGTTGGGCCTGGAGGGCTTTGAGCCTGAGTTGATCCTTCCGGACGAGGTGGAGGAGCGGTTGGCTTCCATTGCGGAGACGGGAAAGCTCAATCTTGCTGGCGGTGCGTCCGGTGAAGGGGTGGAGTTGCCGTATGCGGTGGAGGATATGGTGTTGCATCCGTTGACGGTGTTGCCGCGGCATACCAATGGGATGAAGTTCCAGGTCTTTGATGCTGAGGGGGAGGTGTTGCAGGAAGCGACGTTCTTTTCTGTTGGTGGTGGGTTCATTGTCCGTGAGGGTGAGGAAGACGCTGCCCGGCAGGAGTTGGAGGAGACCAAGGCGGAGTTGCCGTTGCCGTTCCGGACGGCGGCGGAGTTG
>Ga0153977_1000009_pt1 | contig 185985 bp, 144 predicted proteins | sample TSGA061MetaG_FD_104710 | JGI IMG/M metagenome (GOLD analysis project Ga0153977, IMG submission 104710) | Attine ant fungus gardens microbial communities from Georgia, USA - TSGA061 MetaG | ecosystem: Host-associated > Fungi > Mycelium > Unclassified | place: USA: Georgia, Yuchi Wildlife... | reverse complement strand
CGCTTAAATTTATCCTGCCCAAAGGGGCGGCGGCCGGCAGCCACATAATTACCTATAAGGCCCGGGTTAAGAAAGATGCCGTTGACCTGGCGCGCAACAGCGTAACCGCGCAGCCGGCCGATGATAGCGGCCAGCCGATTGATGATCCCAATATGCCTGCAATCCCCTGTATCCCCTGCGAGACACAAAATCCGCTGGTGATTATCAACACTTCCAAAAGTTCGGATATTGGCACCGGCAATCCCGTGCAGTCGGGAGAAATCATTACCTATCGCCTGACAACAATTATTTCCGGCGGCACCAGCACTAATGATATTGTCCTGACCGATACATTGGGAGAAAATGTCCAGTTTGTCAGCGTTAAGGCGGCCGGCAGTTTCACCGCCGATACAACAGCCGCTCCGGTGCTGAACTTTACCCTGCCCAAAGGAACACCTGCCGGAACATATGTCATAACCTATCAGGCCAAGGCCAAAGACGGCATTAAAAGCGGCGTGGCAGAAAATTCTGTTACCACCAATAAGGGCAGTTGCACTCCCTGCGCCACCCAAAATCCGATAGTAGTGATTTCTACTGTAAAAACCTCTGATATTGGCACCGGCACACCGGTTCAGCCGGGTGACACTATTACTTATACGCTCACCACCACTATTACCGGCGGCGTTTCTACCAAAGCCGTCACTTTGACCGACACATTGGGCGATAGTCTGGACTATTCCAGCATTGTTGCTGCCGGCAAGTTTAAAACCGACACTTCCGCTGCCCCCAAGCTCGTTTTCACCCTGCCGGCCGGCATGGCAGCCGGCACATATCAGGTCTCTTACAAGGCCAAGGTCAAAGGGCAAGCTACAGAGACTGCCGCCAATAATGTCACTGCCGATAACGGCTCTTGCGACCCTTGCGCCACGCAAAACCCGCTTATCGGCGTGCAGGCCCAAAAAAGCTCTGATGTCGGTGACGGCAAGGCTGTGCAGACCGGCGACATTATCACTTATACGCTGCAGGCAATAGTGGCAAACGGCCAGTCCACGCAAAATATCCTGCTGACCGATACATTGGGCGACAGTCTTGACTTTATCGCCGTTAAAGATGGCGGCCGTTTTACCACTGATTTAAGCGATAAAAAGCAGCCTAAATTCCTGCTGCCTCCCGGCCAGGCGCCTGGCACTTACACGGTTTCCTACACGGCACGCGTCAAATCCGATGCCACAGTAACAGCGCAAAATACGGTCACCGCACAGGCTGCCGATAATAGCGGCAAACCGATAACCGGCCCCGATGCCCCGGTTATCCCCTGCGACCCTTGTGCCACGCAAAATCCGCTGATTAGTATTATGGCCAATAAAACCTCCAATATTGGTGACGGCAATGCTATCGGCCGCGGCGATCTTATCACCTATACGATCAATGTTTCCGTTACCGGCGGCGCCACAACACGCAATACATTGCTCACCGATACGCTGAATAACAGCCTGGATTTTGTCAAAATCGTCAATGCCGGCAATTTCAAAACCGATATTTCGGCAGCTCCAGTGCTCAGCTTCACTTTGCCGAAAGACACGCCGGAAGGCTTTTATCCTATTGTTTATCAAGCCCGGGCAAAAACCGATGCGACAGCAGCAGCACAAAATACCGTCACCGCGCAGGGGACAGATGATGACGGCAAGCCGCTGACAGGCGAAAATGCGCCGCAAATCTCCTGCGATCCGTGCACTACCCAAAATCCGCTGGTCGGCGTGAGCGTGGCCAAAGATTCCACTATTGGTGACGGCACTTATGTCCAGCGCGGCGATATTATTACCTACAGGCTGAAAGTTAATGTAACCGGCGGCAAAACCACCAGAAATATCCTGCTGACCGATACAATGAACAGCAGCCTGGAATATATGGCTCAGGTCGCTTGTAAGGACGCCTTTAGCGATATTACGGCAAGCAAAGCCACGGCTGAAGCTGCATGGCCGGAATTCACCGCCGCAGCGGGTCAGATCTACACGGCCACTATTCCTGCCGGCACGGCTGCAGGGCAAAGCGCCGTCTGCTATCAGGCCCGGGTGCTTGAAACTGCCACGCTTACCGCCCAGAATTCTGTCAAACCGCAATATACGGATAGTCAGGGCAAGCCCATTAATGACAGCAATTTGCCTGCTATCCCCTGCGATCCGTGCACCACCCGAAATCCGCTTATTGATCTAGTGGTTTCCAAAAGCTCCAGTGTCCCCGCCGGAGAAAGCGTGCAGCGGGGCGATATTATCACTTATACGCTGCAATTAGAGGTAAAAGGCGGCAATACCACGCAAAATGTCGTGCTCACCGACACATTGGGCGACAATCTGGAATTTGTTGAAGATGTGCCGGGAGACGGCGCCATCATGTATGATGCCGCCAGTGTGCCGCCGATTTTGAGCTTTAGCGCTTATCACGGGCTCCAGCCGGGCATTTATACCGTTTCCTACACAGCGCAGGTCAAAAATGACGCTGTCGGCACTGCCGATAATCAGGTCATAGCCGCGGGACAGGCTGTCGACAAAGACGGCCAGCCGATTCTCGATTCCCAAATGCCCGGCGTTCCTTGCAATCCCTGTGCCACCACAGCGCCGATAGATTTCGGCGTGTCACTGGAAAAGAACCTTATTGCCGAAGACGGCGCTGTCGCTAATGTGGCCGAACCCGGCGAAATCCTGACCTATGAAATCGCCATAACCAATCGCGGCGGCGCAATCACCGATTATGCTGCGCAGGATATATTGGACGCTAATGTCACTTATCTGGAGTCCGATCCTGCCGCCACTCATGACGGCAGCGCCAAAGGCGGCATAGTGGAATGGACAGGGCTGACCCTGCCTGCCCGGCAAAACGGTGCAAACGGCGTGCTGAAACTTACCGTCAAGACAAAAGTTATTGCTCCGGTCGATGAACAGGCACTCTCTGTCTTTAATATGGTGAAAGAAAAAGGCGCAGCCGATCCCGATTGCGCCCGCAACCACAAAACAATTATCGCTGATGACGGCTTCAATGCCGAAGCAACAACAGACAAGCAATGCGTTACCATACCGCTGGGCAAACCCAAGCTTAATCTGAAAAAGACTGTCTCTTATGAAGATATAGACGGCAGCGGCAGCGCCAATGCCGGGGATATATTGCATTACGGCTTTGAAGTTTCCAATGATGGCAGTGTGCCGCTCGATAATGTTACTATAGAGGATAAAGGACCGAAATTTAACAATTTTCCGGCAAATGGCAGCCTGGGCGCCATGACACCGGCAAGTGTTAACCTGGCGGCGGGAGAAAAGGCCACTATCAAAGCCGATTATATCCTGACCGATGCCGATGTGGAAAACAGTCTTGGCCTTATAGATGCTGTTGTCAATACTGCCAGCGCCAAGGGTCAGCTTAAAAACGCCGGCGGCGGAGAAGATGACCCGCTGACAAGTGTGTCCTCGACCGAAAACCAGGCCAAACTGACACTGGCGGCGCCCAGGCAAGAAATCACAATCAGCAAAGTCGCCGGAATCCGCGCTATTCGCCGCGGTGAGCAGGTGCCTTATACAATTCGCCTGACCAATAATGGCACACGAATCGTCAATAATGTTCGTGTCGTTGACAGGGCCCCTTCCGGCTTCCGTTTTGTCGAACATTCGGCCAGTGTCGATGCGCAGGCGGTAGACCCGCTGGTGGAAGGCCGCAATGTTATTTTTGAAAATATTACTCTGGCCCCCGGCGCGGCGGTGGAAATCCACCTCAATATGCTGGCCTTGAGCAGCGCCACGCCGGATAAATATACCAACCGCGCCCATGCGGAAGATGAAGCCGGCAATCGCCTGACCGATGACGCCAAAGCTACAGTGGAAATCCTGGTCGAACATGTCTTTGACTGCAGCGATGTTATCGGCACGGTATTTGACGATTATAATCGCAACGGCTACCAGGACGAAGGTGAAATCGGCCTGCCTGATATACGCCTGGCCACAGCCAAAGGCTGGATTATCACCACTGATACTTTCGGCCGCTATCATATTCCCTGCGCGGCGCTGCCGGAAAGCCGTATCGGCTCCAATTTTATCCTCAAACTGGATACGCGCAGCCTGCCCTCAGGCTATCGCCTGACAACGGAAAATCCGCGTGTCGTGCGCCTGACGGCCGGCAAGCTCACCAAAATCAATTTCGGCGCCTCCATTTCCCGCATTGTGCGGCTTGACCTGCGCGGTGATGCTTTTGAAACCGGCACGACAAATCTGAAAGCGGAGTGGAGCAGCGGCATAGCCGAATTGATAGAAGTGCTGGAACAGGAGCAGTCTGTCCTGCGCCTGAGCTACATAGACAGCAATGCCGGCGCCGGCGCCGCCCAATCCCGCATTAATCATGTGCAGCAGCTTATCCGGAAAATATGGGGGCAAAAAGCCGGACGTTACCGACTGGAAATTGAAACACGTGTGGAGGTTGGCGGATGACACAGTATCTTTATCGCCGCACCATGCCCAAAGGCAGGCCAAGCCGGCAAAACACCGCACCGGACAGCATTCAAGCACCCGCAATCCGCAAATATTATGCCGGTTTCCGGCCAGGCCGGCCCAGTTGCGCCGACACAATGGGCAATCTGCTGCAGGCAAGGCCTATTGCCTCGCTTTTATCCACCACAGCCCTGCTGCCGGCAGCATTATGGGTTATGACGACCAATGCCTCTGCCCAATATAATCCGACCTTCACTCAAAATACGGTGACCGAAGGCATTTGCCGCGAACCAGGCTGCAAAATACAAACACGCGGCAAGGCGCTGGATAATTCTGCGGCCAAATTTACCCCGCTTATCCGCAATAGCGGCAGAGCCAAAAGCACGGAAAAGGAAAGCCCGGCCGACCGGCGGACAAGCCCGTTCAGTATTACTATTGACGGTGAAAATCTGCCCGGCAATCGCGATCCGAAGGGCATTATTCCCTATAAAAGCGGCCGGCTGGGCATTGACAGCACGGCACCGCAGGTAGACAGGCAACGCCAGGCCGATTTAGACCTGCATGCCGCTGATATTCAGGTGAAATTTGACGGCGGCAATGTGGATACGGAACTGAATATTTCCACTGTGCCGATAAGGCGCTCCTACCGCGCCAATGAGCAGATAAAATTTTTAACCAGCTCCAATTATCCCGATTTTATCAGCCATTCGGAAATCCGCATTTATCGGCGCGGTAAACAGGATATTGAGCAGCCGCTGGCTGTGCTGCCCGTCACGATAAATAATGAAGCAACATGGATAATGCCGGAAAAAGGCGCATTGCCCGGCGATAAAGACCCGCTTGTCAAACACCCGAATGATTTTATCTATATTTTGCGGGTTTATGATGAAAAAGGCCGTTATGATGAAACCAGGCCGGCAAGCCTGGTGCGCACCAGCCAGGGCTTTGCCCCGGCGGCAGAAGACAAGCCGGAAATTGCTCCCGGTGTCGGCGATGACCGCACTGCCCGGCGCAATATCCCCTTGTCCGGCGGGGCCATTACGGTTTTTGGCCGCAATGTGCCGCCGGGTTATACGGCCCATGCTTTTGGCCGCACTATACCTATTGATAATGAGCGGCAATTTGTGGTGCAGCGTATTTTACCGCCGGGTGATCATATTATTGATGTCAGCCTGATGGGCGGCCCGGGTGATATCGAGAGCGGCCTGCATGTGCAGCGGCCGGTCAATATCCCGGATAATGACTGGTTCTATGTCGGCCTGGCCGATATTTCTCTCGGCAAGCGCATGGGTGATGAAAATATAGAAGAAGTGCGCCCGGGCGAATATGAAAGAGTCTATAGAAAGGGAAGATTGGCCTTTTATTTGAAAGGGAAGGTAAAGGGCAAATATTTGTTGACAGCCGCTGCCGATACGACTGAAGACAGACTGAAAAATATTTTCAAAAATATCGATAAAAAAGACGCGCGCCGGCTGCTGCGCCGCCTTGATCCTGATGATTATTACCCCATTTACGGCGATGATTCCGCCTTTTCTGAAGATGCGCCAACCAAAGGCCGATTTTATGTGCGCTTGGAGCGCGGTGACAGTCATATTTTATGGGGCACCAGCAATACGCGCATAACCGGCACCGAGCTTTTGCGCTCCGAGCGTGAAATTTACGGCGGTAATGCTCTTTATCGCTCCCGAAAAATGACTTCTTTCGGCGAGCGTGTTACTGAAGCGACAGCCTATGGCTCCCAGCCGGAAGCCCTGTCTGAGCGGCAGGAATTTCTGGCGACCGGCGGCTCTGCCTATTTTATGAAGCGGCAGGATATTGTCCGCGGTTCAGAAACTGTAAGCGTGGAAACGCGCGATGAAACCACCGGCCGCGTAATTGAGCGGCGCACTTTGCGCTATGGTGAAGATTACAGCTTTGATTATATGCAGGGCGTGCTGCTGCTGCAAAGGCCGCTTAATTCCACCACCGGGGCTAATGGTGCCGTGCGCAATGGCGCTTTGGGCGGCCAGAAAATTTATGTGCTGACCAATTATGATTATGTGCCCACAGCGCGCGATGTTGACGGCTATTCTTATGGCGGCCGTGTCCAGCAATGGCTGGGTGAAAAAATTCGTGTCGGCGTAACCGGCATGTCGGAAACCACCGGCCCGGCCGACCAAAAAGCCTATGGCGCCGATATTCAGTTGCGCCAGTCGGAAAAGACTTCATTGGAAGCGGAAATTGCCCATTCCAAAGGCCCGGGATTTAATGTGCTGCGCTCCACAGATGGCGGGCTGACCTCATGGTCGCCCAATGACCGCAAACGCGATTATAAGGGCGCTCTTTCCTGGCGCGCGCGCGGACGGTTGGGGCTGGCCGATATTATGGGCGAAAAAGCAGGCGACGGCGCGCTCGGCGGCTATTATGAAAAGAAAAAAGCCGGCTATTCGTCCTTGACGGAAGAAATTACCCGCGACCAAACTATTTGGGGGGCGGATACGGCGCTCACTTTAAGCAAAAATATTGGCCTGAAACTGAATTATGATGATTTCAGCACCGCTGATGAGCGCAAGAGAAGAGACGGTGCCGGCACAGTTACCACACGCTTTAACGATATTTGGAGCGCCGAATTCGGCTTGCGCTACAGCAAGCTGCATAATCCAAACACGCAACAGAAAGGCTATAATGGTGAAAGGCTGGACGGCGGCGCCCAATTGGCCTATCGCCCCAATGATGATGCGAAAATCTATGTTTTCGGCCAGGGCAGCCTGCATAGATCCGGCGATATTCACCGCAATGATCGCGGCGGTATTGGCACTGAATTGCGGCTGACAGATAAAGTCGGCCTGAATGCCGAAGCCTCTTACGGCACACATGGCCTTGGCGGCCTGGCCTCGCTGGATTACAGCCAGACAGCCGATGATCATTATTATATCGGCTACCGGCTCGACCCTGACCGCGCCTTCAGCCTTGAACGCAGTTATAATCTCTATGGCACGGATATGGGCGCCATTGTCGCCGGCATGAAACGCCGCATCAATGATGTTGTTTCTACTTATGCCGAAAATAATTACGATTTATTCGGCCGCCGCCATTCACTTACCCAAACTTACGGCGTCAATTATACGCCCGATAATTTGTGGAGTTTCAATGGCGGGCTGGAAATGGGGCGGGTTACCGGCGCCGCTATTACCCAAAGCAATCAATCGGATTTTGACCGCTACGCCCCCAGTATCGGTTTTAATTATAAAAATGAGGAAAGAGGCCTGACAGCCGCCGGGCGCACGGAAATGCGCATGGAAAAAAGCAAGGATAGAAGCCGCAATCAGATAAGTTATCTGTTTTCCGGCGGGCTGGGCATGAAAACCTCCAAGGATTGGCGAATAATTGCCAATATAGATGCTGTCATTGCCGATTCCCGCGCCCAGGCCGAGACGGCTTTTATCGATACGACTTATATAGAAGCCTCCGCCGGCTATGCTTATCGGCCAATTGAAAATGACCGCCTGAACGGCCTGTTCAAATATACCTGGCTTTATGACATGCCCGGCACCCATCAGCGCGTTGGCGGCGATGCGGAAATAGAGCAAAAATATGGCGGCTATTACGCCCCGGCGCAGAAGACGCATATTGTCTCGGCCGATTTCACTTATGATCTTTATTCCTGGCTATCAATAGGCGGGAAATACGGCCTGCGCCTGGGCGAGGTCAAATACCGGGAAAATTATAATAAAAGCGCTGATTTCAGCCATCATTGGCAAAAATCCACCGCTCATCTCGGCGTTGTCCGCGCCGATCTGCACTGGATTAAAAACTGGGATATTCTTATGGAAGGACGCATTATGAATATGCCTGAAGCCGATACTACGGATTACGGCGCCCTGGCCGCTATTTACCGCCATTTGGGCAATAATTTCAAATTCGGTGTCGGCTATAATTTCGGCCGCTTCTCCGATGATTTGCGCGACCAGACTTATGATGATCGCGGTATGTTTGTCAACTTTATCGGCAAATTCTAACCCCTTTGCCGCTGCTTCGGCCTCATACCCCGGCAGCGGCAATAACAGGCAAGCGCTTGATCTCGGCGCCTTGTGTTTCAGCTTTCGGCTTTGTCCTGCCTCTTGCCAAGCAGACGGACAACCAATTGCTTATCCACAAATTTAGAGGAAAGGAGTTTACAAAAAGTTTCGGCCAATGATTTTTTTCACTTTCTGCAAAAATGAATAAAACCAGACCGAATCCCGAAAAGCGCTTGCCTCTTTTCTTTTTCACTGATTATGCTGCGCAATTTGCGCCGCTTGTCAAAGAACCGTCCTATAATGGAGCAGACATAGAATTCTTAGGCCGAATCAGCACAATTTCCCAGCTTTTTAGTGAGTCTTTGCAGCTTTATCCACAGGCTTGTTGCCTGAAACCGTGTTTTAGCCGATTTCCCATTTGGTCAGGCGCTTGCCGTTTTTGTCTTTACGGTCTATCAGCCTGATACCATGCTGCGCCAAATCAGCGCGGAACCTGTCCGCAGTCGCATAATCTCCCTTTTCAAGGCTTTTCAGCCTCTGCTTTATTACGGCTTTTATCTCCTGGTCGGAAATATCAGCCCGTTTTTCAAAAAGCGCATGCAAGGGGTGCAAAAATTTAATATCCAAAAGCCCGATAAAGGCGAGACCGGCAATTAAATTTTCAAACGCAGCCTGCTTGTAATAATGCCGCAAAAGGGCGATTGCCTGCGGCATATTCATATCATCGGCCAAAGCCCTTAAAAATTCCGGCGGCACAGCCTCTACCTTGAAATCAGAGGAAAAACGGGGAGAAACATTTTTTTCCATATGGGCCGCCACAGAGAGATTATCGTCACCGGCAAAAGCCGGGCCGTATTTTTTGGCAGATTTTTGCAGCATTGCATACCATTTATAAAGCTCGGCACTTGCTGCTTCAAAACGCGTTTGTGTCCAATCCAATGGCTGGCGATAATGGCTTTGCAACATGGCAAAGCGCGCTGCCAGCCCGGCCCAGCGCTGTTTGTCTGACGCTGCCACATATCCGTTAAATTCCGGCAATTCTGTCTCTAAAATTTGGCGAATAGTGATAAAATTGCCCAGAGTTTTGGACATTTTATTTCCTTCCACCTGCACAAAACCATTATGCAGCCAGAAATTAGCCATATGCGGCGCCCCCAAAGCACAACAGCTTTGCGCTATTTCATTTTCATGATGGGGAAAGATTAAATCCAGCCCGCCGCCGTGAATATCAAAACAATTTTGCCGCGGATTATCGCATTCCAGCCCGCCGCCATAAGGCTCCAGCAATTTCACCATGCTCATGGCCGAACATTCAATATGCCAGCCCGGCCGCCCCAAAACCGCTATCCCCGCCGGAGAAGGCCAGCCCGGCTCGCCCGCGGCAGAAGGTTTCCACAGCACAAAATCCTGTTCATCGCGCTTGTAATCTGCCACTTCCACCCGCGCCCCGGCCAGCATTTCTCCTCGCGGCCGCTGCGAGAGCCGGCCGTAAAACGGCGTTTTATGCTGCCGGCCGCTCTCATTCATAGCGGGGACAGAAAACAGCACATGATTTGCCGCTACATAGGCATAGTTTTTTGCCAATAGCCGCTCTATCAGCCGTTTCATCGCGTCTATATGATCAGTCGCTTTCGGCTCGGCATTTGGGGCCAGGCAGACAAGCGCCGCCACATCGGCATGAAACTGCGCTTCTGTTTTTTGTGTCAGCCGGGCAATCGCCTGATTCAGCGGCAAATCGGGATAATCTTGCGCGGCGCGGGCATTTATTTTATCATCAACATCAGTAATATTGCGCACATAATGCACGGCTCGCGCCCCATAAACATGCCGCAGCAGCCGATATAAAATATCAAAAACAATAACCGGGCGGGCATTGCCGATATGGGCATAATCATAGACTGTCGGGCCGCATACATATATACGGACATAATCGGCATTTATCGGCGCAAATTGCTCTTTTCGCCGCGAAACCGTATTATAAAAATATAAATCCGTCATGAAACACCCTGCCTCTGTGAAGTGCCGGCCTGCCAGCCCAGACTGTTTTTGTTTTTCATAAGCCATTTTGGCGATTCACGCAATTTTTATCCGCTTTTATCTTTGTTAAAGCGGCAATCAGCCTAATTATAACAGCAAATTTTCACTTACCGAAAAACGGTTTCCCATGCCAGGCCACCCGCACCGCCCAATAGCACCGCATTATCGGCATTTCCCGTCCTTACCGGCTTTTGCCGCCGGCCGGCAGCGGGTTTTTGCGCTAATGCTGGCTGCCGGCAGCACTTTTTTACCGCCTGCTGCCGGGGCCCAGGCCATAACTGCGCCGTTAAACAGCATGCCCAATCCGGCCATGCAAAACCGCTCTTTAAGCAATTATGATGAAAAATTAAGCCGTATGGCCGAAATTTTGGGATCACTGCATTATTTATACAGGATTTGCGGCGCGCAAGACAGCGAATGGCGTGCTTATATGCAAAAGCTTATTGCCGCTCTTCATGCTGATGATAAACAACAGCTCCGGCTTTATGCCGCTTTTAACCGCTCCTATGAGGCTTTTGCCGATAATTACAATGCCTGCACCACAGCGGCAAAAGAGGCAAGCGAACGTTACCGGCTGGAGGGGCTCACTTTAAGCCGCCATTTGCTGGAACATTTCGGCAGTGATTCCGCTGCGCCGTAAAACGTCCGGCAATTGCACGCCCTCTGAAATTCCAGGCCGGGCAGCCGATAATTTAGCTCCGGCCGCCTATACTCGCTGCCAAAAAGAGCTATGTATAAACAGCAAGCCTTTTGTTTGCTTCTATGCTCCGCGGGGAAGAATGTCTAGAACCTGTTTATTGCCAGCTGTTTTTATTGCTTTTTGCCTGAATTTTGCCGCCTATGCGCCGCAGGCGACAGCCGCACCTCCAGCCGCGGTAAAAGTAGCAGCTCCGCCTGTTATTTATAATCCAAATGCTTTGCCGCCGCCGGTGCGGTTCATGCGTGACACTATTTTGAGCGCCGCCAAAAGCGGCGATATTGAGGCCTTGCGACCGCTTTTCACCCATAAAAATGGCTCAACGCGCCTGATGTCGGAAGAATCCAGGCAAGATCCGATTGTCTATCTTAAAACAATTTCTGCCGATGGCCAGGGTTTGGAAATTTTGGCCAGCCTGGTGCAAATCCTGCAAACAGGTGCGGTGCATTTAAACAGCGGCGGCAAGGAAGATGTCTATGTCTGGCCTTATTTTGTTGCTTTATCACCGCAAAATCTCTCCCGGGCACAAATAGTAGAAGCTTATGAAATTATGAGTGTCGATGATTTGGACACAATCAAGGAAATCGGTCATTATATTTATTTCCGCCTGGGCATTGCGCCGGACGGTCAATGGCGCTTTTTTCTGACCGGTGATGATACCGCTGATAAAGCGGAGAATAGCGCGCCGGCAATGCCGAAACGCGGCGATAATATTGCTTTGCCTGATGATTCCGGCGATCTGCCGCCTGATGAATAAGAGACCGCCTTTGGCCGGCAAGAGCAAAAGCAGAATAATAAGGAAGCCGGGCAATGTGATAAGGCAGAGGCCGCCATTTGCCCGTTTATTGCCTGTGCGGCAGAGCCTCGATAAATTCCACCGCTTCACCGCCATGCGCGCTTACCAGCTCTCCCTCCCACATAACCCGGCGCCCGCGAATAATAGTGCCGACCGGCCAGCCTTGCACTTTTTTGCCGTCATAGGGTGTCCAGCCGGCTTTTGAACCCGTGCCGGTATTAGTGATTACACCATGACGCTTCAAATCAATAATAGTGAAATCGGCATCATAGCCCAGCGCAATCCGCCCTTTGCGGCTAATACCGAAAATACGATTGGGGCCGTGCGCAGTCAAATCGACAAAACGCTCCAGCGATAACAGGCCTTTATTGACATAATCCAGCATAAGCGGCGCAATGGTCTGCACACCGGTCATGCCGGAAGGCGAGGCCGGATAGGCTTGTTGCTTTTCGCTCAATAAATGCGGTGCATGATCCGAGCCCAGCACATCAATCAGCCCCTGTCGCAGCGCCTGCCACAGCGCCTGCCGGTGGCGTTCGGCGCGAATTGGCGGATTCATCTGCATAAATGTGCCAAGTCTGGCATAATCAGCCGCGGTCAGGGTTAAATGATGCGGCGTTACCTCAATAGTGGCAATATCCTTATAATCACGCAAAAACTCCGCTTCTTCCGCCGTGGAAAGATGCAATATATGAATACGGGCGCCGACCTCACGCGCCAGCCGCAGCAAACGCTGTGTGCTGAAGAGGGCCGCTTTTTCATCACGCCAGACAGGGTGGCTGCCTGGATCGCCCGCTATTTGCCGGTTTTTCCGCGCCGCCAATCTGGCCTCATCTTCCGAATGGAAGGCCACCCGCCGCTTTGCCTGGCGCAGCACTGCAGCTACGCCGGCATCATCATCGATCAGCAAATCACCGGTAGAAGAGCCCATAAACACTTTCATGCCGGCAGCGCCGGGCAGGCGTTCCAACTCAGCCGCCAAATGGGCATTGGCCCGCGTTGCCCCCACCCAAAAGGCAAAATCGCAATGCATGCGGTGGCGCGCGCGGTGCAATTTATCCGCCAGCGCTGCCGGTGTATCGGTTGCCGGCCTGGTATTGGGCATTTCAAAAACGGCAGTTACTCCGCCCAATACGGCAGAAAGCGAGCCGCTTTGCAAATCTTCCTTATGCTCCAGTCCCGGCTCACGAAAATGCACCTGGCTGTCAATCATGCCGGGCAGAATATGCAAACCGGTGCAATCCACCTCCTCACCGGCATGGGCCCGGCTTAAATCGCCCAAAGCGGCAATGCGCCCTTTAATAACACCAATATCGCGCCCACCCTGGCCATCATGATTAACCACAATAGCATTTTTAAAAATCACATCAAAAATTGTTTTGCCACGCATTTAAAACTGCCCCTTTGCCAAATGCACCAATCTATGCCGCCCGTCATTATAAGCAGCGGCAAGATTAAGCAAATTTTGCGCTTTCCCGCTTTTTATGCTTGAATTATCGTAAAAACCGGGGCAAAAGCAAGCCGCAGCAGCGGACAAGAGCAAATTTACGAGCCTTATATGACCCAATCTCCCTCACCCGGCAATTTATGCGCCCTGTTGACAGAGCGCAGGCTGATACATATTGGCGGCATCGATGCGGCACAATTTTTAAACACTATTATAACTGCAGATGTTACAGCGCTCGCCCCGGGGCTTATGGCTCCTGCTGCCTTGCTGTCACCACAAGGCAAAATTATGTTTGATTTCCTCATTGCCCCCATGCCGGCAGGGGCAGAACCAAGCGGGGAGGCCGGCTTTTTGCTGGATATTGCCGCGCCATTGGCAGAAGATTTTATCAGGCGGCTGAGCCTCTATAAATTGCGCGCCAATGTGCGGATTGCACCGCCGCAAAGCTGCCTTATCGGCATTATCACCAAAGCGCCGATTACCGCTCAAACAGCACTGCCGGCACTGGCGCTGCCGCGGCCTTGTTTTACTCTGCCTGATGCGCGCTTTCCGCCCGCAGCTGCCGTCTGCCGCGCCTATTATCAAACTGACAGCACTGCTTTTGCTACCATAGACAAAGCAGCAACAGAGCAAAACTGGGACAGGCTGCGTATTGCTCATGCCGTGCCGGAAAGCGGCAGCGATTTTATTTTGGGCGATATTTTCCCCCATAATGTCAATTATGACTGTCTCGGCGCTGTTGCGCGACAAAAAGGCTGTTATATCGGGCAGGAAATTGTCTCACGCATGCAGCATAAAACTATTATTCGCAAGCGTCTGGTGCAGGTGGAAGCAAAACAGGCTTTACCGCCATCGGGCACGGAAATTCTGCTCAATGGCAAAATTATCGGCAGGCTGGGCACTGTTTACGGCCAAAAGGGGCTTGCCCTTATCCGCCTTGATAAAATCCCGCCGGCAAACAGCCAGGCCGCTCAGGCCGGCGAAGTAGCGTTGCATTTCACCGCACCTCCTTATTTGCCGCAGGCAATCAGCGCCCGGGCTGGAACGGCATAACCGGCCTGAAACCAGAAAATAACAGAAAAACTGTAATCAGGAAGCGCCCTGTCCCGGCTGTTTAATGCGAGGCAGGCTTCGCTCTTGAGAACGCAGTCCAGCTTAGCGCAAGAACCGCGCGCGCAGCCATTTATCCTGCTTTTGTTCATCTGAAAACAGATAATGCGCAGCAATAGTGCCAAGCCCGACAATCTGAATAAAAATCTCCGCAGTTATAGAGGTTGCAAACCACGGCAGCTTATCAAAATTAAAACCATAAGGGCGAGAGCTGACCAATAATGCAAGCCCCATATTGAAACTTATCAAAATGCTTATCCAGCCCAAAATGAACCATGACCACCATTCGCGATGGCCGTAATATTCCTCCAGCCCTTTATTATGAATCGCGAAAGCTTCCAATTCCTTATCGGCAAATCCCCGATTTTTATCTGCAGCCCCGTCTTCCGCCGACATAGATTCAGCGATAACGGCCTGCGCCCCTTGTCCCCGCGAAATACTCATATCCCCAGAAACTTTTTTCTGTTAAGAATAACACCTTCCGATACGGTAAAAATCGTCGATAAAGTGCTGATCCCCATATAAAGTTCGTATTCTCTCAGCATATTCTCAGACACCAGCAAATTGGCAGCAAAACAATCTGCCTCCTGTTCTTCTACCGGTTTTTCTCCGAAGTAATAATTGCTGCGCGGCATGACCTGATAGCGGCTATCGTCCCTGGCATAATCCCTATGCAACAAATAATGCCCCAATTCATGAGCAATAGTAAAAATCTTGCGGCTGGGACTTATGGCTTTATTGACAATAATTTGCGGCGCATCGCCCGAATCACGATTAAACGGGACAAAACCCGATATTTTCCCACGCATATCAGGGGTAAAATCAGCGTAAACGACATCAACCCCCATGGCTTCGGCAATAGCTTCCGGGTTAATCGGCGGCCTGGTTATCCGGTATTTTTTCAGAATTTCTGGGGCTTTCGCTTGTGCCTTGCCAAAATCAGCAGCCATTATTTTTCTCTTCCTGCCCTGTTTTGCTACAATTAGCACCACAGAAACGCGCAAACAAGGAAAACGCACTCTTCCAAAAATAGTGTGCCCCGCATAGTTTCAAGAACTTTTACCGATTTTCCGCAGCAAGCCCGGCTCTTTTACACAAGCTGTTTTCTATCTTCTGCCAATGCCGCCTGCAAATTGTGCAAAAAGGCCTCACGAAAGGGCGGCACTGCCAGGCCGCGCGGCCCCCACACATTACGCGCCAGAAAAAAGCCGGTCAGCTGAAAAGCCTGCTGCAGCGCGGCAAAATCAGCAGCGCGTTGCCCCGCTGCCAATAAAAACGGCGGCAGCGGCAGCAATTTATCCCGCCAGGGCGCCCCGGCCGCACGGCTCACCGCCCGGCCCGATTTTGGCGAAACATAAGCAAGCTCTACCTCTTCCTCCCCTTCACCCGGATTTTGCTCTGCCGCAGCGGCAATAAGCCGCCTGCCTCCTGCTTTTGCGGCCGGCTCTGCCGCGCTTATATGTTTTGCCGGCAGCAAAGCTTCCCGGCCCGGCCGCTGTAAAGCCTCATTATTCTGCTCTGCCCCCGCAGGCATTATTTTGCCTTTTTTCCCAGTGGCGGCGCACCGGCTTAAATCCAGGCCGAAGCCCAATTCTTCCAGCAGCCGCATTTCAAAGCGCATAAAAATCTCACCCGCCAGCAGCGGCCTGTCAAAATGCTCAAATAATAGCGGAATAAGCTGATAAAGCGCCGGGTGCGGATCACGCTCCGGCAGCAGATGCAAATGGCTAGTGATATTTTGCAGGGCATAAAGGGAAAGCGGCTTTTGCATCAGCCTGGCAGCGGCAAAATCCACCGCTTCCAGCCTGTATTGCCCCATATGCTCACTCAACCGCGCCCGCCATTGCGCCTTTACCCGGTTACCCGCCTGCATGAGCGGTAATAAACGGCGCCCCTGCCCGCCTCTAACCAGCCCTTTATGGCGGCCGTGCTCAGGCGTTATCAATTCAACAATCAGGCCGGTTTCACCATGCCGTTTCAGCCCGATAATAAATCCTTCATCTTGCCATTCCATCGGCTTTCCCGGCCTTAATCCGCGCTGTCCAGCCCCATTTCGCGGTAATGCTCGGCTTTTTTACTCCAATTCGGCCGCACTTTGACAAACAGGAACAAATGCACTTTTTGTTCCAGAATAGCCGCTATCTCCTTGCGCGCCGCCTGACCTATTGCTTTAATGGTCGCACCTTTGGCACCCAATAAAATTTTCCGGTGACTCTCACGCTCAACATAACAAATCTGGTCAATTTTAACCGAACCGTCTTGCCGTTCCTGCCATTTTTCCGTCTCTATCGTAGCGGTATAAGGCAGCTCATCATGCAGGCGCAAAATCAGCTTTTCCCGGGTAATTTCAGCCGCCAGGCGGCGCAAAGGCATATCTGAAAGCTGATCATCAGGATAATAAAACGGCCCAAGCGGTAAATGAGCGCTTAACCACATTATCACATCAGCGCAGCCGGAACCATTAAGCGCTGAAACCATAAAAACCCGGTCAAAAGACACAGCGGCATTAAATTGCGCTGCCAAAGCCAGCAAATTCTCCGGCTGAGCCTTATCAATTTTGTTCAATACCAGAATTTTCGGCTGACGACACTGCTGCAAATAGGCCATAAGCGGCTCCAGCCTGGCGGAAAAACCTTCTTTGGCATCAACAACCAGCAGCACAATATCGGCCTCGCGCGCACCGCTCCATGCGGCCGCAATCATGGCTTTATCCAGCGGTTTTTTGGGGGCAAAAATCCCCGGACTATCAACAAAAACAATTTGCGTATTATCCTGCCGGACAATACCGCGCACCAAAGCGCGCGTTGTCTGCGCTTTATGGGTTACAATAGAAATTTTCGCCCCGACAAGACGGTTGATAAAAGTGGATTTGCCGGCATTAGGCGCGCCAATAAGGGCAACAAAACCTGAGCGGCTCGACCTCTCCCCCGGCTGCTCCTTTTCGCCTCGCCCGCCGCGGCCATGCCGGCTTTGCCGCTGTTTAGAAGCATTATTTTGCGGCTTGGCGGCTTTTTTCACTTCTGCGGCAGCATTCTGCCCTTTTTTCAGTGCCACTGCCATAATCCTTGCCTTTATTTATCTGTGCCGCAACCCGCCGCGCGCCGCATTTATATCCAGATATTTTCGCGCCGCAGCATAATTTCGGCCGCCGCTTGCTCTGCCTGACGCTTGGACGCCCCCTTGCCGCTTGCCGGCGCAAAACCGGAAACCAGCACCTCCATTTCAAAAACGGGATCATGATCAGGCCCTTTGCGCTTGACCAGCCGATAATGCGGCAACTCTCCCGCTTTTTGCTTATGCGCCCATTCCTGCAATTCAGTCTTGGCATCGCGCCGCTGCAAGGCAGAATCCTGCGCCCTTTTTGTCCAATAGCGGATAATAAAACGGCGCGCAACGATCAGCCCGCCTTCCACATATAAAGCGGCAATCAGCGCTTCCATCACATCGGCATAAATATTCACCATTCGGCGCGCCGAGCCCTGCTTCATATCCGCGCTCATTACAATAAAAGCGGAGAGCCCGGTTTCAACGGCAATTTCAGCGCAAATTTCGGCATTAACCAGCATATTCAGCCGCGCCGATAATATGCCCTCCGGCGCATCGGGAAACAGGTCGCATAAAAGCTCGGCCATTACCAGCCCCAAAACCCTGTCGCCTAAAAATTCCAGCCGCTCATAATTGCCGCGGCTGGAATTCTCAATGCTGGAATGAGTCAAAGCGCGCTTTACAAGCGCACTGTCTTTAAATATATAACCAGTAATTTTGCCAAATTTTACTTTATCTTTTGCCTCTGTCACCTGCAAACTCACTTTTATCAGCGCCGTCAAGAGCGCCTTTATCCTCACCCTCTCTGTTTCCACCCTTGCACGGCAAAATATAATATTATTTTGCCGGCACCGCTTTTATTGTCCAGACAAAACTGAAAAGCCGCTGCCAGCGCAAATGCGCCGGCCAGTCCCAGATTTTCCAGGCGCTGGTTTCATCACTAATAGAAAAGAAAATCAGATTGGCGCGGCCAATCAGATTTTCAAACGGCACATAGCCCACAGATTCCCGACTATCATCAGAATTATCGCGATTATCGCCCATCATAAAATAATAGCCCTGCGGCACTTCAAACAGCCGCGTATTATCCAGATAGCCGAAAGGATAAATATCAAATATATTATAAGATACACCATTGGGCAAAGTTTCCCGGTAAATGCCGACAGGCCGGTCAGCTTGCGGGTTAAATAAGTGCTGGCCATGGGCAGTATCGCAAATTTCTCCCCGGCCGCCAGGCGCTGCAGGCGACAAGACAAGCCGCCCATTCGGATCCGGCGGAATGCAGCCGACAGTATCAATATTGACTGTCTCGCCGATTTTTACCCGCGGCACTGCCATGCCGTTAAGATAAAGCACCCCGCCCTGCATTTGCACTTTATCGCCCGGCAGACCAATAACGCGCTTGATAAAATCCGTATTTGTATCACCCGGATTGCGGAAAACAACAATATCGCCGCGCTGCGGCTGTGCCGACCATAGCCGGCCTGAAAACAAATGCGGTGAAAAAGGCAGCGAAAAATGCGAATAGCCATAAGCATATTTCGCTGTCAGCAAATAATCGCCAACATAAAGTGTCGGCCGCATTGAGCCGGAAGGAATGCTAAAAGGCTGGAACAAAAAACTGCGAATAATAAAGGCCAGCAACAAAGCCTCAACCAACACAATAAATGTTTCTTTTATGCTGCCTTTTTGCCCTTTCGGAGCTGTTGCAATAATCTTCATTATCCCTACCTGCTTGATATTTTACCGGCGCTTGCAGCAAAAGCGGCAACAGGCTGCCCCACTTAAGACGAGCACCGCCATAATTACAGCGGCACTGCCTCAATCAGCACAAAAGCCTGAGCAAAAGGCTCATCATCGCTAAGGGTCACATGCACATGCGCTTTATGCCGCGGCGGCAACTTTGAGGCCAGCACAATCAAAGCCTGGCCGGTAATTTCCATAGTCGGTGCCCCTGAAGGCAAATTGACAACCCCCAAATCGCGCCAATAGACACCGCGGCCAATACCTGTCCCCAAAGCTTTGGCGCAAGCCTCTTTGGCGGCAAAACGCTTGGCATAAGATGCCGCTTTTTGGCGGCGCCCTTCCGATTTCTGCCGTTCCACAGCGGTAAAAACGCGCTGCGTAAAACGGGCGCCATGCCGCTGCAGCACTTTCTCCACCCGCGCAATAGTAATTATATCATTACCGATACCGATAATCATGGCCCATATTCGCCCGGAACTGCGCCACCGCGCCCCTCAATCGCACAAATTGCCGCTTTATCGGCAAAAATTCCCGCGGCCGGCGCCAAAACAGCAAGCGCCTCGCCATTTTGATAAACCGCACCGGCGGCGCAGCGGCGCAAATAACGGGCATGAATGCGTTTTTGCCGCTGCCGGCGAAAATGTCTGGTAGCCGTATAAGCGCCAATATAGGCCAAAGCTGCCAGTATAATACCCAATAACAGCGAGCCGACTGAAATCTGAAACAAAACACCGGACAAATTGCTGAAATTCAGTTTTTGCAGCTCAACCCACAAAACCGGTATAGGCGCCGCTTTATGCGCAATCGGCAAGACCAGCCGCCCGGTTTCATAAGCAGCGCTGAAGAGAAATGGAATAGTTAACGGATTGGCCAAAACAGTGCCGAGAGCCGCTGCCGCAATATTGGCAGAGCAAATCCAGGCACAAAAAACAGCAAGCAGAATATGAAAGCCGTAAAGCGGCGTTACCGCAAAAAACACACCAATAGCCAGCCCCAGTGCCACAATATGCGGCCTGGCCGGGATACGCAGCAAACGCTTGCCCAAATAGCGCAATGAGCGCGAAAAAGAGCGCCGCGGCCACAAATAAAGACGAATCTTCCCCCACAAATTCGGTTGTTTTTTTTGGCGAAAAAGCATATTTCCCTTAGATTTTTCAGCTGCAAATACCGCCCCGAATAACCGCAATTATGGCAGTTTTTGCGCCTCGAGGCATTCCTTTTATCGCTTTATGGTAAATATTTCCATCATTTTTAATAAAATTTGTGCAAAAAATTTTCTCGCTGTGTAATTGCCTGTATAAATGCGCGATTATCGGCTTTTCGCTTTGAGCCGGGAAAACTGTCAGAGCGCGCGCTCTTTATATCAGGCCTCTTAATAGTCAAAAGGTGTAATTATGCCGGCAAGGCCGCCAATCAGTGATAAAACAGCGCCAGCTGCCGGCAGCTGGCTGAGGCCGGGTAAAGCAAAAGCCGCTGCTGTTTCCGGCGGTGATACGGCAATTGCCGTTTTGCTGGCTATCAGTTTTGGCCATTTATTCAATGATGTCATGCAATCCATGCTGCCGGCCGTTTACCCGCTTTTGCGGGCTAATTATCACTTATCACTATTGCAAATCGGCCTGATTACCGCCGGCTTTCAAATAACCGGCTCTGTTTTGCAGCCTTTAATCGGTTTTTACACGGATAAAAAACCGCTGCCTTATTCACTGCCTTTTTCTGCTTTGTTTACCATGGCGGGGCTTTTGGCGCTGGCTTTCGCCGGGCATTATTGGGGTTTGCTGGCCGGCGCCTGCCTGGTCGGCTTCGGTTCTTCCATATTTCACCCTGAGGCGGCGCGTGTGGCGCGTTTTGCCAGCGGCGGCCGTTTCGGCTTTGCCCAGTCTGTCTTTCAGGTGGGCGGCAATAGCGGCACAGCCTTGGGCCCGCTACTGGCCGCTTTATTTATCAACCGGCAATATGATGTCGGTTATTTTGCCCTTATTGCCTTTGCCGGCTTTTTATTGCTGACTATTATTGCCCGCTGGTATGCCGCCCATTTGCGCCGCATTCTGGCCAAAAAAGCGCAGCTCACCTTGCCTGATTTAAGCAAAACCCATATTCGCCGCACGCTTTTTATGCTTGTTGCCCTGATGACAGCCAAATATATTTATCTTTCCTCTATGAACAATTTTTATACTTTTTTCACTATGGAAAAATATGGCTTAACCGTGCATCAGGCGCAATATTTGCTGTTTTTATATTTGGGCGGGATTGCCGCCGGCACTATTTTTGGCGGCCCGATAGGCGATAAAATCGGCGCGCGCCGGGTTATCTGGGCTTCCATTTTGGGCGTTTTGCCTTTTACCCTGGCGCTGCCGCATGTCTCGCTGCCGCTAATGGCCGTTTTATCCGTGATTATCGGCCTTATTCTGGCTTCTGCCTTTCCGGCTATTGTGGTTTTTGCCCAGGAGCTGATGCCGGGTAAAATCGGCACTATAGCCGGCCTGTTTTATGGCCTGTCTTTCGGCATTGGGGCGCTGTCTTCCGCTCTGCTCGGCGCGCTGGGCGACAAAATCGGCAATCAGGCTTTGTTTGACCTGTGCGCTTTTTTGCCGCTGCTTGGTATTATTGCCCTGTTTTTGCCCAGATTGCCCAGCGAAAAGCGGCACCGGCAGCGAGCATGAAAGGCTGCGCCTATAGCCGGCAAATTTCAACCCGGTGTGCCCGCGGCTATATCGGCGCCAATATCGGCGCGACCGCCCAGCCGCATTTTGTAAATTTCATAATTTTCCATTACCCTTTGTACATAATTGCGCGTCTCGGTAAAGGGAATACGCTCCAGCCAATCCACCACAAAATCGCTCTTTTGCCCGCGCGGATCGCCATAGCGGCCTATCCAGTCAGTCGCACGCCCGGCACCGGCATTATAGGCGATAAAGGTCAAAATATAGGAGCCGTTGAATTTTTGCAGTTGCTCTTCCAGATAATGCACGCCCAGCCGCGCATTATAGCCGGCATCGCCAGATAATTTATCCAGCGAATAAGGGAGGTTTTGCCGCCCGGCCACAGCCTTGGCCGTTTTCGGCAAAAGCTGCAACAGGCCGCGCGCATCAGCGGGGGATAAAGCCTGCGGGTTAAACTCGCTTTCCTGCCGGGCAACGGCATAGGCCAAAGCCAACCTGTTGGGAGAAATACCGGCCACTGCCGGGATAGCCCCCAAAGGGTGCGCCAAAGCGCCAACCTCAAAAGCACGCATAGCGCCGTTTTTGCCGATTTTCAGGCTGCTGTAATAATTATTGTTTTTCTCTGCCAGCGCTGCCAGCAGCGCCAATTCGCCGATATTATGCAAATATTGTGACAAAGCCGTGTAAAGACCGCGCGCCGCCGCATTATAACCGGCTTTTTCCAGCAATATCAGCGCCTGCACCGGGTGGCGGGCGGCAAAATTCCGGCGCTCGGCCGGGTTAGGCCGCGGCAGTGGCGGCTGCGGCAAAGCTCTGCCAATATTTTGTGCCGCTAGCTGGCCGTAAAATGTGGTGGAATAACGCGCCGCCTGCGCATAAAAATTTTGTGCGGCGCGCGGCTCATGCAGCGCCTCTGCTGTGCGTCCCTGCCAATAATAGCCCCGGGCTTTGGTAATGGCGCCGGCAGATAAAGCGGCGAGACGGGCAAAATGCTCCTGCGCCAGCTGCGGCTTGCCCAGAAAACGCAAGGCATACCAACCGGCATGAAAGTCGGCATCGGCCGCCTGTATTTTATCACCGGGGCGATAGGCCGCCACCAGCCTATAGGCAATATCGGCGCGGCCTATATCCAGCATTTCGCGTGACAATACCCGCCTTTCCGCCCACCAGGCCTCATTATTGCCCATTGCTCCACTTGCAGCCGGGGTAGCCGACATAAGCTGCGCCGCTTTTTCATAATGTTTTGTCCGGCGCAAATATTGCATATAGATAAAACGGCTGACAGCCTGCTTTTTCCAATAGGCAGAGAGCGCAGCCAATCGCTTTTCCGTTTCCGGCGCCGGCTGCAGGGCTGCCATATAGGCTTGATATAAATCGGCCCCGCCGGCGCGCGCGGCAATACGCGCTGCGGCCGCTTTTTGCCCGGCAAAAAGCTGCGCCGCCAAGCGCCGGCGATAATCTTCCCGGGTCAATAAGTCTTCAGCACTTGCTGCCAGCAGCGATTCTTCAGAATTGCTTAAGCGCGCCTGATACCACCAGGGGAAAAGCACTGTCCGCGCCTGCGCTTTTTGCCCTGCCTGCATATAGGCCTTGGCCAATACTGCACGCCCCGCTGCTGTTTGCGGCTGCTGCCCGGCAAAATAGGCGATAATTTTGGCAGGTGCGGCCCCTTCCCGCGCCAGAGCGCGCTCAAAACTGCTCTGTAACTGTGCCTGCCCGGGCCAGCCGGCCAATTCTGCCTTGTTTTGCCATAATTGCGCGGCCGAAACTCCGCTTGGGCTGGCAGTAGCAATGGCCCAGGCCAGGCTCTGCCGCTCTGCTGTACCGGCAGCAAAGGCGTTTTTGGCGGCCCAGGCCTCTGCCCCGCGATTATTATAAGCCGCGTCAAACCCGGCGCGCAAACGCGGTGGCAACCCGGACAAAACAGCAGAACGCACCGGCGGAATAGCCGAAACAGGATTATTATCAAGCTCAACCGCCGCTGCCGCGCCGGCAAATACAGGCACAGCCCCGGTTTGAGGCCGCGTTTTGGCTGCTGTTTTGGCCGCCGGGGCAGAGGCCTTGCCTTTATGACTGCGCATTTTTTTTGCCGCTGCCGCATGCGCCGCCGGCCGGGCCAGCGGGTGCGGGATTTTATTGCTGCCGCTCTGGGCCTGAGCTGCTGCAATCTGGACAAAAAACAGCCCCAGCGCCACGCCGTATAATATAAAATTTTTATGCAAATTTTGCGCCATAATGCCCCAATCTGCCTGCTGCCCGGCATTTTAATGCCCATAGGCCTGCTACCGCCAGGCCGGGCAAAATATAGAGCAAGGGTAAAGCCTTTCTTAATATTTGTTGCCCCCGGTGGCGCAAAACCGGCCACCCAAACAGCCTTGCCGTAAAAAAGCTGTTTGCAGATAGCGAAAATTGCTTTATGGTCGGCGCGTGGCAGAACCGGTCACAACAAGCGGCAGCCAAATCGCGCTTTTATACGGAAAAAGCGCGGCCTTGGCCGGCAACAGGCTGCAATTTTGAGGTATCGACAATGATAGAGGGAGCTTTAACCGCCCTCATCACCCCCTTTTCAGCAGGGGACAAGATTGATGAAAAAGCATTTCGCCATTTGGTTGAATGGCAAATAAAAGAGGGGATTAACGGTCTTGTTGCTGTCGGCACTACCGGTGAGTCGCCGACCTTGAGCTATAGTGAACACAAGCGCGTTATTGAACTTTGTGTGCAGCAGGCCAAAGGCCGGGTGCCGGTTATTGCCGGTGCCGGTTCCAATAGCACAGCCGAGGCAATAGAGCTGGCCCAATATGCACAGGCGGCGGGAGCAGATGCCGCGCTGGTGGTAACGCCCTATTACAACAAGCCTAATCAGGCCGGGCTTTATGCCCATTTTGCCGCTATTGCCAAAGCAGCCCGCCTGCCGATTATTATTTATAATATTCCCGGCCGTTCTATTATTGATATGCTGCCGGAAACAATGGGCAGGCTGGCGCATGATTTTAGCAATATTATCGGTGTCAAAGACGCTACGGGGAAAATCGAGCGTGTCGGCGAGCAGCGGCGCGCCTGCGGCAGTGACTTTATCCAGCTATCGGGGGAGGATACCACTGCTCTGGCCTTTAACGTCCAGGGCGGGCGCGGCTGTATTTCCGTTACCTCCAATATTGCTCCGGCTTTAAGCGCTGCGTTTCAGCAAGCCAGCCTGGCGGGCAATGTCAAAACGGCAGAGGCTTTGCATAAAAAGCTGCTGCCGCTGCATCAGGCCCTGTTTATTGAGCCTAATCCGGCCGGAGTGAAATATGCTGCGGCGCGGCTGGGGCTTTGTCGACCTGATCTGCGTCTGCCTTTGGTAGAAATTGTGCCAGCGACTGCAGAGAAAATTGATGCCGCGCTGGCACAGGCAGGGCTTATTTGAATTTATCGCCAGAGCGGCCTATATTAAAACAGAGCAGTAAGCGGAATTATAGCACTGCAGCCGTTAAAGCAAGACGCATTTGCCGCCGCCAAGTGCCGGCTTGTCGCCTCTTATTCGGGCAGGAAACAGGGATTATGGCGAAAAAACCGGCAATAAAGCACAAAATTCTGGCCGAAAACCGCAAAGCGCGCTTTAATTATGAAATTCTGGACAATATGGAAGCCGGCCTGGTGCTGATGGGCACTGAGGTAAAATCGCTGCGCGCCAATCACGCCAATATTGCCGAGAGCTATGCCTCTTTTGAGCAAGACGGGCTGTGGCTTATCAATGCGCATATTCCGGAATATACTGCCGGCAATCGTTTTAACCACGAGCCGCGCCGCCTGCGCAAATTATTGCTGCATAGCAAGGAACTGGACAGGCTGGCCAAGGCAGTTGAGCGCGAAGGCATGACCATTGTGCCGCTGCGGCTTTATTTTAACCCGCGCGGCCGCGCCAAAATAGAGATTGCGCTGGCGCGCGGCAAAAAACTGCATGATAAACGCCAGACAGAAAAGAAACGCGACTGGGGGCGGGAAAAAGCCCGTCTGCTGCGGCAAACTAATAAATAGGCCGCCGGCAGCGCCCGGCCGGCTAACCGGGAGAACGGAGGCCGGGCCAGTATTTGCCGGCAGCAAGCCTGCACAGATACCGCATCATAATGTCGCCCGGAGCGGCTATTGGCGCGCTACCCGCCAATACAGCCGCCGCAAAGAGTTGCAAGAATTGTTCGAGCTATGTCTTAGAATATTGCTATTTTGCAAAAGCAGACGCGGAAAATCTGCCGGAGATAGCAGCAAAAGCCCGCCGAAAAGCCGGAAGTTTTTACCGGCAGCAGGCCTGCACAGATACCGCGCCATAGCACTGCCAGGGGCAGCTCATTGCTGCTATAACCGCCTCGAAAAGCCGCAAGAGCCGTTCAAAGGCTGTCTGAAACATGGTTGTTTTAGAAAGGCAAACGCAGGAAATCTGCCGGCGATATTGGCAGAGGCCCGCAGCCCCTCAGTGTAAGAGCGACCCGCCCAAAGCCACCAGCAAAATAAGAGAATTTTTGTCCTGACTTTATCCCCCTTTATCCAAATCTGCTGCCCCGGCTTCTTTATGAGCCGTTATTTTCTGCTGTATATTAGATGGCAATCCTGCGATAAAACTGCTGCGTTCTTTCTCCGCCGAAATAGTTCTCTGCACTAAAATATTCAAAAACCTGAAAAGCGGCAAAACAATTTCCGGGCTATCGCTTAAAGAAATTTCCCGCGGGTGAACAGCATCATTGCCGATTAAGCGGCATATATGCAAATATTCCTGCTCAGCTTGAGAAATTTTACCGTTATCAATGAGGGCCTGAATGCCATCGGCAAGTTTTTTCTCTGTCCCGCCTAAGGCGGGTATAAATTTTTCTACGCATAAGCGCAATAAAGCCGCGGCAGCGCGCGGCGATTGGCCGGCAATAGCGCGCGCTTCCAGATAAAGCTTCCGGCATTCCTCCGGCATATCGGGATTAGGCATTTCTATTGTGCTCGCCGCCGGCCACAGCATTTTTCCACCCAGCCAATAAGAATATTTCTTACAATGCGCACATTGCACCCCTAATAATTCCGCTTTATTTAGGTTTTGTCCCCCGGCAATAAAGGATTGCGCTAAAATAATCGCATCATTATTCCCATATCCGCCACTATTATACGATAGACTTTGCAGTAGATTGTGCCATTCTGCATGTGTTTTGAACGGCAGCCATTCCTGCTTTGCATAAACCCGGCAATGTGGACAGTTAAAGGCTGTTTTGCCAAATTCCGGCGCGCTATAATGTGTTTGCATAGGCTAAGACCTTATCAATCCTCCCATATTTCTCAAATAATCATAGCCCCGCTCCCCCGCAACGCTATTTTATCCGATTTTCATAATTTTCCTATAGGCTCTCCAAAAATATCATCAAACACCGGCATAACCCAGCTCACACCCAAGCAAGGCGTAGTAACGGAATGCCGGAAAATCTATGCCTTCACCGAATCCAAATATTGGCGAGCAGTGGCGAAAATATTATGAAACATTTCCTCAGTCAGCTTGCCGGTGCTGGTATTATAGCGTGAGCAATGATAGCTGGAAATAAGGCGCAAATTGTTGACCGGCGCCGATCCGCTGCTACTAGCTGCCATTGGGCTGCTCTCGCCGCTCTCCCTTACTATGTCGCCGCCGGTTGCCGCCAAGCCACCGCTATCGCCGCCTGCTGCCGTGCTATCACCGCCGCCGCGCTTAACCGGCACAGCATTCTCACTATAGCCGGCCTGTATCATAGGCCCGTTAAGCTGTGCTTTATCCTTGTCGATTTGCCCCATTTCTCCACTGCCGATCCGCGCCACGCCACCATTATTGCCGGCGGCCGGCGCGCCGGCGCGGTGGATTTCCACCATATGGCCGTGAATAAAGGGCGCCGCTTTCAACGGCACGCCCAGCGCCCGTAAAGTAGATTCATGCGCTATTTTGCCCAAAGTCACTACAATCTGCATATTTGCTAAATCATGCAAATAAGGAGCGAGATAGCGGCGACAAGTATTGATTTCCGCCCCCAGCGGCTTATTTTCCGGCGGCACACAGCGCACGGCATTGACAATCGCCATTTCCACCAGTTGCAAACCATCATCAGGCCGCGCCTGATATTCTCCCTGTGCGAAACCGTATTTTTTCAGGGTGTTATAAAGCAACGGGCCGCAGCCGTCTCCGGTAAAAGGCCGCCCGGTGCGGTTGGCGCCTTGCAAGCCAGGGGCAAGGCCGACCAGCAGCAAGCGTACCGCTGCCACCCCGCCTTGCGGCAAAAACGGCCGGACAGGAGCATTATACCAGCCCGGCTGCCTTTGCCGCCATTCCTGCAAAAAATCATGCAGACGCGGGCATAAAGCGCAATCATGCGGCGGATTGGGAAAAAGCTCCTTATTATGCAGCAGCAAATTACATTGTCTGCCAATTCCAGCCTCTATGTCGCGCTCGCACAAAGCATTACTCACTTATCTGCTCCCGCCAATGCCCGCTTTGCCGTCTTTGCCCATCACAGCTTCCGGGAATAAGGCTGCAAATCACCCACTTTATCTATCACCACACACCACTATAGGATCGCGCAACAAGCCGCAGCGCCCAGCGCTGTCACTGCGCCTGTCAGCAGTCGCATATTTGTGCCGCATCTCAACTCCCATATCCACTCTCTTGGGCAATGTCGGCACAGCCTGTTATTTCTCAAGCTGCAGCAGAGGAACAAACTCCCCCATATTAAAGCAGAGTCAGAAAAGAAGGAGGAGCCGGCAGAAAAACGCATAACACCCTGCCAGACTAAAACATTCCATAATCCCCGCGAAGGCGCTTCACTCCCGCCTCTATATAATATCTACAGGCGCCGACCTTCCCCTCAGGCAAAGCAGCCGACAAAAATCACGGAAAACAGGCTGCGTCAATAATCCTCGTCACCCTCATCATCGTCATAATACCCTTCCTGCGCCGGCTGAGGGCGCGCATTGGGCGCGCGCTCAATATGCTTTCTCAGGCGGAACAGATCAATAAAATGGTCAGCCTGACGGCGCAAATCGTCTGACATCATCACCGGCTGGCTCTTTAATGTCGACACCACACTCACCTTGCGCCCCTTGCGCTGCAAGGCTTCCACCAGCGAGCGGAAATCACCGTCACCCGAAAAAATAACAAAATGATCAACGGAATCCGAAAGCTCCATGGCATCAATGGTCAGCTCAATATCCATATTGCCTTTAATCTTGCGCCGACCGCTGGCATCGGTAAATTCCTTGGCGGCTTTGGTGATAACGCGATAACCATTATAATCCAGCCAGTCAATCAGCGGCCGGATAGAAGAATATTCCTGATCTTCCACCAGAGCCGTATAATAATAGGCTCGCAGCAAATAACCCCCGGCCTGAAAATAATCCAGCAGCTTGTTGTAATCTATATCAAAACCCAAAGCCTTGGAAGCAGCGTAGAGATTGGCACCGTCTATCAGCAAAACGATTTTTTCACGCGAATCAAAAATATCAGCCATTTATCTCAAATATATCCTTATGAAACCAAACAGCCGCCTATATGCCGGAAAACCACCCCAAAAGCAGCCGCAACCCCGAAAAATTCGCCCTCAATCTAAAACAGCCTATATAATTTGCCAAGGCAAAAAGACGAAATTTGCGGATTTATCCTTGTTTTTCTTGTTTTTCAGGCAAAAATAGTTTATCGGACGTATATTCATTATTCACTCATATTTGAGAAAAGAGGCTTGAGCCATGGCGCGCGTCACTGTGGAAGATTGTATTGACAAGGTAGAAAACCGTTTTGAACTGGTGCTTTTGGCTGGCCATCGCGCCCGGCAAATTTCACAGGGCATGCCTATTACCATTGACCGCGACAATGACAAAAACCCGGTTGTCGCCTTGCGTGAAATCGCTGATGAGACACTTTCTCCCGCTGATTTGAAGGAAAATCTTATCCATTCCCTGCAGAAACATGTCGAGGTAGATGAACCGGAAGAAGCGCGCGCTTTGCTGACTTCCGATATTGCCATAATGGAAGCCGGCGGTGAAATACCGCTTGCCGAAGGGGCCGCCAAGGAAGAAAGCGATAATATTGCTTTTGATCAAATGTCGGAAGAAGATTTGCTGGCGGGCATTGAAAGCCTGGTTGCGCCCGAGAAAAATGAAGATTTTTAACACGGACACCAGTAGCCCGGCGGGTTTTGCAGGCGGCGCCAAATGGCGCCGCTTTTTTCTTGCCTGCCTGTTTATTATCGCTATACTATACGCACCTGTTATGGCAGGTAAAGGAAAGGCGCAATGGCAGACGCAGACTTAAAATTCACCTCAGTATTGGAACAGGAATACGAAACCTATAAAAAACTGCAAGCCAAATTATGGCAGCGGTTTCAGGGCGGTTTTGTGTTGATTAAAGGCGATGAATTGCAAGGCATTTACCCTAATCAGGCGATGGCAATGGCCAAAGGCTATGAAAAATTCGGCGCAGGCGCTTTTCTGGTAAAAGAAATATTTGCTCCGGTATGGAACCTGTCTTTTATATCAGACGGAGTTTTGTTCAGTGACAACATATGCTTCCTGCGCTGTTGAAAACGGTCAGATTATTTTGAACGCCAAATTGCATCATTCTTACGCGGATTGGAGCAAACGTAGAGAAGAAGATAAAAAGGTAGCCTCACCTGTTCCTGTCCGCCTCTTATTGGATACAGGAGCAAGCTGTTCCTGTATTTGCAGCAGCAAATTGCAGCCCTTTAAAGATTTGGGTTTGCGCCCCAAAGAAACAATATCCATACATACGCCCTCAACCGGAACAAATTCTGTGCAAAAAGATAGTTATGAAATGGGTTTATCAGTCAACGGGCATATCAATATTGAGCCGCATATTGAAGTTTCCGTGCTTTTAGTGGAAACAGGTTTCGCCAGGCAAAATATTGACGGCCTTTTAGGTATGGATATTCTGGAACATTGTCATATGACATTCTCAGGCCTCGACGAAGCATGTTTTTTGTCCTTCCATGATATAATTCCACCAATGAAAGCAAATAAAGTGCCGCCATTGGGGATAGAAGGTGACGCATTAAAAGAATTTTAAAAACAGTGTGCGTTCTGCGCTAGGTGGACACGAGTGAGGATTAGTCTGCATGACACGGCAATATGAGCTTGTCGAACGGGTTCGGCGTTATAAGCCCAATGCTGATGAAACTTTGCTGAATAAAGCCTATATTTACGCCATGCAAAAGCACGGTTCGCAAAAGCGGGCCTCAGGCGATCCTTATTTTTCTCACCCTTTGGAAGTTGCCACAATTTTGACCGATATGCATCTGGACGAGGCGACTATCGCCGTTGCCCTGCTGCATGACACAATAGAAGATACAGATGCCACGCGCGCTGAAATTGACAAATTATTTGGCACGGAAATCGGCGCTCTGGTAGAAGGCCTGACCAAGCTGAAAAAACTGGATCTGGTGTCAAAAAAGGCTATTCAGGCGGAAAATCTGCGCAAATTGCTGATTGCCATTTCCAAAGATGTGCGAGTGCTGCTGGTGAAATTGGCCGACAGGCTGCATAATATGCGCACTTTGCATGTTATGCGCGATGATAAACAGCGCCGTATTGCCCAGGAAACCATGGATATTTATGCGCCGCTGGCCGGGCGTATGGGCATGCAAGATGTGCGTGAAGAGCTGGAAGAGCTGTCTTTCCGCTATATTAACCCGCAAGGCTGGAAAGCGGTAAAAGACAAGCTTACCGATTTGTCGCAGCGCAATAGCAATGTGCTCAGTGTTATTGAACAGGATATGACCAAAATTTTTGCCGAATACGGGATTAAAGCGCATATTAAAAGCCGGCAAAAAAAGGCCTGGTCTATTTTCAGCAAAATGGAACATCAGGCCCTGTCCTTTGAGCAATTATCCGATATTTACGGTTTTCGCATTATTGTCGACACATTGGAAAACTGCTACCGCGCTTTAGGTATTATCCACACTACCTGGACCATGGTTCCCGGCCGGTTTAAAGATTATATTTCCATGCCCAAGCAAAACGGCTACCGTTCTTTGCACACCACAGTTGTCGGCCCTTCCCGCCAGCGGGTGGAGCTGCAAATCCGCACGCGTGCAATGGACGAAATCGCCGAATATGGCGTGGCTGCTCATGCTGTTTATAAAGAAAAAGGCTCAGCGCCGGGCGGCAAAAACAGCAAAGACAACAAGCAGGAAACGGCGGCCTATGCCTGGTTGCGGCAAACTATTCAAACCTTGTCGGAAGGCGGAACACCGGAAGAATTTCTGGAAAATACCAAATTAGAGTTGTTTCAGGATCAGGTTTTCTGCTTTACCCCCAAAGGCCGGCTTATCGCTTTGCCGCGCGGCGCCACGCCAATTGATTTTGCCTATATGATTCATTCCGATATTGGTGATTCCTGCATTGGTGTCAAGATAAACGGCCTGAACCGGCCGCTGACCACCGGCCTGACCAATGGCGATGAAGTAGAGATTATCTGCTCCTCCGTGCAAGTGCCGCCGGCGGCATGGGAAGAGCTGGTGGCAACCGGCAAAGCGCGCATGGCTATCAGGCGCGCCACCCGCGCTGCTGTGCGCAAGCAATATTCCGGCCTTGGCCGGCGCATTCTGGAACGCAGTTTTGAAAAAGCGGGCAAAGTTTTTTCAAAAGAAAATCTGGAGCAGTTTTTGCCGCGGCTGGGGCGGAAGGATAGTGATGATGTTCTGGCCTCTGTCGGCCGCGGCGAATTACTGCCCAATGATGTTATACGCGCTCTCTATCCTGATTATCAGGATAAGCGCGCCACACCCAAAACTGCCAAAGCAGAGCAGGAAAAAGGCTGGTTTAATATTCGCAATGTAAGCGGCATGATTTTTAAAATGCCGCAGGAACAGCCAAAACCGGCACCTGATGAAACCGGGATAAAAGATAAAACCGCGCCCGGCCGGATTGCGGCCAAAACCGGAGCAGTTCCGGCCGCACAGACGCAACCGGGGAGCAATGCCCTGCCCATTCGTGGCATTAACCGCGATATAGCCGTGCAGTTTGCGCCGGAAGGCGCAGTGCCGGGCGACCGCATTGTCGGCATATTTCAACCGCAAAAAGGTATTATTATTTACCCCATACAATCGCCGGCTTTGGCCGCTTATGACGACAAGCCCGACTGGTGGCTGGACGTGCGCTGGGATATTGACGCGCAAATGAGCGCCCGCTTTCCCGCCCGTATTGCCGTTATTGCCGGCAACAGCCCCGGCTCGCTGGCTGAAACAGCAGCGATTATTGCGCGCAATGATGCCAATATTCACAATTTGTCGCTGCTGCGCACTGCGCTGGATTTCAGCGAAATACTGTTGGATCTGGAAGTATGGGATTTAAAACACCTGAATACAATTCTCAGCCAGTTGCGGCGGCTGGATAGTGTCAGCCAGGCCTGGCGGGTTAATGGCTGAGCAGTTTCAAATCACGGTAAGAATAATAAGCACATATAAGGAAAAACGGAATAAATATGAAAACACAAAATGTTCTGGATATTTTTAACCATGCAGGAGCAATTTTGCACGGCCACTTCATTCTCACTTCAGGGCGGCACAGTGCTGTTTACCTGCAAAAGGCGCATGTTTTCATGCATGCGGAGCTGACAGAAAAATTATGTCGCGCTTTAGCCGAAAAAATCCGCGAATTTTTGGCCAAGCAGCAGGAAGATTTGCCCGATTATCTTGTCGGCCCGGCTATTGGCGGCCTTATCCCCGCTTATGAAACCGCCCGCCAGCTGCATTTACCCGCTATTTGGGTAGAGCGCGAGCAAGGCCGCTTCAGGCTGCGCCGCTTCCCTATCAAACAGGGAGCGCGTGTTCTGATTGTCGAAGATATTGTGACCACCGGCCTTTCCGTGCGTGAAACAGTGGAAGCCATGCAAGAAGCCGGGGCAAAAATAGTGGCCGCCGCCTGTATTTTGAACCGCTCCGGCGGCAAGGCGGAAATCGGCGTGCCACTAATAAGCCTGGCCGATTACGCCGTGCCTTCTTATGCCGCGGATAATCTGCCGCCGGAACTGGCAGCCATACCCGCGGTCAAACCAGGCAGCCGGCTAGCCTCAAACAACTGAGCGCTGCAGCGGCAGGCCGGAGGAGAGACCGTTCTTGCCTTACTCGCCTGCAAATTGTAACCTGGTTCTATCCGTAGAGAGAACAAAGGTGAGCGGCAATCTATACTCGCCGGCGCCAAAAATAAAAGCAATACCGCCAAGGATAGCGATAATCATGCCGAATAATGAAAAAATATTACATTATGCCGATGCAGCTGTTCCCCGCTATACATCTTATCCGACCGCGGCAGATTTTCACCGGCTGGAAGATGCGCCGCGCCGCGCCGCCTTGCGCCGCCTGGGCGCGCAAGATCGTGTTTCCGTTTATATTCATATTCCTTATTGCAACGCTATGTGCCATTATTGCGGCTGTTTTACCAAAGTAACGCGCCGCGCCGATATAGTGGCAGATTATACCCGCTATATCATACAGGACATTAAACTGCAGGCCGCCTGTTTTAACGGGCGGCCCCGGCTTGCTCATTTGCATTGGGGCGGCGGCACACCTGCCATTATTTCACCCGCCGCTTTTCGCGCTATTATGGCCGCTTTGGGCGAGGCCTTCACCTTTGAAGCGGGGGCAGAACACGCTATTGAACTCGACCCGCGTTATGTTGACGCAGAGCTTTGCGCTTTTCTGGCTGAGCAAGGCGTTAACCGCGCCAGCCTCGGCGTGCAGGATATTGACGCCAAAGTGCAACAGGCTATCGGCCGCCTGCAGCCGTTCAGTACTATTGAGCGCACTGTTGCGGCCTTGCGCCGGGCCGGGATAAAGCACATAAATTTTGACCTTATTTACGGCCTGCCGCATCAGACCGAGGCCAGCCTGCAAGAAACATGTGAAAAAACCGCGCAATTGGCGCCCGATCGCATTGCCTGTTACGGCTACGCCCATTTGCCGCAAAGACGCGCCAATCAAAGGCTGATTGACAGCGCTATTCTGCCTGATGCGCGCGCGCGTTTTTTTCAGGCAGCGCTTGTCGGCGAGGTTTTAACCCGGCTGGGCTATGTGCCGATCGGGCTTGACCATTTTGCCCTGCCCGGCGACAGGCTGGCACAAGCAGCAAAAAACGGCAGATTGCATCGTAATTTTCAGGGTTATACCGATGATAATGCGGCAATTTTGCTGGGATTTGGCGCGTCAAGCATTTCAGAATTCCCCAATCTTTACGCCCAGACTATTGCCGATATTGGCCAATATAAACAGGCAATAGCGCAAGGGCGCCTGGGCACAGCGCGCGGGGTTGCACTTAATGCCGAAGATAAAAAACGCGCACGCCTTATCCGCGATTTAATGTGCCGTTTCCGCGTTGATCTGGCTGTTTACGGCGGCGCCCGGCATTATCAGGCTGAGCTGGCGCGCTTGCAGCCGCTGCTGGCCGACAATATTGCCGAGCAATCGCAGGGCATAATTACCATTACCGAGACAGGCCGGCCTTTTGTTCGTCTGGTTGCCGGCCTGTTTGATACATATAGGCAGGAAAAAACAGGCAATTTCAGCCCGGCAATATGAAACCGGCCAAGCAGAGAGACAGGACAAATTGTGGCGCCAAAACGCATTTTTCCTCCACATGGTTTTTTACGCCGCGCCGCGCGGCTTGTGCTGATATTTATTGGCCTTTTCCTGCTCGGTATCACTGTTTTAACTGTTTTATACCGCTTCAGTTTTATCCACCCGGTTTCCACCCTTATGCTGCGCGATACTGTCACCCACACATATTATAAAAGGCAATGGGTTCCCCTGCGCCATATAGCGCCAAGCCTTGTTTATTCGGTAATGATGGCGGAAGACGGGCGTTTTTGCGAGCATGACGGCGTTGATTGGCAGGCTTTGCAGCAGGCAGCAAGTGAAGATGATGATAAACCGCGCGGCGCGTCCACTATTACCATGCAAGTAGTGAAAAACCTGTTTTTCTGGAAAAGCCGCTCTTATCTGCGCAAAGCAACAGAAATCCCCATTGCTTTATGGGTGGATATGCTGCTGCCGAAAAAGAGGATTATGGAAATTTATCTCAATATCGCCCAATGGGGCAAAAATATTTACGGGGTTGAAGCCGCCTCGCGCTATTATTTCGGCATTTCCGCCCGCAATTTAACCCCACGGCAAAGCGCACTCCTGGCGATTGCCCTGCCCTCGCCCTTGAAACGCAATCCTTTTCGCCTGGATTATACGCTGCTTGACCGCGCAGCTATTATTGAAAAGCGCGTGCTGGCTGCCGGCGCTTATATTGGCTGCCTGCGTTGAAAACCGGCAAAGCGGAGCTGTTGCAAGCCATTGGCCCGGCATAAAATCGCGGAAATATGAAATCTTTTATAAGAAATTGTTGATTTTCGCAGAAAATTCTGCAAAAAGAGATAGCAGACTGGTCGAACAGGCTTTCTCCCTCATAAAGGCCGGGATTTCGCGCTGCCGGGTTAATTTGCTTTCCGGCGAGCGCTTTTTAAGAATTTTGCAGTTTCTGCGCCGGGTTTTGCCGGTGCAGTGCGTTTAACAAGCGGAGTATGCGGCCATGGCTGTTCCTAAACGAAAAACCTCTCCTTCCAGGCGCGGTATGCGCCGCTCGGCCGATGCGTTAAAGGCCCCGACTTATGTTGAAGATAAAAATTCGGGTGAATTGCGCCGCCCGCACCATATTGACCTGAAAACCGGCATGTATCGCGGCCGTCAGGTGCTGACAGCGAAGAGCTAAGGCGGCAAAGCCTGCTTTAATATCCGCCGCTGTGATCAAGCAATATTAGCCGAAGCAGGATTATCAGGCGCGGTGGTTTTTCCGCTGCGCTTTTTGTTCAGAGGCAGCAAAAGGCAGCTTAATTTCGGCTGAATTAGATCTAACCTAGTCATCAACGATTAGGCTGGGGTGGTTCGAAGTTAAGACTATCTTCAAAAATTTCTAAAATCTTCTCGCCTATATTCGCAGCTTTAGAAGCCTCAGCCCACGAGATGTTTTTGGTCATACCGGAATGTGCGACGCTGTGGCGCGCTTCTATCAGATTCAAATACTCGGCGAAAACAGGCTTAGTGCTGTCGTTATGCGCTAGCGTATTAAATTTAGTTTCTTTATGCCTTCCAAATAGGCCAAGCGTCTCACGCAGCCCTTTATCAATACGTTTGAATCGTTTCTTAAATGTATTACTCAAAAATTTGGCAATACCAGAATTACTATGTTTCTCGAGGAATTTCTCTATGATTTCAGCTATCTTTTCTTCCATTTCAGTATAAAATATTATGAGAATATACTCAGCTAAATAACTGGCAACTGACTCTGATTCTAATTCGTTGTCGCTTACAACTCTTTGGGAATCTTCAAAAACTAATCTCGTTTTCTCTAATTTCATAGACAGAATGCCTTTTTCGCAAGTCTAATTCTGTCTAAAATTTCTTGTTTATCGCTCGTATCCTTCGATGTAGCGTTAATATAAGTTTCGTTTTGAAGTAAAGAATCATATGCACTCTTTAAGCGGTCAGTATCTGACATTCTCGAAGCCATAAGTGCTACAAGAATTGAATCCAAAGCGGCATAATTTAATTTTCCTCTCAAATGGAAAGGATCACCATTTTTCAAGAGTCTTGCACGATGAACCGCAGAAGTAAAAGATTGCCTTTTTTCATCTATCCAAGCAATACCTTGCTTTTTTTTCTTTCTGATATAACCATTCAGGAATCTCTTCATGGGCTTTTCATAAACCGAACTGTCATCACTCAAAGCGAAAACGCGCAAAATAAGCTCAATATCCCTTAATCTATTATCTGGCTTATCTTTCTGAATTAAATGCCTCCAGTCTGACAGATCGTTTAACTCACGAAGAAGCTCTGTAAATGTGCCTTCGGCAATACACATACGCACTTCCATAGGATTAAGGTTAACCCCGCCAGTATTAAGGCGCTCAAATATGTAATATATACTAGATTTATCGTCTGGATTAAGCTGCTGAATGATAGTAGCCCGCATAACTGCACTCTCCAGCTTAAATCTATCCTCTTCGGCTAAGTCCTCGAAAGCTTTACCTTCCCATTTTTTACTGACCTTTTTGAGCTCGAATCTCCTTTCGTCAAATTTTCCTTTAAAATAAGAAATAATGCTATGAAGCCTCTGATTACCATCAATAACTAGATACCTCGTTCCTTGCCTTTCTTTGTATAAAAAGATACCTGGAACGGGAAGACCTAATAAAAAAGATTCGATAAGCTTGCTTGCTCTCACCTGATCCCACACATACTTCCTCTGAAATTCTGGCACAGTAAGCTGATCTTTATCCCACTGTTCCTTATAGCCAGCTAGTGTGGTATCTGCTGGATAATTCATAATTTCATAATCACTTACATCAGGCTGCTCTTCTTCTTTATCCTCCGTTTGCTCGATGGATTCGCTCCACTTATCTTGCTGTAGCTCTGACATCGTATAACTTTCTCCCTTTTTACAAAACGGCACTATTATCAAATATCCAGAATTGAACACGACCAATATATAAGGAAAGCCACCTTATAGCTATAACTTATATTAAAATTCATCTACATGCATTAACCGAGCACAGACAAAACTCATTTTTACAGAAGAGACAGGTATAAACGATAACAATCAGGGAAACATAATGGCGGAGAGAATGGGATTCGAACCCATGAGAGCCTTTTGAGCCCTACTCCCTTAGCAGGGGAGCGCCTTCGACCACTCGGCCATCTCTCCTAATTTTTGCCGGCTCAAAAGCAGCCATTGGCAAAAACCGCCGCAGCCCGCCCTGCCCCTGCACATCAAACACAGTAAAAACGCGGAACCGGCACATTTCACCGAGCAGAAATTCCACCTGTCTTTGCTTTGCAATAGCCTTTCTTGCCGGCAAAGGCAAGGCGTATCACGGCGTTTTTTTATTTGCCTGCAGCTTTCTGTGCACAATCAACCGTAAAACAGCTTTATTCGCCGCCCCGCCCTTAACTTTTTATCAACTGCCCTAAATTCCTGACAAGGGCTTAACAAAACGCGCTTTTCCCATTTTTGCTCCGGCGCCTTGTTGCAAATTATGTCACTTGCCGACAAAGCACCGCGACAAAGTGCCAAAAGCAGCCTTTCAGGGCTGCCCCAATGCAAATTTGATGAAACCCTATGGAAGATTCATGCCGGCAAAACCCGCTCCGCCCTTCTCCGCTCTTCATTGCTTCGCGCTTTGGCGCGAAGCTTGCCGGCCTTTGGCGCAGCTGCTTTGTCTTCTTCCTGCCTTTTTTGCTTTGCCGCTCCTGCCGGCTTTTGCTGCCGATATAGCGCCGGCGGCAGAACCTGACGAGCCGCATTATGTGCAGGCCTGCCCGGCTGAAGGTGACGGTTATTTTTATCTGCCGGGCACACAAACCTGCTTCCGTATCTCCGGCTATCTCCGCAATGATACTAAAGGCGGTGACAATACTTATGCCCGCACAAGGAAGACTCTGCATCGCCACACTTATGCCTCACGCACGCGCGCAGCATTGCGCTGGCACACGGCGACAGCAACAGATTACGGCACTTTGCGCAGTTTTGTTGAATTCCGCTCACAATGGAGCGCCGGGGCAGAATATGGTGAGGCGAGAAACAGCGCCCAGTTTTTGCGTTTTGCCTATTTTGAGCTGGGCGGACTGCGTATGGGCATGGACGACAGTATTTTCAGTCATTGGACCGGCTATCACGGCAATGTTGTCAATGATGATATCCTCACACCAATGCAAAATTCCCGCACCAATGCTGTTTCCTATACTTATAAAGCGCGCAACGGCTTTTCAGCCATTTTGGGAGTGGAACAAGGCGATCAGGAAGGTGATGCCGCCGGCTTCCGCTACCGGGCCGATGGCAGCCACCATAATTACACTCTCAGCCAGCAAACGCATAATTATACGCCAAATATTGTCGGCGGCCTGAAATGGGCCGGCGCCAAAAGCACAATTTCGGCTGTTGCCGCCTATGATGCCTATTATTCCGAATGGGCAACACAAACGCGGCTCGATATTTACCCGACAGACAGGTTTTCTCTCTGGACTATGGTTGGCTATAAATCAGCCGATGATTATTATGCCATAGATGCCGGACATATAGATTACAGCTATAATAAAAACGGCAGCAAGCGGGTAAAACAAGGCATTTACCGGCAGATAAACTCGCTTTACGGCGATTGGGGCGGCCATTGGATATTTTTCGGCGGCGGCACTTACAGCCTGACACACAGAACCGATTTCAACCTGCAGCTGGCCTATAGCAGCAATAAAAATTTTGCCTCCGCCGCCAATCTGAATCATATGCTTGTCCCGGGGCTGAATCTTATCCCGGAAATCAGCTATAATGCGTGGAATGAATCGCACGGCTATCAATATAGCGAATCATATGAAGAAAAAAGCACCCTCAAAGGCCGCAATGCCGTGCAGGGCATGTTGCGCGTGCAGCGCTCTTTCTGAAAATATCCCAAACCCGATTTTGCCTGAGCTTATCCCGCGCTCCAAGCCTGTTTGCCTGCGGCGGGGCCGGCCTGCGACTTGCTTTTTTCGTCCCCTGCTTTGCTGTTGATTATCCCGAACAAAAACTTGACTGCAAAACTCTACTTTGATACAAATCTGCTGCCTGGCGGGGCTGGGTTACAGTTTTTTTGCTGTGAATCACGATAAAAAACCAAAAAATACAGACAGTTTATTGCTGATTGTGTTCTTTATGCAACAGAAACGAGCAATAATAAAATTATGGCTGTGAATTTTGGTCTTTCAGGTTGTGTATCAAAAAAATACTATTAACCTGCCCTGTTGGGAGTCGGTTCTTGAAATTAGTCCTTTTGTGAACGCAAATCCGGTGTGAGAAAGCCACCATATTTGCTTTATCCGGGGGTATTTCTCCTATTACACATAATGTCCATTTGCTGGAGAATGAACATGAAAATCAAAGACCTGTTTCTGAGCTCTGCCGCCGCTTTACTGTTGGCGCCGCCAATGGCCGGCGCGGCTACCGCGCCTGAGCCCGAGCCTGATCAAACGCAATTTGTCCGCGCTTGCGATGCTTTTGGCGAAGGTTATTTTTATATTCCCGGCACCGAAACCTGCCTGCGTATTTCCGGCTATGTCCGTTCAGATATTCAAGGCGGCGATCAGGTCTATGCCCGCCGCCGCGAAGAACGCCATCGCGAGACTTATGCCTGGTTGTCACGCGGTGTATTGCGCTTTCACACTGCTTCCGAGACAGAATGGGGGCCGCTGCGCACTTTCATGGAATTGCGCTCAGACTGGAAGGCCGGGGCGGAATTTGGTTCGGCCAATGACAATACCGGCGGCTCGCTGCGTTACGGCTATATTGAGCTGGGCGGCCTGCGTGTCGGCCTTGATGAAAGCATCTTTGCCTATTGGACAGGCTATTACGGCAATGTTTTGAATGATGATGTGCTGAACCCGGCCAATACCCGCACCAATACCGTCTCCTATACTTATAATGCCGGCAATGGTTTTTCAGCTATTCTGGGCGCAGAGCAAGGTAATAATTTTGACGGGGACGGCAACCCGATGTATATTAACGAAGATGATATCGGCAATGCAATGGCCACCGCGGATAATGGCGGTTACCGCTTCCGCTCGGACGGCAGCCGCCATTTCCGCAAATTAAGCCAGCAAACGCATAATTATATGCCTTATCTTGTCGGCGGCCTGAAATATGAACAAGGCTGGGGTGCGGCATCGGCAGTAGTCGGCTATGATTCCTATTATTCTTCATGGGCGACAAAATTGCGCGCCGACCTGAATCTGACTGATAAATTTTCTGTCTTCCTGATGGGCGGTTATAAATCTGAAGATGATTATTATAATCTGGATACAAGTTACGGTGTTAACGGCACGCGGATTATCGGTTACCGCGCTGACGGCACGGCCATCAAGCGCCGCGGCATTTACCGCCAGATAAACTCCATGTATGGCGACTGGGGCGGTGACTGGGCGGCATGGACAGGCGCCACTTACAAATTCAGGCCGGGAACCAGCTTTAACCTCCAGGCAGCTTACAGTGATGACCGCAGTTTTGCTACCGCAGCCAATGTCTCGCATGAGCTTCTCCCCGGTTTAAATCTCACCCCTGAAATAGCCTATATTAACTGGGATAATCGTTACGGCCATAAATATGCCAATGGTGATGAAGCGCGCGTCTCACTGAAGAATAAGGAAGCTCTTCAGGGGCAGCTTCGCCTGCAACGCTCTTTCTAGCAATGTGACAGGTTATTGGGGCAATTATTGTATTTTTCCGGGCATTTTGGCAGCGCCCGGCCCGGTCGTGAATTATCGCCGGCGGGTGGCTGCTGCCGTTTTGTGGGTGGCTGCTGCCGTTTTATTGACTGTGCATTCTCTATACCGGATCTCGTTATACAGTGTGGGGCGTGCTATTATGGTTAATTATACCTTGGCAGCGCTGTTTTATTGCCGGTAAGAAAATTCTTAAGTCACGGATATTATGAAAATTAAAACTCTGCTGTTTGCTTTTCTTGTCGCCGCCGCGGTCTTGCCGGCGCGGGCAAATGATTATGCTCCTGTGCCTGAACCTGAAGAGACAGGCCTTGTCCGCGCTTGTGATGCTTTTGGCCAAGGGTATTTTTATATTCCCGGCACGAATAGCTGCCTGCGTATTTCCGGCTATTTACGCGCTGATCATAAAGGCGGTGACGGTGTTTATGCCATGACCTATGGTGACCGCCGCGGTAAAAGCTATGATTGGCTGATGCGCGCTACTTTGCGCTTCCACACAGCTTCGCAAACCGAATGGGGGCCGCTGCGCAGTTTCATGGAATTGCGCTCGGACTGGCATAATGGCTCAGAAGGCAATACGCCGGACGATAATTCCGGCGGTGATTTGCGCTTTGGCTATATTGAGCTAGGCGGTTTGCGCATAGGTATAGACGAAACGATTTTTGCTTATTGGACCGGCTATTATGGCAATATGATCAGTGATGATATTATGAATCCGACCGATAAGCGCACCAATGTTATTGCCCATACTTTCAACCACGAGAACGGCTTTTCGGCGATACTCGGTTTTGAACAGGGCAATACTTATGACGGCAACGGCACTATTCCCGGCAATACGGGCAGTGGCAATACAGACAGCGCCGATAATACGCTTAATGGCACCAAAAGCGGCGGTTATCGCTTCCGTTCAGACGGCAGCAAACATTATAAAAAGCTCAGCTCGCAAACGCATGATTACACGCCCAATATAGTTGGCGGCCTGAAATATGAGAAAAACTGGGGCTCTATTGCCGGCGTAGTCGGTTATGAGCCTTATTATTCAGAATGGACAGGCAAAGTGCGCCTTGATGCCAATCTCACCAATCGCTTATCGCTCTTTGCCATGGGCGGTTATAAATCGATGGAAGATTATTATAATCTGGATACAAGTTACGGCGATGACGGCGCGCGCATTATCGGCTACCGCGCTGACGGCTCGGCAATCAAGCGCTACGGTCTTTACCGGCAGGTCAATTCGAATTATGGCGATTGGGGCGGGCACGGCATTTACTGGCTGGGCGGTACTTATAAATTTTCGCATAAAACCAGCCTCAATTTTCAGAATGCTTATGGCGAAGACCGAAGCTTTGCTCATTCTACCAATATTACCAAAGATATTGTTGAGGGGCTGACTCTGGTCTGTGAGGTGACCTATAAAACATGGCATAATAAATATGGCCGCCATCAGGCTAATGGCGATGAATATCGCCTCTCGCTCAAGGGCAAGGAAGCGCTTCAGGGCGCGGTGCGCCTGCAGCGCTCTTTCTAAGGCTGTATTCCCCACCGGCGCCTATGGCTTGGATCACCGGGGCATTTTCAGATTACGGCCGGCTATGCCGGCGCTTTCCTGCTTTTCCCTGCCGCTATTTGCTGGTGGCGCGCGCCATTTCCTGCAAATGGGCTTCGCAGATTTGCCGAACCCGTTCCTGCAAATCTTCAATGCGAGCAAATAACCATTGCAGCTGCAAAGCGGTGATTTTATAATGCGGGGAATAGCGCCCTTCAACATAAGCGCGGCGCAACAGCTCAAAACAGCGCTTATAGGCGCGCTTGTCTTGCGGCCAGACGGAGATGAGCTCTGGTGCGTGGGCGTTGGCTATTGAGCGCAATTTGCGTAAATTATGCAGCTTGGGGCTGTAGAGCATTAGCGTTAACAGCAGGCAATGATAAATGCGCTCTGTTGCCTGATGAGCGTCAAAAGCGGCATCGCGCATGGCTGTGCCCATTATGCCTTTTGATTCCGTAAAAGAAAATTTGGCAAGTTTCAACCGCGACAGAGAAGCTTTATAATATTCGTTAAAATATTTCTGCGCTTCTTCATGCTGTTGCTTTTCTGTCATATTGCCGGCATCAGCCAGCGGGTAGCCCGGCTCGGCATAAAGAATAATGCCGTCATAGAGAATATCGAGGAAGAAAGGGCGGCCGACTTTGAGCTGGGCATTCACATCATAATAGCTATGGACAATAAATTCGACGGGAACCTTTATTCGCTTCAGCTCCAGCTCTTCTCGCAACAGCACTCCTTCAACAGGATCCCAATTCTCCGGTTCCGCCGCTTCTTTATTATTGACGACAATCAGCAAATCATAATCGGAATTATAGCCGCTTTTGCGGTCTATCACCTGCTTGCCGCGGGCATAAGAGCCAAACAGAATAATTTTCAAAATGCGGCCGCGGCGCAAAGCCTGGCTCGCCTGAGGCAGTTTTGCCGGCTGAAAATGCTCAAGCAGAAGGGTGACGACATAAGCCAGCTCCCGCCGCCGGCGCGGCGGCAAATGCCTTAAACGCTCTTCCAGATCCGGCTGATAATCGCTCATATTACGGTTAAAGCATAATCGGCAAAAAACACAAGGCTTTTGCCGGCAATAGGGCAAACTTGCACAGAATTATAGCCGGCATAGAGGCTACGCCCCGCACAGGCCAGACTTCAACCTATTTTTCTGATAAGCTATACTGCCACGCCGCGCCGTGTCCGCCACATTTCCGTTGCGGCTTGATTGCCTTTTCGGATTGCCTGTAATTCCCGGCGGAATTCCACCCCATCGCCGGCCGGAGCGCGCTACCCCGGCAAAGCGGTAAAGGGAGAGCGCAATAGCAGCCTCTATCCGCTAGCCCGGTGCCGATAAAATAATGAGCCGCTTGCTGTTACGCGTTAAAACCGGCTATAATGGGCAACAAGCCCGGCAAGAGCAAAACCGCTCTGGCTCTCGGCCCGCCTTTCGAACATGCCTTACCCAATTTTGACTTGAGGAAAATCATGCCCTCTCTTCCCCTTTACCGCCGCCTGTTTTGTTATCGCTTCTTTTGCCTCATTGGCGGTATTTTTGGTGCCGGCGGCATTGCCTCTTTTGCCGCTGCCAAACATATTGGCGGCTTTTATGGTGATTTTGCCCCGATTTTGCTGGGCAATGCTCCGATCTTTTTGCTTTTGGGGTTAGGCAAAATAGAGAGCTGTCTGCCGCGGCTGGCCGGTTTGCTTATTTTTTTGGGCGGCAGTCTGTTTACCGCAACGCTATTGGCGCTGCAATATTATGGCCGACCGCTTTTCTCTCATGCGGCGCCACTTGGCGGCCTGTTAATGACAGGCGGCTGGCTGTTATTTGCCGCTGCCGCTTTTTGCCCGCGCTCCGGCGGCTCTTCTGCCAATACTCCGCCGACATTGCATTAACTGCTCCGGCTCAGGCAGAGTTGCTACTGCGCCTATATATAGCGCAGCTGGATAATCCGCAATCTTTTCAGATAAAACTGCGCGGGCTTTGCCGGCGCGCCCATATACAACGCCGGCACGGCAGCAAGCAGGCACGGTGAAGGCGGCCTGTCTCAAGCCACCCGGCGCCCGCTTCCTGTCACATTATATCGGCCCGTTCATAGGCATTGCGCTCGATCAGCGCTTTTTCCAGCCGCTCTTTATTCCAGACCTCAAGGTCAATACCTTGCTGCCCAAAGGCTGCCCCATCAAAAATCGGATCTTTGACACCGTTTTTCAACTGCCGGTCATAATCGCGAATAAGGCGCAAAGCCGGCTTGATAAGCAGCGCCAGAGCAATAATATTGGAGCAAGCCAACAACCCCATCGCCAGATCAGCAAAGCTGAATACGGTAGCTAAATCGGCAAAAGCGCCAATCATACAAATCACCACCACTGCCGCGCGGTAAATAAAAATTGCCCCTTTGCTTCTGATGCCGAAATAGTTCAGGCTGTTTTCACCCAGAAAATAATTGTAAATAATAGTGGTAAAGGCAAACAGCATTAAAGCCAGGCTGACAAAAATCCTGCCCCCGTCACCCACACTGGCGGCAAGAGATTCCTGCGTCAGCACAATGCCGGAAAGGCTGCTATCCATACCGGGGTGATAAACACTGCCAAGCAAAATAATAAAAGCCGTGCACGAACACACTATTACCGTATCAATAAATACTGAAAAAGCCTGCATCACCCCCTGATCAGCCGGGTGATTGACATCAGCCGTGGCTGCCACATTGGGAGCAGAGCCCAAACCGGCCTCGCTGGAAAACAGGCTGCGCCGCACCCCCATAGCTACAGCGGCGCCAATGCCGCCGCCAATCATCGGCTCCAACCCGAAAGCGCTGCTGATAATAAGGTGAAACATAGCGGGAATAGCGGGAATATTCAGCGCAATAACCACAATAGCCATAGCCATATAGCCGAAAATCATAATCGGCACCAGAATATCCGATATTCTGGCAATACGCTGCAAACCACCCATAATAATGCCGGCCACGGCAACACCCAAAGCGAGAGACAAAACCCATAGCGGCACATTAAAAGCCTCATGCACTGAATTGGCTACAGCATAAGACTGCACGCCGTTAAAGCAAAAACCATAAGTGACAAACAGGAAAACAGATACTACCGCTGCCAGCCAGCGCCAGTTTTTGCCCAAACCATAAGTAATATAAAAAGACGGCCCGCCGCGGAAAGACCCCTCTGCACCAAAGCGCTTATAGGCCTGCGCCAGAGTGCATTCAATAAAACTGGTGCCCATGCCGATAAGCCCGGCCACCCAAAGCCAGAAAATGGAACCCGGGCCGCCCAGCGAAATAGCCGCCGCCACACCGACAATGGCGCCGCCGCCAACCCGCCCGGCCAGTGACACAATCAGGGCCTGAAATGAGCTTAAATGCTCCTTGCCCTGATCTTCAAAAGCGCGGCCGCGCCACAGCAGGGCAAACATGCGCCGAAAATAGCGGAACTGGACAAACCGGGAAGAAAGGGTAAAAACCAGCCCCAGCCCCACCAGCACAATAACCAGAATATAATTCCAGAGAAAATTATTCAGCGGGACTATGGCCGTGCTTATATCCTTGAAAAAAGCCGTTATCTGCTCCATTATCAGGTGTATTCCTTATCTCCTTGGTCGCCGCTTTTACCTGTTGCGGCACGGCGCAAATCGCCTTTTGGCTGCTGCATATCACCTTGCCCGCCCCCATCTTTTTGGCATGATTGCGGTAAAATTCCTAGCATTTTTTACTATATATCCGCCTTTTTGTGCAAAATTACAGCCTGACTCCGCCGCTGCTGCCGCCAAAATTGGCTATTATCAGCGAAAATAAAACATAAACAGACAGTTAAGATAAAGCGATAAATTTGAGAGGCCATTTATGCTGTTAACGCCCCATATCTATAATATTTTATCTTCGGCCCGGCGCCTTGCCGCCGCCCTGATTATAATTTTTGCCATTATTGGCGGCTTTTCCGCGGCGCAGGCAGTAGATTTAAGCAGCAATCCCTATATTAAAACTGCGCCCTATCACGCGCCGCCCCTGGCGCGGCAGTCTTTTTCCGGGCAGGCAAGCGGCAGCGGCAAAGCCGCAGCGCGGCCGCAATTTACCGCGCCGGGAGTGCAATATCGCCCCGCCCGGATTATTGACCCAAACAAAGCCGTTAATCACCGGCAATGGTGCCAAAACAACCACCCCTCTTATCGGGCGGCAGATAATAGCTATCGTCCATTTGACAAAAGCAACACTTTGCGGCCGGCGCGTATCCCCTGTGTCTCTCCCTATAGCAGGTAACTAAAGCCGCTCTCCGCCTGTTTATTCCTTTAACGCCTTGCTGCCGGCAGGCGGAAGGCAGCAGAGCGTGAGCACGGCATATTTTTATAATTGCTTTTACCCCTTTTACCTGTCATAAATTTACTTTCCACATTTGGCGGTTTTCTGTTCTCCAGCCGTATTTCCCTGTAAAGACGGTGGAGAAGAGGGCAGATAATGGCAATATCTGCCTGCCACCGAAAAAATAAGGTAAAAACGGGGTTCAATATGGCGCAAAAAACCGAAAAAACTGCCGCAAGCCGGAAAAAATATTCCGCTCTGGGTTTATATCGTCATCTTTACGCACAGGTTATTATTGCCATTATTTGCGGCATTATTGTCGGCTATTTCTGGCCGGGCCTGGGCGAAGCGCTCAAACCTCTGGGCGATGCTTTTATCAAGCTGGTTAAAATGATTATCGCCCCGGTTATTTTTTTGACCATTGTCAGCGGCATTGCCGGCATGAGCGATTTGCACAAAGTCGGCCGGGTAGCGGGCAAGGCTTTTGCCTATTTTTTCACTTTTTCCACTTTGGCGCTGATTATCGGCCTGATCGTTGGCAATCTGCTGCAACCCGGGCACGGCCTGCATATTGACCCGGCAACACTGGACGAGGCGGCCGTTGCCGCCTATGCCGCTCAGGCGCATGATACTTCAATTACCGCTTTTCTGTTAAATATTATCCCTTCTACTGTTATTTCCGCCTTTGCGGCGGGTAATATTTTGCAAGTGCTGTTTTTCTCCGTGCTGTTCGGCATTGCCCTTGGTATGGTGGGAGATAAAGGCAAACCGGTTTTAAACTTTATTCAGGCGCTGATTGTGCCTTTTTTCAAATTGGTGGCCATATTGATGAAAGCGGCGCCTATCGGCGCTTTTGGCGCTATTGCCTTTACCATTGGCCGTTACGGCCTTGGCTCTGTTGCCAATCTGGCCTATTTGGTGCTGACTTTTTATATTACTTCCCTGCTGTTTATTGTGCTTGTTCTCGGCGCTGTCTGCCGCCGCTGCGGCTTTTCCATTTTTTCGCTGCTCAATTATATCAAAGATGAGCTTGTTCTGGTGCTGGGCACTTCTTCTTCTGAATCCGCTTTACCCAGCCTGATGGAAAAAATGGAAAAAGCAGGGGCAAAAAAAACTGTAGTCGGGCTGGTTATGCCGGCAGGTTATTCTTTTAATCTCGACGGCACTAATATTTATATGACGCTGGCAACATTATTTATTGCCCAGGCGCTGGATATTCACCTGTCCCTTGGTCAGCAAATCCTGCTCCTGCTGGTGGCCATGCTGTCTTCCAAAGGCGCGGCCGGCATTGCCGGTGCCGGTTTTATCACTTTGGCGGCAACTTTGCAGGTTCTCCCCGATTTGCCGGTGGCCGGGCTGACCCTGATATTGGGGATAGACCGCTTTATGTCGGAATGCCGCGCTCTCACCAATGTTATCGGCAATGCTATTGCCTGCATTGTCGTGGCCAAATGGGAAAATGAGCTGGACGAAAAACAGCTGCACAAGATTTTGGGCAGCAAATAAAGCAGGCAATGCAATATTCCTGTCCCTGTCGGGCTTACGCCCTCCCCGCCGCAATATTCCTTGTCCCTGTCGGGCTACTACGCCCTCCCCGCCGCAATATTCCTTGTCCCTGTCGGGCTACTACGCCCTCCCCGCCTCTTCTCTTTGGCCTAATATTGGGCACGGCTTCGCTGTAATACACGGCGCCGTCACAATATTCGCCGGACTGGCGCTCTCTGGCCTTTTATGCTATTTGCATTATCGCAGCTGCGGCAAAGGCCGATAGCCCTGCCTGTTGCATCAGAGATAAAGGGGAAGCCCATGCCAGGAAAAGAGCCGAAAATTATCCTTGAAAACGGGGTAGCCTATAATTTCCGCATTTTATATCGCCGCCTTTATGTGCAGGTTTTCTTTGCCATTATTTGCGGCATTATTATTGGCCATTTCTGGCCGCCTATTGGCGAATCGCTTAAGCCTTTGGGTGATGCTTTCATCAAATTAGTGAAAATGATTATCGCCCCGGTTATTTTCTTGACCATTGCCAGCGGCATTGCTGGCGTCAGTGATGTCCGCAAAGTCGGACGCGTAGCGGGCAAAGCTTTCGCCTATTTTATTACCTTTTCCACGCTGGCGCTGGTTATCGGCCTGCTTGTCGGCTATATTCTCCAGCCGGGTCATGGGCTGCATATTGACCCTGCCAGCCTGAATAAAGACGCGGTATCCCATTATATTGAGGAGACGCATGACCAGTCGCTGGTCGGTTTTGTCATGAATATTATTCCGGCAACAGTTGTTTCTGCCTTTGTCTCGGGCAATATTCTGCAAATCCTGTTTTTCTCGGTGCTATTCGGCATTGCGCTCGGCGCTGTGGGAGAAAAGGGCGAACCGGTTCTCACTTTGATTCAATCGCTGATAAACCCGATATTCAAGCTGGTCGGCATGATTATGAAGCTCGCCCCTTTCGGCACTTTCGGGGCGATGGCGTTCACCATAGGCGCTTACGGCATCGGCACTTTGACAAATCTCGCTTATCTCGCCGCGACTTTCGTGTTCACCGCTTTTCTGTTTGTCACAGTTTTGCTCGGTTTTGTCTGCCGCCGCTGCGGCTTTTCCATTTTTGCTTTACTGCGCTATTTGAAAGATGAATTATTGCTGGTATTCGGCACGGCCTCTTCTGAAGCGGCACTGCCCAGCCTGATGGAAAAAATGGAAAAAGCGGGGGCAAAAAAATCTGTTGTCGGACTGGTTGTGCCAACAGGCTACAGCTTTAATCTCGACGGCAGCAATATGTATATGACGCTGGCAGCGCTATTTATTGCTCAGGCAATGGATATTCATATCAGCCTCAGCCAGCTGCTGCTGATATTGGTGGTGGCCATGCTGTCTTCCAAAGGCATGGCGGGCGTTCCGGGGGCGAGCTTTATCGCCCTTGCCGCAACTTTGCAGGTTATACCTGATATTCCGGTAGCGGGCATTGCGCTGATTTTGGGCATAGACCGGATTATGGATATGTTCCGCTCACTGACCAATATTATCGGCAATGCCGTTGCCTGTATTGTTGTGGCCAAATGGGAAAATGAGCTGGACGAAGCACAGCTGCACCAAACCCTGAAAGACAGGGAATAAAGCCAGACAACGGCCTTTTATTCCCTGTCGCGCCTATAGCGCTCCTCGCCGCAATATTCTTTGTCCCTGTCGGGCTTACGCCCTCCTCGCCTCTTGTACCTGTATTGTTGTGGCCAAATGGGAAAATGCGCTGGACGAAAAGCAGCTGCACCAAATCCTGAATGACAGGGAATAAAGCCAGGCAGTAATCTTCTCCCCCATCGGCGCGGAGAATAATAATTTCTCCTTTATTCCTCTCTATCGCACTATCACAATTTCTTCGGCAGCGCGAGTAATGGCAGTGTAAAGCCAACGCTCGCTCATATCACGGAAAGCATAAGTTTCGTCAAACAGCACCACTTTATCCCATTGCGAACCTTGCGCTTTGTGCACGGTTAAAGCATAGCCGTAATCAAAATCATCATAACGCTTTTTCACCGCCCACGGCACTTCTTCTCCCGTCAGTTCAAACGCCGTTTTCAGCAGTTTTATTTTTACCACTTCACCGCCCTCTTCTTCCGGCCGCACCAGCAAATTTATCCCCGGTTTCACTGTTTCGCGAGAAGATTGTATCACTTGCCACAATGAGCCGTTCAGTAGCCCTTTGGCCGGGTCATTGCGCAGGCAAACCAGCTTGTCGCCCGTCTGCGGATATAAAGCGGTAAAATTCTTCAAATCCCGCAAACGCTGATTATAAAGGCGGCGTGAGCGATTTGTGCCGATAAGCACCTGATCAGCCGCCAATACGGCGGCAGCCATATCCTCTTTACTCATAGCGTGGCGGGAAATAACCCGCGCTTTACCATAATCGCCAAAGGCAATTTTTCTGCCTTCGCGCGCTTCCAGCGCCAGACGGATAATAGGATTATCTCGCGCTTGCCGATGAATTTCCGTCAATAAAAAATCCGGCCGGCTTTCGGTAAAAAAGCCGCCGCCAGAGACAGGCGGTAATTGCCCCGGATCACCCAATACCAAAACCGGGGTGCCAAAGCCTAATAAATCGCGCCCCAATTTTTCATCTACCATCGAGCATTCATCGATAATAACCAAATCAGCCTGCGCCACCGGGCTATCGCGATTGAGCGAAAAAGTCGGCACAATAGATGTTTTGCCGGTCTTTTCGTCTTTTTCCTTATCTTCACCGCGTGGACGATAAATCAGCGAATGCAAAGTGCGGGCATTGCGCGCACCTTTGGCGCGCAATACTTGCGCCGCCTTGCCGGTAAAAGCAGCAAACAGCACATCACCCTTTACCCCCTCGGCAAAATGGCGGGCAAGCGTTGTTTTGCCGGTGCCGGCATAGCCGAACAGACGAAAAACCGGGCTGTCTTTACGCTGAAGCCAAGCGCCGACATTATCCAGCGCCTGCTCTTGTTGTGGTGAAAATTGCATATTCGGAACAAAACAGGATTCCACGCCGGAAAGCAAGCAGAAATAGCGCTTGCAAAAGCGTCTTTCCCCAACCCATTTTCCGCCCTGTCTAATCAGTAAAAGCCTGGTGATAATGCACTTCACCTGCCAGAGCCGAGCCGGAAAAGCGCAAGGCTAAAAAATAATGTGGCGACACACCGGTTAAAACAAGGTTTTTATTTGCTTTAAAGCCGAATCTCTCATAACAGGCCGGTTCACCCAATACAACACAACCGGCCGCGCCTGAATGACGCAATTTCTGCAATAAAGCGGTTATAAGCCTCGCTCCCAAATCCCGCCGCTGCCAAGCAGGATCAATGACTATCGGCTCCAAACCATACCAAAGCGCAGTTCCATCGACAATTACAACCGGCGACACAGCGCCGTAACCGATAATGACGCCTTCCATTTCAACAAGCATGGAAAAGGTTAATTGCCCGGCCCGGCGCAAGTTTTCTACAATATACGGCTCTTTGCCGTGGCTCAGCGCCGCCTTTTGAAAGGCTCTTTTTTATCAGGTAAAAAATCGCTGCGCTATCTTACTGTTTTTCCTTATGAATTATGACAGACATAAGCGAATTCCCATAAGTCTGCTCATAAAAATCTGTAAAGTTTTTGCCAATAGGCAAGTCAGAAAAGATTATGCCAGGCAGCGGCGGCATCGGCAAAAACCTGCCAGTCAGCGCTCAGGCGGCAGCTAAACCAGGTGCGCTGCCTTTTGGCTCCAAGCATATTCCCAAAAAGTTGCAGACTTTTTGGTCAAGAATATGCGGCTTAAAAAATAACACAACCGGCAGCGGCGGCAGCGGCAAAAACCTGCCAGTCAGCGCTCAGGCGGCGGCTAAACCAGGTGCGCTGCCTTTTGGCGTAATGCCGTGTTGCCTGTTTGGTTTTGTCGATAGCTGCAAGCAAATCTATTTCGCCGTCCAGATAAGCGCAGAATTCTCTCATACCGGCAGCTTTCATGGCCGGCAAATGCGGGTCAAGCCGGCGCGCGCGCAAGGCTTCCACCTCAGCCAGCGCTCCCTGCTCCACCATTTTATCCACCCGCTCATTAATGCGCGCATAAATAGCGCCCGGTGGCGGCAACAGCACCAGTTTTTGCAGTTTTGCCGCCGGTAAAAGCAACCTTGTCCGCTGGCTTTGCCAATAAAGCAGCGATTTCCCGGTTTCTTCCATTACTTCCCAGGCGCGCATAAGGCGCTGGCCGTCTTGCGGCGCAAGCCTGGTCGCCATCACACTATCGCTGCTTTGTAACGCAGCATAAAGGCCGGCTACCCCTTTTTCCGCCAGTAAATTTTGCCCTTTTTGCCGCACGGCCGCGCTGATTGGCGGAATTTCCGCCAGCCCCCCCAGCAAAGCGTGGAAATATAGCCCGGTGCCGCCGACAAAAATACAGGTTTTATTATCAAGTTCAGGCTGTTGCAACAGTTTTTCTACTGCTTTCAACCACGCTCCGGTAGAAAAGCGACAGGCAGGGTCAACAAAGCCATAAAGATAATGCGGCGTTTGTGCCAAATCTGTCGCCGGCGGGCGGGCAGTCAGGACGCATAAACCGTCATAAACCTGCATGGAATCGGCATTGATAATCACCGCTTCCTGCGCCCCCCCCTTGCCGGCATTCATAGAGCGGGCAATATCCAGCGCCAGCTGCGATTTGCCGGAAGCAGTCAAGCCCGCTATCAAAATGGTTTTATTGTTAAATTTTTCAAACAAGAATTATCTGACCTTATTCCCGTGAATTTCGCTTATAAATTTGTCTCTGTAAAATATATACTAGATTTTCATATAATTTAAGAAACGCTCTTTCAGCACAGGTTCAAGCTTTATGTAAGGGGCGATTTTTACTCCCCTTCTCATTTCTGTCGCGTAACTCTCGGAAATACCGGCTTGCTTGCAAAGCGCCCTGTAATTCATAGCTTTTATTTCTTCAGCAAAATATAAGCCAAACAGAAGCGCCGCCTGACCGGCTTCCTTCTTTTGCGCCATTTCTGCATAGATTTTCTTTAAAACAGAGACAATTTCATCAAAGCGCATAATGTATAGCCTTAATCCAGCAGCACGGTGACAAAGCGCAATTCGCCTGTCGGCGCGGCCAGCATCAGCAAAGCATTTTTGCGGCCGGCATCTTTTAATTTAGCCAGTCTTTTTTCCACATCTTCCGGGGTTTTGACCGCTTCCTGGTTAATATCGACAATCACATTACCGGCGGCAATGCGTTTTTCTGCGGCATTGGAATCGGGGATAACCGCCAGCACGGCCACCCCTTCCACCTCTTTGACAATAGAATATTGATTGCGAATATCATCAGTCAATTCGGCCAGCTGCATACCCAGAATAAACCCTGTAGCTGTCGTTTTCGGCTTATCTTTGTCTTTTTTCCTTTGTTTGGCATCGCTTGGCGGCGGCTCATCATCAGCGCTGCTATCGTCAATTTTTTCGTCAAGCAGGCCGGGCTTCACCTTTACTGTCTGCTCTTTGCCATTGCGCCAGATTGTGACTGGCACAACCACGCCGACAGGGCTTTCTGCCACCATACGCGGCAATAAACGGGCGCTTGTCACCGGTTTATTGCCAAAACGCATAATAATATCGCCGTCTCGCAATTCTTTATTATCAACATCTTTGGCGCCGGCAATCAGGCCGGAAACCATGGCACCCACCGCCGCTTGCAGGCCGAAAGAAGCGGCAATTTCTGCCGTGACCGGCTGAATCCGCACCGCCAGCCAGCCGCGCCGTGTTTCGCCAAATTCACGCAACTGCCGCACTACACCAAAGGCCAATTCTGAAGGAATGGCAAAACCAATGCCGATAGACCCGCCGGAAGGGGAAACAATCGCCGTATTGATGCCGATAACCTTGCCTTCCATGTCAAAGAGCGGCCCACCGGAATTGCCGCGGTTAATAGCTGCATCTGTCTGAATAAAATCATCATAAGGGCCGGAATTAATATTGCGATTGCGGGCAGAAACAATGCCCAATGTCACCGAGCCGCCAAAGCCAAAAGGGTTGCCAATAGCCATAACCCAGTCGCCAATACGGGCATGAACGGAATTGCCGAAAGACACAGCTTGCAATTTTTTAACCTTTGGGTCAATTTGCAATAGCGCAATATCTGTCTTGGCATCTTTGCCCAGTAATTTGGCTTTCAGCTTGGAGCCGTCAGAAAAATTCACTTCAATATCATCAGCATCGGCAATAACATGATTATTGGTAACAACCAGCCCGTGTTCAGCGTCAATAATAAAACCGGAACCCAGAGATTGCGTTTTGCGCACCGTGCCTTTGCCGTCTTTATCGGCAAAGAAATCCTGAAAATATTCCTGAAACGGCGAGCTATCCGGTGCGGCAGCCGGCGGCGGCACCGACAAATTACTGCTATCCTCTACCCCCTTCACTGTTTGCGAGGTGGAAATATTAACTACAGCGCCAATAAGGGCAGCAGCGAGATCGGCCACAGATTGCGGCGCTTCATAATTTGACCATCGCGAAAGGGCGACAGATTCTTCAGGCTGCGATGCCGGAGCAGCCGGCGACAGTGCCGTTTTATTTGGCGCGGCACTTGCCGGTGATAAAACCGTTTTGACAGCAGCAACAGGCTGAGCTGCATAAAGCCTGCCGCCCGGCGCCAGCAAGCACAGCGCAAAAACAGCGCCCGCAAGAGCCGGAAATATAACAAGACTGCGTATGCCTAAGGACATTATGCCTATCCCCTGATTCAGAATTCACAAAAGGGATTACCCTTTTCCTGCAGCCGCCTTTTCCAATTAAGCGTTTTTCAGAAGGCGCCATCACCGCCCGCCTGTCGACACCAACCCGCCGGTTAACACATAGCCGGCAAAATCCTTTTGCTGCCGGGCCTCGCTATTACCCCACTATTATTATTGCCCATTCGGCGTTTTTAAATATCTAAAAAAAACAGAATCCGGCGCAATAATCATTGGCAGATTTTTAATTTTCTTATAAGCGTCCATCGACCGCCAGAACATATAAAATTCCGGATCAACAGCAATAGCATCGCGCAAAATATCGATCCGCCCGGCCTCACCCTCACCGCGCATTATATCGGCATCACGCGTAGCGGCGGCAACAATTTCCTCATATTCGCGATTGGCAGCGGCAATAATTTTGTCCTTTTCCTCATTGCCGCGGGCGCGCAACTGCTCGGCCACAGCCTCGCGCTCCTGCCGCATTCTTTCAAAAGTGCGCTGTGACACTGCTTTGGTCAAGTCTGTCCGGCGGATACGCACATCAATAATCGTAATGCCTAAAGACTGCGCATCACCGGCTATCTGCTGCTTTACTTCCTGCATCATATCGGCGCGGGCCGAAGATAAAGCGGCGCTAAAATCCCGCTGGCCGTAAACAGCGCGCAGCGCATCATCAAAACGCGGGGCAAGATTTACTTCTTCAGCAGTAGAAGGCTGACCTGAAGCCACTTTCTGCAAAAATAATCTGGCATTGGTAATACGATAAGTGAAAAAGGCATCAACTTCATAAAAAGCGCCGCCGCGCACCTGCACTGTCTTGGTCGGCAGGTCATAACGGCGTAGGCGATCATCAATTATCACCATTTGATCAATAAAGGGCAGTTTGAAATACAGGCCGGGCACGGCTTCCACCCGCATAATCTGGCCAAAACGTTTGACAGCTATTTGCTGGCGCGGATAAACAATAAAAACAGTCAGCCAGGCGAGAATAAGAGCCGCCAGAATGAGGTAAAAACCGATAATTAAAGGAAAACGACGCATAATTACCTCACTTCTGTCATAGAATCAGCCCGGGCGCGACTGCCCAGCCCGGCGGCGCCGGCCGCTTTTTCCCCTATTGCCCCGGCTTTATCATCACTATCCGGCAAAGCCGCCCCAGACGCAGCCCGCTGCGGGCGCGAGCGCAGCAAATTATCCAAAGGCAAATAAGGCATAACAGCATTGCCATTTACCCCGGTGCCAATAACCAGCTTGCCCGGCACGGCCAGCATTTGCTCCATTGTTTCCAGATAAAGACGAAAGCGAGTCGCAACCGGCGCAGTTTTCGCTTCTCTTTCTACCGTGATGAAACGCTGCGCCTCACCCCGCGCTTCTTCCACAATGCGGGCTTTATAGGCCGCCGCTTTTTCGCGAATACCGGCCGCCTGACCATTGGCCAGGCCATGCAGACGAGCGCGTTCCTGATTGCCCTGCTCAATAGAGCGATTACGCTCCTGCTCGGCCTGCTGCACGGCATTAAAAGCATCGGCTACCTCATAAGGCGGCGCCGCCTCGCGAATGGAAACACGGCTTACATGCGCCCCCAGCCCATATTTATCCAAGGTAGATTGAATTATGCCGCGCACTTCATTGGCAACAATTTCGCGCCGATTGCGGTAAACATCATCAGCCGGGCGGCGGCCGACAATTTCACGCATGGCGCTCTCCGCCACTTGCTGCACAGTGCCGCTTTGATCTTTCACATTAAACAAATAGGCGGAAGGTTCGGTAATATAATAATAAACAGAGAAATTGACATTGACAATATTCTGATCGCCCGACAACATTAAACCGTCACCATTATCATTGCCAATGGTAACCGCCTGTTCTGTCAACGGCACTTTGCGATAAGTCTCAACCGGCCAGAAATAGAAATGCAACCCTTCCGCCGCTATTGTTTGCTTCGGCTTGCCAAAGCGCAATTCTACCGCCTGCTCATTTTGTTGAACAATATAAAAGCAGTGAAACAGCCAAAAAACGACAGCCAGCAGCATAATGACAAAAACAAGAGAACCGCCGCCTATCTGCTTTATCTGCTTTTGCCCCTTGCGCAGCAGCGCATCAATATCAGGCACGGCGGGGCCGCCTGTTTTATCATTACCGTCCTTATTATCGCCGGAAGAGGCGCCGCTTTTCCCGGAAGAAACAGGGAAAATCTTTCTCCCGCCGCCTTTATCACCGCGCCCCCCCCACGGGCTGCCGCTTTTATCGCCGCCGTTTTTATCGTCCTGTTGATTTTTCCAGGGCATATTTGCGTCCTTATTCCAAGTCTCGGCCGAGGCCTGTTTTGCTTACCGGTTTATAAGCAGGAAAATCCCTGTTTTCAATGGCAGCGGCAAAAAATCAGCAGCCAAAGCGGCAATATTTTCTGAAAACAGCTTTTTGCGGGAAAAACAGACAAGTCAGAAGACCGAAAAAAAGCGCTTGAGAGATAAAGTAACGCAGCCGTCTTTACTAAAGACCGACCATAAATCCCTCATTTTCAGCGGAAATTTTTTCCCGCTGCGCCTTTTATAAAGCAAAAAGCGATAGGCATGGCTATCTTCACCCGGCAATATCGGCGCAGCAATTTCACTTTTCTGCCAGCAACGCGCCGGCAAAAGCGGCTTGAAAAATGTATCACCGGCAATATCAGCAAGAATTTGCGTGAGATAAATTTTGTCGGCCAGCGGCAAAGCCTGCGCAAAAACTGCGCCGCCGCCGATAATAAATATTTCCCCTTGATTATTTGCCGCTGCCTGATTTGCAGCAATTTGCACGGCTTCATCGAGAGAATGGGCAATATAAGCGCCTTTTGCAGCAAAATCCCGCCGCCGCGTCATCACAATATTGGCACGCCCGGGCAAAGGCCGCTGCGACAGGCTTTCCCATGTTTTTTGCCCCATAATGACCGGCTTGCCCATGGTCACCTGCTTGAAATAGCGCAAATCCCCCGGCAAATGCCAAGGCATGGCACCATTATTGCCGATAGTGCCGTTGCGCGCAACAGCGGCAATTATTGATATAACCGGTCTGGTATGAAAAAACTTCACCATAATGTGATTATAATGCGTAATATTGGGCAGGCAAAGGAAAATCAGCTTTTCCCCCTGCTTGTCCCCTGTATGCCGGCACTGTTTGCCTCACCAATAAGTGGCTCAAACGGCTATTGGCGCCTTAATATGCGGCGCGGGGTGATAATTTTCCAGCATAAAATCTTCATAGCCAAAGGCGAAAATATCTTTTACCAAAGGGTTAAGCCGCATTGTCGGCAGCGGCCCGGGCACCCGGTTCAACTGCTCTGCCGCCTGCTCAAAATGGTTTTTATATAAATGCGCATCACCCAGCGTATGAATAAATTCACCAGTCTTCAGCCTGCAAATCTGCGCTATCATCATTGTCAATAAAGAATAAGAGGCAATATTAAATGGAACGCCCAAAAATACATCACCCGAACGCTGATAAAGCTGGCAGGAAAGCCGACCTTCGCTTACATAAAACTGAAACAGGCAATGACAAGGCGGCAAAGCCATTTTATCAATTTTTACCGGATTCCAGGCTGAGACAATAAGGCGGCGCGAATCGGGATTGCTCTTTATCTGTTCAACCACATTGGCAATCTGGTCAATATGTCCGCCGTCATAATCCGGCCATGAGCGCCATTGCACGCCGTAAACATCACCCAGATTGCCGTCATAATCCGCCCATTTATCCCATATTTTTACCCCGTTTTCCTGCAAATAGCGAATATTGGTATCGCCCCGCAAAAACCACAATAATTCATAAATAATGCCGCGGGTAAAAAGCTTTTTGGTGGTAAGCAGCGGAAAACCTTGCGATAAATCAAACCGCATCTGATAACCGAAAACCGAACGCGTGCCGGTGCCGGTGCGATCCGCTCTATCCGTGCCCTGGCGCAAAACATGGTTCAACAAATCAAGATATTGTTTCATAAAACCGGACTCTTAAACTTTCACTTTCTCGGAGACAAACAAAATGCGCCTGAGCTGACAGGCGCATAAACCCGCTTTAGTATATGGAGTATATGATTCCGGCAAAAGGCGGGGAAAGCACGGAAAAAGTTAACCGACCGTTAAACATATCCACAGTAATTGGCGATATTATGCCCCATTGCCGCACAGATAGACCTCAGGCGCCTAACCGCAAAAACAGCCGGGCGCCCGAAATTTATGCCGGAAGGAATTTAGGATTCAGAGAAAATTTCCTTTGTCAGGAAGGAATATGCCCAAGTTTGCCGAGTTTTTTGGCCATGAGATAATAAAAGGTCACACGGTTTTTGTGATGATCGCCGTGCATTTCCTTGGCTACGGCTTCAACAATATGCTTGGCCTTCTCCTTGCTGGCGCCAAGATGTTTCTCTGCCCAATGCTCCACCCGTTTCACTTCCTCAGGATCGCTCATTGCCACCCATTTGCCATCATCATCTTGCATCGCCGCATGCAAATGCTTGCACAATTTTTCAACTGCCGCTGTCTCAGGGTGAGAATCATATCTTTTGACATCTTGTTTTGCGTTTTCCATGAAAAAACCTCTTTTGCAATCAGGATTGATTATTTCATAAATGGTTCTCAAAACGCGCGCGGCAAGATGTTGCCGCTTTTGAGGGTGGGAAAAATAAAACACATAATCCTTGCAAATTATGCCGCCAGAGTATATATTGCAGGCTGCTGGCTTGCCGGCTATGGTAATAAACGGACTATGTAATAAACCCATTGGACTCGGGGGCAGTACCCGACGCCTCCACCATAAAGCAATCCGGGCGCATTTGCAGGCAAAGCGTGCGTGGCGGCAAAAGGTTGGATTGCTTTATGACGGGGGCGAAACAGGATCGACAAGGGCGTAAAGATTGCTCTTTTACCCGGCATTGTTCCGCCGTTATCGGGCTTATGTATAATTGCAAACGACAATTATGCGGAGGCGCGTCTTGCTGCTTAATTGCGGCTGACAACCTCGTTTTAAGTCTTGTTCTCTCGCAGGAACAAGCGGGGTTGCAGGCACCCGGCAACAGAAGCCTGCATTTATTTTTGCCATATTTGCCGGCGGTTTTGTTTCTTTGCGAAATTGCAAATGCGGTGCGGTTTTCAGGTGAAGTGCACTGCCTATTGGCGGTTTTGCGGTTGATTATGCCTTTTTCAGTTGCTTTGGCTCCCCATATTATATTATTGCTCATGGCAGAGGACAGGATAATTTATTGATCTTTGTCGGGCCGCTTGCCCGGCGCTTACCGCTGTTTTGGGAAAAAGGCATGCAAGATCGCATAGAATATGAAAACCTTGTGCAAAACGCCCTGTTAAATGTCATTCGCGATATTTTGGCCAATGTGGCGGCAAATGGCCTGCCGGGCGAGCATCATTTCTACATTACTTTCTCTACCCAAAAAGCCGGAGTGCAAATTTCAGAGCGGCTGAAAGAACGCTTCCCTGAGACAATGACCATTGTCCTGCAACACCGTTTTTGGGATATGCAACTTTTTGCCGATTCTTTTACCGTTACTTTGAGCTTTGGCGGTATAGCTGAAAAACTGCTTATTCCTTTTTCGGCCATGCAGGTTTTTTATGACCCTGCCGCTGCTTTTGAAGTAGCCTTTACGGCAGCGGCTCCTGATGAAGAGGCACTATCGGCAGAACAGCAGCAAGATGAAGAAAACGCTATTGTCACTTTTCCGCCGCCAAAGCACAAGCGGGAAAAAGACTATATTGAGAAAGCAGAAAAAAACCTCCCGCCGCCAGTGTCAATGCCGCAAAATTGTGCTAATGCCGTAACCGAAAATGCTCTATATGAGCCGGAAAAGGCAGAGCGGAATAGTGACACAGCGCCGGCAAACCAGGCCGGGAAACAGCGCGAAAGCTCCGCCAGTATTGTCTCGCTGGACGCTTTCCGTAAAAAATAACCATAAGAGCCTGGGAGATTGCAGCGTCAGCATAAAGGCAGCGGCAAAGACGGCCTCTCTTTCACTCCCAAGCCGGAGTCTTCTGATACGGTTTTAAATAAAGCGCGGGATAAAACAGCCGGCCCCTCGCTTTTTGCTGCGAAAAACATTAAATCCTGTTTAATGATGCCCGATAATCCTTCTCCCGCTAATATTCCCCGCCATTATGAGAGCAATGAGGCGGATCAAGATCCAGCCGAAAATATGGCGGCCGGCAGCATCGATGAAAATCTTGCCGTCACGCCGCAATCTGCAGCGAATCTTGCCGAGCGCGCTATAGCGGCGCGCGGGCTGCCGCTGCTCTGCCCAAATTTTTCGCTGGAGGATTTAAACCCGCAACAGCGTGAAGCGGTTCAAACAACTGAAGGCTCGCTGCTGGTTCTGGCCGGCGCCGGCACTGGTAAAACCCGGGTTCTAACCACACGCATCGCCTATATTCTGGCACAAAAACTGGCTTTTCCGTCAGAGATTCTGGCCGTGACTTTTACCAATAAAGCGGCCAGCGAAATGAAAGAGCGTATTGGCAGGCTTGTTGGTGAAACAGTGCAAGTCATGCCGTGGCTGGGCACATTTCATTCGCTTGGGGCAAAATTTTTGCGCCTTCATGCTGAGCTGGCAGGGCTAAAGCCGGATTTCACTATTTTAGACAGTGATGATGTCCAGCGCCTGCTCAAACAGCTGATTCGCGCCGAAGGGCTGGACGATAAAAGATGGCCGGCGCGCAATCTGGCACATTTGCTTGATAATTGGAAAAATAAAGGCTGGGCGCCGGAAGATGTGCCGGAAGGGGAAGCGCGCGCTTTTGGCAATGGTAAAGGGCGGCTCTTATATCAGACCTATCAGGAAAGGTTGAAAACCACCAATAGCTGTGATTTTGGCGATTTGCTGCTGCTGCCGATTGCTGTTTTTAAAAAGCGTCCGGATATTCTGACGGAATATCAGAACAGATTCCGCTATATTCTGGTTGACGAATATCAGGATACCAATCTGGCGCAATATTTATGGCTGCGGCTGCTGGCACAGCGGCCACAGGGGCAGAATGTCAATATTTGCTGTGTCGGCGATGATGATCAGTCTATTTACGGCTGGCGCGGGGCAGAAGTCGATAATATTCTGCGCTTTGAGCATGATTTTCCGGGGGCAAAACTTATCCGGCTGGAGCGTAATTACCGCTCTACTGCGCCTATTCTGGCCACAGCTTCGCATCTTATTGCCTATAATCAGGGCCGATTGGGCAAAACCTTATTCCCTGATAAAACGGCTGATGACGCCGCAAAAGTGCGATTATACGCCGCCTGGGACAGCCAGGAAGAGGCGCGCGCTATTGGTGATGAAATTGAGGCGCTGCACAGCGGCGGCACGGCACTGGGCGATATTGCCATTCTGGTGCGCGCTTCATTTCAAACGCGCGAATTTGAAGAGCGTTTCGGTGTAATCGGCCTTAATTACCGTATTATTGGCGGGCAACGCTTTTATGAGCGGCAGGAAATCCGCGATGCGATTGCCTATTTGCGCGTGGTAGCGCAACCGGCTGATGATATGGCTTTTGAGCGGATTTTAAATCTGCCGAAACGCGGCCTGGGCGATGCCTGCCTGCGCCGGCTGCATGACACAGCGCGCAAGCAGCATGCGCCATTATTGGCCGCAGCGGTAGAGCTGATAACGGGCACTGGGCTGCCGGCCAAACAACGCAGCGCCCTGCGCGAGGTAGTGGAAAATTTCCGCCGCTGGCGCAATATAATCGATACAACACCGCCGGCAGAACTGGCGCAGATTATTTTGGACGAATCCGGCTATACGGAAATGTGGCAAAATGATAAATCGGCCGATGCCGCCGGCCGGCTGGAAAATTTAAAAGAGCTTGCCCGCTCTATGGAAAATTTTGAAAATTTGCACGGCTTTCTGGAACATATTGCGCTGGTAATGGAAAATGATAATTCAAGCGGTAGAGAGGCCGTTAATATCATGACCTTGCATGCCGCCAAAGGGCTGGAATTTGACGCAGTTTTCCTCCCCGGCTGGGAGGAAGGCCTATTCCCCCATCAGCGGGCGCTGGACGAAGGCGGCAATAAGGGGCTGGAAGAAGAAAGGCGGCTGGCTTATGTCGGCCTGACGCGCGCGCGCCAGCGGGAATATATCTGGTTTAGCCAGAACAGGCGCATTCACGGCCTGTGGCAAAATACCATGCCTTCGCGTTTTTTGGGTGAGTTGCCGGAAAAAGAGGTGGAAATTGCACCAATGGAAAGCATCTATGGCGGCTATGCTACGCCTTATCAGGCAGCGGGGAGTCCTATGAGCGGCGCTTTCCGCATGCCGGATCCGTTTGGCGGCAATTATCAAACCCCGGGCTTTCAACGCGGCAAGCGCAATGCAACCGAAGCCACCCGCAATAATTGGGGCCGGCGCTCCAGTGCTGATGTTGAAATCGGCACGGATAGCGGCAAACCGGCAACAGACCGCACGCCGCTATTGGAGGGGCGAATATTGCGGCGGGGAACAAGTGGCAGAAAGGACGGCAGCGGCAAAATGGCGGCGGCAAATAGCGGCGATGAAGCGGTGACAGGTTTAAAGCCCGGTGACCGTGTCTTTCACCTTAAATTCGGCAATGGCACTATTGCCGAAATGGAAGACGATAAATTGACAATAGATTTTGACAAAGCCGGGCAAAAGCGCGTCCTCGCCGCTTTTGTTGAAAAGCTTTGAGAGCTTGCAGCCTTAGACTTTAAAAAGCTGCTTTACCTGGTGCATATTCAGCGTAATTCATAAATACCGCCGCCTTTGAAGGACACATAGCCTTTATCACGCAAAAATTGTAATTGCTGGCGGATTTTTGCCCTGACATTATTATTATCGGGGTGCTGCCTTTGTAAATCTGCCTCAGCTTTGGCGTAAAACTCTGTTAGAGTGAAACGGTCTTTCGCCAGCAATTCAGTGTACTTCATCACATCAATCAGCCAGTTTTTAGTCTCTGCTTGTTGCCCATTCAGGAAGCGAATTTTATCAAAATTTCTTCTGACATCGGCATTAGGGGCACAAATATTATCACGAATGTAAAAAATTTTGCCGCTTTCCGGCAATTTATCGGCCAATATTTTGCAGCCGACCCAGCCGGCCCGGCGCGCCTTTTCTGATAAAGGCGGCCGCTTTTCGATAATATTGGCAGTGAAAAACTGCCCCGGAATACAAAAGAAATTTTCTACCCGGCAGCCGGCAGCAGCTTGCTTATAATGCAAAAAGAAAAAATTAGGCGGCTTCGCTGAGTTCAGCCGCTCCAGCATAATTGTATAAGAACCGCCCATAATTTTCTTCCCCCATTTTCTGCCGCTGCTTTTCAGCTCAAATTGCTCTGGACATTGCGGACAATAAAAATCTGCGGCCGGGTGATTATTGCCATAACACCGCAAAGCGCTGCCGCAGGCAGGGCAAAATATATTACTCTTCACCCATTTTTCACTCATAACGCGGATTTGTTGAGATTTAGACTTATATTTCTCAGCTGAGGCCAAATCAAAACAGGGATTCATCAAAACTCTCTGGCGGCAACAATAAATATTGCAGGCAGCAGGATAGATCCCCACCGCCCGCAATTTCATTTTATTTCACAAAATTATCGATCAGCAGTTTTTTGATATCTTTAAAGCGGCCTTGCGCCAGGGCTTTTACGCCGTAAAGCGCTGTACCAACTACCTGATGCGCCTCTATATGCGGCGGCATAACCAGCTCATAAGGCGTTGTCTTGACATTTAGCAGAGCCGGCCCGTCAGCAGCAAGAAATTGCGGCACAATATCTTCCAGCTCCTCTGCTTTTTCCACAGTCCAGCCTTTATAGCCCATTACTTCCGCCAATTTGCCGAAATCAGGATTTTGCAAATCGGTGTAGCGATTTACCAGACCTTCCGTCTTTTGTTCCAGCTCAACAAAATTGAGCGATGCATTATCCAGCACGACAATTTTTATCGGCAGTTTTTCTTGCACCGCTGTCAGCATATCGCCCATCATCATGGCCAGGCCGCCATCACCGGAAAGGGAAATCACCTGCCGCCCGGGAAAGGCCTTTTGCGCCCCCAAAGCTTCCGGCATGGCATTTGCCATTGTCCCATGCCGCATGCTCATCAGAGTGCGCCTTTTGCCATTAGTGGTAAAATGGCGCAGACCCCAGGCAAAAGCCGACCCGCCATCAGCAGTAAAAATAGCATTATCATCAGCATATTTGCTCAACAGGCCAACAAGATATTGCGGGTGGATAATATCTTTTCCGATTTTTTCTTCCTCTTTTGCCAAGGCTTCCACGGTCTTTTTCCGCTGCTCCAGACATTCCTGCAAAAACTCTGTATCTTCCCTTTGCGGCAAAAGCGGCAATAAGGCCTGCAATGTTGCTTTAACATCGCCAACCACGCCAAGCTGCACCGGGCGGCGGCGGCCTATATGGGTCGGATCTTCGTCAATCTGGATAAAAACAGTTTTATCAGAATAAAATTGCGAATAAGCAAAATCTGTGCCGAGCAGCAGCAATGTGTCGCAGTTTTGTATCATATCATAACCGGATTTTACCCCTAAAAGCCCGGTCATGCCCATATTATAGGGATTATCATATTCAACAAAATCCTTGGCGCGAGAAGTATGGGCAACCGGCGCCTGCAATTTGCCGGCCAGTTGCAATAATTCTCCATGCGCACCCTGCACCCCTGCTCCGGCAAAAATGCCGATTTTTTTGCCTTTGGCCAATAGTGCCACAATTTTCTCAAGCTGCGAATCCTCAGGACGGATAAGCGTTTTCTGCCGGTGCAGCGGATAATCGGCCACGCCCTCCACAGTCTGCACAGCAATATCGGAAGATAAAATTATTACCGCCACACCGCGTTTTTCCAAAGCCGCCTGACAGGCCATGGCTGTAATATGCTGCGCTTGTTCCGGCGCTGTAATTTCCTGACAGAAAACTGAACATTGGGCATAAATGCTCTTGAAATCCACTTCCTGCGGAAAATCCGTGCCGATTTTGCCGGTGGCAATCTGACTCGCTATCAGCACTACAGGGGAACGATTGCGATGGGCTTCAAAAATGCCATTGATAAAATGCAGGCTGCCCGGCCCGCAAGAGCCGGCGCAAGCGCTTAATTCTCCGGTAAGATAAGCTTCCGCCCCGGCGGCAAAAGCGCCGGCCTCTTCGTGGCGCATATGCACCCAGTTGATTTTGCTGCTATAAATAGCGTCCGTTACATAATTAAGGGTATCGCCAACAATGCCGAAACAATTTTTGACACCCGCGGCCGCCAGCGTATCCACCACCCATTCGGCAACTGTTTTTTTAACCATGATATTTTCCCTTATATTTGAGGACTCACCCCAATTAAACCACGCACGTAAATCAGGCTAGACTTCACTTGTGACCTAATTGAGGCATAGTGCCTTATTCTCTGAAATTATTATGACACTGTCCTTCGCTTGGGCGGAATTTTGCGATAAAGCTTGTTTTCAGCGGCATAGAGCCTTAAAACAGGAAATGCCCTGCTCTTAAAAACCATATCTGACAACAGGCAGAAAGGCAGATCATATTATGCAACAGGAGTCTCCTTTCGCTGCTCTTGCCCGTATTGCCGGCATTATCGCGCTTTTCGCTGTGCTTCTCGGCTTTTATGTCTGGTTCACTATGCCGGGCGCCCTGGGCGGCAATTTTAGCCTGGTGGATTCCAATGGCCGACAAGTGACGCAGGAAGATTTGCGCGCCCGCCCGGCTGCCGTCTTTTTCGGCTATACGCATTGCCCCGATATTTGCCCCACCACTTTGTTTGACCTGCAAAACTGGCTGCAAAAACTGGGCAAAAGCGCCGATAATATTAATGTCTGGTTTGTTACGGTCGATCCGGAGCGTGATACGCCGCAAATCCTGCATGATTATCTGGCTAATGTCTCCAGCCGGGTTATCGGCATTAGCGGTGAGCCGCAAGCTGTGCATAAAATGGTGGAATCTTTCAATATTGCCGCCCGTAAAGTAGCGGGGGAAGATGGCGATTATACTTATGACCATACGGCGGCGGTGCTGCTGCTGAATAAAGGCGGGCGGTTGCGCGGCATAATCCCCTATCAGGAAAAGGATTCCATTGCCATCGAGCAGCTTAAAGCGCTGGCCGGCAGTTGATCTGCTGCCGGCGCTGGTTTTGCCGGCGCGGCGGCGCGGCCATATATCAGGCTTAACACTCAGTGCCAAACCGGGAAACGCCCTATGACACAGCAAATTCGTCTTTTCCTTGAGCTGCCCAAATTAAAGGGGGAAGAAATCTATGCCAAAGCTGAAGCCGCTTTTGAAGAAGAAGGTTGGCCGCTGGCCTCATTTGATGATGAAGAAAACGGCATTTTTGCAATTTCTCTTTATGTAACCGAAAAAGAGGAAAAAGCGGCGCAGGCGCGGCTGGCTGCCTTGGCTGCCATGGACAGGACTGCGGTAAAGCGGGAAATTTTGCCGCAAATTGACTGGGTCAAGCACAGCCTGGCCGGGCTTAAGCCAGTGCGCGCCGGGCATTTTTTTGTTCATGGCGCTCATGATCGCGATAAAATCCGCCCCGGAGATATAAATATAGAAATAGAGGCCAATCGCGCTTTCGGCACCGGCCATCATGGCACGACTGCCGGCTGCCTGGAAGTGCTGGAAACAATTATTGCGCAAGAAAGCCCGGCCAATATTCTGGATATTGGCACGGGCAGCGGCATTTTGGCCATTGCCGCGGCCAAATTGGGCAAAAACCATGTGCTGGCAACGGATAATGACCCGCTGGCAGCAGAAATTGCTGCTGAAAATGCCGCTTTGAACGGCGTTGCCGCCGCCATTACCATTGCCTGTGCCGAAGGTTTTTCTGCACCGGAAATAGCACAGGCTGCGCCATTTGATCTGATTATGGCCAATATTCTGGCCGGGCCGATAATTGCTATGGCGGTTCCTATGAAAAACGCGCTTAAACCCGGTGGTTCGCTACTGCTCTCCGGCCTATTGGCCGAGCAGAGTGACGCTGTTGCGACCGCATATTACCGGCAGGGACTGGCAATGGTCGAAACCTTGCTCAAACAAGGCTGGGCGATACTGCATTTACGCGGCTAGCGGCGCCTGGGCACGCCGGAGATTCCAGCAGACGGAGCTAAACGCGGCCGGATAAGTTAAAATATTTTAATCGGGGAAGGAGAGAGCATGTTTCAATCTTTTACGACAGAGGCCGGCCCGCATCATGCCCGCGTCCGGCTGGAAGCCTTGCGTCAGATTATGAAGCAGCAGGGATTTGATGCTTTGCTGGTTCCCCATAATGATGAATATCAGGGGGAATATGTGCCGCCTTGTGCGCAAAGACTGGCCTGGCTCACCGGTTTTGACGGCTCGGCCGGCTATGCTATTATTTTGCTGGAAACAGCCGTGCTGTTTGTCGATGGCCGCTATAAATTGCAAGCGCGGAAACAGACAGATCCGGCATTATTCACTTATGAAGATTTAATTGCAACACCGCCGGCGGCCTGGCTGCGCCGCTATGGGCAAAGACAGGCGCAGGCAGGCCACCTGCCGCCCGAAGGCATGAAAATCGGCTTTGATCCATGGCTGCACAGCGTTAAGGAAGCGGCCGCCCTGCGTGAGGCTCTGGCGCCGCATGGCCGGCTGGCAGCGACACCGCATAATCTGGTAGACAGCATTTGGCAAGACCGCCCGGCGCCGCCGCAGGGCAAGGTTTCGCTCCAGCCAGTCGAACTGACAGGGCGCAGCGCCGCTGATAAGCTGGCGGCAATCCGCGCCCAGACATTAGCGGCAGGAGCCGGCGCCTGCTTGCTGGCTGATCCGGCCGCTATTGCCTGGGCGTTTAATATACGCGGCAGCGATATAGCGCATACACCCGTGGCTTTGGCTTTTGCTCTTATCCCCGCTGATGATGCTCTGCCGCTGCAGGGCAAAGCGGTGATTTTTATCGATAAAGCCAAATGTAATGCCGCTATAAAAGCGGCGCTGGCACCGATAGCCGTTTTTGCGCCAATAAGCAGCCTGAGCACTGCCATGGCTTCCTATATCGAACATTATAAGGCAATAATGCTGGATATAACGGGCTGTGCGGAGGCCTTTCGTTTGGCAATTGAGGCAGCGGGCGGGCAGATAATAGCGGCAGAAAACCCTGTTGCGCTGCCGTGCGCGGTTAAAACAGCAGCCGAGCTTGCCGGCGCTCGCCGGGCGCATTTGCGAGACGGTGTGGCTATGGTGCGCTTTTTGGCCTGGATTGACGGCCGATTGGCGGCAAAAGGCGCAGCAAGCCTTGATGAAATTACTGCCGCCGAACAGTTGGAAATATTCCGCTGCGACACAGCGATTGCATTGGGCAGCCGGCTGGAAGATATTTCCTTTGATACAATTTCCGGCGCCGGCGCCAATGGCGCAATTATTCATTACCGCGTGACCCAAAACACCAATCGCCAATTTCGCGAAGGGGAGCTTTATCTGACCGATTCCGGCGGCCAATATCGTGACGGCACTACGGATATTACCCGCACCATCGCCATTGGCCCGGCGGGGGAAGAAGAAAAGCGCTGCTTTACCCTGGTGCTGAAAGGTCTGATAAAACTGAGTCTGGCGCGCTTTCCGCAAGGCACGCGCGGGCGTGATCTGGATAGCCTGGCGCGTTATGCTCTGTGGCAAAACGGCATGGATTATGCCCACGGTACCGGCCACGGCATTGGCAGTTTTCTCAATGTGCATGAAGGGCCGCAAACAATCTCCCGCGCCGGCGCGCAGGAATTATATGCCGGCATGATTATTTCCTGCGAGCCGGGCTATTATCGCGAGGGCGCTTTTGGCATTCGCCTGGAAAATTTGCTGATTATTGAGGCAGCAGCGAAGCCAGCAGGCGGTGATATTGCTATGCTGGGTTTTGAAACTCTGACTTTATGCCCTATTGACAGCAAGCTTATTTTACCCGCTTTGCTCAGTGCCGAAGAACTGGCCTGGCTTAATGCCTATCATGACCATATTTACAAAACACTGCTGCCTTTTATCAAGGACAGCAGCACACAGCAATGGCTCAGACAGGCAACAGCAGAAATAGCGGCAAAATAAAGAGAGAAAAGCAGCGAAATAAAAAGGCAAAGAGCCACAAGATAAACAGGATAAAGAACGAGTGAGCAGAAGGAGCGCTCCCCCAGCCTTTAAGCATTTTGCCCGCCATAATTTCGCAAGATGGCGCACAATTTCACAAAGCGGCAGTAGCGCATACTTACGGCACACTCACTCACGGCAATAAAGCACGGCTAAAGCACCCGGCAGCGCCTTTAAGGCCGCGCCCCACCTTCATTCTCGATGACACGCTCACTCAATATCTAATCGCGCCCATATCGGCAAAACACAGCTGCCTTTGTCAAGGACAGCAGCGCGTAATAATAGCTCACACAAGCAACTAAAGGAACCAAGGCCGGGGCGAAGGACAGCCCGCCCGGAAAACAGGCTGAGAGAGCCCCCGGAGCCTGAGAGCACCGGCTCCCCCTACCCCTCATATGCTTAAAGCACTCACGCATAGCGCCAAAGCGCGGCAATGACACTCTCTATTCCGCCCCGCATTGCACTCGTTGCGGCTTGACCGCATTTTCTGATTAGCTATACTTTTTAAAGCACCATTGATTTATAACGATTATTTAAATTTGCGCTTACTCTCTGCTCCTACCATTTCCGCCGCAATGCTCCCACCTTTCTGAAAGAATTCTGCCAAGATTCTTTGTGGCGCGGCGGCTGATAGTTTTGCAGGCGGCGCCCGGGATAAGCATAAGAAAAAATTATGCCGCGGCGCGCGGCGCAATTTTGCTGACAGTTGGCGAATAAGCGGCGGCAAGCAAAAGGCGGCTGTCATAAAGGCGGGAAAACGGGGAAATCTGCTGATAGGAATTGAAAAATTTTTAATGCGTTTATAAATAACGCATAAACAGCAGGGAGCGCAAAATGACCGAATCAGCCGAAACCGCCGCTAAGGCTCATCAAACTCAGCAAGCGGCCGCCGCGGAAGGCAGCGCGCCCTTCTCCCGCTGTTTGGAAGCGCTGCGCGCTTTAACGCCTGATAAGCGCGGCCATGGCGGCGCGTTTGAAAAGCTGACAGCCAAATTTCTGACAACAGCGCCGCAATACCGCGCCCGTTTTATCGCCGTGCAGGAATGGAAGGAATGGACGCGCGGCAAAACGAACGGCATTCGCAACTGGCCGAATGACAGGGATATAGGCATAGACCTTGTCGGCATTCAGAAAGACGGCACTCTTTGCGCGATTCAGTGCAAATTTTTCACCGAATCGCAGATAACGAAAGAAATGGCGAACAGCTTTATTGCCGCCTCGGGCGATAAGAAATTCGCCGCGCGCATGTTTGTCGCCACCGGCGGCCTTTCCGATAATTTAGAAGCGGCGCTGAAAACACAGCGCAATATGACAGTGCTGCGCCGCGACACTTTTGAAAACCCGGAAAACGGCATAGACTATGCTGCTTTCACGCCGGAAAACCCGCGCTTAAACCGCGCCGCGCGGCGGCAGCCGCGCCCCTATCAGGAAGAGGCGATATTTAAAACCTGCGCCAAATTTGATGCCGCGGCCAAAGAAGGCAAGAGCGATATTCGCGGCCGGCTGATTATGGCCTGCGGCACGGGCAAAACCTTCACCAGCCTCAAAATCGCCGAAAAGCAGGTGGGCGCTGGTAAATTGGCGCTGTTTTTAGCGCCGTCTCTGGCGCTGGTAAGCCAGGCTTTGCGGGAATGGTGCGCGCAAAGCGAGCTGGCGATAACGCCCTTCGCCGTCTGCTCTGATTCCTCTGCCGGGCAGACAAAAGCAAAGGCGCAGGCAGATGAGCTGGAATATACCGCCAATGAGCTGGATTTCCCCGCCACAACAGACGCAAGCGAGCTTGCCCGCCAGCTGCAAGCCGCCGAAGAGACAGACCCGCAGAATATGCGGGTGATATTCGGCACATATCACTCTATGGCGGTTATCGCAGAGGCGCAGGAGAAATTCGCCGCGCCGGAAATAGAGCTGGCAATATGCGATGAAGCGCACCGCACCGCCGGCCAGAGCAATAGCGACAGCGAAGATAAAGCCTTTGCCCGCATATTGGACGCGGGCTTTATCCGCGCGCGCAAAAGGCTGTTCATGACCGCCACGCCGATAGTCTATGCCCCCGCCTCGAAAAAAATCGCCGATGAGCGCGATATAACGCTTTATAGCATGGATAATGAGGCATTATATGGCCCGCTCTGCCATTCTATCAGCTTTAATGATGCGGTGCGCCTTGGCTGCCTATGCGATTATAAGCTGATAATCCTGACTGTCTCAGCCGAGGAAACAGCGCGCGAGCTGCAAAGCTTCCTTGACGCGCCCGGCAAAGATTCACGCCCCGCGCTGGCGGCGGCGGCGCAAAAAGCGCTGGATAAACTCGCCCCCCTGCTGGCGGAAAGCGCCGAAGGCGCAGAGATTTTAACCGTCATGCGGCAAACAGCGGCAGCGCTGGCCGAGCGCAGCGAAACAGCGGCAGAGGCTCCGGCGCGCTTTGGCGGCATATTTCAAAAGCTGGAGCATTTCGCCGCCCGCTTTACCGGCAAAAATGCCGAGCTGAAAGGCGATGCTCTGCCGAAGGCGGCGGAAACAGCGCTGAAAGACGCCATAAAAAACCTGCGCCTGGCGCTGGAAGACGCAGTGCGCAAAGCCGGGCTTGATGATGCGGCGAAAATGGCCGGCGTTTACCGCGCTCTGTCTAAAAGCGGCGCCGGGCTTGCGGGGGAAGGCGCGCCCATGCGCTCCGCGCTGGCCTTTGCGCAGGTCATTGACGCTTCCGCCGGCAAGGTCAGCTCTCAGGATTTTGCTTTTGACTTCCCCATTGTGGCGGATAATCTGCGCCGCCAAGCGCTGGAAAATGGCGCGCCGGCGGCCGGCCTGCCGGAAGTTGCCTGCCGCCATGTAGACGGCAGCATGCCCGGCAATGAGCGTGATGACGCGCTGCGCTGGCTGCGGGAAAGCGCGGCGGCAGAGGGCGAAACGCCAAGCGGCGCGAAACGCGAATGCCGCGTCCTCTCTAATGTCCGCTGCCTGTCAGAGGGGGTAGATGTCCCCGCGCTGGACGCGGTGATATTCCTCGCCGGCAAAAACAGCCAGATAGAGATAACCCAAGCGGTCGGCCGCGTCATGCGCGTAGCCAAGGGCAAAAAATTAGGCTATGTTATCCTGCCGGTGGTGATTCCCCCGGGGGCGGATGAAGCGGCCTTTTTAAACGAATCAACTACTTGGAAAGCCACCTATGGCGTGGTCCAGGCGCTCCGCAGCCATGATGCAGGCATTGATAATTCTATCGCCCGCGCCGCCAAAGGCGAGATGAGCGGCAAGATAGAAATCATAGACAGCCGCGTTTTAAAACCCTCCTCAGAGGCGGAATCCTCCGGCCTTCCCCGCGGCGGTAAAACCGAACCGGCCAAACCGCGCAAACCGCGCGGCGCCGGCAAAACCACCATCGGCGCCCCGGAACCCATAGCTGAACCGCCGGCGCAGCTGAACCTCAGCCAAGAGCTTATCCGCCAAACCATATTCGCCAAATTGGCGGCAAGCTGCGGCACAAGACTCTATTGGCAAGAATGGGCGAAGAAATTCGCCGATACCGCCAATAATCTGATGACGCGCATGAAAACCGCCCTGGCCAATGACAGCGCGGAATATGCCGCCGCCCGCAAAGCCTTTGCAAAGCTGCAAACCGCTTTGCAAGAAAACATCAGCAGCGCGATAGACGCTGAGCAAACGCTGAAAATCCTTGCCGCGCAGGGCATCGCTCAGCCTGTCTTTTCCGCTTTATTCGGCGCCAAGGAACATGACTTCCCCGCCAATAACGCCGTGGCGAAAAGCCTGCAAACCGCGCTTGATGAAATGCTGAACTTCATGGCGCAAGAGCGCAAAACCCTCAACGCGCTCTACGCCGAGATAGAAAGCTCAATCGGCGCAAACCCGTCTGACGCTTTCCGCCAAAGCCTCATTAAAGACATCTACCAAAACACTATTCATGCCGTTTACGGCGCCGATAAAGCCGCCTCGACAGTCGTCTATACCCCCATTCCGGCGGTAGATTTTATCCTCCGCTCGGTCGCCGCCGCCCTGAAGGCGGAATTCAACGCAAGCTTTGATGATGACAATATCACCGTGCTTGAGCCTTTCGCCGGCACCGGCTCTTTCATCACCCGCCTCCTCTCCGGCCGCGCTTTGCCTGAACCGGCAAGCCCCGGCCTGCGCAGCTTCCGCGCCCCCTCACCCGCTCCGCAGCTGTCCGGAAACGCTGTGCGGCGCGGAACGCGAATTTCCGGACAGCTGCAAACCCTTGGCCGCCGCTTCATCTCCCCCGCCGCCCTGCCGGAATTTTATCAAAATCGCCTCTGGCTGAATGAGATAAACCTCTTGGCCTATTATGCCGCCATCGCCAATATCGAGACCACCTTTCACCGGGAAACCGGCCAATGGCAAAGCTTTAAAAACGCTTGCCTGACCGACACCTTTATCCTGAACCGCGCCGCGCCCTCACTGCTGGATAATTTCTTGGCCGCCAACCGCGAAACCCTCAAACGGCAGGAAAAAGCCGCCATCAACATCATCATCGGCAACCCGCCTTATGGCGCCGCCCTCTCCCGCGACTACCCCGATCTAGACACGCGCATTAAAGCCACCTATGCCGCTGCCGCAAACCGCGCGAACCTCAATTCTCTCTATGACGGCTATATCCGCGCTTTCCGCTGGGCAACAGACCGCATCAAAGGCAAAGGCATCATCGCTTTTATCACAGGCGGCGGCTTTCTCACTTCCAGCGCCGCTTCCGGCCTGCGCAAACATCTGGCGGCTGACTTCAGCACCCTCTATATCTTTAACCTGCGCGGCGATATTCGCAGCGAGCTGGGCAATAAAGGCAAAAAAACCGAAGGCGGCAATATTTTTAACGTCCAAGTCGGCATCGCCATCTCAATCCTGATAAAAAACCCCGATGCCGCCGCCCAAGGGCAAATATTCTATCACGACATCGGCGATTGCCTGCCCCGCGGCGAAGAGCGCGACCCGCAGCCCGCCACCAAGCTCGGCATTCTGGCGGCGGGTGACATCTATACCCTCCCCTTCACCCGCCTCACGCCTGATAAACACGGCGACTGGCTCAATCATCGCGATGACAGTTTTCAAAATTTCCTGCCGGTAGAGAGTAAAAGCGACAAGTCTTTGTTCATTGCGGGGTCAAACGGCATCAAAACAAACCGCGATGCTTGGGCAGTGAACTATTCCAAAACCACGCTGGCCGATAATATGGCGCGCATGATCGCCTTCTATAACACTTGTGCCGCTGATAAGCGCATTGTCAAAGATGAAAAATCCATCAGCTGGACGCGCGGCTTAGAAAGCGCTTGCCGCGCTGGCAAAACCGCTGCTAACAGCGACGCAGCTGGCTTAGACGGCTATGGCTTTGACGCAACTAACATCGTTCCCTGCCTTTACCGCCCCTTCACCCGCTCGCGCCTTTACTATTCCCGCCGTTTTAATGAAATGGTCTACCAAATGCCGCAAATATTCCCGAATGTGGGCGGCGAATGCGCGGAGAATTTGGTGATACAAATCAATCAAAACTGGAGCGATAATGGGAGCCTTGCTATTATAACAGATATAATTTCTGAGATACATCTTAATGGCGATACACAAGCCTTCCCCCTCTATATTTACGAAGACGTCACCGCTTTGGGGGAACAGGGCGCGGCAGAGCGGCTGCTGAAAACCTCCCCCGCTTATTCTGATTCGCCGGAGAGCGGCGTGTTAATCACCGGCGCCGGCAGGCAGCTCTTGCGCAAAAGCGCTGTTTCTCCCAAAGCGCTTGCCCTTTTCCGCAAGCATTATGCGCCAACAGGCTTTGCTGCGGCAGAGATGATAGCGGCAGAGGATATATTTTATTATATCTATGCTCTGCTTCATGCCCCCGCTTATCGCGAAAAATATAAAAATAATTTGATGAAAGAGCTGCCGCGCATTCCCCGCGTTAAAACCTATGCGGAATTCACCGCTTTTGCCGCCGCCGGCCGCAGACTCGCCGAATTGCACCTGAATTTTGATGATTTCGGCGGCAAAACCGCGCAAGAACTGGCCGCCGCGGCAGCGGTAGAGCTGGAGCTGCCGCCGCAAATAACGGCGGAAACCTTCCGCGTAGAGAAAATGAAATTCGCCAGCGGCAAAGGCGCATGGGATAAAAGCGAAATCCGCTATAACCCTTTCATCACCCTGCGCAATATTCCGCTTAAAGCCTATGACTATATCATTAACGGCAAAAGCGCGATAGAATGGGTCATAGACCGCTGGCAAATGAACCCGGGCAAAAAGAATGAAGCAGGCATTATCAACGACCCCAATGCCTTTGCCGCCGAGACGGGCGACCCTGCCTACCCGCTCAAGCTCCTGCTCTCTGTCATCTCTTTAAGCCTTGAAACCCAAACCATCATCAGCGCTTGTCCCAAGCTGAACTTTGAGGAGCTGAAGTAATAATGCTGAAATTTTTAAAAACCTCTTTGGCCTCGGCTGCTTTTTTTGCGTCTTTCGCCGCCGCGCCCGCAAGCGCGCACCCATTTGACTGCATGGCCAATTCTTATGAAGCAGACCATACAATACTCAGCTGGGAGGAGTATCAAAATTGCATGAAGGAAAATTTTCCTTCACAGGAGCCGGAGCAAGAATCTCATGAAGAGCAGGCGGGTTGCGGCTTGACCGCATTTTCTGATTAGCTATACTACTGCTTCCAGCACCGTGGCATCATCACTCGCTGCGTCTTTATGACACCCAAATCCACCCTACGGCATTCTTCACGCCATAGAAGCGGGCACTGTGCCCTCCATTTTTTCTTTCGCTTTGACGTCAACTCTTCCCGCTTTCAAATTCTCTATCCGCCAAAGCAGTTTACGCACTTTTTTCCGGTTTTTGCGCTTGTTAATAGAGGGGAAATAGGCACGAAACTGGATAAAGCAGCGCTCGCCAAGGCCATCAATTGAAACAAGCTCATTTTTGCCGTTTCTTTGTGCCAGAACAAGATTCCACGGCTCAATATTGCTGAAAGCCGCCGGAGTATCCACCACCCAGCTGAGGAAATCCGCCAGCGGCTTTTCATATTTTTCCGGCTCATTAATGATAGAGGCCAAAGTCGGCGCATAATTGCCGTCTTCTCCGCGCTCAGCTTTAACGACATGCCCCCAGCCCTCACTTGTCCTGACAAAACCGGCAGAAATAAAAACAAAAGGAATTTCCTCTGTTGCCGATAAATTAAGCCTTATACACTCACGAAATTCACGAAAGCTCTGCGGCAGCCCGCCGCCAAGGATTTTAAAACGGCGCTTCCATTTCGGTATTCTGTTGTAAAAATTTTCTACCGCCCGCGGACGCGCTACTTTAACGAAAAAATCCGGATCCTCAGGGTGGACATAAACAACACGATTCCCGCCATAAAAAATCGGCTTAATATGTGATAAATCCAAAATATGATGCATATTCAATCTCTCCCGCAGCCTCAGCGTAACCCAAAATCCTGCAATAAACAAATTTATTGCGGCAAACAGCTCCTGCCTGCATGGATTGAATGAACTCCCCCCGCATTCCGACAGCCAAACACAACCGCGTTACTGCCAGCGAAACAACCCTCTGCCCCCTCACCCTAAGGCACAAAAACCTATTTTGCAACAGAATTTTTATGATAAGGCCGGCCGCCAGGCTCCTTCTCTTTGTTTGGCCGCCTATTCAACAAAAATGCGCGGTTTGCGCACATGACCGCGGAAAATAACAAACAGGCCGCTAAACACGACCAGACCGGCACCGATAAACACATATTTGTCAGGCACATCGCCAAAAACAATAAAGCCCACCAGGATAGACCATATAAGCTGCGAATAATTAAACGGCTGCAACACCGCCACCGAAGCCAGGGACAAGGCTTTAATCATACAAAAATGCGCGCTGACACAAAACAGGCCCAGCGCCGCAAACAGCCAAATATCTCCCCAGGCAATTTGTGTCCAGATAAAAGGCAGCGCCGGCAGCATTAGTGCCGCCGACACCGCTCCCATATAAAAAAATGAGGTTTGCGGCTGATCATAACTTGCCGCCAGCCGGGTCAGCACCACATAAAAGGCAAACAGCAAGGCACCGCTTAAAGCACATAAAGTGCCGATAGAAAGGGCGCCAAAACCCGGGCGCACCATTATCAAAATACCGCAAAAACCGATAATCAGGCCGACTATCCGCCGCCAGCCGATTTTCTCATGCAAGATAAGAACTGCCAGAATAGTGCAAAATAACGGATAGGCTTCATAAAGTGCCGTTGTTTCCCCCAATCCCAGCTCGCGCATACTATAGGCTGCCAATAACCATTGGCTCATCACCAGAGCGCCGCGCAAAAATTGCAAAACCGGCTTTTTGGTTCTGGCATTGGCCTTTATCCCGCCGGGTGAGGCCGATAACAGCAAAAAACTGCCGATAAACAGCGCAAAACAACGGATCATAATAATAAAGCTGATTGGATAGATAGTAACCAGATATTTGGTAGCAGCATCTTGCAGGGCAAACAGAAAAGTGCCGGATACCAAAAAGGTAATGCCCAGACCCAGCTTACCTGTATCAAGGCTGCCGGTTGCCGCCTCCACTGCCATTTCAGCCTGACGCCTGGGGGCAACAGCGGCAGCTTTTGCCGGCACGCGTCCTTTATGCGCCAACAGGCGCGCTAATCGCGCCGCCGCCGCCCCTAAGCGGCGGCGCCTGTTTTTGCCGCCCGGCTTATTATTTGCTGCCGCCATGCTGCTTCCTTATATTTGCCCGGCTGCTTTTGGTCACGAATCAGCCCTGGATTCAACAAAAATACGCGGTTTGCGCACCTGCCCGCGATAAAGCACAAATAATCCGCTGGCCACCACCAGCGCCGCGCCGATAAAAACATATTTATCGGGCAAATCGCCGAAAACAGCCAAACCGACAAAAATTGACCAAACAAGCTGAAAATAATTAAACGGCTGGAGTATGGCCACCGGCGCCAAAGTGAGCGCTTTTATCATGCAAAAATGCGCGGAAACAGCAAAAAGCCCCAATAAAGCAAACAGCCAAATATCCTTTGCCGCCATATCCACCCAGACATAGGAAGCAGCCAGAGTCATTACACAAGCGGGCACGGCGCCCATATAAAAAAACGAGGTTGGCGGCTGGTCATCACTTGCTGCCAGCCGGGTCAGCACCATATAAACGGCAAAAATAAACGCCCCCGCCAAAGCATAAAGCGCGCCGCCCGACATTATTCCCGCTCCGGGACGAACCATAATAAGAATACCGATAAAACCGATAATAACGCCGCAAATGCGCCGCCAGCCCACTTGCTCATGCAAAATAAATATTGCCAGCACTGTGCCAAATAGTGGATAGGCTTCATAAAGAGCGGTAGATTCCGCCAGCCCCAAATAATGCACCCCTATCCCTGCCGCCAGCCATTGGCATGTCACCAGCAAACCGCGAAAAACCTGCAAGACCGGCCTTTTGGTTTTAATATTGGCCTTTATGCCGCCATTGCCGGAAAAAGCCAGAAACATCAGCCCGGCAGCCAGAAATATCCAGCCGCGAATTAATACAATAAAACTGATAGGATAATGATTCACCAGCGTTTTGGTTACCGCATCTTGCCAGGCGAAAATAAAAGTGGCGACAATAACCAGCACAATACCCAGGCCATAATGGGTTTTACTCTCTGTCTCCAGTTTTTCTACTGCAGCAGGGCAGATTATACTGTCTTTAGCCGGTTTAGGTGCAAGGCCGGCGGCTTTTGCCGGTTTAATAATTTCAACATTGCTTTTTTCAGAAAATTTTGTTTTTTTCATGTGCATAACTCTAAACAGGGCAGAAGCTCAGGCCCATATTACTCATGATTTAATAAATATACTGAGAACGCGGCTTTTATAGAGCCGGAGAAAACATGGCAAAAAGCGCAAGCCCCGCCATCATCACAAAAAATATTCCGCAAATCAAGCGGCCGTAAAACAGCAAGCAGATTTATTCCGCTGCCGGCCGCATCAAAGCGCCATCATCAAGCCAAACTGCCATAAGGCGCATGAATTTCAATTTCATCTGCGCCTGAGAGATTTAGCAAGATAATAGCATTGAAAGCACCGGCAACGGAAGCTTTAACCGCTTTTTCAATTTTTTCCATCTGCATTTCACTCATGCCTCTAACATAAACCAGCAAATATATTTTATCAAAATCGCCATTTGCTTTATAAGTTTCAGCTTTGCTTTCTTTTTGTTCTGTCAGCTTTTTTGCTTTTGCTATAATTGCCGTTGCATCAATTTTATTTGGCAGTGTGAAAATATTTATAACGCCATCAGTAAAAGGGAGATTTCTACCTGTTCGGCATATGTCTGCATCAATGTCAAAATCCTTTTTATTCGGGGGCGGCTCACCTTTGCAAAAAGCCTCAATCACCGCACTCTGATACGGAATGCAATGTTCGGCTTCAAAATCGCTCATAAGCTGCGTGCACTCTATCGCTATTGTTTTATGCTTGTCTTTTATAACAAAATCAGGGCGTTCCTGTTTTATAATTGCTACAGGACAGCTAAACGGAAACGGTTCTTTCAGAAGGTAAATTTTCAGAAAATTATGTAAAACTCTATATTCAGAGTTCCTATGATTATTTTTTAATTCTCTTTTAAAGGCTGCCGAAGTGGGGTCACTTTTAGCGCCATCTCTTTCTATTGCAAGCAGGAGATGTTTTCCCTCTAAACTTTTAACAAGTTCAGCAATATCCTGACTAGATAGACCGGAATCTGTTTTATTTTTACAAGATTCCAAAATTTGCAAAGCATCATTAAAAACAGCATTGATAGCCGCCATGCGATTTTTATTTAAATTCTCTGCACTGCTCACAATACCCCTTTGTCGCTTAAAGCGGTTTTTCCCCCAGCAAATCGAGCCATTGCCGCTCATCAATTATTTTTATGCCAAACTGCCGCGCTTTATCCAGCTTTGACCCGGCCTTTGCCCCCGCCACCACCAAATCTGTTTTGCTCGAGACGCTGGAAGCCGGTTTGGCGCCATAGCGCTCAGCCATGGCCTTGGCTTCATCACGCGATAAATATTCCAGACTGCCGGTAAAAACCACGATCTGCCCGGCCACCGGCGAATCGGCACTAATAGCCGGTTCTTCTTCCTCTATAGTGATTTCCTGCAGCAAAGCCGCCAGCACAGCGCGATTATGCTCTTCAGCATAAAAATCTACCACAGCTTCCGCCACTATAGCGCCAATACCTTCCACCGCCACCATTATCTGCCAGGCAATATTGCCTTTATCTGCTTTGTCCTGCGGTTTTTCAGCCGTGGCCGCAGCCTGGGCGAAAGCCGCATATGTGTGATAAGCGCGGGACAGGCGGCGGGCATTGACCTCGCCGACATGGCGAATACCCAAAGCATAAATAAAACGGCTTAAAGCAATATTGCGCCGCGCATTAACGGCATTATAAAGCTTTTGTGCCGATTTGGCGCCAAAACCCTCCAGATTTTCCAGTTTTTTCAGCGCTTTTTGCTGCCGCCGCTGTAAAGTAAAAATATCGGCCGGAGTGCAAATGCGCAAATTTTCATCTTCCGCCTTAAAGAAAAACTCCGCTCTTTCCTCACCCAGGCCTTCAATATCAAAAGCATTGCGCGAAACAAAATGGCGGATTTTTTCCACCGCCTGCGCCGGACAATAAAGCCCGCCCATACAGCGATATACCGCCTCTCCTTCTTCACGCATGGCATGGCTGCCGCAAACAGGACAAAGAGCAGGAAAGACAAAAGGCCCGGCATTTGCCGGCCTTTTGCTGAGCACAATATCAACAATTTGCGGAATCACATCGCCGGCGCGCTGGACAATAACCGTGTCACCAACGCGAATATCGCGCCCTTCCCGCAACAGACCGCCATGCGAATCTACGCCCTTAATATAATCTTCATTATGCAAGGTCGCATTGGTCACCATGGCACCGCCGACATTAACCGGGGTGAGCCGCGCTACCGGGGTGAGCGCGCCGGTACGCCCCACCTGAATATCAATAGCCTTTAAAACTGTGGAAGCGCGCTCAGCCGGAAATTTATGCGCAATCGCCCAGCGCGGCGAGCGTGAAACAAAGCCCAGGCGCTGCTGCAGAGTAAGAGAATTAACCTTATAAACCACGCCGTCAATATCATAATCCAGCCCGGCGCGGCTTTCTTCAATCAGGCGATATTGCGCCAGCAATTCCGCAGCATTCCGACATAATTTTGTCAGCGGATTGGTTATAAAGCCGTAAGAGCAAAAACATTCCATCATGCCCCATTGCGTATCGGCTGGCAAACGGCTTACTTCCCCCCAGGCATAGGCGAAAAAACGCAATTTGCGCCCGGCAGTAATGCGGGAATCCAGCTGCCGCAAACTGCCGGCTGCCGCATTGCGCGGATTAGCAAAACCCGGCAGGCCGGCAACAGCCTGTGCGGCGTTTAAAGCGGCAAAATCGGCCTTGCTCATATAAATTTCGCCACGCACTTCCAGTATTTCCGGCACCGTGCCGGTCAAATAAGCCGGAATATCAGCTATTGTGCGCGCATTAATGGTTACATTTTCACCTATTGTGCCGTCACCGCGGGTCAGTGCCTGGGTGAGTTCACCCTTTTCATAATGCAAGGAGAGAGAAAGCCCGTCAATTTTCGGCTCGGCGGTAAAGTCAAGCTCTGCCTCAGCTTTAAGGCGCAAAAACCGACTTATGCGGGCAACAAAATCTTCTATATCTTGCGGGCTGAAAGCATTATCCAGCGACAACATCGGCACTTTATGCGCTGCTTTGGCAAATTTTTCTGAAACCGGCGCACCGACACGGGCAAGCTCGATATCAGTCTGCAAAGGCTCGGCATCTTTGGCAGAACGATGCGCCAAAAAAGACCGCACCTCCGATAATAATTCGGCCAGTTCAGTATAGTGCTTTTCAATTTGCGGAAAACGCTGCTCAAAGGCCCGAAATCTTCGCTGCAAATCCGTATAGCTGAAAAGGCTGCCAATATCGCTATGCGCCAGCGCATCAAGCTCACGGCTAAAAGCTTCAAGCTCCGCCTGCGCCTTTTCTTTGTTTAAATTTGCCACAAAATCTACCGCCGCCTATAAAATAAAAGACTGCCCGTTAAGCGGCAAATTTTTTCGCCATAGCGGCAAAGCGTTTGGCGAATTTTTTAAATTCTGCCGACCGCTCTTTCATAAAAGCAGCGCGCAAATCCGCATATTCACGGCGCAGGGCATCATATTCCGCATCAGAAATTTCAGGATTATCCCGCCCGTGATAAAGCACATTATGGCGGGCAATTTCTTTGGCCAAATATTGCAACCGTGTCATGGCAAAACCCTTTCCGGCAAGGAGTCAAGACAGTAAATACAGGTGATATTTATAGCATATTTGCCCCCGGCAGGCAAGCTGTGTCTTACCCCTGCCATGCTTGCCAGCGGTTTTTGCGCCGGCCTGGAAGCGCCCTTTGCCAAGGCCATTAAATGCAGCGCCGAAGGCAGCAAAAATACTGCCTCCGGCTCGGCCGATTTGCTTATTTGTCGGTTTTTCATTTTGCCGCCAGCAATTTTTCCGCAGCGGCACGCGCTTCATCAGTAATATGTTCTCCCGCCAGCATACGGGCAATTTCTTCCTGCCGCTCCGGCGCCGCCATTAGCCGGATTTGCGTGGCAAGCCGGCCTTTTTTGCTTGAATCGAGCGCCGGCTGCTCTGCCTTGTTAATGAGAAAATGCGCATCAGCCCGGGCAGCCACTTGCGGCGCATGGGTTATGGCCAAAACCTGCGCCCTGCTCGATAATTTTTGCAGCCTTTTGCCAATAGCATCAGCCACCGCGCCGCCAACGCCAGTGTCAATTTCATCAAATATCAGAGTAGGAGCTGATGTTTTTTCAGCCACAACCACTTTCAGCGCCAGCAAAAAACGCGATAATTCCCCACCTGATGCGGTTTTCATCATCGACCCGGCTCTGGTGCCGGGATTGGTTTGCACCTGAAATTCCACATTATCAATACCCTCGGCGCCGCGATTTTCCCGATCCACCTGCCAGTTGACAAGGAAAGCAGCGCGTTCCAGCTTCAAGGCCGGCAGTTCCGCCTGCACTGCCTGCTCTAATTGTTTGGCCGCTACGGCCCGTTGCTGTGACAAAATTTCTGCCGCTTTATCATAGACAGAGCAAGCCTTTTCTGCCTCATCTTCCAAGTGTTGCAAACTTTCTTCCCCGGCCTCCAGCAAGCGCAAATCAGCAGCCATTTTTGCCTGCAATGCCGGTAAATTCTCCACCGCCACCGCATATTTCCGCGCCGCCGCCCGCAAGCTGAACAGGCGTTCTTCCACCCTCTCCATTGCCTGCGGGTCAAAATCCAGGCTGCGGCCGGCAATATCAATATGGTCTTGCGCTTCAGCCAGAGCCTGCAAAACATTATCCAAAGCCCGCACAATAGGCGCCAGCAAATCCTGGGCTTCAGCCAATTTTCGCTCCAGCCGGCGAACCAGATTAGATAAAACCGGCACAGGCGATTGCGAGCCTGCCAATAGCTCGCCTGCTTCTATAATATCGCCGGCGATTTTTTCCGCTTTTATCATCAGGCTGCGGCGAGCAGACAGGCTTTCTTCTTCCCCTGCTTGCGGCGCAAGTTTTTCCAGTTCCTCCGCGCTATTGCGCAAATATTCCGCTTCTCTTGCCGCTTCCGCCATTTTCTGCCGCTGCCCGGCCAGTGCCTGCAAGGCTTCTTTCCAGCTCTGATGCAAACGACCAAGCGCCGCCACTTGCGGCAGCAAGCCGCCAAAAGCGTCCAGCAAAGCGCGATGCGTTTCAATATCGGCAAAAGCACGATCAGCATGCTGGCCGTGAATTTCTACCAACTGGCTGCCAATAGCCCGCATAACGGCAAGACCGGCTATTTTATCATTGATAAAAACGCGTGAGCGGCCATCAGCCGATTGCAAACGGCGCAAAATAATATCACCGTCATCTTCCAGCCCGTTATCACGCAAAATCTGCCGCACCGGGTGGTGCGGCGGCACATCAAAAATCGCCTCTATTTGCCCCTGCTCTGCCCCATGACGCACCAGAGAAGCATCACCGCGCGCGCCCAGGGCCAAAACCAGAGAATCCAGCAAAACAGATTTACCAGCCCCTGTCTCCCCGGTTAAAATAGACAAACCGCTGCCGAATTTTATTTCAAGCCTGTCAATAAGCACAATATCACGAATAGAAAGCTGAACGAGCATAACCTCATATCACTATATCACTTTGCTTACGCTCTTGCGATAAACCGCTACAGCCTCAACAGCGACCACCCGCAAGCACAGCACTCACCACGCCGCCGGTTACGGCCGCAACAACGCATCTCAGCAGGAAAAACAGCAGCAACGCAATCACTCAAATGACACACCGCGCCCAAAACCCCGTTTGCACCAATATGGCTTAGCAGACAAGCAATTTTGTCCAAGCTTTCACCGGCTTTTGCCTGCTTTCCGGCTTTGCTTGCCGCCTGTTGCTGCCGCTTTCGCGCCGCCGCGTATAGCAGCATCAGGCGCAATATCCTGCCCTTGGGTCACGGGACCTGCTTCTTTTTCGTCAGCCTTGCGCGAACCGAAAATTTTGGCAATCCAGCCGGTCTTATCCTCTTTCGGGCTTAAGCCTTTTTTCTGCAACAGCTTATAGGCCATTTTATACCACGGGCTTTCAGGATAATTTTGCCCCAAAGCATGCGCCGCCGCCTGCGCTTCCGAGACTATACCCATGGCATAATTAGCCTCTACCAGGCGGTAAAGCGCCTCCTCTACCTGATTTGTGTTGGAATAAAATTCCACTACATAGCGGAAGCGTTTAATAGCAGCCAAATATTGGCGGCGCTCCAGATAGTAACGGCCGACCTGCATTTCCTTACCGGCTATTTGCTCACGCGCAAAACGGATTTTGGCCTTGGCATCGCTGACATATTCCGATTTGGGGAAACGGTTCACCACTTCCTGCAAAGCCTCAACCGCTTTGGCAGAATCCCCCTGATCATGGCTGACATCAGGTATCTGGCGGAAATAATTGAGCCCGATAACATAAAAAGCATAGGCTGTTTCATTAGATGTCGGATAAAGCGCAATATAACGCTTGGCCATATTGATGGAATCCGTATATTTCTTCTGCTTGTAATAACTATAGGCTCCCATAATAAGCGCCTTGCGCGCCCATTCCGAATAAGGATATTGGCGGTCAATAGCGGTAAATTTTTTGGAAGCCTCTTTCAGCCGGCCGGCGTCCATATTGGCCAAAGCCTGGTTGTAAAGGACATCTGGCGGCTCTTTCATTTCAACAAAATCATCGGAGCTTTTATTTTTGCCCGAGCAGCCGCCAATAATAAGGGCGCAGCCAAGCATTATAGCCGGCAAGGCCTTATGACAAACACTGCGCAAGATAACAGGTAAATTTAACCAATCAGGCATGATATATCTCCGCTTGCAACAGGTTTTGCCAAAAATCCGTATTCCACGGACAAATGCTGCAATTATTATGCAAATCATCGGCTTAGCCGATTTTTATGGCCGAGGTCAATATCTGCCGCGCCGCTATCAGGTTTTTACACAAAATTAACTTTATATCCCTCTGACACGGCGCCCATTCCGCTATAGAAATAGCAGCTGCCGGCACGGCACTGCTTGCGCTTTTTGACGCTAGCCGCCTTAATAATAGCGGCCAAACAGGTCAGTCCCGCTTACTCTCAGCCAATTCAATTATTTCATAAGCGGTTTTATCAGCCAGAAGGGCTTTCACCGCAGCAGAATTCAACCTGTGTCCGCCAAGATAAGAGCGAAACAGACCAATAAACGGGTGCCCCAATAAAGCCGTATCGCCCACTGCGTCCAGCGCTTTATGGCGGACAAAAGCGTCCGGCGCAGTTAAAGCCTGCGGATTCATCACCGCACCATTAGCGTCAATCACTACCGAATTTTCCGGGCTTGCTCCCCGTGCCAGGCCGGCAATACGCAATTTTTCGGCGTCCGCCAAAAAGCCGAAAGTGCGCGCTGCTGCCAGATTTTCAGCAAAATAGCGGGGATTCAAGACGAATTCCAGCTTTTGACGGCCAATAGCCTTGGCGGCAAAGTCAATTTCCACCGCAAAGAGCTGCGCCGGCGCGGCACCATCGGCAAGCGGATAAAATTCGGCAAAACCGGCGCCCTGCTCTGCTTTAACCGCAACCGGCCTGATAAGGCGCAGATAATGGCGTTTTGCCTGTTGCTCTTCTATACCTGCAGCGGCAATAGCCGCCATATAAGGAGCGGCGCTACCGTCCAGAATCGGCACTTCATCGGCAGAAACTTCGGCCAGCACATTATCCAGGCCGCAGGCTGACAAAGCCGCCATAATATGCTCTATTGTCTCTACCCGCAGCCTTTCCCCTTTTTGCTCTTCTTCTGCCGTTAAAACCGTGCATAAATCTGCCGGCCGGCTGTAGCGGCTCAGAGCAGGAAAGTGAACAGGCCGCCCCCGCCGGTCATAACGGGCAAATATAATACCGTGATTGACCGGCGCCGGGCGCAATGTCACAACCGTTGCGGCACCGCTATGAACGCCGATACCTTCCAGCCTGATACTGCGTTTTAAAGTGGATTGAAAAACCTGCATAATAACCCTGTCGGCCTGTGTCGCTCTATTATATTTATCACTGGCCGCCGCCTGAAATCAAGGGCGCAACTGAAGCGGGAAAATACATTTCGGCACAGCAGTAACCGGCCGGCTAAATAAAAGCCCCGCTCCTTGTTGTTAAGGAACGGGGCTTTAGTGATTAAAAGCTTAAAAAGGGCAAATTAATGGCTTTGCCGGCGTAAGAAAGCCGGGATTTCCAGCTTTTCTTCCTCTTTATCTTCCTGCAGCGCCATGCGCGCCTGCACCCGCTGATTGCCGTAAAGCATAGTATCCGGGCGCTGCACGGCAGCCGGGCGCGCCATATTGGCCGGGTGCCCCGGCGCGCGCGCTGCCATTTCGGCAAAAGCCGCATCAGGCCGGCCGGCGCGGCTGTTGCGACCGCCAAAGACCTGATTATCAGCCTCTTCTTCTGCTGGCTCCAGCCGAGCGGCATTATCGTCACCGCTGCCGAAAAAGCTCTGCAATTTTTTGATAAAACCGCGGGCGCCGCTTACCGCTTCCGCCCGTTCTCCCCTGTCTCGCGGCGAAAAATTCTGCTGCAATTCAGCGGGGAAATCTTCCATAGTATTAAGAGGAAAAGAATCCGCACCGCGTTGCCCGGCCAGGCCCGGCTGTCCCGCAACCTGCATATTGTGCTGCGAGACAGGCTGGCCCAAGCTGCCGCCGCCATGAAGCGCATTATGCGCCGCCGCATGCATATTCATCTCTGCCGAGACGCGCATAGTCTGAGCCGTACGGGCAGAAACAGCGGCATTTTCCTCAGCCGGAACAGCATTATCTGCCGCAATTTCTGCTGGCATTTCTTCTACCTCACGGGCAGTGACAAGACCTGAGCGATTGCCGTTAAAAGAAGCCTGTATATTCATGCGGCTCTGACCGCCTGTATTGGCGCGCCCGCCATTGCCGGGGAACCGGCTTGCAGCTCGATTATCGCTTGTACCAGCCTCGGCATAAGACTCTTCTGCCGCTTTTTTATCGGCTTCATAATCCTCTTCTTCATTATCATAGCAGATATTGGCCGAAACTGCCGTTGACGCTACAGCCGGAGAGTCTTTTTTTAAAAGCGGAGCGGCGGCCTGCCCTGCCGACAAGGCGGCAGAACTGACAAAATCATTACTGCCAATAGCATCGGCAGAGCGGGCGTCAATGCCGGTTGCCACCACAGAAACGCGAATAATGCCTTCCAGCGCTTCATCAATAATTGCGCCGAAAATAACATTGGCGTCCGGGTCTACTTCCTCGCGAATACGGTTAGCCGCTTCATCTACTTCAAACAGGGTCATATCGCGCCCGCCAGTGATAGAAATCAGCAAGCCGCGCGCGCCGCGCATTGAGGTTTCGTCCAGCAGCGGATTGGCAATGGCCGCTTCCGCCGCCGCCAAAGCGCGGCCATTATCGGAAGCCTCGCCTGTGCCCATCATGGCTTTGCCCATTTTCTGCATAACCGAGCGCACATCGGCAAAATCCAGATTAACCAGGCCTTCATGCACCATTAAATCGGTAATAGAGGCCACACCGGAATATAAAACCTGATCAGCCATAGAAAAGGCGTCAGCAAAAGTTGTCTGCTCCGTGGCAATACGAAACAGATTCTGATTGGGAATGACAATTAATGTATCGACATTTTTCTGCAATTCCTCAATGCCGGCTTCTGCCGTTTTCATGCGGCGCTGACCTTCAAAATGAAAAGGTTTGGTCACCACGCCGACAGTCAAAATACCCTTTTCGCGCGCCGCGCGGGCAATAACCGGCGCCGCCCCGGTGCCGGTGCCGCCACCCATGCCCGCAGTCACAAAAACCATATGCGAACTGCCCAGATGATCCATAATTTCATCAAGGCATTCTTCCGCCGCTTCGCGGCCGATTTCGGGGTGAGAACCGGCGCCTAACCCGTCTGTCGCATTGACACCCAGTTGAATGCGTCTTTCCGCTTTGGACATGGTCAAAGCCTGGGCGTCCGTATTGGCGACCACAAATTCAACACCCTGCAACCCGGCATTGATCATATTATTGACAGCATTGCCGCCGCCGCCGCCGACACCAAAAACACTAATACGCGGCTTAAGCTCGGTTATATCCGGCTTTTGCAGTTGGATTGTCATAGTATTACCTCTCTCACCACTATCCGCGCCAAAAATGCCTTTGAGACGCGAAATTCCGTTGCGTTAAAAACCTTTAAAAACCTTTACATAGCCGTTAACCGACTGTAAAAACCGCTGGCCCGCCTTTTTCAATTTCTTGCCCGGCTCATATTCTGCACCCGACAAGTTAAATTCCTGTTCAGAAAAACCCAAAGATTGCGGATAAACAGACAGGCCGGCCAGAGCAGCATAAGCGCCGCTGCGTGCTTCCACCGGCAAGCCGGAAATCCCCAATGGGCGGCCGATACGCGGTTTCACCCGGCAAATCATGTGCATAATATCCGGCAGGCCGGCAAGCTGTGAAGCACCGCCGGTCAAGACCAGCCGCTGCCCTGCAACCGGGCGAAATCCGGCGCGGGCACAATGATCGCGCACCATTTCGCCGATTTCCTCTACCCTGGCGCGGATAATTTTTGTCAGCTCCTTGCGGCCAAAGCGCCGTGTCCCGGCATAAGCAGGCGCATTGACAGCAATATAACTGTCATCGCCGCAAGCATAATCAGCAACCGAGCCATGCATAATTTTCAACCGCTCCGCTTCCTCTACTGAAATGGCAAGCCCCTGGGCAATATCGGCGGTAATATGCTGCCCGCCGACAGGAAGACTATCCGCATGGACAAATTTTCCCTTACGAAAAATCGCAAAAGAGGTTGTGCCGCCGCCAAAATCTACACATGTGGCGCCAAATATTGTTTCCTCACGCAGCAAAGTGGAAAGCGCGGCCGCATAAGGCGTGGCCACCAGCGCCTCCACTTTCAGATAAGCGCGATTAAGGCAATGCTCCAGATTGCGCGCTGTCCCCGCATCAATCGCCAGGCAATGCATGTCAACGCCAAGCTGTATGCCCGCCATATTGCGCGGATCTTCCAGCCCGCGATCTTCGTCCAGGCTAAAAGCCAAAGGCACAGCGTGAATAATCGGCCGCTTTACTGCCCGGCGCGCCGCACAGGCTGCGGCAATAACACGGCGTATATCGGCCAGTTCAACCCGCTCTTCATTCAGGGCAATTTTCGCCTCAAGCCGCTCACTTTTCATATGCCGGCCGGAAAAATTGACAATAATCGATTTCACCATCAGCCCGGCCATACGCTCGGCCGCATCAATAACCTTGCGCACAACCTGCTCAGCCGCAGCAATATCGACCACCAGGCCGGCGCGTATACCGCGCGATTGACGCGCCGCAAAACCCAAAACTTCCACTTTATGGGTGCGCCAGGGCAAATGCAATGTCTTGTGCAGCGGCACAAGCCGGGCAATCAGGCAGGATATTTTGCTGGATCCCATATCCAGGACCGTCAGCAATCCGGTCTTATGCCCGGAGGCAGCCTGCTCAAACAGGGAAGAAGAAACAATATTCATGCTTTCTCCCCGTTTTTCAAAGCTTTTTCACGCTTTTCCGCCGCAGCCACTGCCTGCAAATGGCGGGCATAGGCTTCAGCCCCCAAAGCCACGGTAATCCGATCTTCAAGTCGCAAATCCAGCTCTTCTATAGCGCGGCCAAACAGGCCGTCACGGCGATCCATAGCGGCAGCCAGCTCCAGCCGGGCAAAAGGCTCTTTCTCCGGCAATTTAATCCGCAGGCCATTATCCAGCAAAATATCCCAACGGCGATCGGCAACGCGAATATAAGCGCGCGCGCGGGCGCCAAGCTCAGGAAATTGCCGCATGGCAGCCAGAAAAGCCGGCGCGCCAGCGGCCGCCCCTTCGCCGACAAAAAACGGCAGGCCTCGCCCTTCCGCCCGGCTATAGGGCACAATAACCTGCCCCTCTTCGTCAATAATATCCACTGCGCCCGCTTTTTGCCACACAGCAAAAGCCCGCTTTTCTGTCAGCGCCACAGCCAATTTGTCGGGATAAATTTTACGCACAGAGACATGCTCAACCCATGGCAGGCGCGCCAGCACGGCCTGCGCCTCATCAATATTCAAAATCGGCAGGGAAGTGTCACCATCAAGCCCCAAAGCCTGCAGCACATCAATTTCAGAAACCCGCTTATTGCCGCTTATCTGCACTTTATTGACACCTAGCCCGACAGCAGAACCCGCCAGCTTCAAAGCCTGCCAACCATGACCGCCAATAACCACACCCCAACAGGCCATACCGGCAATAAGGCCAACCATAGCAATCGAGCCGGCATGACGCGGAATATGCACACTGCCGCCTATATGGTTTAAAAAGACGCGATAACGCTGCCAAAAACGCATTATATTTGCCCGCTTACCTGAAATATTCCCTATTATCTGCCCGACAGCGCCGCCGGGCCCAAACCCGCCGGCCGGACGGAAATCACACAAATCCCTTACGGCAGCCACGCTGCCTCTCAGCCAATGCTGCGCAAACGGCAAGACAAACACATTCTTCCTGTGTTTTATCTGGCACATGATGCGTCCTCTGCCGCCCAGCGCACAACATCAACAAAGCTGTAGCCTGAAGCCCTGGCAATATCAGGCACAAGAGAAGTCGGTGTCATACCCGGCTGCGTATTAAGCTCCAGCCACACAGGCAGCAGGCCTTCCTGTTCGTCATAGCGAAAATCCGACCGGCTAATACCGCGACAGCCCAGAGCACAATGCGCCGCCAAACTCATTCTTTGTATATTTTGGTAAATATTTGATGAAATTTTTGCCGGGCAAACATGTTTTGAGCCGCCGGGCGCATATTTTGCTTCATAATCATAAAAACTATAGCCGCTATCAGGCACAATTTCACAAACATCAAGCGCCTTGCCGTCCATTATCGCGCAGGTCAGCTCGCGCCCGGGAATATAGGTTTCCGCTATTACTTCATCGCCATAGCGCCAGTCATCGGCAAACAGCAGCGCCGGCGGCACCGCGCCCTCCCGCACAATCACCACGCCAAAACTGGAGCCTTCCCGCACCGGCTTGACAATATAAGGCAGCGGCAGCGGGTGGCCGGCGCGCAAATCAAAACGGTTCATCACCGCTGAGGGCGCAATATGAACCCCGGCAGCGGCGACAATAATCTTGGCCGCTGCTTTATCCATAGCCAGGGCAGAAGCCAGAACACCCGAATGCGTATAGGGAATTTGCAAATATTCCAATATGCCCTGAATAGTGCCGTCTTCACCAAAAGGGCCGTGCAGGGCATTAAAAGCCAGATCAGGCTTTAATTCTGTCAGTCTCAAAGCAATATCGCGCCCGACATCAACAGCCGAAACCCGGTAGCCCAGCTCTTCCAGCGCGCCGGCGCAGGCCTTGCCTGAGGCCAGACTGACAGGACGCTCAGGCGACAGCCCGCCCATCAAGACAGCGACATGTTTTTTTGCCATGGTCAAACCTCTCCCGGTTCGGCTGATCAAAAACGCAATAAGCCCACATTGGAACAGGCGCAAAACCTGTGTTACATAAACGAATCACAACGGCCTGCCCTTTCTCTAAAGAATCAGAGATTTGGCTGAAAGCCAAGCCCCCTTGCCGGCTCACTGCCCACCGCAGACAGGGTAAAAAGACTCATCATACTGAAAAGATTCGCGAAAAAAATTCCGCTCTTTTTACATAAAATATCGCAGCAGCGGCGCCTGAAAAATAATTCGGAAACAGGAACGCCATACCCTGATTCAACCCAGCCCCGCACGACCAGACAGGCGAATAAGAAAAACAGATGAATCAGCTACAGGAGGTTAAAAACAAGTATTGCCTGAAACAGCAAAAGCACAAGCTAAAAAATGGATCGGCCGCAAAACAGCCCGGCTTCATGGCAAAAAAGCAACATTTGCCAATAAGGCCGGCATAATAGCGCCCTACATCAACGCATAATTATATTTATACTATCTGCTTATCTATACGCAAAGTGATAATCTCTTTTGGCTGTGCCGGCCGCGCTTATTTCCCGCTTCTGCGGCTATCCCGGCTTCAAATTTCGCGGCTAGTTCAGGAAAAATTTCTCTAAACGGCTGCGCGGTTTGCAAAAGCTCTGCCGTTAATCTCCGGATTGTAGAGGACAGCTTCTGTGTGTTCATCATAATGTTTAACCATTTATAAAGCCTCTTTTCCTTTTTATTTGCTGCTCTTTGCCTTAAAATTTCGGCAAGATTGATTGCCCAGGCAAAAACTGCCCCAATCTTTTAATTTCCCATTGCAGCTTTATGCCGCAATGCTCAAAAACACGGCAGCGCACAGTCTCCCCCAGCATTTCCAAATCATAGGCTGTCGCAGTGCCGGTATTGATCATAAAATTACAATGCAGGGGTGACATTTGCGCCCCGCCAATAGTCAGGCCGCGGCAACCGGCTGCGTCAATCAGCTTCCAGGCTGAATGCCCCGGCGGATTACGAAAAGTGGAACCGCCGGTTTTTTCGCGTATTGGCTGCACTGCCTCACGATGGCTTTGCACGGCCACTTGAGCGGCCTGAATCTGCTCTTTATCGGCTTGTTCACCGGCAAATAGCGCTTTGGTAAAAATCAAATCAGCCGCGGCCTTTGCCGCGCGATAAGAAAAGCCCATATCCTGCTGCGTCAGCACATGTTTATTCCCTGCCCTGTCCAGGGCATGAACCTCCAGCACTCTTTCTGCTGTCTCACCGCCATTGGCGCCGGCATTCATGCGCAAGGCACCGCCTATACTGCCGGGAATACCGTGATAAAACTCCAGGCCGCCAATCCCGGCTGCCAGGGCCGCTGCCGCCAGACGTTTATCTGAAGCCGCAGCGCCGGCCAAAAGCCGCATAGCACCCGCCGGCTCTATGTGACCAAAGCCCTTGGCCGGCAGGCGCAGCACCACGCCTTTTATGCCGCCGTCCCGCACCAGCAGATTAGAGCCAATGCCAACCACAGTCAGCGGCACAATACGCGGCAATCCGGCGAGAAATTGCGCCAAATCCTCCTCATCAGCAGGCTGATAAAGCAGCTCGGCCAGGCCGCCAGTGCGAAACCAGGTGATTTTGTTCATTTCCGCCCCGGCCTGAACCCGGCCGCGCATTTTTGCCCGCACAGGGCGCAGCGCTGTGCTTTGCCATAAAGCCTCGCCGTCAATCGCCTGAAATTGCCCCATATCCAACCCCTTTCATGCTCTTTTACCAAAGCGCCGCCTTAATCCTTGCGCCTTGCTGCTTGCACGCTTTTTACCGCTGCGCCTTCGCCATTCAGCTCTTTCGGCACGGCTTCCGCCCATTGGGTAATATTGCCGGCGCCTAAAAACACCACACAATCGCCGCTTTTTGCCATTTCGCGGATAAATGGCGCCGCCGCCTCTACCCCGCTTAAGGCACGCGTCTCGAGCCGCCCGGACTGCCGCATTTTTTCTACCAGATCTATGCTGTCAGCGCCTGCTATCGGTTCTTCACCGGCGGCATAAACCGGAGCAATGGCGACATAATCAGCCTCATCAAAACAGGCGGCAAAATCATCAAACAAATGAGCCAGGCGGCTGTAACGATGCGGCTGCATAATCGCAATGACCTTATGCCCGCCCGCCACCTCACGCGCCGCGCGCAAAACCGCCTTTATTTCTACCGGGTGGTGGCCATAATCATCAAAAAACTCTACCCCCTGCCAGGTGCCGGTATGGGTAAAACGGCGCTTTACCCCGCCAAAGGATAATAGGCCTTTTTTAATAGCTTCAGCTTTTACCCCCAGCTCATGCGCCACGGCAATTGCTGCCGTAGCATTGGAAATATTGTGCACGCCCGGCATGGGCAAAGCAATATTTTTTATCACCTTTTCTTTATCACCCTTGCGGCTGCGCATGATGACATCAAATACAGATTTCGCCCCTTCGCGCCGCACATTGGTAAAACACACATCAGCCCGGCTGTCAGCACCGTAAGTGATAATGCGGCGATCGGTAATAGAGCCGGCCAAAGCCCGCACTTGCGGGTGGTCAATACATAAAACGCCAAAGCCGTAAAACGGCACATTTTCGACAAATTGGCAAAAAGCCCGGCAAATTTTGTCATAAGAGCCGTAATAATCCAAATGTTCAGGGTCAATATTGGTGATTACCGCAATATCGGCCGGCAATTTTAAAAAACTGCCGTCACTTTCATCAGCCTCCACCACCATCCACTCGCCACTGCCTAAATAGGCATTTGTGCCGCGGGCATTGATAATGCCGCCATTGATAACAGTCGGGTCAAGCCCGCCTGCCTCCAGCAAAACCGAAACCAGCGAAGTTGTGGTGGTTTTGCCATGCGTGCCGCCAATTGCCACGGCCTGACGAAAACGCATCAGCTCGGCCAGCATTTCCGCCCGCCGCACAATTGGCAAATATTTCGCGCGCGCGGCTTTATATTCGACATTATCGGGTTTGACCGCGCCGGAAATCACCACCACTTCTGCCGCCCCCAGATTTGCCGCCTGATGGCCGGTAAAAATTTTTATCCCTTTGGCCTGCAGGCGTCTGGTATTGCCGTTTTCCGCCTGGTCAGAGCCTTGCACCTGATAGCCCAGATTATGCAGCAGCTCGGCAATGCCGCTCATGCCGATACCGCCAATGCCGATAAAATGGATAAGGCCGATATTTAACGGCATTTTCATAAGAACACTCCTCGCTTTGCTTCGTTTTTCTCGCTTCTTTGCCGCTGCCTGCATAGCCGGGGGCAGAATTTGCCATGCTTGCTGCCCCCATTTACTGTCGAAGCCAGCTTAACCGGCAACGCTGTGCTTTATTACCAAAGCGACCAGCCTGTCCATTGCATCTCTTTGCCCGGCAAGGGCTGCAGCCTGCGCCTGTCTGGCCAAATCTCCCGGATTTTGCATGGCTTTGGTCACAATTTCGGCCAGGCCCGGCGCTGTCAGCGCCGCCTGCTCCATCATTGCTGCGCCGCCGACAGCGGCAAGACTTTGCGCATTATGCCGCTGGTCGTGATCCAGCGCCTGCGGATAAGGCACCAGCAAAGCCGGCCGGCCAATAGCAGCAATTTCTGCCACAGTAGAGGCCCCGGCCCGCGCAATAACAAACTGCGCTTCGGCAATCAAAGCCGGCAAATCTTCAAAAAACACTGCTATTTTCGCCTTTATTGCCATTTTAGCATAGGCAGCGCGCAATTCTGCTTCATCGGCAGCACGCGCCTGCTGGGTAAGCACCAGCCGAGCGCGCAAGGATTGCGGCAGTAAAGCCAGCGCTTGCGGCATAATGGTGGAAAAAAAGCTCGCCCCCTGACTGCCGCCGAAAACCAGCAGGTTAAACGGCGCCTTATCACCCGCCGCCTGATAGGGCCTTTGCGCTGCAGCCAGCACCGCCGCCCGCAGCGGATTGCCGGTTATCACGGTTTTGGCGGCAAAGGCAGCTTGCCCCCGCACCGGCGTCAAACCCGCCGCCACCGCCCGGGCAAAACGCGCCAGCAAGCGATTGGCCCGCCCCATAACGGAATTCTGCTCATGAATAAGGCTCGGCACACGCATAAAATACGCGGCCAAAAGCGGCGGCACAGTGGGATACCCGCCAAAACCCATGACCAGGCATGGCCGAAAGCGGCGTATCAGGCGCACAGACTGGCAAAAACCGCAACAAAGCTGCCATAAACTCTTGGTCAGGCGCAGCGGATTGCTGCTCGCCACTGTGGCGGCAGATAAAACATGCACTTTATCATTGGCAAAACCGTCTTCTCCTGTTGTGATAAAACGGCGAGCGCGGCTGTCGGTCAGCATATGCACATTAAAGCCCCGTTCCTGCAAGGCCTGCCCCAAAGCCTCAGCCGGGAAGACATGGCCGCCAGTGCCGCCGGCAGCCAGAAATATTGTTTTTTTCGTATCTATGCCGGTTGAACCCATTTTATCACTTCTGTCTCTGCCCAGCCTCAATTTCTTTTAAGCTTTAAAAGGCTTCTCCGCAATCAGCCTAATCAAAATCAAGTGAGGCCCGGCCTTCCGGCCGCTTGCGGGTCAGGCCAAGCAGGCAGCCTTGCACTATTGCAATAGCAATAAGTGAGGAGCCGCCATAAGAAATAAAGGGCAAAGTCATGCCCTTTGGCGGCATAAGATGCAAATTCACCGCCAGATTGATAATGGCCTGGAAGCCGAACAGCAAAACCAGCCCGGTAATGGCATAACGGATAAAAATATCGCGCTCCCGCATGGCAAGATAAAAAGAGCGCAACACAATAAAGGCAAACAGGCCGATAATCACCAGTGAGAGAATAATACCATATTCTTCGGCAATAACTGAAAAAACAAAATCCGTATGGCTGTCGGGGATAATGCGTTTTATCAGACCTTCACCCGGGCCTTGCCCCAGCCAGCCGCCATGCATAATAGCCTCACGCCCGACATCAACCTGAAATGTATCGCCCTCGCCATGCAAAAAGCCGTCAATACGCTCATGCACATGGCTAAAACTATAATAAGCGCCAAAACCGCCGGCAACAGCCAGGCCGCCAAGCAGGCCGACAAACCATAAAGGAATGCCGGAAATAAAAAATAACCCGCCCATTACCAGGGTTATCAGCAAAGTTTGCCCCAAATCCGGCTCGGCCACCAATAGAGCTGCGCACAGCCCCCATAATAAAACCGGCGGCAAATAGAGGCTTTTCCACCTGCTTGCCGTTTGCCGGGCAAACAGCCAGGCCATAATCACCACATAAGCCGGTTTCATAAATTCTGACGGCTGAATGCCGAAACCGGCCAGCGAAATCCAACGGCGCGACCCTTTAGTCTCCACGCCGAAAAACAGCGTCATGACCAAAAGCACCAGGGAAATGAGCAAAAGACACAGGCAAAACAGACGAATAGAGCGTGGCGCCAAAAAAGAAAGGCCGATCATCACCGGCACGGCAGCAAGGGTAAACCAGACATGCAATTTAACAAAATGCAAATTATCGGCAATGCCTACCCGCATTGCCACAGCCGGGCTGGCGGCAAAGGAAAATAAAATCCCCGCTCCCATTAACAGTAAACAGGCCGCCAAAATCCAGCGGTCAACTGTCCACCACCAATCGGCAATGGCGCTTCTATCCATACGGCTCAGCATAAATTCTCTTTGACCTCTTTAACCCGCCCCTTGGCGGTAGACTTTACCCTTTATTTTGCTTAGGTGCCGAAAAGCGCCGCCGCTTATCACAAAGCCGCAAAAATACTGCCGGGCAAAGCCGCATTTTTCGCAAGCAAAACGCGCCAATCGGCAATAGCAGCTCTCACCATATGGCTCAGCATAAATTCCCTTTGACCCGGCGCCTCTTGGCGACAGCAATTATTTTTATCCTGACCTCCCCCGCAAATCACCGGGAGAACAGCTTGTAAAAGGCAAATTATAAAAAAAGCTTAACGACCCGGGCGCCTTATTTGCCGCGCCCGCCGCCACAGGCTAGCCTGTCCAAGCCGGGCGCCTTATTTGTCGCAGCATTGCCGCTATAATATTCAGCCAGCGCGGCAAAAGCTTTGCCTCTTTTCTCAAAATCTTTAAATTGATCGAAAGAAGCGCAAGCCGGCGCCAATAAAATCACTGCTTCTGCCCCTTTGGCAATTTTGCCGGCGGCAATATCCGCCTTTATATCTCCCCAGGCCAGCGCCAGCGCCGCGGTCAGGTTTTCTGCCTGCCGATAAGGGTATAAATCCGCCACAAATGACTGCCCGCCGTCCAGGCTATGGGTTGCAAAGCTCTTGCCGAATTCTGCTGCTGCTTCACCAAAAAAATAGGCGCGGCGCATTTGCGCCAAATATTCAGGCTGTAACAGGCTGTTTATCCCGCCCTTTTTGGCGCGGCCGCCGGCCAGCCAATAAATATTATTGTAACTCTGCAAAGCCGGGGCGACAGATTCCGCATTAGTAGCCTTACTGTCATTGATAAAGCGGATTTTCACCTCCTTATAATGCCCTTGCCCAACCTCTTCCATACGATGCGGCAGGCCTTTAAAATCCGCCAGCCCCTTTTCAAAGCCCTTTGCCCCCAGCGCTTTGCCGGCCGCCAAAGCGCAGAGCGCATTTTGCCCATTATGCCGCCCGCGCAAAGCGGCAGAAGCAGGCAAAACCTTGCCCCCTTGCCAGAAGCGGCCCAGATGATAGGCGTAAAAGCGCGGCACAGTAAAGCAATCTTGCGGGTTTATTATACCGCTTTCATCAGCCGCGGCGCCCACACCAATTACCCGCTTGCCTGCCTGTTTCAGCCGGTCATAAATAGCCTGACAGGGCGCATCATCATAAGCGATAATGGCGGTTTCGCTTTGCACTGCCAGCCGCTCTTTAAGGGCGGCATAGGCTTTAAAACTGCCGTGACGATCAATATGGTCGGGGGTAATATTAAGGACAATGCCGATAGTGGGGTTGAGAGACGGCGCCAGATCAATCTGATAAGAGGAAATTTCCACCACATAAACCTGCCTGGCAGAAGCAGCAAACGGCGCCAGCTCCAGCACCGGCCTGCCAATATTGCCGCCCATTTGCACATTATAGCCGGCCTGTTGCAATATATGCGCCAGCAGCGCCGTAGTGGTGGATTTGCCATTTGTGCCGGTGATAGTGATAAACGGGCAAAAACCTTCTGTCCTCTTTTTATTTTGCAAGCCGCCGCCACAGGCTAGCCTGTCCAACCCGGCTTGCATCTCCTTTTTATTTTGCAAGCCGCCGCCACAGGCTAGCCTGTCCAACCCGGCTTGCATCTCCTTTTTATTTTGCAAACCGCCGCCGGCCAACCCGGGCGCATTATTTGCCGCGCCCGCCGCCGGCCAACCCGGGCGCATTATTTGCCCATTGTGCAAGCTGCCATAATGCCTTTGCAGAAAAGCATTGCGCTCGCGTGCAAATAGTTCAATATCGCCGATAATTTCCACCCCCGCCCGGGTGGCCAAAGCGGCGCTCCAATGCGGCTTGGGGTGGGTGAGCGGCACACCGGGGCTTAACACCAGCGCCACCATTTCGCCCCAGGCAATATTGTGTAAATCCTGCGCCGGCAGGCCTGCTTGCCGCGCTTTTTCCACTGCTTGCGGATTATCGTCCCAGACAATAATATCGGCTCCACCTTGAACCAAAGCCCTGGCTGTCGCCAGGCCGGAACCGCCAAGGCCGAACAGCGCCAGTTTTTTTCCCTTAAAGCTTGTAACCGCAATCATTGCCGCTTACCCTTTGCTTTTTACTGGCGCGGCACCCGCCACACTTTCTCATTGGCGCCTTGCCGCCAGCCGGCCTAAAGCGCGCCCGCACATCTTAATTTTTGTGCGCGCTGCCGGCCAACCCCGCGCAGCTCATCGCAGTTTCAGGCTGACAAGGCCCAGCAGCGCCAGAATAATGGATATAATCCAGAAGCGAATAACCACCTGGCTTTCTGTCCAGCCTTTTTTCTCAAAATGGTGATGAATAGGCGCCATTAAAAACACCCGCTTATGCGTCATTTTGAAATAGCCGACCTGAATAATGACTGATAAAGCCTCCATCACAAACACCCCGCCAATTACCGCCAGCACCAGCTCATGCTTGGCCGCCACAGCAACAGAGCCTAACAGGCCGCCCAAAGCCAGCGAGCCGGTATCGCCCATAAAAATAGCTGCCGGCGGCGCATTAAACCACAAAAAGCCCAGCCCGGCGCCAATAGTCGCAGCCAGCAGCACAGTAAGCTCACCTGTTCCGGGAACAAAGTGAATCTGCAAATATTCGGCAAAAACACTATTGCCGGAAACATAGGCAATCAGGGCAAAGGAAGCCGCCGCTACCATGACCGGCACAATGGCCAGCCCGTCCAGACCATCGGTAAAATTAACCGCATTGCCGGTGCCGACAATCACCAAAGCGCCGAAGGGGATAAAAAACACCCCCAGATCAAGCAGATAATTGACAAAGGGGAAAGACAGGCCGCTGGAACCGGTGCGCATAAATATAGCGGCGGCAGCGGCTGCCAGACAAAATTCCAGCCCCAGCCGCATTTTGCCGGAAAAACCTCGGCTTGTTTCTTTGGTCACTTTCAAATAATCGTCATAAAAACCAATAGCGCCAAAAGATAGAGTAACGCCCAGCACCGTCCAGAAATAGAGATTTTTCAAATCACACCATAACAGGGCAGAAACTGTCATGCCGCTTAAAATCATCAGCCCGCCCATAGTCGGCGTGCCGGCTTTTTTAAAATGGGTTTGCGGCCCGTCAGCGCGAATTGGCTGGCCTTTGCCCTGGCGGATTTTCAGCGAGGCAATAATTGCCGGGCCAAATAAAAACACAAATAAAGCAGAACTCATCAGCGCCCCCGCAGCGCGAAAACTAATATAGCGGAAAAGCCCTGTTCCCGGAATAATACCAATAAAATCCGATAAAAAATACAACATGAACTCTGCCGCCTTTGTGCTTATACCTGTTTTATATTTTGCCGCGAAAAACAGCCGGCAAAGCCGGCTTTGTCTAGCCTGTCTGCCGGCCGGCAGCAAGTAAGGCTGCCGCCAGCTTTGCCGTATCGATGGAATTGGAAGATTTCACCATAACACAATCGCCCGCCTGCACAGATTTTTCTACCAGTGCAATCAGTTCGGCTGCTGTTTGCCGCCAATATACCTCTATTGCCATGCGGCGGCGGTGCAGCTCCTGCTGTAAAAAGCGCATGGCATCACCGGCCAGAAAGACAAGCTCCACTTTTGCTGCCGCCAGCTCCGAAGCCAGCGCCTCATGCTCACTCTGTGTCTCAGGCCCCAGCTCCAGCATATCGCCCAAAACAGCAATGCGCCGGCCGCCGGCTGCCGGTTTTGCCTCTCCCAGCATTTTGAGTGCCGCCGCCATGGAAAGCGGGTTGGCATTATAGCTTTCATCAATCAGCAAAAACTCACCCATAGCGGTGCTTTTATGCGGCAGCGATAAATAATAACGCGCCCCACGCCCCGCCCCGGCATGAAAATCTGCCAAAGCCGTTTTGATTTTCGTCAAAAATGGTTTAACAATGCGGCTGCCCTGTTTTTCATATTGAGGGCGAATTGCCAATTCTGCAGCAGCGGCAATGACTGCCGCCGCATTCAGCCTCATATGTGCACCCTGAACATATAGATGAAATATTTCTCGCCCAAAAGGCGTCTGCACCGCAAATTCCTGTTTCTCTGCCTGCTGCTTGTCACTGCCTGCCATTATATGATAATTTGCCCCAGAGTTACGGCCAAAACTTTGCAACAGATAATGGCCGCTCTCTCGCAGCTTTTCTCTCAAAAATTGATAATATTCATCATCGCGGTTGAGCAAGGCGGTGCCGCCCGGTTCCAGCCCGCCAAAAATTTCCGCCTTGGCGGCGGCAATATCTTCCAGACTGTTAAAATGCCCCATATGAGCGGCAGCAATGCGGGTTATCAGCGCCAAATGCGGCCGCACCATATTTACTAGCGGAGTGATTTCTCCCGCATGATTCATGCCGATTTCATAAATGCCGAAATCCGTATTTTCCGGCATACGCGCCAGACTCAGCGGCACGCCAAAATGATTATTGAAAGAAGCCGGGCTGTAATGCACTTTACCAAATGGCGCCAGCGCCAGCGCCAGCATTTCCTTCACCGTAGTCTTGCCGACAGAGCCGGTTATCGCCGAAACGAAGGCGCCGGGCCGCAACCGCGCCCGCGCTGCTTTGGCCAGATTTTCCAGCGCTGTCAGCACATTATCCACCACTAAGAGTGGTAGAGTGAGCAGCGGCAGCTGGCTCAGCTTCGCTTCTTCTACCACGGCCAGCGCCGCCCCGGCCTTTGCTGCTGCGGCCACATAGGCATGGCCATCTGCCCGCTCACCCTGAACGGCAAAAAACGCCGCGCCCGCTTGCAGGCTGCGGCTGTCAATGGCAATATTGCTTATGCTTTGCGGCAGCACACCTTGCACACGCCCCCCCACTGCCTGCCTTAAAGCCTCACCTGTCCATAAACGCATCGCACCCATAGTCCTGCCTTGACCTCAAATCCTCCGGTGACACTTCGCCGCCGGCCCTATTACAGGCACAACCCAAGCGGAGATTACTTACCGCGCCTGCCGCCAACCCCAATCCGGGCGCATTATTTGCCGCGCCCGCCACCCGCCAACCCAGACGCATTATTTGCCGCGCCTGCCGCCCGCCAACCCGGACGCATTATTTGCCGCGCCTGCCGCCACAAGCTAGCCTGTCCAACCCAGGCGCCTTAGTCTCCCCGGCTCAGACGCAGGGCATTGGCGACTTCCGCCTGGTCGGAAAAAGGCAAAATTTTATTACCGATAATCTGCCCTTCTTCATGGCCTTTGCCGGCGACAATCAATGTATCACCGCGCTGCAACAGGCCGACAGCATAGCGAATAGCCGCGCGCCGATCGCCGATTTCCAGCGCCCCATGCGCGCCAGCCAAAATCTGCTTGCGAATAATAGCCGCGTTTTCGCTGCGCGGATTATCATCAGTCACAATAACTATATCGGCCAGTTTTACCGCTATTTCACCCATAATCGGCCTTTTGCCCTTATCCCTGTCGCCGCCGCAGCCGAAAACCAGCACAATGCGCCCATTGGTAAAGGGCCGCACCGATTTCAGCACATTTTCCAGCGCATCAGGCTTATGGGCATAATCGACATAAACCGGCGCCCCTGCTGCTGTGGCGCCGACAAGCTGCAACCGCCCCGGCGCCCCTTGCAGCCGCTCCAAAGCGCGAAATGCCGCCGGCGGCGGCACGGCGCAGGCAATAGCCAGCCCCACCGCCACCAGAGCATTGGCCAGCTGGAACTCACCCGCCAGCGGCAAAACCAGCTCATAAATTTCGCCCTCAAACTCAATTTCCGCATATTGGCGGAAGCGTTCATGCTCCACCCGCTTCAGCTTGATAAAATTGCCCTTGCGGCCGACAGTCAAAGCCTTGCGCCCAGCCGCCTCTATATGGGCAACAGCTTTATCGGCATATTTGCTGTCGGCAAAGACAATAGCCGGCGCGCCCACCGGCAGCAGCGTATCAAAAAGCCGCATTTTGGCTTTGAAATAGGCCTCAATAGTCGGGTGATAATCCATATGGTCGCGCCCCAGATTGGTGAAACCCGCCGCTGTCAGCGCTATTCCGTCCAGGCGACATTGCTCCAGCCCGTGCGAAGAGGCCTCCATCACCACATGGGTAATATGTTTGCGCGCCAATTGTGTGAGCAGCAGGGCCAGCTCCACTGCCCCCGGCGTGGTCAGCGCCCCGCTTTGCGAAAAATCTTTGGCAATCACGCCAATAGTGCCGATGAGAGCGCCGGCAAAACCGGTATTTTCCCATATTTGCCGCAAAAAGGCGGCAACAGAGGTTTTGCCGCTTGTGCCGGTTACCGCCACCATTATTTGCGGCCGGCTATGATAAAAACGGGCAGCGGCAAGCGCCAGCACATGGCGAATATTCTGTACATAAATAACGGGAATAGTGCGCGCCCCCAAATCGGCGCCTTTTTCGGCAATAATGACCGCAGCGCCCTGCTTTTCCGCCGCGCCGGCATAGGCCTGGCCATTGGCGCTATTGCCGGCAATGGCAAAAAAAGCATAGCCCGCTTTCACCTTGCGCGAATCATCAGCTACACCGGAAATACTGATCGTCTCGGCAAGGGCTTTGCTTTTACCCGCGGCAATCGCCTCACCCAGCAAATGCGAAACTTTCATTTCTTCCCTTTCTGCCGCCGGCCGCCGGCACCCGCTCCTGCCGGCATAAAGCCGCAGCAAAGCGCTGCTTTTACCGGCTTTTCGGTCGGCCCGGCTCTCTATCGGCTATTTGTATCGGCATGTTTTGCGCCGTGAAATCCGGCAAAACACCCAGAAATGTCGCCGAACGGCGAATAATGCCGGCCGCCAGCGGCGCCGCATTAAACGCTGCCGTGGTAGAATATTCTCCCTCTGCCGGCTGCGGATCATCAACAATGGTCAATACCACATAAGCGGGCTTGTCCATAGGAAAAGCGGCAATAAAAGAGTTAAAATTCTTGCCTTTGGAATAACGGCCATTAATCACCTTTTCGGCCGTGCCGGTTTTACCGCCGACACGGTAACCGTCAACCGCGCCGCGCCGGCCAGTGCCTATATCGGCATTGCGCTTATAAAGATAGCGCATGTCACGCACAGTCTCTGCCGCAACCACCTGCTGTTTGCCGGCTTCAGCCGCCGCTTTTGACACTGGCAAGAAACTGGGAGAAAGCAAAAAACCGCCATTTACCAGCGCAGCCACGCCGATTGCTGTTTGCATAGGAGTGGTGGCAAAACCGTGACCAAAAGAAATAGTGGCCGAATTCACCTTTTTCCACAAGCGCGGCGAAAAAGGTTCAGCCACTTCAGGCAATTGTGTCTGCATGCGGGTTAGCAAGCCCAGACGCCTTAAAAAAGCACGATGGCCGCTAATGCCGACAGCCTCTGCCTCTTTGCCTGAACCAATATTGGAGGAAAAGCGAAAAACCTCCTCTACTGTCAGCGGTCGATATTTGCCGTGAAAATCTTTAATCTGCTGCGAACCAAAGCGTAACGGTTTGGAAGCATCTATTTTCGTATCCAGGTGAAATTTGCCGGAATCCAGCGCCATGGCAGTGGTAAAGCTTTTAATGCTGGAGCCCATTTCAAATGTGCCGGCGGTTATGCGGTTCAACCGGTCTTTTTGCAAAGCTTCAACCGGGCGATTTGGGTTAAAATCCGGCATGGAAACCATGGCCATAACCTCGCCCGTATCTGCTTTCAGCACTACAGCGCCGGCAGCCTCGGCCCGGTAACGCGCCATGGTTTTGGCAACTTCATCATGCACAATCGCCTGCACCCGCATATCAATGGCAAGTGCTACCGGCTCCAGCGCGGCGGGTGCAGCCAGCCCGGCCTTGCGCAAAGCGCCAAGACCGGCTTCGTCAATATATTTTTCCATACCGGCAATGCCCTGATTGTCAATATTGACAAAGCCCAATATATGCGCTGCCGTCGCCCCGCCCGGGTAAAAGCGCCGCGTTTCCGCCTGGAACCCCAGGCCGGGAATACCAAGGGCCATCACTTCTGCTTTTTGCCGGGCGCTCAAGCCTCGTTGTATCCAGGCAAAGCCGTTGCGCCGCTCCAGCCGCGCGGTTATTTCGCGCCGGTTCATTTGCGGCAAAATCCCGGCCAATAAATCTATTGTCTCACCAATATCAATAATTCGGCGCGGTTCGGCAAAGAGCGACCAGATCTTGATATCTGTCGCCAGCAACAAACCATTACGGTCAATAATATCGGGGCGCGCCTGGCTCTCCGGTGCCGGCGGCGCCTTGGCCTCGGCTATTTCGCTGCCGCTGCGGCCATAATAAATCAGCTTGGCGACAATAGCGCCGTAAAGGCAGCAAAATATGACAAAAGTAAAACCCAGACGGCTTTTAAACCCTGTTTGCAGGCGAGCAACCGGTTTTTGCCTGATTGCGGCAGTTTTTTTCCTAAACGGCCAAAATCTCATAATGCCTTGCCTCCTGTCACCTCAGGCGTCCTTTCTATTGCGCGCCCGCCGCCAACCAAGCCGGGCGCAGTAGCCTTGCCCGGCATAATATAAGGCGGCTGGCTGAGCTGATTTTTATAGTTCGTCCCGATTTTCGCTGTTTTGGCAGCGGCAGTTTTCTTTTGCATTTCCGCTTTGTCGGCATTGTCGCGGCCTGTGGGCAGCACACTGCCTGTCGCTGTCATATCCAGATTATCTGCCCTTGTTTTATCCCCGGACACGGCATTTTTGCCGAATACGGTTTCGCTGTCTCTAATAGCTATTTCTATTGCGTCCGGCAAACGCTGCGGCACCGCTGCCGGCGTCACAATCTGCCGCGGTTCAATCAATTGCAGCTGCAAAGCGTCATGATAATGTTCTGCCAAGCGCTGCAGCCGCTCCGGATCCGTTGCCAGCGCCCAGCGGGCGCGCAGTAAAGCGGCGGTATCCTGCTCTATTTCTATTTTACGCTCCAGGCTGCGCACTTCCTGATAACGCTTTTGCGCTTCATATTTTATTTCATAAGTCCAGAAAGCCGTGCACAGCATGAGCAAAACCATTATAATATCGCCAGTGCGGAAAAGAGTCATATCTGTCCTCCTGCCAGGCGACTATTATTAAGCTTTTGTGCGGCTAAAACCGGCCATTCCGGCAGACCGAAAATACTGAAATCCGCCGGCAGCGGCGGGCTTTGCGTGCGCAGGCCGGCGCGCATTTTGGCTGAGCGGGCGCGCGGATTTTGCGCTGCTTCGGCCAGGCTTGCCGGTTTTGCCCCCTTAAATAGCGGCGTAAAGGCAGCCTCGCGCAAGGTTTTTACCGGCAAATGACGCGAAGCCGGGCGCTCACCGGAACGATTGGTAAAAAAACGTTTGACCAGGCGATCTTCCAGCGAATGAAAAGTGACAACTGCCAGGCAGCCGCCGGCGCGCAACACTCTCTCTGCCGCTAATAAAGCGCGCGCCAGCTCGCCCAGCTCATCATTGACATAAATGCGCAAAGCCTGAAAAACGCGCGTAGCAGCGTGAATTTTCTCATGCCGGTGCAGGCCCATTGCCTCTATCGCCTGAGCCAGTTCCAAAGTCGTGGTAAAAGCTTTATCAGCGCGGCGCTTTGCTATCATGCGGGCAATGCGGCCGGCATGGCGCTCCTCACCGTAAAAGTGAAAAATGCGCGCCAGATCACCGCTTCTCAGATTATTGACAGCGGCCGCCGCGCTTATCCCCCGCCCGGACATGCGCATATCCAACGGCCCGTCCCGGCGGAAGGAAAAGCCGCGCGGCGCCTCATCTATCTGCATGGAAGAGACGCCAATATCCAGCACCACCGCATCAACCGGGGCAAAATCTGCGGCTTGTGCCGCTTTATCAAGATTTGAGAATTCTGTCTCAATAATAGCGAAATGCCCGCCACTTGCCTCAGCCAGTTGCCGGCCGGCCTGCACTGCCTGCGGGTCGCGGTCTAGCCCCAGCACACTCGCCCCTGCTGCCAAAAAAGCGCGGGAATAGCCGCCGGCGCCAAATGTGCCGTCAATAATGTGCAAACCGGCCAGAGCACCGCTTTTGCCTTTTGTGCTCGCCTCTGCTCTGGCCGGTATGGCGGTCAGCGCCGCCAGCACTTCAGCCAGCATAACGGGAATATGCGCCGCCGGCACGGCCGCAGCCATGGCTGCCTTATTTTTTGTCATGAGCAACCCCGCTTATAGACGCCGCCGGGCCTGCCCGTAGTAACAGGCGGCCTGGCCAAAACTCGATACAAATCATCACACAACACAAATACCGGCATTGCTCGCCCGGCTTTTAATTCTCGCTTTGCCGTTACACAACCGGAATGCCGGCACAAATGCTCTCGTCCGGTTATTATCCCTGATTATCTTTAACGAAATATTGCGGCCCGGCAAAATTTACAAATGCGGCGGCAGCTGCAATTGCTGCCAGATGAGAACAATATTCAACCCCAGCACCAGCGCCGCGGCGGCAGCAGCCAAAAGCTGGATAAAAATATTATTGGCAAAGCTCCCCATTATGGCCGGCGAGCGGGTAAACAGCAATAAAGCAATCATCGGCACCGGCAAAGCGAAACTCAACACTACCTGGCTTATTACCAGCGCTTCAGTTGTGTTAACCCCCAGCCCGACCACAATAAAAGCGGGAATCATGGTAATGACGCGGCGCAGCCAGACAGGGATATGAAAACCGACAAAACCCTGCATAATCATTTGCCCGGCCATTGTGCCGACAATAGAGCTGGAAATGCCGGAAATCAGCAAAGACAGCAAAAAAGCGCCGGCTGCCGCTTTGCCCAAAAGCGGCGTTAAAGTATGATAGGCGGTTTCAATTTCGGCTACGTCCTGATAGCCTTGGTGAAAAGCGCCGGCGGCCATAATCAGAATAGCCATATTCACCATGCCGGCCAGCGCCAACGCCACCACTACCTCACGATTGGAAAAGCGGATAAGCCGCGCCTTTTGCGCCGCAGTTTCAGTTTTAACCCGGTTTTGTGTCAGGCCGGAATGCAGATAAAGCGCATGCGGCATAATTGTGGCGCCAATAATGCCGACAGCAATCAGCAAAGCCTGCTTATCCGGGATTTCCGGCTTGAAGACATGAATCCCCACTTGCCCCCATTGCACCGGGGTCACCAGCATTTCCAGCAAATAACATAAGGAAATTATCAGCAGAAACAGGCCGATAAGCAGCTCCATTGAGCGGAAGCCGCCGCGTTCAAACAGCAATAAGGCATAAGTGATAATGGCCGTTATGCCCATGCCAACCAGCAAAGGCAGATGAAACAGCAGCGACAGGCCGATAGCACCGCCCAGAAATTCGGCCAGATCAGTCGCACAGGCCGCTATTTCGCTGACCAGCCACATGGCCATAACCACCGGCTTGCGAAAATTATCGCGGCATAATTCGGCCAGATTGGCGCCGGTTACAATGCCCAGCCTGGCCGACAGCGCCTGAAACAGCATGGCCACCAGATTAGCCAGCAATACCACCCATAAAAGTGTGTAGCCATAGCCGGCACCGGCCTGAATATTGGTAGAAAAATTGCCCGGATCAACATAAGCAATAGCAGCAATAACGGCCGGCCCTGACATTAAAAAAAACGAGCGCAGCCCGCCCCGGCGGTGAATAGTGCCGCCGCCTGTCAGGATTTCCTGCATTTTATCATGCGTGCGCCGGCTTAATGAGGCCGGTTTTGCCTTTTTTTCCTGCTCTGCCACTCCGTTTTCTCCTGCCGGGCTTCTGACCCGGCGGCACTATTACACACTATTATAAAAGCTGTGTTTCACCGCAGATTTTAACAAATAGCAGGCAGACAAAGCTGTCAAGCAAAAACAGCACCGGTAAAATGGAAAAACAAGGTCAGCCGGCCTATAAGCCGAGTTCTGTTCACAAAGCGCCTCAACGCCCTGTTTGGCAGCCATTCCTCTAGGACATATGTTACCATATGCCTCATGCGACCAACCCGGATAGCAGCCCGGAAATCGGCCTGCGCCAAAAGACGCTTCTATCCCTATTCGGTCTTGCTTCCGGCGGGGTTTACCCTGCCATTGCCGTTACCGGCAATGCGGTAGGCTCTTACCCTACCCTTTCACCCTTACCTGTAAACAGGCGGTTTGCTTTCTGTGGCACTTTCCCTGGGGTCGCCCCCGCCGGGCATTACCCGGCACCGTATTTCCGCGAAGCTCGGACTTTCCTCACCAATCGCCTTTCGGCTTATGATTGGCGCGGCTGCCCGGCCGACTGACAGCCTGACTCTATAAAGCAAAAAATGCCGGGCGGCAAGGCAAACATGCCGGTCATACTCGCCAACCCAATGCGCGCCGTGTATCGACACGGCCTTTCTGCTGCGCATTGCCGCCCGCCAACCCAATGCGCATTATGTCTAACGGTAGCCAACAGCGAATAAATAGGCCTTTACCTTCTGGCAATAGCGGAAGGAGACAGGATTCATGCGTTGCGCCCCATGGCCGGCATTATATTTCAGCACTGTGCCGCACAAATTGCCGCCGCTCAAATTTTGCGCCAAAGCCAGGTAACGCGTGCCATATTCCAGATTGACTGCAGGATTATAAAGCCCGCGGGCTGTGCCCTTATAGCCCAGGAGCCGCGCCGTGGCAGGGCGCAGCTGCATCAGGCCGATTTCGCCCACACCGCCGCGCGTGCGGTAATTATAACCGCTTTCCGTATGCACCACAGCGTGAATCAAATCTTCCGGCACATTATATTTCCGCGCCATTTGGTGAATAGCTTTTTCATAAGGACGCGGCTTTTGCACATTTCCCAAATAATAATAGCTCTGTGCCGCCGCCTTTTGCGGCCGTGTCGCCGGCGCAATATGCGGCGCCCGCTTTGCGGGCGCAATTTTGCCTTTTCGCCCGGCCTTGTGCGGCGCTTTTACAGTCTGCCGGCTGTTTTTGCCGCTTATCACCCGTTTAGGTTTGGCCCCGCTCTTGCCGGCCGTAAAATTGCCGCCGGCTTCATGCAGCGGCGCGGCAACAGCAACAGACATAGTCGATCCGGCAACAGCCAGGCCTGTAACCAGAGCAATCGCCTTTATGCTTTTCAAATAAAAATATGGCATACCCGCTTATCCCGCAATTTCTCTTTTCAACTCATTATCACCCCGGCCACGCTGCATTGGCCTGCCGCAACAGCGCGCTAAAGGCAAAACCGCATAAACATAATCGAAAAGAAATACAGGCCGGCGCTAAAAAACCATAAATTGTATATTTTATCCAAAAATCGGCCTGTTTTGGCGCAAAAGGCAAAAACTGCGGCGGCAAAACCGCAATTGCTAGAGGAAATTTTGCCAAAATATAACATTATCCGGCAAACAGCCTATGGGCTATTTCAACCTGACAAGCAGCCTTTCCAGCGTTTGCAGCGTTGATATATCGGCCAAACCGTCCACTTTTTGCGGGCGAAACCGGCGTTGAAAGGCTCGCATCACCCATTCTGTCTGCCTGTCAAACACCCCATTGACACAAATATTATAACCGTAATCCGCCAGTTTGGACTGAAATTCGGCAACAGCCCGGCCTTTTGCCCCCGGGCCAAGAATAGTGCCGCCATTTGCCTTGACAGGGCTGGGCGGCACATAAAGGCCAATACCCGCTTGTGCCATTTTTCGCCATGGAAAATTTCCCCCCGGGTCAATTTTCCGCTCAGGCGCAACATCGCTATGCGCCAGAATATAAGCCGGCTTTATGCTTTTATGGCGAGCGAGAATATTGCGCGCCAGCGCAATTACCCCGGCAATTTGCAAAGCAGGGTAAGGCCGCCCGGCCGGCTCACCGGGATAAGCGATTTCAATGCCGATAGAGCAGGAATTTATATCGCGCTCACCGCGCCAACAGGCCACACCCGCATGCCAGGCGCGTTTGCTTTCAGGTACAAATTGCACTATTGCGCCGTCTTCACGCACCAGATAATGCGCAGAAACCTGAGATTGCGGATCGGTTAAACGGCGTTCGGCCTCCTCTGCCGTTTTCATACCGGTATAATGCATAATCAGCATATAGACCCGGCTGCCCGCCCGCCTGTCGTTAAAATTGGGCGAAGGGTGAATCTGCGCGCCGGCATAATCCGCCATAAAGGCCGATTGCCCATGCCCGGCCGCCTTTGCCCCGCCGGCTTTATTTTCTGTCATCAGCTTTTCTCCCGCCCAGGGCAGCCAAGACCCGGCCCGTCTTTTATTGCCTCTAAGCCGCAATTTCAGGGATTACCGCCAAGAGAAGAAGACCGGGCAAAAGCTCTTTGCGCCGCTGCCGCCGCCGCCTGCCCTGCTATGGCGGCCTGCGCTTCGGTCTGGCCGCTGACGCGCGCCGCCGCTTCAGCATCTTGCTGCGCCTGCTCAATTACCTGCTGCCGTTTGGCCGCGCTCATACGGGCAAAAACCGGCGGCAATTCCGGCAATTTAAACGCCGCCTCTCGCCCCGACAGGCTGTCAAGGCCACCCGCTTGCCCGGCAGCTGTCTCCGCTGCCTTATCCAATATTCCGCCTGGAGAACCAAACAGCCAAAAACCGCCGCTAATTGCGAGTATTAACACAATAAGCAACCCCAAAAGCCGCCCGATCCGATTTTTTTTCATCAAGAATCACCCGAATTTTTCATACAGCTATTTTCTAAAACAGTGCGAGGCAGTATAATCCCCTTTTCGGCCAGGAGACAATGCAGTAATTGTGCCCGGGAAAGGTAGAGTGTGAATCCTGCGTTTTCGTTTTTTTTAAAGCCCTATTGGCTGAAAATTATTTGTATCCTGCTCCTGCTATCTGGCGGCAATGTGCTTTTTGTCCATAATTCTGCCGCCGGTGACAGCCAGATAGCGGCTATTATCGCGCAAGACAGGTCAAGACAGGCACAATCGGCCATTTCTGCCCCCATAGCTGTGCCTACACCCAAGCCTGCTTTTACGCCGGAGGCCGCGCCCGGGCCGGCAGCGAGTTTCTCTTTCCTGCAGGAAATAGAAGACAGCGCCGCTTTTCCCCGCTTTGGCGACAGAAAACCGCATATTTGGCTAAGCCGGCGCAAGCCGTGGCATTATGCCATACACGGCACTGATATTTCGCGCCATAATAAAACCATTGATTGGGGAGCAGTGGCGCGCGGTCATGTTTCTTTTGTCTTTATCAAGGCAACAGAAGGCGGCGATCATGTCGACCCCAATTTTGCCCAAAACTGGCAAGCGGCCAAAGCGGCGGGCATTGCCCGCGGCGCCTATCATTTTTATTATTTCTGCCGGCCGGTCAAAGACCAGTTACGCTGGTTTATCCATAATGTGCCGAAAGATAAAACAGCCTTGCCGCCAGTGCTGGATATAGAGTGGAATCATAAATCCCCCACTTGCCGCCGCCGCCCTGCCCCGGCGGCAGTGCATAAAGATATGCGCCTGTTCTTGCAAGGGGTAGAAAAATATTACGGCAAAAAGCCGATTATTTATACAACAGTAGATTTTTTTCATGATAATAATTTGAAAATTTTTAAAACTTATCCTTTCTGGCTGCGTTCTGTTGCCGATCACCCTGATACGCGCTACAATAAGCACCCTTGGCTGTTTTGGCAATATACGGGGACAGGGCGAGTTCCCGGCATTGCCGGTGATGCCGATATTAGCGTATTTGCCGGCAATAGCCGGCAGTGGCAGGACTGGCTGCAGCATATAAGGCAATAGAAGCCGGGGACAGGCAGTTTGTCACCCGGCTCTCAAATTTATTTTGCCCTTGAGAGTGCCAACTCACTTTTGGTAAAATTTTGCGGAAAATGCCGGAAATATGACCAGCAAAAGACAAAGCGCCATTGCCAAAGCGGTGACCCGTTTTATCCCGCAGGTACCGTTTTACGATGCCGAGGCTATTCGCCGCCGCGCGGCGCAAAAACATTTGCGTAATCTGCCGCCGGATACAGCTGTCTGGCTCACTATTATCGCCTATATCCGTCATATTTATACTAATTATGACGCCTTGCGTGATGAAGGTTATGAAATTGAGGCCGCGCGCTTTTTTGTCCGCAATGCCATTAACAGCAAATTGCAGCAATGGCGCGCCAGCCGCTTTTTAATGATTGAGGAAGCGCAAACCGCAACAGCTAATGAGCTGGAAAATAACGGCAAAAGCAGGCAGGAGAGAAAAATTTGAGCCGGCAAAACCCGGCACCCGCTTTCATAACCGGCCGGGCAGAATAGCCGGCAATAGCCCCATGCCTGATTAGCTATATTTTAGTGTCAGGCCGCCTAATGCCTCGGCGTGTTGTGGCATGACCCATTTTTCCGATTAGCTATACCTTTTGCCCCGCCATAGCCGCGGCTTTGCAAGTTGTGGCGTGACCCATTTTTCCGATTAGCTATACCTCAGGCAAAACTAAAGCGGCCGCTGTTTTGGTGTGCGGCCTGATTGCCTTTCCAGCGCGGGCAAATGGCATATGAGCGCCCCTTTGCCCCAAATATTGGCAACTCTCCCGCTTCCTAACGCGTCAACGGCTTATAGGTGAAACGGCGCGGATTAACACTCTCCGCTCCCAAACGGCGGATTTTATCCGCCTCATAATCGGCAAAATTGCCCTCAAACCATTCCACCCGGCTATCGCCCTCAAAAGCCAGCATATGCGTGGCCAACCGATCCAGAAACATACGATCATGGCTGATAATTACGGCGCAACCGGCAAAATTTTCCAGCGCTTCTTCCAATGCGGCCAAAGTTTCCGTATCCAGATCATTGGTCGGTTCGTCCAGCAGCAGCACATTGCCGCCCTGCTTTAACATTTTGGCCAAATGCACGCGATTACGCTGCCCGCCGGAAAGATTGCCAAGTTTTTGCTGCTGGTCACCGCCCTTGAAATTAAAGGCGCCGCAATAAGCGCGGCTGTTCATTTCATATTTGCCGAGTTTGATAATATCCTGCCCGGCAGAAATTTCTTCCCACACAGTTTTATCGGCGTGCAAATCATCGCGACTTTGGTCAACATAGCTTAAATGCACTGTCTCGCCAATGCGAATTATACCTTTATCCGGCTTTTCCTGTCCGGTTAACAGGCGGAACAAAGTCGTCTTGCCGGCACCATTGGCGCCGATCACGCCGACAATACCGCCAGCCGGCAGTTTGAAACTTAAATTATCAATCAGCAGCCGGTCGCCATAGCCTTTGCTCAAGCCTTCCGCCTCAATCACCACCTGCCCCAGCCGCTCACCCACGGGGATAATAATCTGCGCCTCACCCGGGCGGCGCGCATCAGCCGCCGCTACCAGCTCATCATAGGCCTTGACACGCGCGCGTGATTTTGCCTGCCTTGCCTTGGGATTGGCGTTAATCCATTCGCGCTCATGCTCCAGCGCTTTTTGCCGCACCTCCTCTTCCCGCCCTTCCTGCGCCATACGCTTGGCCTTGGCGGCCAGATAAGCAGAATAATTGCCCTCATAGGGAATGCCGCGGCCGCGATCCAGCTCTAAAATCCAGCCAGTGACATTATCCAGAAAATAGCGATCATGGGTGATAAGCAGCACCGCGCCTTTATAGTCACGCAAATATTTTTCCAGCCAGGCGGTAGTTTCAGCGTCCAGATGATTGGTCGGTTCGTCCAGCAGCAGCAAATCCGGCTGTGCCAGCAGCAGGCGGCATAAAGCAATGCGGCGCTTTTCCCCGCCGGAAAGGCTCGCTACTTCCGCCTCGCCCGACGGGCAACGCAAAGCCTCCATCGCCATTTCCACCTGAGCGTCCAGATCCCATAAATTTTGACTGTCAATAATATCTTGAAGTTTGGCGCTTTCCTCAGCCGTTTCGTCAGAATAATTCATCATCAGATCATTATAGCGGTCAAGAATTGCCTTTTTATCGGCCACACCTTCCATTACATTTTCGCGCACAGTCTTACCGACATTCAGCTCCGGCTCCTGCGGCAAATAGCCGCAGCTTGCCCCTTCGGCCAGCCAGGCCTCACCAGTATAATCTTTATCCAGCCCGGCCATAATGCGCAAAATGGTGGATTTCCCGGCACCATTAGGCCCCAAAATGCCGATTTTGGCATCAGGGTAAAAAGACAAATGAATATTTTCCAATATTTTTTTGGTGCCGAAGGCTTTATGCAAACCTTCCATATGATAAATAAACTGACGCGCCATAGCTTTATTATGAACCTGTTCGAGAAATGCGACCCGGCAGCCAAATAGCCGGGTGCGAGCCGGGCAAAATAAAGCAGAAGCCCTGGCCATTCAAGCTTTTTTTGCCGCTTTGCGGCGATAATAGCCTGAAAGGCGGCGCGATAAAACAGCACTGGAAGAGAGCAAATGCCACACCCTTTAAACCACGCGCAGAGAGAAGCCGCGCAAGATTTTTTGCGGCGGCTGATCGGATCCGGCTATGCGCCTGAAGACAGGCCGCGCACATGCAGCCCGACGGTAAATTTATTGGATAAATTGCGGCTGCAAGCCTTGAAAATACAACTCTATTATGAAAGATTGCGCCTCGGCAGCGATGTAATCAGCCCGTATCTTTATAAAAAACAGTTCTATTTGCGGCAAAAAGGGGCAGATTTCCGCTGCTCCTCCCCGCCTTTAAATATTGGGCAATGGCTAGAGCTTCTTGCTTCTTTTGATAAAAAAATATAATAGAAATCCATTATGGCAAAATATTGGCGGCTTTTGCTTGTTCCAGGCAGTAAAATTGCGTCAAATCGCCCTGATTATGCTTTACTTATTTTACATAGACCTGCTTTTATGGCATTTTGCCGGAAATTTGCTGCAGCATGGGCCTAATGAGCAGCCAAGGCCGCGCCAGGCAGAAAAAGCAGATTTATTATTATCTTTCAATTTGAAAAGGCCGAAATGAGGTTATAAGCCGTTTATGATATTATCAGTTCTTATTCCCTGCAAAAATGAGGCGGAAAATCTTGATTTCCTGCTTGATGAGATTGTGGCGGCCATGAAAGGGCGCCGTTTTGAAATTATTCTTATTGATGACGGCTCAACCGATAATAGTTATGACCTTATCTGCCGCAAAGCTTTAAGCGGCGCGCCGATACGCTATATTCGCCATGACAAATCAGCCGGCAAGGGAGCGGCCCTGCGCACCGGCATTTATGCTGCCAAAGGCGATATTATTTTAACCATTGACGGTGATGGGCAAAATGACCCCGTTTACCTGCCGCAACTGGCCGATGCGCTGGCGGCAGCCGGGCCGCAATGCGGCATTGCCTGCGGCCAGCGGCGACAGCGCACAGATTCTGCCGCCAAGCAATATGCTTCGCGCTTTGCCAACAGGCTGCGGCAAAAATTATTGCATGATAATACGCGTGATACGGCTTGTGGTCTGAAAGCCGTTTATACCCATATTTTCCGGCGTTTGCCGTTTTTTGAAAACTGGCAGCGTTACTTCCCCGCCTTGGTCAAGCGCGAAGGGTATACTGCCACCCATATTGATGTTATTGACCGGCAGCGCCGTTTTGGCCAATCCAAATATGGTATTTTTGACCGTGGCCTGGCCGGTATTGCTGATCTTGCCGGTGTTTGCTGGCTTATGCGGCGGGGGAAGATTTTGCCCAAAGCAGAAGAAACAGCTATGAGCACTGCAAAAGCAAAAGCGGATAAAACGGCGCTTTAGGCAAAACAGAGCCAAGCGGTAAATATATAAAGGATAAGAGCATTTTATTATGACGCAATTTGCGCAAAATCTGGCGGATTGGCTGCGAGAAGTTTTTCTTTCGGGCTGGGATAATTGGGCTATTTTGGGGCTTATTGGCCAATTATGCTTTACTATGCGCTTTGTTGTGCAATGGCTGGCGTCAGAATTGGCCAAAAAAAGTGTTGTGCCTTTTGCCTTTTGGATATTTTCGCTGATTGGCGGCAGTCTATTACTGCTTTATTCCATTTATCTCAAAAATGCTGTTTTCATTTTGGGCAATAGTATCGGCTTTTGCGTTTATTTGCGCAATATCTGGCTTATTTATAATGAGCGGAAAGGCAAAAACAAACACAGCGCCAAAACCGCCTGATGATTGCCGCCCGGAACAGAACCGGCAGCCGTAAGGCGGTGACAACAGGCCGGCAGACGAGCAGGCTGCATTCCGGGCGCCATGGCAAGCCAGTGAGTAACAAGGCAGCTATTGGTAAGCGGCGGTCTTACCCTAAGAAAGCGCCGGCAATATGCGGCGAGCTTTCGCAGGCCATTATCAGTAAACAAGCGAGCCTTATTTCAGGGCAAATATATATAATATAGCCGTTCGCTTGGCTGATTTTGCCCTTTTTGCAGGCGATAAGGCACAATAAGCAGGCGAGCGGGCGGCAGGCTGTGCCTGTCTATCCCCGCTGCGGTCATAATCGACGCCAGTTTTTGCGGCAATTCCGGCGTATTTTTCCATAAAACAACTAATGGCCGCCGCAAGCGCCTGGCCGCAAAAGGCGTTTCAGTGAACAGGGTTTTTATCTGCGGGTTAATAAGCCTTAAATTGCCGGCATAAAACGGATCCGGCGCCAGCAAAACGGCAATAGGCCCATTAGCGCTCAAACCGGCATAGAGCGCCGGATAATCCAGATTTTGTATCGGCAATTTTGTTTTACCTTCACGCGTCTTTTTTGCTTTGTCCGCGCCGCCCATTATCTCTGTCTGCGGGGCATCGCCGGCCAGTCTTACCCCGCTTCCGCGCGCCTCATCTGTTTCGCACGCGCCGCCCACGGCCAACCCGCGCACATCACCTGTTTCGCACGCGCCGCCCATGGCCAACCCGCGCGCGTAGAGATTGGCATAAAGCATTGGCGGCACAATACAGGCCGCCGCCAACCCCAAAAGGCCAAAAGCGCGCGCTGCCCGGCCGGAAATATCCAGCTGCGCCAGCCATAAAGCGGCATAAGGCGGCGCCAAAAACAAAACAGGCTGTAACCAGCGGTCCTTAACATAGGTAGCGCCGGAAAACAGCACCATAAGCGCGCACACTGCCAAAGCGCATAATAAAACGACCTGCAAAAACCGCATAGCGGCCTGAATATTACCCTGATTTATTGCCGCCATAGCGCTCGCCGGGTCAGGCAGGTTTTCTGCGGCAGGCCTGCCACCCGTCAGGCCGGGCGCCTTGCCCATTGCCCGCAGGCCGGGTTCCTCGCCCGCGCCTGGCCGCCACAGGCTAGCCTGTCTAACCGCAAGGCCTGCGGCCTGTTGCCCGCCCGCCGGGTTCCTCGCCCGCGCCTGGCCGCCGCAGGCCAGCCCGTCCAACCGCAAAGCCTTCTGCTCATTGCCCGCCCGCCGCCGGCTCTGCCGCCAAATAATCAGGCCGATAATAGCGGCAGCTATTAAAGCCGGCAGCACAAAAGCAAGGCTGGCGCGTACCAAATCCAGCAAGCCCTCAACACGCACGACAAACCAATTGCCACCTTGCCCGGCACGAAATTTTACCGCCCGCTCCACCACGCTTTCAGGGTGCAAAACCATAAAAATCAGCGCCGGTGCCATTAAAGCCAAGGCTGCGGCCACCACCGCGGCAAAATACCGCGTCAGCAACGCCCGGCGCACCGCGCCCAAGAAAAAACCACTCATAAACAAAGCAGCAATAAAAATCAAACCATTATATTTGCCCAAAACCGCTGCCGTAATTGCCACAGCCAGGCATAAAGCGCGTTTATAACCGGGCTTTTGCACAAACCAGATAAAAGCGGCAAAGCTCCAAGCTGAGCCAGCCGTGCCCAATACGGAATGAATCAGGGCGCGCTGCGATTCCCAGCCGATTTGCGGCAATAAAAACATGGAAAGACAGGCAAAAGCCGCTAATGGCCGTGCCGCGCGCAACAAGCGCAAACCAATATAAACCGCAAAAAAGCTTGAGCCTAACAGGCTAAAGCGCAAAAATTGCAGCACGATAAAATGAAGGCCGAAAATTGAGGTCAGACCATAAGCCAGCCAAGTATAAAGCGGCGGTTGCGACCCGCCATAGCCCCAGTTCCAAAAGCTTAGATTAGAAATCAGCTCAGCATCATCAAGCCCCGCACCCAAAGAGATAAAACTGACAAAACAGGCCTCAAACAGGAAATAGGCAATGAGAAAAATAAAAAAAAACCAATTTTCCCGCCTTGTTTTATGCCTTGCTGCCATAATCAGCCTTTCCGCTTATTGCCGTTTGCTGCCACTTTGCCAGGCAAAGCGGCCTTCCCGGCAGAATGACAATCCCGCCCCGCCTAAGCAAAATCAGAAGCCCGGCCGCCTAATATTAGCAGCCCAGGTTTAAGGTTTGATAATTTTAACCAGACTGATGATAAAACCAAAAACCAGAGCGCCAAGCACAAACAAACGCCAGAATAAGGTAAAGGCCAAGCCGAAATAGCCGTAAGCGCCCGGCTCTACCCCAACCAGCAAAAACGGCAGCACCATTGCCACTAACCCGCTGAAACAGATTATCGCCAGGCTCCCCCAGAGCCCCATCGCCAAAAACCCCTTCATAATCCCTCTCTTTGTGATTCCGCCGCCCCGGCTGGAACAAAGGCATAGCCCCAGAGCTGCTGATACAGGGCGCTTCCCCAAGAACCGGCCGGGTATATAACAGCGCAATATAAGCTACAAGCCCGCAAAAGCCCGGCAGCAGCGCAGGCCTTATGATAGGGCATGGGGGCATCAGGCGCAAGGTCACGGCATAGCCACAAAAACCGGTCGCGACACAACACAGCGCCAGCCCGGCAGCGCAACAGCCTGTCGTGATACGCCGGATAATAAACGACCGCCCCATCGGTCAGGACAAGGAAATTACCGCCAAAATACCGCCTCTGTGCCAGCTTCTCTCCCGTAGCAAACAATCACCGGAATGCAACGGTAAAACCGCCGCCGGGCCGCCTTGCCGGCGTAAATTGCGACAGTGACACAACCCGCTTTATCGGAAAACCCATAATAAATTACCGCGCTCTGCCATGCCGGATAAGCAAAACCTAGCTGCCTGATACGGGCGGGCGGCCGACAGAATAATATTCCACTCCGCGCACCGCCATTTCTTCCAAAGAATAGAGATTGCGCATATCCAGCAAAATATTGCCCGCCATCGCCTGCCGTAATTGCTGGAAATCCAAATGACGATATATATCCCACTCGGTCATAATAACGCTCACCCCCGCGCCTTTTGCCGCTTCATAAGGGCTGTCACAACATTGCACAGCGGGAAACAGCGCTTGCGCCGCCTTCATCGCCTGCGGATCATGCAGGCGCACTGTCAGCCCTTTTTCCAGCAAAGCGGCAATAACATCAATTGCCGGGCTTTCACGCATATCGTCCGTATCGGCCTTAAAGGCACAGCCGAAAACCGCAACCAGTTTTGTCTGCGCCGTTTCTGCCGCGGCGATAATGCGGCGCGCAGTCTGCCGCCGCCGTTCATGATTGATTTCTATCAGATTTTCCACCAGTTTTTGCGGCGCGCCGGCCTTGTTGCCGGTAGCGGCAAAAGCCAATGTATCCTTAGGGAAACATGAGCCGCCAAAGCCCGGCCCGGCCTGCAAAAAAGCGCTGCCAATGCGCTTGTCCAGGCCGATAGCTTTGGCAACTTCGTCAATATTGCCGCCCAGTTTTTCACATAAATCCGCTACCTGATTGATAAAGGTCAATTTCAGCGCCAAAAAGGCATTGGCAGCATATTTTATCATTTCGGCATTTTCCGGCGTGGTAATAATAACCGGAATATCGCGGCTCACCAAAGGCGCATAAATTTGCGCCAAAACCTCATGCGCGCGATTATCGCCCGCATTCACGCCGATAACCACCCGGTCAGGCGCAGTAAAATCAGCTACGGCCTGGCCCTCGCGCAAAAATTCCGGGTTAGAGGCCAGCGAAAAATCCAGATCAGGGCGCAAAGCGGCAATTTTTTCCCGCAAAGCAGCATTAGTCCCCACCAGCACAGTGGATTTGGTCACAATAACAACACCTTGTTTGCAATGAGGGACAAGCTGCTCAATTGCAGCATTGATATAATACATATCCGCCTCGCCGCTTTTATCGCGTGAGGGCGTGCCAACAGCCAGCAAAATACTATCGGCTTCGGCAATAATTGCTGCCATATTTGTAGAAAAAGCCAAACGCTGCGCCGCAATATTGCGCTGTAAAATTTCTGCCAGCCCCGGTTCGTAAAATGTTGATTCCCCTCGATTTAAGGCGGCGATAAGATCGGCATTTGTATCAATGCAGGTAACCTGAAAACCAAAATCGGCCAAACAAGCGCCCGACACCAAACCAACATAACCTGTGCCGATTACGGCAATACGCATTTCTAATTCCTTTACACCAAACCGGTTTTGTGCCGGCAATATTTCCAAGCCGGCAGCGGCAACCAAATCAGGCGCCGCTTATCCCAAGCCCAGCCTATCCCAGATTCGAAATTTATTGTAAACTTCTTATCCCTTATACAGATTTTTTCACCGATTAAAACCTGAAAACACATAGTCTCCAGCCTGAATGCAGCAAAAACAGAGAGATATTTATGGCCGGCGGGCAAAAAACAGATGAAGCGCTGATTATTATTGATGTGCAGAAGGATTTTTGCGCCGGCGGCGTGCTGGCTGCAGGGAGCGATAATGCTTTTATCGACAAAATCAATCGCCTGACAGAAGCCTATGACTGCATTATTCTAACGCAGGATTGGCACCCTGCCGATCATGTCAGCTTTGCTGCCACATATGCGGGAAAAGCCGTTTACGACATTGTGGAAACAGCGGCCGGGCGGCAGATTTTGTGGCCAACACATTGCCTGGCCGGCACTGAAGGCGCCGCTTTCCACCCGGCTTTGCGGCAAAACAAGGCCGCTCTCATTATACGCAAGGGTACCTGCCGCGATTATGACGCTCTTTCTGCTTTTTACGACACGGGCGGCAGGCCGACAGGGCTTGCCGGCTTTTTGCGCGAGCGCGGCTTTGAAAAACTGAGCTTTTGCGGCCTGATGACGGATTTTTGCGTCAGCCACTCAGCGCTGGACGCGGTAAAAGCAGGGTTCAAGGCGCGGGTAGCGCTGGCTGCCTGCCAGGCGCTGGATATTAACGGCTCTTATGCACGCGCTTTAACTATTATGCGCCAAAACGGCGTAGAATTGGGGCTACTGGCCTGAACGGGCTTTGCATCGCTATTATTCTGCTTTGTCCGTTTTGACCTTGCTATTATCGCGTTTATGCCGCAGGGAGGATATATAGCCCGCGCCAATAAACAAAGCGCCGACAAGGCCGGTTATCGCCTCCGGCACGGGGAACAGAATTTGCCCATACATTAGCAAGGCCAGAGCCAGAATAGCATAAAAAGCGCCATGCTCCAGATAGCGGTAGCGCAGCAGATTTTGCCGGGCGACAAGCATAATAGTCAGGGAACGGACATAAAAAGCGCCAATGCCCAAACCAATGGCAATAATAAAAATATTGTTGGAAAGGGCAAAAGCGCCAATCACACCGTCAAAAGAAAAAGCGGCGTCCAACACTTCCAGATACAGAAAAGCGCCAAAACCGGCTTTTTTCAGTGCGTTAACTTCCTCTTTGCTTTTGTCAAGAAAAGCGCCCAAAGCTCCCAGCCCAATATAGGTCAGCAGCCCGTAAAGCGCTGCGGTCATAAAAGCCGCCTGTTCCCTCTCTTCCATAAAAGAGGAAAAAAATATAATGACCAAAACGGTAATGGCTGTTTCCACTCCGCGGGCTTTGGCCATTTTTTGTGCCCCGGTTTCAACCAGCCTTATCCAATGCGTATTTTTATTACTGTCAAAAAAGAAGCTCAGCCCAACCATGAGCAAAAATGTGCCGCCAAAAGCGGCAATGCCCAAATGCGCCTCGGCCATAATATGGGCGTAATCCTGCGGCCGGAACAAAGCCAGCTTGAAGGCGGCAAACGGGTTAATATGCGCTGCCGCTGCCACAATAAGCAGAGGGAAAACAATGCGCATGCCGAAAACGGCAATAATAATGCCCCAGCTTAAAAAGCGCCGCTGCCAAGGCTCAGCCATATCACGCAAAATACGCGCATTGACAATGGCATTGTCAAAAGAAAGCGAAATTTCCAGCGCCGCCAGAACTGCGGCAATAAACAAAAAGCGCCCGACACCGCCCCAATGGCCGGTGTAAAACCAGCCGAGAGCCGCAGCCGCTGTCAGCCCCAGCACAGTAAAGAAAAAAGCAGTGCGGAAATAACCGGCAATAACCAAGGGAAAGGCTCCGTAAAATAGTATAGGACTGAACATATAGCGCAAAAAAGCGATAAATCCTATAAGCGATAATTAGTAGCCGCATGATTTTTACCATATAGCCTGCCGCGGCCAAGCCAACCGGCTATATGGCTTTGGCCGGCAATATTATTGTTGCAGAAGCAGCCTTTAATGTCCCCGCGGGGAAATATTTGCCGGATAAAACCATACCAATATTTTGCGGCGTGTCACGCAACAGTGCTAAAATTAAAGTAACAATTAAGGCCGATAAGGCCGAATTTATCATAAATCCACCCATGAAGCGGCCGTGAAAAAAGCAGCGAAAGCAGCAGCAAGCACGGACGAAAAGGAAAAACAGGGCTGAAACAGAATTATTCCTGCCCTGTTCAGCCCGGCAGACATAGAGGAAACAGGCAAAGGCTGAAAGAAATGTGCATAACAGAAAATAGCCATTAGGCAGGTTTTCTGTTATGCATTACAATTTATGAGTGTATTTGTCTCTCAACCGTCCACAAAACTTTCATATTTTGTTGCACAATTCCAATTTGAGGAGAGTTTGATGCCTGTTTCCCCCAGATATAAATCTGTTGCCGCCTATAATCACGGCGCCATGCTGCTGCACTGGCTGATTGCTTTCCTGCTGATTGCACAATTATGCGGCGGCTATTTAATGGAGCATTATGCCGCTTTGTCTGACCCGGTTCGTTTTACTTTTTACCAATTACATAAGACATTCGGCGTTCTTATTCTGCTGCTGGCGCTTATGCGCCTTGCCTGGCGCCTGCTTTACCGGCCGCCGGCAGAATTGCCGATAAGACAGGCAGAGGAAGCGGCAACGAAAATTGTCACTTTTCTGTTTTATGTCCTCATGATTGCAGTGCCGCTCTTGGGCTGGATTGTGGTTTCCTATTCGTCGCCCCCTATCCCCATTTTGCTATTTGGCAATCCGCATCTTGTCTGGCCGCCTTTGCCGCCGCGATTTGAGTTTATCACACATGCACAGGCGGTGCAGGCGCATACTGTGCTCGCTTATAGTTTTATCTTCCTGCTATTTTTGCATATATGCGGCGCGTTAAAGCACCAGTTTTACGATCATATGCCAATGTTCGCGCGCATGGTGCCAAGCCGCCGTTTACAGGCGCAACATGGCGGGAAAGCAGCTTTTCTGCTGCTGTTTCTGGCTGTTTTCTGTCTGGCCGCAGTGATGATTTATTTCGGCTTTGTCGGCGCGCGACAGGAGAGAGTGGCAACCGCTGCGACACGAGCAGCCGCAGCCGGTTTTGATAGTGCAAATTGGGTGGTGGATTATGGGTAATCTTCTGCCGCTTACGCAATGAAGTTTTGCGGCGCGCTGAAAAACGGTGCTATTGGCGCCGGGGCGGGCCGATATTTTTTCTGACCCGGAAGCGGAAGAACCGGGTGAGTTTATCCATGTTAAAATTCACCTTATTGCTTACAGAAAGCCGGCCAAAACGACTTGAACCGGCAACCAAATGGAAATAGCCCGGTCAGTTCCGCTTCGCCCGTAAAACAGCAACAGGCCGAAGGCGATGTTCTGAAACAACAAAGAGCGGAGAGATTGGCAGCGCCCCGGCCCGCGCTGCCTGAGAGTTTCCAGCTGTTCAGCTTCCGGCTTTTAGACCGGAGAGAAGAGCAGTGAGGGAGGCGCAGCCCGGCAAAGCGGGCATATGCCGGGCAGCATAAGCAGGCAAGCCAGGCCCTAAAGGGCTAAAGACCGCATTGTTTTTACCGGAGCTAGCCCCCTTGGAATCCGGCAGAAAGTGGCAAGGCCCGCCCCCCTCTGCTGCCGGGGGAAAGATATGTGCGCAAAAGCAAAGAAGCATTAGGCGGTTTCTCTATTTACCGCTATATTCCCTTTTCCTTGTTACAATCCGACATGGTTTTCCGGTTACCGGTAAATTTTCCTATTCTCAAGGAGAGTCTCATGTCCCTCGCCCCCAGACACAAATCTGTTGCCGCCTATAATCACGGCGCCATGCTGTTGCACTGGCTGCTTGCTTTACTGATTATTGCGGAATTAAGCATCGGCTATTTAATGAAGCATTATACTGTCTTGCCGGACGCACTTAGCTCAGCCTTTTATCAATCGCGCTTCACTTTTTACCAATTGCACAAGACATTCGGCGTTATTATTTTACTGCTGGCGCTTATACGCCTTTCCTGGCGTTTTCTCTACAAACCGCCGGCGGAACTGCCCATAAGCAGAGTAGAACAGGTAATGACCAATATTGTCGCTTTCCTGTTTTATGCGCTGATGATTCTGGTGCCGCTGCTCGGCTGGACAGTCAGCTCTACCTCGGCCAAGAGACTCCCCATTTTATTATTTGACAATCCGCATCTTGTCTGGCCGTTGCTGCCACCGCAAGTGACACTTGTCTCCCATTTGCAGGCCGAGTGGCTGCATGCCGTGCTGGCCTATAGTTTGGTTTTCCTGCTATTCCTGCATATTTGCGGCGCCTTGAAGCACCAGTTTTACGACCATATGCCAATAATAGCGCGCATGGTTCCAGGCCGCGGGCTACGGGCACAACCGGCGAGTAAAACGGCTTTTCTGCTGTTGTTTCTGGCTGTTTTTTGCTTAGGCGCGGCGGTGGTTTATTTTGGCTTTGCCAGGGTGCATCAAGACCAAACCGGACAGGCGCCGGCTCAGGCAATAAAGGGCAGTTCAGCCACGCCGGGCGCGGCGCTTAAAAACCCTAAACCGCCCAGCTTGCGGCCCGCAGCCCTGTGAGAGCGACAGCCAGTCAGGCAAGCGGTAAAATAGCCGCGGATCCGGCAGAATCGACCGACAGGCTGTCAGGCTGCAGACTAAAAATATTGGAGAACGGAAGAGATTGGCAGCGCCCCGGCCCGTGGCGCTCAGGCGCGGCGCTAAACCGCCTGAATTACAACCCTCAGGCTGTAAACAGGCAATAAGAGAAGCGCCCGGCTTCCCGCTTCTAGGCCGGCAAAGCCAGCAAAGAATGCGTCTCTACCCCGGCATTGCGCAATTTTTCTACGCCGCCCAGTTCCGGCATAGCCAGCACAAAACAGGCGGCGGAAACAACAATTTCAATTTTTTTCATGAGCTGCACTGCCGCCACAGCGCTGCCGCCAGTAGCGATTAAATCATCAACCAGCAGCACTTTTTCCCCCTTTTTTATCGAATCGCGATGCATTTCCATTTCATCAAGGCCATATTCCAGACTATAGGCAATATGCACTTTTTTATAAGGCAATTTGCCTTTTTTGCGAATGGGCACAAAGCCGGCATGCAGCGCCTTGGCCATAGCGCCGCCGAGAATAAAGCCGCGCGCCTCAATCCCGGCGATTTTATCAATCCCCCGATTTTTGAACGGCTCTACCAGCCTGTCTATGGTGCGGGCAAAAATTTTGGCATCACCCAGTAATGTCGTAATATCATAAAAGCGGATTCCCTTTTTGGGATAATCGGCAATAATGCGAATAGAATTTTGCAATTCTGTTTCAAAATTCGGCATAAAACCCCTTGGCAACTTGCGGCTCTCACCTGTTAATTGCTGTTTCGCCGGCGCTTCACTATTGCCGGCAGCATGACGACCTTCACTCTTCCGGCTATTTTCTCCCACCAGTCTATTGTTTTGGCGCTTTCGCCCAAATTTCCCGCTTCAGGCCATAAAGCAGAGCTGCCAATATAAGCAAAAAAACACCAATGGCAAAACCGGTTTTTTCCCGCTTTTCACGTTGCGGGTCGGCGGCCCAGCTTAAAAAAGCGGTCACATCTTTAGCATATTGCGCCGCGGTCTGCACTGTGCCGTCATTATAGGCAATCAGCCCATCTTGCAAAAGCGGCGGCATAGCCAGAGAATCGCCGGCGATAAAATAAGGATTATAATATTGCCCCTCTGCTACAATAATATTTGGCGGCGGGTTTTGATAGCCGGCCAACAGAGTATAAATATAATCAGCCCCGCCTGTATCATAATGCGTTAACACATCGGTAATAAAACCGAAAGGGCGGCGCACGGCGCGCGCCCGCGCTATCAGCGACAAATCCGGCGGCGCGGCGCCATTATTGGCAAAAGCGGCCTGCAAGACAGAAGTATAAGGCTGAGGGAAATAATCCTGCATTGTGCCTTGCCGCTCAACCTCTTCACCGCGATAATTCACGCTTTTATAGCGAAAACGGGCAGCAAATTCCTTTATCTCCGGCTTTGAATAGCCGAGCGCCTGCAAATCGCGAAAAGCGACATAATTCAAACTATGGCAGCTATTGCATGTTTCGGTAAACACTTTCAGCCCGCGTTGTAATTGCGCTTTATCATAAGTGCCGAAAATGCCGCTAAAACCCCAATCTTGCCGGGGCGGCACCGCCAGTGGATAGGTCTCTGCCCACGCGGCAGTGGCAATAAACGCCGGCAATAGCGTCCAGACAAGCAACAGCAAACAGCGCCGGCCCCTCTGCCAAAGGGCAGCGCCGGCTAAAAACTGCTGTGCCGCATTATGAAACCGGCTCATCAGCCTGCCCCCTTTTGTGGCGCGCCGGCTTTGCGCGCTTGCCCGCTTTTCTCTGGAATCTGGCGGGAAAGCCGCTTTTCCAGCCGCGGCAAAAACGGCATAACCAGCAAAAAAAAGGCAAAATAGGCAGCAGTGGCGGCTTGCGCCAGAGCAATATAAAACGGCTCGGCCGGGCAGGCGCCCAGCCAGCCAAGCATAATCACATCGGCGACAAACAGCCAATAAAAAACCTGATAAAGCGGGCGAAAACGGGCCGAATAAACAGGGGAGCGGTCAAGCCAGGGCACAAAAAACAGCACGGCAATAGCGGCAAACATTATCAGCGCCCCGCCAAGAGTGGAAGAAATAAAGCCCAGATCAAAATTTATTGCCTTTAACATAGCGTAAAAGGGCAAAAAATACCATTCCGGCATAATATGGGGCGCGGTTTTCAGCGTATCCGCCGGGATAAAATTATCCGGCTGGCCAAAATAATCCGGCATATAAAACAGAAACCAGCAAAAAAACAGCAAAAAGACACAAATCGCCAGACAATCCTTGATAAAGGCATAAGGCATAAAAGGCAGTGTTTCCCGCGGCGGCAAAACCCGGCCGGTGGGGTTATTTTGCCCGACATAATGCACCGCAACAATATGCAGCCCCACCAAGCCCAATAAAATAAAGGGGAAGAGATAATGCAAAACATAAAAACGGCTGAGCAAAGGCTGGCCGACAGCATAGCCGCCCAAGAGAGTCTCACCCAGCCATGAACCGATAAACGGCACCGCTTTGAATAGCCCGATTATCACCGCCGCGGCAGAAGAAGACATCAGCCCCCAAGCCAGAACATAGCCGAAAAAAGCTGTGGCCATCATAGTGCAATAAATAGCCACGCCGATAAGCCATACAAGCTCACGCGGGGCGCGGTGTGAGCCGTAATAAAGCCCACGCGCCAAATGAATATAAGCGGCAATAAAGAAAAATGAGGCGCCGACCGCATGCCATGGCAAAAACAGCCAGCCAAAAGGCACATCGCGCATAAGAAGCTGGCGCGAGGCAAAAGCCTGCGCCGTATCGGGCACATAATGCATGGCGACAACCAGGCCGGTTATAATTTGCGCCGCCAGCGCCAGAGTTAAAATGCCGCCAAATGTATAAAAATAATTCAGATTATTCGGCACGCGAAAAGCGCAAATATGGCGGCGGAGAAAAGAAAAAACCGGCAGCCGCGCTTCTATAAAGCGCACTAGGCAGCTTTGCTGCCTGCCCGGCAAATCCTGTCGCTTATCCTTGGCCATACCTGCCCTGCTACCTGTTTTGCCCGCGCCGCCACAGACTAATCTGTCAGGCTAGCCTGCCCAACCCGCGGGCTGTTCCTGTTTTACCCATTTTTACGGCTTAGCCGATTTCAATCCGTTTATCGCTTAAAAAACGATAAGGCGGAATAGCCATATTACGATTGGCCGGGCCTTTTACTACCCGCGCCGCCATATCATAGCGCGAGCCGTGACAGGGGCAAAACCAGCCATCTGCCACTCTCTGCGTCGGGCAGCCCAAATGGGTGCAAATATTGATAAAAATCAGCCAGTTTTCATGCTCCTTGCCGCCGGAGCGCGCCGCATCATCAGCCGGCGCGCCGGCAGGCAGATTGGCATTGCGCGCCAGCCTGTCTTTCAGCCTGGCCAGCGCCATTTTTTGCGCTGCCACCATTTCAGCCCGGCTGCGATTGCGGATAATCACCGGCTGCCCACGCCAGGTGACGGTAATCTGCTCGCCCGCCGCAATAGCAGAAATATCTACCTCCAGCACCGCAGCGCCGGCCTGGCTTTTATCCGGCCGCAACTGAGAGATAAAGGGCACAGCCAGCGCCGCCGCGCCGCAAGCACCGACAAGCCCCAGGCCTGAGAGCAAAAAATCGCGGCGCTCAAGCTCGCCTTTATCGGCCGGGCAGGCGCCAGCCTGTTTTTGCCTGTCATCTTGCTCGCTGCTCATAGCTCACACCCGCTATTCTGTCACATTTCTCCCGCACTATAGCCCTTTTGCCGCCGGCGGCAAGCCTTATTGCCTTAATCGCCAATCACTCCACCCACTTGTCGCTGCCATAAAGACGCATAAATACCGCCTTTGGCCAGTAATTGCTCATGGGTGCCGTCTTCGGCAATCTTGCCTTTTTCCATGACAATCAGCCTGTCCATAGCCGCAATAGTGGAAAGGCGATGGGCAATGGCCAAAACTGTTTTGCCGCGCATTAACCGCACCAGATTTTCCTGAATAGCAAATTCCGCCTCTGAATCCAGCGCGCTGGTGGCTTCGTCCAACACCAGAATCGGCGCATCTTTCAACATAACCCGGGCAATGGCAATACGCTGCCGCTGCCCGCCGGAAAGCTTGGCGCCGCGCTCGCCGACATAAGCATCAAGCCCGGTTTTACCGCGATAATCTGCCAATTGGGTAATAAAATCGCCCGCTTCAGCCTGGCGGACAGCCTGTAATACTGCCTCCTCGCCGGCATTTTCACTGCCATAGCGCAAATTATCGCGCAAGGAGCGGTGCAGGAGCGATGTATCCTGCGCCACCACACCAATATTGGCGCGCAAGGATTCCTGTGTCACACCAGCAATATCCTGCCCGTCAATAGTGATACGCCCCTCTTCCACATCATGAAAACGCAAAAGCAGGCTTATCAAGGTGGATTTGCCGGCGCCGGAGCGGCCGACAATGCCCACTCTCTGCCCGGCTTTTATCGCCAGATTCAACCCTGCTATCACCCCTTTTTCCCGACCATAATGAAAGGTCACATTATCAAACAAAATGGCCCCCTTACGCACTTTCAGCACCGCGGCTTTTGGCCGGTCGACAATCCGGTGCGGCACGCTCAAACTGTTAATGCCGTCTGCTACCACACCGATATTTTCAAACAAAGCCGACATTTCCCACATAATCCACTGCGCCATGCCGTTAAGCCGCAAGGCAAGGCCAATGCCGACTGTTACCGCACCGACAGCAAGGGCGCCATGCAGCCACAAAAAAATGCCGGTAAAACCGACAATAAACAGCAACAGGCAATTGACAAAATAAACAGCGCCGGACAACAGGCTGACCAGCCGCATTTGCCGGTAGACCGTGCCCTGAAACTGTTTGAATGCCTCTTTGGCATAAGCGGCCTCGCGCACATTATGCGCAAACAGCTTGACGGTCATAATATTAGTATAGCTATCGACCACCCGCCCGGTCATCATTGAGCGGGCATCGGCCTGTGCCGTTGAAGCGCGTTGCAAACGCGGAATAAAATAACACAGCAGCAGGGCATAAAGCACCAGCCAGCCGATAAAAGGCAATATTAGCCGCCAATCAGCCAAGGCCACCAGGATAAGCGTGCCGCAAAAATAAACAATGACATAATTAAGCACATCAAACAGTTTTAACACTGTCTCGCGCACGGCCAGCGCGGTTTGCATCAATTTGGCGGCCAGCCTGCCGGCAAATTCATTCTGGAAATAAGTGAGAGATTGCCCCAGCAGATAATTATGCAAAAGCCAGCGAATACGCATGGGATAATTGCCAAGCAAAGTCTGGTGCAAAAACAGCGAATGCAGCAGCACAATCAGCGGCAAAGCCACCAGAATGACAAAGCCTATGGCAATGAATTTTGTCCCCTGATTGGCCAGAAATGTCTGCGGTGTCTCGGCCGCGAGCCAATCCACCACATTGCCGAGAAAGCCGAAAAGCAGCACTTCCATCATCGCAATAAGGGCAGTAAAAACCGACATGCAGGCAAGCCACGGCCAGACACCGCGTGTATAATAAAGACAAAAGGCAACAAGCCCGCGCGGCGGTGTCTCAAATCCGGCAGCGGCTGCAGCCCCGGTTTTTCCACCAGCTGTTGCTCTTGCCCGGCGGCGCGCTTTCCCCGCCTTTATTTCCGCTTCTGCGGGAAAAGGGTTTAATCGCTGCTCAAACCATTGAAACATAGAGTCACCTGTTTTAACTGTGCCGAAACAGCGCCCGCTTCCCGGCCGCCGGGCAGGATATAAGCGGCGCCGGCAAGAGTTTGGGCGGCAACCGGCTTTAGCTGCGTTTGAATCCACTCGGCTTTCTTGCTTTTATGTTGGAGATATTCTAAACAAGCGGCTGTATCGATCCAAGCACGACAGCGCGCACACAACAGCCGACTGCTCCGGCCGGGCACGCCTGTTCCAACAATAGTGTAAACTCTATGAAGATTGAAGAGAAAAAGCAACAGATACAAGACTGGTTTGCCGCTTTGCGTGACAAAATTTGCACCGCTTTTGAAAATGTGGAAGAAGAAGGCAGCGCGCTCCTCGACAATCAGGCCAGCCTGCCGCCCGGCTATTCTCGTTCTGCCGGCGCTGCCGGGGAGCAGGCCCACCTGCCCGCCGGACGTTTTGTCAAAACTCCGTGGCAAAAGGCAGAAGGCCGCATGGGCGGCGGCGTAATGTCGGTTTTGCACGGCCGGGTTTTCGAAAAAGCAGCCGTGCATATTTCCACCGTTTATGGTGAATTTGCGCCGGAATATCAAAGCCAGATAGCCGGAGCTGAGGAAGATCCGCGCTATTGGGCTTCCGGCATATCGGTCATTGCTCACCCGCACAGCCCGCATGTGCCGGTGGCGCATATGAATACGCGTATGATTATGACCGCCAAACACTGGTTTGGCGGCGGCGCCGATTTAACCCCCATGCTGGCCGCCCGCCGCTCACAGGCAGATCCGGATTCACAAATTTTCCACCAGGCCATGCAGGCAGTTTGCGCCCGCCACGCCGCTATTGCCGATTATGCCCATATGCGCCAATGGTGTGACGATTATTTTTACCTGCCGCACCGGCGCGAACCGCGCGGTATTGGCGGTATATTTTACGACCAAATGCAATTTTCGGCTGAAAAAGACAGTTTTGAACAGCGTTTTGCCTTTACCCGCGATGTCGGCTTGAGCTTTACCGCGGTTTATCCGCAAATTGTGCGCAATAATTATCATAAAATATGGACTGAAGCCGAGCGGGAAGAGCAGCTCATTCGCCGCGGCCGCTATGTGGAATTTAATCTGCTTTATGACCGCGGCACTTTGTTTGGCTTTAAAACAGACGGCAATACGGAAGCGATTTTATCTTCCATGCCCCCTCAGGTAAAGTGGCCCTGATATATTTGCCCTCACCTGAAGGCGGCACGGAATCTTTCCTGTTTTGCCTCTTAACCCTGAAAATCATCAATTTCCAGCCCGGCAAAACTGCTGCCCACAGCAAAGGCCCTGATTATATTTGCCCTTTGACTAAAAGCAATATAATTTCCTTTGGGTGATTCTTTAAAACTTTGCCGTTACCTGCTTGACAACGGACACAGTTTTAGCCGCACCTGAAAATATTCACCCAAGCTTAATTGGTCTGGCCGTTGATTATATGACGCGCGCAATTTCAGGCAAAAATATTGAAAAAGCCTTCTCTATTTCTTTGCAGGGAGCATCGCTAATCGGAGAACCGGATTATGCCCGCTCTCTGCTCAAAAAGCTGGGCCTTTTATTGCTGCCTCTGAGAAATCGCCCACTTTATGGCCTAATACTGTTACCGCCGCCTGCCAATTGAGCGGCTATGATGTCTGCTTCCGCGCCGGGCCGGTGTTTTATACCAAACGGGTGCAAGATATTGCGCCTGATAAAAATACCATAAACAATATCAAGCTTATGGTCGAGCGCAGTTTGGTTTTTTTTGAAAAATATGGCCCGGTCAAGCAAGACGGCGTCACTTTCAGTGTGGAAGCGTTCAGCCCCGCAGTCACCTCAGGCGATGGCGATTTTGTCACTGCCGACACTTTGTGGGATTTTAAAGTGTCAAAAGCCGAACCGACAAAAGAGCATACATTGCAATTACTGATGTATTGGATTATGGGGCAAAGATGCAGCGGTGCCGAATTCTCCTATTTTAAAAATCTCACCCGTCTGGGAATTTTTAACCCACGCCTGAATAAAGTCTACACCAGGCAGATTGCTGAAATTCCGCCGCATATTATAAAAAGATACGATTCTTTGCTATGAAGAATAGTAAATTTCTTGGCTGATTAAAGCAGCGCGACCCCACCGGTAAACTATCATAGCCTGCAGAGCCTGTCTTTAGGCTGTGAAACAGAGGGAATAATCCAAAAATATGGCATGCCTTGTTGAAATTTTAGGGATATTATGCGACGGTCTCGGTTAACAAGGAAAATATTATTATGAATGCGTTACAGCAACAGGGGTTTGAGCTGCGTTCAAAAGCCAAAGAATTGGTTTTATCGGCTTTGAAAAAATGTCCGGAAGGGCGCAAAAATGGTAAAGGTATCAAGCAGGCTGAAATATTCCGCCTTTGCGGCCTCGATTGGGGAGACTATCCTAAAGCTAACAGCAGCCGGCAGCAATATTGGGTAGTAGCTCTCTTACGCGAGCTTGAGGCTGAAGGAGCTGTAGAACAAATTAAAGAAAGTGATCCATGGCGTTTGAAGTAACGCATATTGAGCTAGAGTGGCGATAGCGATCGGCACTACCCCGTAACCGGCGCCCTTTATCAAAAATATAATTTATTGATTTTATTGCAAGGTTTTGTTCTCACCAATTTGTTTGCATAAATGGGCTTTTTCTGGCTTTACGCGCGGCCTTCGCGCCACCAGACCAGCGCCAGCAGGCCAAGGCCAATGAGCAGCGCCCAAATATTGTGCATAAGCGGCAGCCTGTCTTCTGCCGCCGGTTGGCGCGCGGCGCTTTGGCGCAAAACCAGAGTGGCGGCAGCGGCAGTGTTCAGGCTTGTTTTGGCGCCCAGCAATTTTACCGTGCCAATATGCATATTATCTTGCGCTTTTGGCCGCAGGCGCAGCACATGGCCGCCGGTCGCGGCGGCAATGGGGGCAAGCTTGGCGGGAGTAGAAATACTATCCTCATATTCCGGCTGATTGGGCGCACCGGCATGAACAATTACATTTTTATCGCCATTGCCAATGCGGACAAGCCCTGTTTCCGGGCTGTCAAAACGGGCTTTATATAGCCCGTCTGCCGCTTTTTGCGGCTGTATCTCCATTGTCCTGCCGCTTGGCAAAGTGATATGAAACCGGCCAATCGGGCTATTGGCAGCAGGTGCGGCAGACGCAGATTCTGGCGCCGTTTTATCACTTGCAGCAGCGGGCAGCCTATCCTCTTTCATGGTGCGCCGCTCAATAAATATTGTGTAACCTTGCGCTCTGGCGGTCAGATTTTCTTCCTCCAGCTCCGGCTCTTTCATCAGCCAATGCGCCATGCGCCGGTAAAGCGAAGCATAAGGCCCGCCCCCCTGATAATCGCGCGCCCACAGCCAGCCTTCATCTGAAAGCAGCATGCCGACACGGCCTTTGCCTTTGGCGGCAAGCAGCATAAGCGGCGCTTTATCAACCCCCTGCATCAACACCATACTGTCTTTATCGGCTTCCACCTCAATCTGCCGCAGCCACGGCCCCCATTTGGGCGGAGTGGCGGCGCTGCCTTCCAGATTTTGGGTAACCGGGTGGCGTCTGCCTGCCTCGGTCAGTTGCGGCAAAAACGGCTTTTCAAAAACATTACCGGTAGGGCGCGCCGGGAGAATGCGGGAAAGCGGCGTTAAAGCCAGTGATTTGCCGCCGGAAAACTCCGGCCCGACCGCCATGAGCAAAGCGCCGCCATTTTCAACATAGCGCGCCATATAATCATAATAGGCCAGCGGCAGCACGGCATAATGCTGGTAGCGGTCAAAAATAACCAGATCAAAATCCTTCAGCCGGTTGACAAATAAATCAGTCGTAGGAAAGACAATCAGCGATAATTGATATATTGGCGTATTATCCTGTTTTTCCGGCGGGCGCAAAATGGTGAAATGCACCAGATCAACGCCGGTATCGCTTTTTAACAAATCGCGCCAGATACGCAGGCCATTATGCGGCTCGCCGGAAACCAGCAGCACTTTCAGGTTTTCACGCACACCGTCAATAATAATAGCGGCATGATTGTTAACAGCCGTCACTTCCCCCTCTATTTCAGGCGTTTTCAGCTCAATAATATTGCTGCCAATGCGAGGCAAGGTGACTGTCAGCGCTGTTTCTGCCCCGGGCTGCACCGGGTAGCTCCCCTGTTTTTCACCATTGACAAACAGCTCTGCCACCAGCGGCGGCAGACCGGCAGGCATAGCCCCTTCATCTTGCACGGTGAAAGAAAGCGGCACTTCCTTAGCAACAAGGCCGAAACGCGGCGCCTTGATAAAGCGCAGGCGGCGGTCATATTCCTGACCATTGCCGCTAATAAGCGCATTGACAGGCGCATCAAAACCCAGTTTGGCGGCAAGTTTGCTTTTGCCTCCGTCTGACGCTTCGGCAAGTTTGCTTGTGCCTCCGTCTGACGCTTCGGCAAGGGCAGCGGCGGAATTTGCCGCCGATAAAGCGGGAATATCGGCCACTTGTCCATCTGTTATCATAATCGCTCCGCCAATACGCGCCGGCGGCACATCAGCCAGAGCCTCCTGCAGCGGCGCAAAAAGCCGCGTTGCCAACAGAGTATCGCTGTCTGGATTATTGTCCTGCCGCGCCGCCTGCACAAAACGCGCTTCAATTTGCGGCAGGCGGTTTAGCTGCTGTTTCAGGGCCGCCAGCGCCTGCTCTGTATCCTGCTTGCGCGTGCCGAAATTCTGGCTCCGGCTATTATCAATCACTACCGCAATAATAGTGGAAAGCGGCCGGCTTGTTTCCTTCACCATAATCGGATTTAACAGCAGACAGATAAAAAAGCCGAAAGTCACAAGCCGCAACCAGGCACTGCGGCGGCGGTGATAAAGCGCCAAAGCCAAAGGCAGACAGCCGGCAAAAGCCAGAGCCACAAGCGGGACAAGGCGCAATACAGGCTCAAAATACAAGGAATAGCTCATCAAACAGGCCTTGAACTTTCTCAATTTCCGCCGCAGCTTTTGGCCGCAGGGTGTTTTGCCAGGCCGTTTTACGGGCTTAAGCGGCGCAATAATTCCGGCATATGCATTTGATCAGCCTTATAATTACCGGTCAATATATACATGACAATGTTTAAACCGCCGCGAAAAGCCCAAAGCCGCTGCTCCTCACCATCAGGCACAAGCGGAAATAAAAAACCGCCTTTGCCGTCATCGGCCCAGGCAGCGGCAAAATCATTGGCGGTAATCAAAATAGGGCTGACACCGTCACCTGCGCGGATAAGCGGTGTTTCGCCACCTGTAGCGGCAGAATCGGCGCCGGCTGCTATCCATAATGGCGAATTGCGATAACGACCGGGGAAATCCGGCATAATGTAAAAAGAACGGGCAATGACATGTTCCGGCGGAGCGGGAATAAGCGGCGGCACATTAAGCCCGGCCAAAATTGCGCGCAAGCGGCTTGTATTGGCGCCGGCACCGTCTAATTGCAGGCCGGTTTGCAAGGCATCGCGCGTGTCAAACAAAATTGTGCCGCCGCGGCGCATATAAGAATCCATATTATCAATTGCCGGCTGCGCCGGCATGGGCGTTTGCGCATCAATCGGCCAGTAAATCAGCGGATAAAAGGCCAGCTCATCACGAGCCGGGTCGATACCGACAATATTGCCCGGTTCAATCGTGGTGCGCCGCTCAATAAAGCGGCTCAAATTTTGCAAACCGGCTTTACTGACAGCATCAAGCTCCGCCTTGCCGGTCAGCACATAGGCCAAACGCGTCTTGCCGGCCAAAACCGCACTGGGCGCTTTATCCGATATTCTATCTTCCTGCTCTGTGCTGTTTTGCGCCTTTGAAGCAATAATTTGTGCTGTTTTGGCCGCAGCCGATTGCGCCGGTAGCGGAATAATAATACCGGCAAAAACGGCAGTCAGCCCGAAAAACAGGCCGATAAACAGCAATTTACTGCCTCCAGGGATTTTCAATCCGCTTTTACCGCGCCAATCGCCCATTTTGCGGCGCAGCCCGACCTGCCCCCCCTCGCCCATGGCCTTGCTGTTGCGGCCCGGTCTAAAAAGCCGCCAGCCAATATTGCCGGTTTTAAGCAAAGTTAAAATTATATCAATAATAAACAGGCAGGCAGCGGCAATCAATAAACGGTTTTGCCAGTTTATCTCCGGCCCGGCATAAGACATAGGCTGCACAACCGGCAAAAGCGGCTTTTGCAACACCGCAAACCGGCTCTTATCCCCCAGCAAATTAAGAGGATAAAGAGCATTACGCGCGCCGTAAAAACCGGGCGGGTGATAAAAATCCGGCGCTTCCGCCTTGCCGGCCTGTAGCTTGAGCGCGCGAATATAATCGGACGCTGCTGCCAATACGCCCTCTGCGGTAATAATGCGATAAGGCGCCAGCACAGCATCACTTTGCCGGCGCACAACCCACCCGCTACTGCCGGAAATCGCTACCAGTTTTTGCAGCATATCGACAAAAAAGCCCGATAAAGCCAGGTTTGACCAGCTGCTTTCTAACCCGGTATGGACAAAGACCAGCCGCCCCCGCCCCAGAGCAGCGCTTGATACCAGCGGAGTGCCATCTGTCAGTATTACCCAGCTTTTATCAAATAAATCAGCCTCCGGCTCGGCCAGAATCTGGCGGAAAACCAGCACATCTCGCGGCTGAGCCAGGCCATAAAACGGGCTGTCCGGCGGGAAAGGCGCCAGTTTTTGCGGCTTTTCCCAGCTTAGCGCGCCGCCAAAACTGCGCTCACCGCGCCGCAAAGGCACAGGCAGCAAAGTCTCTGCCGCTGCTGCCGCAGCAGTCGGGCTGCCACCGGTTTTGCTATTATCGGCATTGGCAAGGGCAGCGCCGGCAAAGCGCAATAAAGTGCCGCCTTTTTCTACCCAGCGGCGCAATTTTTGTTGCGCCGGCGCGGGGATAGCGGCAATATCTCCCATAATCAGCAAAGCCGGCCGGGCCTTAAGCAGCATATCAATATTTTGCTCAAAACTGCCGCTATCGGCCTGTAAAACCTTGCCGCCAGCCACTTGCGGCGCCTTTTCCAACGCTTTGGCGACATAATAAAGCGGCGATAAAAGCGGCTGTGTCAGCCGGCTTTGCGCCGGTGCCAAAATCGCCACAGTTTTTTGCTTTTTACCTGTATCCAGCAGCCGCAGGCCGGCAGCATTATCCAGGCCGCTTCTGCCGTTTCGCCCGGTTGGCACAAGCTGCAGCCAGGCAATATCATTGCGAATTTCCGCCGGCAGGGCAAAAAGCCCCTGTGCTGTTTCTGCCCCGGCGGCAAAATGAAAATCCTGCTCAGCCACTATTTGCGCTTTTTCATCATAAGCAGCAAGGCGGCCGCGCGCCTCCTGCTTGTCAGCCGCCCGTATCAAAGTGAAATGCAGCCCGTCTACGCCGTTTTCCGCCGCAGTAATGCCGATAAAATCCACAGCCTGCGGTTGATACCACAACAGCTCTGCGACAGGCAGGCCTGACAATAAAGCGAAAGCTTTTTTATCTTCTGCTGTTGCCAGACCGTCCGTCAGATAGGCTATATGCAGCCTGCTTCCCCCCGGGTTTTGGGCAACAAGCTCGAGCAGCCGGGCAAAAGCCAGATCACGGCGCACCGCAATGGCAGAATAGCTCAGCCGGTCAATAACCGATTTTGCTTCAATGCTGCTATAAGGGCCGATTTCCGCCGCCGGCGCCCCGGCTGTGGTGATAATATAAACAAGGCTGTTTGTCGCTGCGGCAGCGGCAAGCAATTTTTGTGCCTCTGCGCTTATACTGTCTTTATGCGGATAAGCGGCAAAGCCATTATCCAGCATTATTATTACCGGCTCCCCATTTGCCGCAAAGGACAGGCCGCGGTTTTGCACCGGCCGGGCAAAGGCCAAAATCAGCAAGGCGGCAAGCCCCAGCCGCAGCATTATCAGCCACCACGGGCTGCGCGCCGCCTGTATTTCTACCCCGCGCAAACCGCGCAATAACCACAATGGCGGGAATATTTCTACTTGCGGCCGGGGCGGGGTCAGGCGCAGCAGCCACCATAAAGCCGGCAAAGCCAATAAGGCCCACAAAATATAAGAGGCGGCAAAGCTAAAGCCGTTCATACGCAATCCCGAAAATATTCGCGCCCAAAAACACTGGCCTTAAAGCATAAAAGCAATTTGCAATCTGTCAATCGCGCTGCAAAAATCTCTCCAGTTTTTCTATTCTGTTTTGCAGCGGCGCATTGGTTTCGTCCTCAAGCAGCGTCCCGCCAAAAGCGGCAGCCTGCCGGGCCAGGCTCTGCCGCTGCTGCTGATAAATTTCTCTATAAGCGGCAGCTACAGTCTGCACCTGGCCGAAATAGACTTCCTTTCCGCTTTCGGGGTCGCAAAACACCGTATCGCCGTTAAAGGGAAAGTCAGTCTCGGCCGGATCGGCAATAATAATAAGGCCGATATGCGCTCTCTTCTCTGCCAATAATGCAAAAATTTTTTCCCAATCTTCGGCTTTATCTAAAAAATCGCTGATAATAATACAATGAGCGAAGCGGCCGACAGCAGCAAAATCTGCCCTTATGCCGCTTGTTTGCGGGTAGGATTTATGCCTGAGCAAAGCGGCAGCCAGTCTTTCGGCGGCATTGCGGCCAAGGCTTGGCGGCAACAGCCCCGGCACGGCCACGCGCTCGCCGCTTTTCACAAAAAACTCTGCCAACATAAACAGCCACAGCAAAGCGCGCTCTTCTTTAGAGCACAGCGCCTGGCGCGAGCAATAACGCATTGAGGCGCTCAAATCCGGCACCAGATAAATAGTTTGCGCAATTTCATTCTCTTTATCACGAATATAAAATTCATCATCACGGCTCGAGCGCCGCCAGTCAATATTGCTGCTCGCTTCTCCCGCCTGATACGGGCGGAACTGGCGGAAATCTCCCCCCCGGCCGCGCTTGCGCTGTTGTCGCTGCCCCTGCGCCACAGTTTCGGCCAGCCGCAGCGCTGTCAATAGCACCTGCTCCAGCCGGGCGGCCTGCGCCCCTGCCTCTGCCAGCAGCGAAGGCAGCGCCGGCCGGCGACTGTTTGCCCCTATGGCCATTATTCCAGCCCCTTGGCCAAATTGTCAATCAGCGCTGTCAGTCGGACATTTGCCGCCCGGGCGGCAAAATTAAGCGCCATGCGGTGCTGCAATACCGGGCGCGCCAAAGCGCGCACATCAGCTATAGCCGGGGCAAGGCGGCCTTGCAGCAAAGCGCGCGCCCGCACACAAAGCGACAAAGCCTGGGTAGCGCGCGGCCCCGGCCCCCAGGCGATAAACTGCCCTATCCCAGCCACGCTGCCGGCCGATGCAGGCCTTATTGCCTCTGTCTCTTCCCCTTCAGCCGGGCGGCAGGCGCGCACCAGAGTCACAATGGCATTTAACACATTTTCCGGCATTGGCATATGGCGGATAAGCGTCTGCATTTCCACCAGCCGGGCGGGGATAAGCGCCGCCTGCGGAAGCAATGGCGGCGCCCCGGTTGTCGCCAGGGCAATATGCTTTTCTGTCTCCCTGTCGGGGTAAGAAATGTCAATCTGCATTAAAAACCGGTCAAGCTGCGCTTCCGGCAACGGGTAAGTGCCTTCCTGCTCCAGCGGGTTTTGTGTGGCCAAAACATGGAAAGGACGCGGCAAATCATAGCGCTTGCCGGCAATAGTCACATGATATTCCTGCATGGCCTGCAAGAGAGCAGCCTGGGTGCGCGGGCTGGCGCGGTTGATTTCATCGCCCATTAACAGCTGGGCAAAAACCGGGCCCTGAATATAGCGGAAAAAGCGCTGGCCTTTGGCATCTTCTTCCATCACTTCCGAGCCGATAATATCGGCAGGCATTAAATCAGGCGTAAACTGAATACGCTTTTCATCAAGGCTTAAAACAAGGCCCAGAGTTTCCACCAATTTGGTTTTGGCAAGCCCTGGCACCCCGACCAGCAGCGCATGGCCGCCCGCCAGCAGCGCGGTCAAAACCTGCTCCACCACTTTATCCTGCCCAAAAATCACCTGACCAAGATTTTTACGCAATTCAGCCAAAAGCGCCAGCGCTTTATCAGCCGCGGCGACAATATCTCCCGCCTGCGGGGCAGCCGCGGCAAATAGCGGCGTGTCATAAGGCTGCTGCGAAGCTTTGGCCGGCTTTGCCGCCCTGGCTTTTGGCGCAGTTTGCAGCGCCTTGACACGAGCAATTTTGGCGGGATCGGGTGTTGCGGCCATGGTTTGCTGTTGCTCCTGCTTGTCCGAAATGTAATATAGCATCTGGCGAGGGAATCGCAAAGCCCGCCCTCACCAGCCTGCCGGCGGCGTAATCGGGCTGTCCGTCAGTGCGGCCTGTGCGCTTTGATTAGCATATAAAACCCGGCCTGAGCGGAAAAGATTATCGGCATGAAACGGTTTTCAACACATAATGCCTTTTTACAAGGCCAATCCGGGAGTAAATGGCTTTACCGGCCTGATTTGCAAAACCTGCTGGCCGCCTTGGCCGGGCCGGGCGATGAAGCGCGCGTGGTCGGCGGTGCCGTGCGCGACACGCTGTTGCAGCGGCCGGTCACCGATATTGATATTGACATTGCCACTACCGCCACACCGGATCAGGTAATTGAGCGCGCCCAAAGGCATGGTTTTCGCATTGTGCCTTTGGGGGTGAAATTTGGCACTGTGCTGGTTATCATCAAAAACAGCCGCTTTCAGGTAACCACTTTGCGCGCCGATATTGCCACAGATGGCCGCCGCGCCAAAGTGCGTTTTTGCCGCGATTGGAGCCTGGACGCCGCCCGGCGCGATTTTACCGTCAATGCCCTTTATGTTGATAAAAACGGCCGGCTTTATGATTATAGCGGCGGAGTGGACGATATAAAAAGCGGTCATGTGCGTTTTATCGGCGAGGCACAAGCCCGGATAGAGGAAGATTATTTGCGTATTTTGCGGTTTTTCCGCTTTTATGCACTGCTTGGCCGCGGTCGCCCCGATAAACAGGCCATAATGGCTATTGCCGCCTTAAAAGAAGGGATAAAACAGCTCTCGAGAGAGCGTATCTGGGACGAATTAAAAAAACTGCTCACTGTGCCCAACCCGCATCGAAGCCTGTTATGGCTGCGCAGCTGCGGTGTTTTGGACATTATCCTGCCGGAAAGTGCCAAATGGGGCCTTGATATTATACCGGGCGTAATTGCCGATGAACAGCCGGTAATGGCGGGAAGAGCAGAACAGGAGGCCGACACCTTGCTGCGGCTGATGGCGCTTATCCCGCCATTGCCGGAACGGATAGAAAACCTGGCCAAAAGGCTGCGCCTGTCAGGACAGGAAAAACGCCGCCTGGAAAATTGGGCAGCGGCAGCGCCGATTGCGCCGGATATAGATATAGCGGCGATGAAAAAACGCCTTTACCTGGCCGGCCGCGACAAAACAGATAGTAAAGATAAAGCTGCCGGCCGAGCCAAAAGCGGCAAGCAGCGGGCAATAATAAAGCCAAAATTGCAGGCTGTGCTGGATAATTTGCGCATAGCGCGCGCTACGGCCTATGTTTATCACAAGCAGGAGGATTATCAAAGCTATAGCCGCTTATTGGAATTGGCCCAAAGCTGGGAGATTCCGCAATTCCCGCTAACCGGCTTTGATATAGCGGCGACAGGCTTACGCGGCGCCGCTATTGGCAAAGCCTGGTGCAGGCTTGAAGCCTTGTGGGCGGATTCCGGCTTCAGTCTGAGTAAAAACGCCTTGCTGGCAGAATTATAGCAGGCGCATAAAAGCCGCCTCAATAGCCTTGTTACGCCGGCGGGGCAGCCGGCAGTGCCCCACGCCCGGCTTTTGCCTTTTACTCCACGGCAAAGCGGATAATAAATAAAGCGGCAATAAGCCAGGTAGCGCCGGCGACTTCGCGCCTTTTGCCAGTCATCACCTTAAGCAGCACATAAGAAATAAAGCCGAAAGCCAGACCATTGGCGATAGAATAAGTCAGCGGCATCATCAGGGCTGTCAAAGCGGCAGGCACGGCATTGCTTATATTTTTCCAATCTATCTCGGTAAATTCCTGCATCATCAAGCAGGCGACAAACAGCAGCGCCGGCGCCGTGGCATAAGGTGGAACAGCCAGAACAAGCGGCGAAAAAAACAAGGCGGCAACAAAGAGCAGACCGACTATACAGGCGGTAAGCCCGGTGCGCCCGCCCACGGCCGCGCCGGACAGGCTTTCTACATAAGCAGTCGTGCTGCTTGTGCCCAGCACTGCTCCGGCAAGAATGGCCGTGCTGTCGGCAAATAGCGCTTTATCCAGATTGTTTTTGCCCTTTCCCCCTTCGCCCAGCAAGCCGGCTTTTTTGCCGACAGCCAGCAAAACACCGGTAGCATCAAAAATTTCCACCAGCACAAAAACCAGCAAAATATGAAAAAAGCCCTTGCCGAGAATACCGCTAATATCCAATTGCCAAAAATTAGGCGCCAGTGACGGCGGCAAAGAAACCAGGCCGTGAAATTCGCTCTTCCCGGTTATAAAAGCCAGCAAGCTTATGGCCAGAATACCGATAAGAATGGCGCCTTTTATCCGCCATGCCTCCAGCACAGCAATAATAAACAGGCCGAGCAGCGCCATAAGCGGCGCAAAATCAGCCAGATTGCCTAATTTTACAAAAGTGGCGGTTGAAGGGGCGATAATACCGGCTGTTGTCAGCGCGATAACCGCCAGAAACATGCCAATACCGGCAATAATGGCGCTGCGCAGCGATTGCGGCACCCCCTCAAGCAATTTGCGGCGCAAACCCGTGGCTGTCAAAATAATAAAAACCAGACCGGAAATAAAAACAGCGCCCAAAGCCTGCTGCCATGTATAGCCCATGCCAAGCACAACACTATAAGCAAAAAAAGCATTAAGCCCCATGCCCGGAGCAAGGCCGACAGGCCAGTTGGCAGCAAAAGCCATAATCAGTGAGCCGCAGGCGGCGGCCAGGCAGCTAGCCACAAAAACAGCCTGTCTATCCATGCCCGCAGCGCCCAATATATTGGGATTAACAGCCAGAATATAAGACATGGTCAGAAAAGTCGTCACCCCGGCGACAAACTCAATGCGCGGTGTGGTTTTATGAGCACTGAGATGAAAAAGCCTCTCCAGCATAGACTCTCCTGCATTTATGGCCCATTGCCGGTTTAAGGCAGGCCGGCATGGTAACAGCCGGGAACATATTGCGCCGGCAAAACAAAACGCCGTAGCAACGGCACTTGACATGTGCAAAGCGCAGCTTTGCCTTTTTCTGCCTCTCCCTTCGCCGGTAGTAACAGGCAAGAAAGAGTATTTATAGCGGCTTTATTAGCGATTTTTCAAGAATTTTCCCGCGAGCCGACGGTTTCAGCCTTTAAGCGGCTGCGGGTTTTGGGAATTTTGGCTGTGCCTGAAAAACCGGCCTTTTTTTTGCCGCTTTTTATTTTGCTCCCGGCCGGTTTTGCTGCCGCGGCCGGAAGCTGCGCCTCACTCTCTGCTTTGGCGACAGGCAGAATATTGGCTGCCGCCGCAGGCAGAAGAACGCTTTCTGCTTTCACTTCGCTGTTATTTTCTACTTTTGCCCGGCGGTGCGCCGCAGCCCGCTGCGCCTCTGTATAAATAGCGGCGGCCAGATCTTTATCCAAAACCGGCTTATCTTCCCCCTTTATTGTGCGAAGTGCTGCCCGCAACCCCGGTTTGCCGCCGGCGCCGGCCTTTGCCGTTTCCGCCTTTTCTACCGGTGCGACAAAATGCAAAATGGGAGAATTTTCTCCTTCTTCTGTTGCGATAAACCCTGCTGTCTGGGCGGCTATTATTTTTATCTGCCGGCGAAATTCCGCCACATCAGCCTTTTTCAACTGCAAGGCTTTATCGGCCTTTTCCCGCAAATTGCGGCAGATTTCTTCTAACCCGGCAATTTTTTTATCCCGCTTTTCCAGCTCAGCCCGGCGCGCTTTATCCTGCGCCTCCATGGCATCTATCTGCTGCAACCGCTCACGCGCCTGGCTCAAGGCCAGTTTACGGGCATAATCTTCCTGCCTTTCCTGCGCCAGCTCCTCTTGCAGACGGCAGACAATAACAGCATGGCGCGCACGCAAAAAATCGCGATCCGCCTCTACCTCTTTTAACGATAGCGGCAATTCAGTGCGCACAACTTTTTGCGCCAGAAACAAAGCCCGCCGCCAGATTATCGGCGCGCACAGGATAAGGACAAAAACCGCAGCGGCAAAACCGAGAATAAAACCGAGGACAGATTGCACAGAAAACATAGCGGCTCAATCCTTAAATTTACCGCTGTAACCAAGGCGCAATATTCCTTGCCGGCTCATGGAATAGCGGCGTTTTATCACAGCGGATTCCAGGTAGCTTTGCGGGTCAGTTTCAGATAATTAATATTGACACCAAGGCGAGCGCCAATGCCGGTGCGTATCGGCACCAGCAGCACGCCCTGGCGCGACAGGACATTAAAGCTGACACCGGCGACAAAATAGGCCGAGCCGGAAACACCGCCATAGCGCCCCCACATTGTGTCAATATTGCTCAGCTTATAGACCAGAATCATTGCGCGGGAGCCGTCACCGCCGGCATCAAAACCGACTGAAGGCCCCTGCCAGAACATTTTATGATCCCCCGCATTTTTGGTATAAAGAATGCCTTCGCCATAAGTCAGGCCGACAATAAAAGCGCCGGAAGCCTCTTGCCCCTGAATATAGCCATTAGGCATACCGTATTTTTTAAAAATAGTCTCCACCGCTTTGGCCAGACCGCCGCTGGTGCTGCCAAAAAAATTATTGCCGGAATCAATAATTTCCTGCATGGAATATTGGCCGGGCGACTGCGAATCGGGATTAGCAGGAGCCGCTGCCCGGGCGGAGAAAGGCACCGCCACCGCAAGGCAGGCCAGAACCGCCAGGCCCGGCCTGCCCAGGCGGATAAGTTTTATCAGATAAGACATTTCTTCACCTCTTTTCCGTTCACCCCCCTAATGCCGCCCCCTGCTGCCGCTTGAACGACACAAACTGCTTGAAGCATGAAATTTAACGCATAATATGACAGACTGTTTTACGAAAAATGAACCTTGTCTCCCCTTTTGCGCTTGGCAAATCTGCATGGAATCGCCTATAGCTTGGGCCTGCGCGCTGCGTCAGGCGAAATTTTATGGGAAGAGCCTTCAAAATACAATCGGAGATTTTTATGCCTGTTGATTATTCCGCTTTTTCTGATTTTCGGCCCAATATGACACAGGCTCAATCTGATTTTTCGCTGGCTCCTACCGAGCTTGCGTCTTTACTGGCAAGCCGCTTATGTCATGATCTTATTTCTCCTGTCGGGGCTATCAATAATGCTATGGAGCTTTATGAAGAAGGGCTGGGCGATGAAGAAGCATTGAACCTTATTCGCCTGTCGGCAGAAAAGGCTTCAGCCCGGCTGCAATTTGCCCGCCTGGCCTATGGCACAGCCGGCAGCGCCGGCGATGCTGTCGGCAGCTTTGAGGCAGAAAAACTGGCACGCCATTATTTGGATAGTGACAAAACAGAATTGCACTGGCAGACAAAAATGCCTTATTTGCCTAAGGATAAGGCAAAATTGCTGCTGAATATGATTGTGGCGGCAGCGGGCAGCATTCCGCGCGGCGGGAAAATTTTTGTCCTGATTAAAGAAAAACAGGAAAAACCGCTTTTCCTGCTGCATGTAGAAGGGCCGCTTTTGCGCTTGCCCTCAGCTTTTGCTGAAATTTATCAAGGTTTGATACAAAAGGCGGCCATAAGCGCCCATAATATCCAGTTTTACTGGCTGATTTTGCTCAGCGCCCAAACTGCCATGCCGCTTGCTATTGCCCAACAGGCAGAATTTATTGAATTTCTGGCGCAATAAATATCAAATATTATTTGCCGGACGCGCCGGACGCAATTATGCGCCAGACCAAATAAGCAGATAAACGAAACCCCGCCGGCAAAGCGGGGTTTGCGGGAAAGACCGGCGCTTCCGGCTAAACCGGGCGGGAAAGCACATATCACCCGGCGCCGCGGCAGGGCAGTCTTGATTATGCTATATTATGCTGTCTGGCGAATATTGGCCGTTTGCACTACCGGATCGCGCAGCACATAACCGCGCCCCCAGACAGTCTCAATATAATCCTGTCCACTGGCAACGGCATCAAGCTTTTTGCGCAATTTGCAAATAAAAACATCAATAATTTTCAGCTCGGGCTCGTCCATGCCGCCATAAAGATGGTTCAAAAACATTTCCTTGGTCAAGGTTGTGCCTTTGCGCAGCGACAATAATTCCAGCATTTGATATTCCTTGCCGGTCAAATGCACGGGGTGGCCGGCAATTTCTACAGTTTTGGCATCAAGATTGACAATGAGATCGCCCGTGGCAATAACCGATTGGGCATGCCCTTTGGAGCGGCGCACAATAGCATGAATGCGGGCAATCAGCTCGTCTTTATGGAAGGGTTTGGTCAAATAATCATCAGCGCCAAAGCCAAAGCCGCGCACTTTATCTTCTGTCCCGCCCATACCGGAAAGAATTAAAATGGGTGTTTTCACCTTTAACAGGCGCAATGAGCGCAAAACTTCATAGCCCGACATATCCGGCAGGTTAAGATCCAGCAAAATAATATCATAATCATATAATTTGCCTAAATCCACGCCTTCTTCACCCAGATCGGTGGTATAAATATTAAAGCTCTCCGATTTCAGCATAAGCTCTATGCTTTGCGCCGTTGCCTTATCATCTTCAATCAGCAATATACGCATTTTGTCAGATTCCCTTTCCTCCGCCTGTATTAACAGCCGGCAAACCAGCAGCCCAAGGGTAAATAATGCCCCTTTGCCTCTCAAATAAAATAACGAAAAATAACCCCGGAAATAAAAGGGGCAGTTCCCTTTCAATCGGCAGGACACGATACATATGAAGCATTGCCGCTTCGTCAGAATGGCGAAAAAAGGTTAACAAATCATGATTCTCTTGGGAAGAGAATTAAAAATTTATTTGCCATAAATTGCAAAAAAATGCGGCTGTGTTTTTTACGCCGCGCTTTCCGTTTGATTTTGAATCATAAAAAACATTGCAGGCTTTTTTGCCGCCTGTGGATATGTTTACCCTGTTTTAAAATTCGTCATTTATAGTGCCAAGGCCAGGAAGACAGGAATAATTTCCTCATATTCTGTGCCTGTTAATCTGCGAATCACCCGGGCAGGCCTGCCGGCTTTGCCCGGCCGATCTGTCTATATTTATGCTTTTTCCGGTTTTGCAGGCCGGACAAGGCGAAGGGAGTATTGCGTTATGAAATCGCCGACAAGCCTTGTGCGTTTAAAAACTTTTCACCTGCGGGAAAAACAGCGGCATTTGCAGCAATTGGAAACAATGGAGCGCGAATTTAGGCGTATGGTAGAGGCCTTGAATAGCCAGATTCAGGAAGAAGAGCGCAAAAGCGGCATAACCGACAATGCCCATTTCGCTTATTCCATTTTTGCCAAAGCGGCCGCCAATCGCCGCGACAATTTGCTGCATTCGATTGACAATTTGCAAGAGCGGAAAGAAGCAGCCAGACTATTATTGCAACGCGCAAACGGAGATTTGGAAAAAGCGCAGGAACTGGAAAAACGCGAAGGCCAAATAATAACCCCGCCCGAAGAGATACAATTTATCCGCCGCCGGGCAATGATCGGCTAAAGAGCGGAATAAGCGGAATATTTGCCTCCTTTCGCCGCTTGAGCCAAGCAGCATTTGACGGCCGACCGGCAATAAACCGGCGCCTTATGCCGCCGCGGCAGCGCAAGGGAGCGATACTGCCACTATGCTTTTGCGCGCGCCAAAAGCACAATTATCAGAAAAAGCGGCCAAGCGACACAGCAATTCGGCCAAAAACTGATACCCGCAGGAGTATAGCTAATCAGAAAACGCGGTCGGGGCGCCGCCTGGCGGCATATATCAGCATAATTTTTGGAGAAAAAGACGGCTCGACACCCGGCAAGGCGGCAATTTATAAGGCTTGGCCGTTTCTGGCGGGAATCCATGCCCGCGCACCGGCGGGACAGCCAATCCCGCCGCTTCAGCCCGTGCCGAGCATGGGCCAAAACGGCGGGGCTGGAACAATTTAATGCCGATATTGCTGAATGCGCGTTGTGCGCAGCCCCGCCAGCCCATATTCATCAATAGACATTTGCCAGGATAAAAATTCTTCTACTGTCAGTTTATAGCGCCCGCACGCTTCTTCCAAACTTAACAGCCCACCGCGAACCGCAGCTACAATCTGCGCTTTGCGCCGGATAACCCACCGCCTGGTATTGGCCGGCGGCAGATCTGTTATAGTTAACGGGCTACCGTCCGGGCCTATAACATATTTTATTACGCGGGATCCTGTCAGACCTGTCATGCTACTCTCTACTTGGTTTGTCTCAAATACTTCAGAGCTGGAATCTAGCAGTTCAGCTTTAAAATTTAGCTAAAGGCCCGGCAAAGAAACATTAACCTTAAACCGGGAAAAGACACAACACGACAAAAATTGCCTTTTAAAAACATAGACTTGCCAAAATAATTGAAAAAGGATAAATTTGATAACAAGATACATGTTTATTTTTTTGTGAAATATTATAAAATAAAGCCGTCTTTTTGTGCCGGACAGAACCGGTGCTTTGACCAAATAGGGGCGCCTTATGCCGGCAATTAAAGGCTGGGAGACAGGCAGTCGGCAATGCTATCGGGCAGGCAGATAGTTTTGGGCGCTTGCGACCCAAAACAATAAAGAATCATGGCCGCAAAATTTGCAGAATTTTGCGAATAGCCGAAAACCCGAAATATAATCCGCCCCGCCCGCACGCTGATAAGTAAAATTAAAAGTGAAGATTATGCCTGAGATACAGACGGAAACATTATTAAACAGCCTTGGCCTGCCCAAAAAGCCGGAAGATACGCGCGTGGTGGTAGCCATGTCGGGCGGGGTGGATTCCTCTGTTGTTGCCGGCCTGTTAAAACAGCAAGGTTATGAGGTCATCGGCATTACCTTGCAGCTTTATAATCAAAGTGCCGGCGAGCGCCGTGTCGGCTCATGCTGCGCCGGGCAGGATATTGAAGATGCCCGCCTGTGTGCTGAAACTCTGGGCATTCCCTATTATGTGCTGGATTATGAAAACCGCTTTCAACAGGCGGTTATCAACCCCTTTGCCGAAAGCTATGCGCAGGGAGAAACGCCGGTGCCGTGCATTGCCTGCAATCAGACAGTGAAATTTGCCGATTTACTGGCGACAGCGCGCCAATTAGGCGCCGATGCGCTGGCTACCGGCCATTATATTCGCAGTGCGCCGCTGCCCGGGCGGCAGGACGGCCGCCGCGCTTTATATCGCCCGCTTGATGATAATCGCGATCAGAGCTATTTCCTCTTCGCCACGACACAAGAGCAGATTGATTATTTACGCTTTCCGCTGGGCGGCATGTCCAAGCCGCAAGTGCGGAAACTGGCGGAAGAAATGGGGCTGACCGTGGCTGACAAGCATGACAGCCAGGATATTTGCTTTGTGCCGCAGCGCAATTATGCTGAAATTATCACTAAATTACGGCCGGAAGCGGCGAAGCCCGGTGCTATTGTGCATCTTGACGGCCGAATTCTCGGCCATCATAATGGCATTTTGCATTATACTATCGGCCAGCGCCGCGGTATTGGCGTGGCGACGGGCAGCCCGCTTTATGTTATCGCCCTTAATGCCGAAAAGGCGCAGGTGATTGTCGGCCCGCTCGCCGCACTGGCAACGCGCAAGGTCTGGTTGCGTAATGTCAACTGGCTGGGTGACATGACCCTGCAAGATTTCCCGGCTGAAGGCATTGCCCTTTATGCCAAATTGCGCTCAACCCGGCCGCCCTGCCCGGCCGTGCTGCATTATAATGCCGCCCTTATGCCTGAGGGCGAAAACGGTCTTGACGGTCAAGATAGTCTCAAAAGGGGCGTTTTTTGGGTGGAACTGGCAGAGGGTGAAAGCGGCGTTGCCCCAGGGCAGGCCTGCGCCCTTTATTCTGGCGCCGGCAATGAAGCGCGCTTATTGGGCGGCGGCTTTATCACCTGCACTAAAAGCGCGCCAGCGATTGAGGCGCAAATCACCCGCCTGCAAAACACCGCCCCGCTGCATGCTGCGGAATAAAAATATTTGTCCTCAAATGGAACTCGATTTTACTGTAGGCAAATGTTCGCCGCAATGACCGATGACGATTTTTTTATCCTCCCTGTCTACATGAAAATAAAGACGCAAAGAGTCTCGTGTATTATTTGGCCACGCCCCAACCTAAATGCTGCCACATGGGAATATCTTTCCCCTTATAGGAAAAACTGCGCGCCTTAATACAGTCAGGATTATTCATAGTCTGCTCAGATTCATTAGCCGCATAAATTCCAGTTCCAAATATATTTTTAGCTTTATTACCACCGCCGGCCAGATAAGCAGGCAGAAACTCTCTCCCTAACTTGCAAAGAGCGGCCAGCAAAGCTGAACTATTGCGATAATCCGCAGCATTACGGGCAGATTTCAGCGCAGTTTCCAGCACAATAATAGCACCCGATTGCTGTGCCGCCAATCTCAGGCATAATTCCGGCGTCAGCTCTTTTTGCCCGGAAAGCGCTAAAATCGCATCTGTTATATCAACGTTTCTTTTCTCAGCAGCGATTTTTCTGCCTTGACTGTTCAGTTTATAGGTTTGGCGCTTCAAATTCTCTTCGGCTTCTTCTTTTTCCGCCAGAGCGTCCAAAGCCTCATTTTCTGCTGCCTGTTTTTCCTGTGCAAGCTTTTCCATATCCTGGCAAGCTAATTCAAAAAGCCCTTTATAGTCACCATTTTCTTTTGCTTGCTCCTGCAAAAACAGCAAATAATCCTTTTGCCTTTTGGCGCGCACATCAACAGGAGAGAAATGCTGCCGCCTTTTCAGCCAATTCGTGCTGTGCGTCACCCGCGCCAGAATATCATAAAGCAGGTTACAACCTTCCTGCCGCAATTCTTCCAGTTCCGGCCGGCGGATTAAATTCGTATAACAAAAGCCTTTACAAGCAATATAAGGAAATATGATATTTATAGCCCCGTCCCAGGCGGAATAGGTCTGGCCTAATATACGAGCCATTTTCCGACTGTCACTACCTTCGCTGATATAGATAACTTGCGCTAAACCGAATAATTGCTTTTGCAAAGCTTCGGGGTCGACGAGCGGCTTACCTTCAAAACAGCTAACCAGAACAAGCGGATAATCCCTATCTAATTTCTCGATTTCATAAGAAAGCGCTTGATAATCTCCATCAGAATTGGACAGATTTCTGAATTTTAAGCCTATAGTCCCCGCAGAAAATTCTGCATTGCGTGCCAGAGAGTTCACCAATATCGGGCGCGTTGTTACGGGCATTTTTGTAATGCGGGGGCTGATTTCCTGCGTTTCCAATAGAATAGAAATAAAGGTAGAAGCCGCTTCCAGCCGCACGCTGATTTCGGTCGACCAAAAGCGCCCATATATTTCCTTATCGCGATGGGTTAATAAAACGGAATACAGCTTCGGCTCTCTTTTATCCGCGGCATATGTTCTAACCTGATATATACCTTGCCGAAAATCATCACTTTTGCGAATATCCGGAATAGGTTGTTTCGTTTTTTTACTCAGCCACTCCACGATAGGGCGAAAAGCAGCGGTGGAACTGGCGCCGTCAGGATAATCTGTCCCTTCAAGGACAGGAATTTTGCTGGCGGTAAGCATAAAATTATTGGCATAAACAAGCATAGGGAGCCGCCTTCTTTGTCACCAGAAAAAGTGATTCGACCCTATTTTATTAACCTTCCGTTAAAATGAAGTTAACAAAAGGTTAATTTTTATAAATTCCCTCTGACACAAATAACCCCCTCGGCAAAAGATTGCCGAAGTAACACCTATCAAAAAGCCTCAGATCAGAATTTTCCCAAAGAAACAGCAATATTATGGGAAATTTAATCTTTGTCTGTCGGCTGGGTGGGAGAAAAAACCGTGTCCAGAATTGATAAAACCGGGGGAATAAGCGGGGACGCAACCGAATAATAAATAGTTTGCGCATCGCGCCTGGTTGATACCAGCTTCAAGGCACGCAATTTGGCCAAATGTTGCGATAAGGCCGATTGACTTAAATCTACTTTCTTGGCAAGGCTGCCGACAGAAACTTCTCCCTCAGCCAGCTCACATAAAATTTTCAGACGCTTGTCATTACCGATAGCCGCAAGCAAGCCGCTCGCCCTATCCACATTAGAGACAAGGTTTCCAAATAGCGGTACATTTTTCATTATATTCCCATCCCATAACGCAAGAAAAATATTGCGCAATGCTACCCGATAAGCGGTGCCGGCACCGCTCTTAACTTGCCGAATTACCGGCAAATCTTCTGCATGGTCGCAGATAGACTTATCAAGACTTGCCGACAGTTATATTGCTGTAGATTTTCATAATCAGAAGCAATACAGAAATATTATAATAACCGGGATACTATGTCAAACAACATAACACAATTATATTTAAAGATATGCACTTAAATAACAGATAAATTTAATATTATTTAGTATTACATAAATAAATAATAATATCATCTACTAATATAAAACCAACTAATCCTGTTTTTCCTGCAACACCTATCACGCCCGGTTTTTGACAGGCAAGGCGTATCAGTGTTTTTAGCGGTGTTTCCGCCTGCACAATGGCGGCAAAAGAATGTTTGGCCGCTTCCGCCTCATAGGGGCGCATAATATCGGCTGCCGTTAAAAAATTCAGCCGGTTAATATCCTGCACAAATTCTGCCACATGATCGGAAGCCGGTGACAAAACAATCTCCTTCGGCGTGCCGGTTTGCACAATATGCCCGTCCTGCATCAGGGCAATTTTGTCGCCCATGCGGATAGCTTCTCCCAGATCATGGCTAACAAACAGGATTGTTTTTTTAAAGCGGTGCTGCAGGGCCAGCAATTCTGCCTGCAAATGGCTGCGAATCAATGGGTCAAGCGCCGAAAAAGGCTCGTCCATCAGCAAAACCGGGGCGCCGGTGGCAAAAGCGCGCGCCAGCCCTACCCGTTGCTGCATGCCGCCTGAAAGTTCGCTCACCGGCACATCGGCCCATTGCTCCAGCCCCACCAGTTCCAGCTGCTGCATAATCAGGCTACGCGCCTTTTGCCGCCCTGTGCCGGCAATTTCCAGCCCAAGGCCGACATTGTCAGCGACAGATCGCCACGGCAACAGGCCGAATTGCTGAAACACCATAGAAACCAGATGCGTGCGCACCCAATATAAATCGCGCGGGCGCAGGCTGTTGACGCAGAAATCCTGCCCTTGATGGTTTAAGACCACCCGGCCGCGCGCCGGGCCGGCCAGGCCGTTAACCGTGCGCAATAAAGTAGATTTGCCGGAGCCGGACAGCCCCATTAACACCACTGTCTGGCCTTCTTCTACTGTCAGGCTGCAATCATGCACCCCCAGAATAATGCCCGTCTTTTGCTTTATCTCCGCGCGGGAAAAACCATTATCGGCAAAATCCATAGCTTTTTTCTCTTTGCCGAAGACAACGGAAACATTATCTATACTGACAGATGCCATTGCATATTTTCCCTAGCGAAATTCTGTTATTCGGCCCCAAAAGCGCTGTTTTATACCGGGCTCAACCCGACCCTGCACAATGAGCTTGCCGCCGCATTTTAAATTTTGCGCAGGCGGAATACTCTATCCAGCACAATGGCTACCACCACAATAACGCAACCGGCCTCAAACCCCAAAGCCACATTCCCCGTTTGCAAGGCGCGATAAACTTTCACGCCGAGCCCGTTCCCCCCCACAGTGGCGGTAATCACCACCATAGAAAGAGAAAGCATAATTGTTTGCGTCATACTGGCGCGAATTTCCGGCAGAGCATGCGGCAATTCCACCTTCCATAATAATTTATGCTTATTGGCGCCAAAAGCCTGCGCTGCTTCCAGCAAAATTTTCGGGGTTGAGGCAATGCCCGCTTGGGTCAGGCGGATAGGCGTGGGCAAAACAAAAACGCAAGTGGCCAACAGGCCGGGAACCATGCCAATGCGGAAAAAAAATAAAGCAGGAATAAGATAAACAAAAGCCGGCAAGGTTTGCATCAGATCCAGCACAGGCTGTATCAGCCGGTAAAAGCGCGGGTGATGCGCCGATATAATGCCCAAAGGCACGCCCAGCCCCAAACATATAATGCAAGACCAGAATAAAATGGTCAAAGTCTCCATTGTGTCACGCCAATAACCCTGATTGACAACAAATAAAAACCCCGCCACCGTCAAAATAATAATGGCGCCGCGCTCTTGCATGAACCAGGCCAGCACCGCCAATAAAGCAATAAAAACAAAAGCAGGCGCAATATAAGACACTCCCCAGAAGCATATAATAACAGCCAGAGCTGCGACAAAAAGCGCCCCGATAGCGCGTCTTGCTGTCAAATAACCAAAGCAGCGGCGCCGCTTTGCCAGCACAAACAGGGCAATGGCAGCCAAACAAAGGCAGGTCAAAACCGGCCTGCCGGCAAAAGCGGCATAATCAAGCAGCAGCACGGCAAGCAAAGCAAGTATCAATAAAAAACGGCGAATATAGCTTAACCCCCATTGACTGGGAAACAAAACAGCAGCAAACAGCAAAATAAAAACGGCAATAACAGGCGGATTCGTAAACAAGGCATAAGTCACATCAAGACAAGCGCCGAAAAAATACCGCACAAAGCTGAAAAAAGCGGCAGCATGCAGTTTTAACCATAATACAATATGATCCGACACCCGGCCGACCGGTATTTTATATGTCGTCAGAAAATCCACCTCTATCTCCCTGATTACAGCCTGCTGCCGTTTATCAATATAGTGCGTGTAACATATTTGCGCCGCCTGGCCCCAGACAGCAGGCCCAGCCTCTTCTCCTTGCTGTCTGGCTCAATAATTATCTGTATTTAACGGGCGGTAAAAGCCTTTTGCACAAGCGGCAAAGCCGGCGCGCCGGAACGGCTTTTAACCCCGGTCAACCACTCCGCCAAAACAGGCGGATTACTGCTGAGCCAGGCGCGGACAGCGGAATCCGGCTCTTCACCATTGCCCAGAATTTTATCCATCAGATTATTTTCCATAACAAGGCTAAAAGAGAGATTTTGCAAAAACCGGCCAATATTGGGGCATTGTCGGTCATAATTGCGGCGCACCACGGTAGAAACCGAAGCACCGGCAGTATCAGCGCCGAACCAAGCCTCCCCACCGGACAGATAAGCGAGCCTGAATTGCCTGTTCATCGGGTGCGGCTGCCAGGCCAGAAAAACAATCGGCTTGCTGTCTGCTATCGCCGCCGCTACTTCGGCCAGCATGGCCGGCTCAGAAGATTCCACCAGTTGAAATTTGCCCAAGCCATTTTTATTGGCCTCTATCATTGCCAGCAACAGGCGATTGGCATCATTGCCCGGCTCAATGCCATAAATTTTACCGTCCAACTCCCCGGCAAAACGGGCAATATCCTCAATCCGGCGCAACCCGGCCGCATAAGCATAATCAGGCACAGCAAGGCCATAGCGGGCGCCCTGCAAATTAGAGCGCATAATATGCACCTCGCTTTTATCAAGATAAGGTTTGATATCTGCCGTCATGGAAGGTTGCCAAAACCCCAGAAAAATATCAATTTCCCCTGTTGACATGGCGCTGAAAATAACAGGAACCGACAAAAGCCTTGTCTGGGTTTCATAGCCCAGGCCCTGCAAAATCCGGGCTGCTATTGCAGTGGTGACGGCAATATCTGTCCAGCCTGTTTCAGCCAGGCGCACATTGGCGCAGGTTTGCGGCTCAAAATCCGGCCCCGGCACATTAGTTACCTCCTCTTTTGCTGCCGGCAGCTGGGCAGCCGCGGCCGCATAATTTATAAAGGTAAAAAAAACCGCCATAAACATTAAGGCAAAACAGCCAAAGGCACGTTTAAACCTTGCTGTCCGCCATAGGCTGTTTCCGGCTTTGTCCCCTAAATGCGGATAATGCATGGCCTATACTCTCTCCTGCCCATATGTGCCGGTGCCGGCCCGGCCTGAACACAGGCAAGCCGCACCTTCAGTGCCTCTTATAGCCGATATGACAGAAGGTGATAAGAAAACAAAACAAGAACAAAGATAATAGTTCCTATAGCCAACAGGCCGCAGCGCCGAAAACAGAGAGCAGGTGCTACGAATTGCCGCCAGTATAAAACATAAAATGCCCGATTTTCACCGCTTGTAACAGTCAAAAAAAATAAATTCAGCCTATAGGGTAATATGAAATAAATAATCTATTAAATATTATTTCTATAAATCTATAAAACATGTATAAATATGACAATATTGCAAGAAATACTATTGACGGATAATAAAATTCTCTCTATATTTATATTTATTCAGCAGCTCAGCTTGTTGAAGACAGGCAAGGGTTCTCCCCCCGCTATTTTCCCTTGCTTGTAACCTCGCCAGAAGGTTGTTAAGCCCGGGCTTAAATCAGCTCGGGCTTTTCTGTATAAATATTATTTAAATATACATTAATAAATATTAACTTATATTTAATTTATATTGCATATTTATTTACATAAAATACCTATATATTCAAAATATTGGGACATATATTTTAAAAATACAATAAAAAAACTCTAAATATATTGACATGAATAATATCTCGCCCTAGATTTATAAATATTCGGAATGGTTATAGCTTTCTCTCCAACCGAATACAGGCAAAGGTTCCCCCTGCTTTTCTCTGCCTGTTCCTGAAAAGGGCGAAAGATCCGGGTTCTCCAGCACCCGGATTTTTTGTTTTGTAAATTTTCTGCTCTCACAAAATGCGGTCGCAACTTTCCTGTTTTTGTTTATATCATTTTCCGACTCACGCCGCATAAACAGTTTGAGGCATATTTTGCTTGCCTGAATTTATATATTTTACTATAAAACCTATGCCTGATTGCAAAAATATACGGGGCGCGCAGTTTTGCTGCGCCCCTCTCTTTCCTTTTTATAAAATAGTCAAAAAAACCAGGTAAACAGCCTTCCCCTGCACTAGCGGCAAAATATATAATGGTAAAAGAGCAATGAAACCGCATTTGAAAGTCGGCTCTTTGGCCGCCCTGTCCGTTCCTGTCGCCTGCCTTGTTTTTGCGCTGAAATATTGTGCCTATTATCTGACAGATTCTGTCGCCCTTTATTCTGACGCTCTGGAATCCGTGGTCAATATTGTCGCAGCTGTGGCGGCCTGGTGGGCGATTTGCGTCAGTCAAAAGCCTGCTGATACAAATCACCCTTTCGGTCATTATAAAGCTGAATATTTCTCGGCTGTTTTTGAAGGCCTGCTGATTATTCTGGCCGCTTTTCTGATTCTGTATCAGGCATGGGGCGCACTGGTAAACTCTGCTCATAAACTGCAACAGCCGCAGCTCGGCCTGGCTGTCAATATTTTTTCCGGGCTTATCAATGCCGCCTGGGCTTTTATCCTGATTAACCGCGGCAAAAAACATCGCTCGCCGGCGCTGGAAGCTGATGGGCGCCATTTGGTAACCGATGTTATAACCTCTTTTGGCGTTGTTATCGGCCTGGCAGCGGCGCTCCTGACCGGCTGGACAGTGCTCGACCCGCTTTTGGCCATTGCCGTGGCCCTGCAGATTTTATGGCAAGGCGCGCAGCTTTTGTATAAATCAGCGCAAGGGCTGATGGATATTGGCCTGAATGCGGAAGAAACTGCGCAAATTCGCAAAATTATTTCCAACCATGCCGAAGGCGCTATTGAGGCGCATGATTTACGCAGCCGTATGGCGGGGCGGCTGGTTTTTATGGAATTTCATCTGGTTGTTCCCGCCAATATGACTGTAGGCAAAGCCCATAAAATTTGCGATCGGGTTGAACAGGCTCTGCATAAAAAGCTTGGAGCGGCGCATATTGTTATTCATATTGAGCCGGAAGACGAGGCCAAATTGCCGCCCGGCGCTGAAAATGTGCCTTTTGCCTGAAAGAGCGCCCTTCTCCAGGCTGCATAGCTGCAATTCCCCACACTCTTTTGAGTCGACGGCCAATTCAAGAGGGTTCAGGTAATATTTGCGGAGCGGACTGCAAGGCGGACAGCGTCAGAAAACAGCGCATTGCATGAAAGATTGCAGCCACAGGCGCAGCCAATATCGGCGCCACTGAAACACAATTAATATATTTTTCCAGCCAGACTTTCGGGGCAAGGCCTTCTGTTTATGCAAAACAGAAGGCCGCAAACATCAAGTAATAAACATGATAAACAAGCAGGAGGAGAGCTTGAACAAAACCCCGCGCCCTAAGCCGGATTCTCTGCCTTGACCGTAAAATATCTTTTAAAATTAACCAGACTAAGAATAAAAGCAGGCAATGGTGGGCCCGGAGGGACTCGAACCCCCAACCAAGCGGTTATGAGCCGCCGGCTCTGACCAGTTGAGCTACAGGCCCACTGCTTCACGCTTACTGCCTGGGGCACAAGCCAAATTATAGCAGCCTGCTGCGCGCAAGTGGGTTTTAACCGAAAGCACGGCTTGAAACAAGAGCTTTTTCATTAAAATGAAATTTTCGGCTCTCAAGGCAAGATTGTAGCCGCACTTCTGCCACACTCTGCTTCTAGTCTCGAAGCTTCACTTTGTATTGCAAGAAATAAGGGCAGGTTCCGTCGTGGCTTTTTTTGAAAATTGCAAAATCTTATCCAAACTGGCTGTAATCGGAGCTTTTCTGGGGTTTTCCCCGGTTTTATCATCAGCCTTTGCCCAAGCTGTCGGTGGTGATTTCCCCGATAGCGGCAAATTTGCCCGAATCACGGTAGAGGCAGAGGGCAGCGCTGCCGCCCGGCCGGATATGGCCTTGCTACAGGTTTCGGTCTCGCGGGAGGCAAAAACCGCAAAAGAGGCGGCAGAGGAAACTGCGCGAGCATTGCAAAATGTCTTTACTGCGGTAAAAGCGCAAAAAATTGACTATAAAGATATACAGAGCAACGGCTTGACTGTTGATACGATTTATCCGCCTGGAGATGCCAAACCACGGCGCGAAAAAACCTTCCGCGCCGGGGCGACATTAAGTCTCAAAATCCGCGATACCAAGAAACTGGGGCAGATTATTGACTCTGCTCTGGCCAATGGCGCCAATGGTATGAGCGATATTAGCTGGACAAATAGCAACCCCAAGCCGTTTTATACAGAAGCGCGCCGGCAGGCAGTTGCCAATGCACTGGAAAAACTGCAAACCTATGCCCAGGCTGCCGGGGTTACTGCGGGTCGTATTTTGCGGATTGAGGAAGTTTCAGGCAATGCCATGCCGCCGCGGCTTTATGCCCGTGCCAAATCCTCTATGGCCATGATGTCCGATATGCCGATTGCTGAGGGCGAAGAAACTTATACTGTGCGCGTCTTGCTAACAGCAGAACTTTTAAACGGCAGGCCGTAAATAATTATGGCTGGCGGACTGCTGTCAGTTTGCAGACAATAATGACGGCGGCCTTTCAGCCTCTTTGGGGGGCTTTCCTCAGCTTTCTGCTGTGGGGCTTGTGTAAGGCGCGTATTTTTCAGAACTTTGCCCGTTAATACGATTTTCACCTGCTACTTCAAAATGAGAAAAATATAGATAATTGAGCAGATTATAGGCGAAATTAAAGCTGATGCGCTTGCGGTCTTTATCGCGATAATTGGTCATAAACAGCGAATAATAGCGCTGTCTTTGCGCCTGTAATTCTGCATTGAATAAATTTATCAGTTGCTCCTGCTCTTTAATGCCAATATAAAGCGGCATAACGAGATTTATCTGATTGCGCGATGTTTTTATGCTGACCAGAGCATCACAGTCATATTTGCGAATATCCTCCAGACAAATCTGCCCGCCTTCCGTGCCGGTATCGATAGCTTTCAATAGCATAATATTGTTTTTTATAATATTATGGCTGGCTTTGCACACATGCATATTTCTGCGGCAATTTAAATGATTATAGGCCAGGCGCACGGCATAATTGCCGGGGCGCAAATCCTCCTCCTCCAGCCGACCAATTTGCAACCTGTTGCCATAATGGCGAGTAGCAGCCAGAAATTCGCCGCCAATCTGCCAATTATGCCGGCGAAACACAGTCAGTTTTGTCTGTATTTTTGTGGCTTTTCCTGCGTTATCCAGTAAAGCCGCACCTGCCGCCTGAGCAGCTGCGGGTCTATTTTTTGTCGCGCACGCGCCGCCCGCTAATCCGCGCGCGTTTTTTGTTGCACCCGTATATAAAGTGAAATCTATCGCCATAGACTCTGCCGGTTGCCGCTTTTTACGATAATAAAAAGCAATAATATTATAGCTTGTATCGGCAAAAACCGGCTCGGTAAAATAATTGGCCTTGATAATGGCAAATTTTTCCAGAAATATTTGGCGAATATATTTGGCATTCTCCGCTGAGAGAAAATTTACCGGCACCAGAACAATGCCCTCTTCACTCTCCACCATTTTTTCCAGCGCCAGCTGGTATAAGTCCGTGTGTTTGATCGAGGCCAGCAGGCGATTATCTTTCAACTTGTTTTGATACAGATAAGGCGGATTGGTGATAATAAATTCTGCCCGCAACGGCTCGGTGAAGCTGTCGCAATGCCTTATATTTTCACCATCTGCAAGAGAGTCATCAATATCATAGCCAAAAGCCGAGCGCGCTCCATGCTTGCGCGCCCAGTGCAGCAAATCGCCGGCACCGGCAAAGGGATCAACAACATTTTTACCGGCAATAAACGGCTCCAGCCCCTGTAAAATCCAATCACTGTTAGTGGTAAAAAACTGTCCAAGCTGCTTTTTGGCAAGCATAGGCAAAACTCCCTTTACAACTGCCGGCGGCAATCCAGCCAAAAACGGCTTTTCATGCCAATTTGTCTTATCTCAGCCTGCCTGCTTTTGCCATGAAAAAAGCAGGGCAAAATGCCCTGCCTCAATTTTTGGCAGCTCAAATAGTCAGGCAGTTGCGACCCAAAAAGCTCAGGAAGCATCATAAGAAATTGTCGCTACCAATTGGTCAGTATAAGTGCCGTTCGGAGTAGCGGTTGTAATGCTGGTGGACGGAACCTGCACGCGGAAATTTTGTTGCACGCTATTTTGTGAATCAGACGCCGACACTTTGTAAACACTGTCGGTATTATTCCACAATGTCGTGCCGGTGGAGCCTTGATAAATCGCATAGGGGATAGTACTGGTTCCATTGACAATCACCATAGCGCGATTGGCAGTATTTTTGGATTGGCCGCCGTCCAAAGCAATGCTGAGCGCATTATTGCCGCAACTGGCGGTGAAATAACTGGCTTGTTCTGCCCCGGTAAAGCCGTTTTTGGCAATACTGAAACTAATGGTCGGACTCTCGAAATTCAGTGAGCAACTGTCAATAACCTTGGCTTCAATACTGAGATTGGCTGTCTGAGCCAGAGCAGAACCGGCAGAAAAAGCGCCGGACAGAATAATGGCAGAAGCAAGCAATTTTTTCATGATACAATCCTTTGTTAAGTGGCAGGGAAAAACTTCCTGAATCGGATTCCCTTTTTCCAGCTAAAAGGTTTGTCACATTATTATTCTGTCAATGACAGTATTCACTATTTTTATAGCGTTTTATATTTCATATATAAAAATATTATAACAAATAATATTGCAATAGAGATACACTATACTGAAAATTATTATGCAAGTTTATGTGTAATATAAGGGAGATAATCTTCTGGCTCAGCCAGCGCATTTTCATAGGCTTTAATTTTGCCGCGCGCGGAAATGCCGGCCTCATGCACAGTTTCACGGCTACCGGAAACCAGATAATGCCACCATTTCAGCTTTTTGCCGGCCGCTACCAGCCGATAAGCGCAATCATGCGGCAGCCATGATAAAGCGGCAATTTGCTCGGCACTGCTCAGGCGAATGCAATCAGGCACCAGTTTTTGCCGTTCGGCATAATTACGGCAGCGGCAATTTTGGCTGTCCAGCAAAATGCAGGCTATACTTGTTTCATAAATAGCGCCGCTATCTTCATCTTCTATTTTGTGCAGGCAGCAACGGCCGCAGCCGTCACACAGGCTTTCCCATTCCGCCCGGCTCACTTCAGCCAGGCTTTTAACCTGCCAGAAAGGCAATCCGGCTTTTGGCGGCATGAGAAAAATCCTTAAAGCCTGACAATAGATGATAAATCACGAATCCAGGAAACTGCGCAATTTGCGCGAGCGGCTGGGGTGCTTCAGCTTACGCAGGGCTTTGGCCTCAATCTGGCGGATACGCTCACGCGTCACCGAGAATTGCTGCCCCACTTCTTCCAATGTATGGTCGGTGTTCATGCCGATACCAAAGCGCATACGCAAAACGCGTTCCTCTCGCGGGGTAAGTGAAGCCAAAACGCGCGTTGTTGTATCGCGCAAATTGGCCTGAATAGCAGCATCAATCGGCAAAAGCGCGTTTTTATCTTCAATAAAATCACCCAAATGCGAATCATCTTCGTCTCCCACCGGCGTTTCCAGCGAAATCGGCTCCTTGGCGATTTTCAGCACTTTGCGCACTTTATCCAGCGGCATTATCAATTTTTCCGCCAGCTCTTCCGGTGTCGGCTCACGGCCGATTTCATGCAGCATTTGCCGTGAAGTGCGGACAATTTTGTTAATTGTCTCAATCATATGCACCGGAATGCGGATTGTCCGCGCCTGATCGGCGATAGAACGGGTAATAGCCTGCCTTATCCACCATGTGGCATAAGTAGAAAATTTATAGCCGCGGCGATATTCAAATTTATCCACCGCCTTCATCAGCCCAATATTGCCTTCCTGGATCAAATCCAGAAATTGCAGGCCACGATTGGTATATTTTTTGGCGATGGAAATAACCAGGCGCAAATTTGCTTCCACCATTTCTTTTTTAGCCAAAGTGGCTTCCCGCTCGCCTTTTTGCACCTGCGCCACAATACCGCGAAAATCACCAATCAGGCCAATGCCGGTTTGCCGCACCAGCATTTGAATTTCATCACGCAATTTGCCAATGGCTGCCGCTTCTTTTGCGGCAAATTCACGCCAGCCTTTGCCTTTGAGCGCCGTAATGCGCTCAACCCAATCTTCATCAAGCTCATGCCCTTGATATTCCTTGATAAAGTCACCGTGCCGCACACCATAAGAATCCGCCAGACGCTTTAACTTCCCCTCATTCTGGACCAGGCTTTTATTGATAAGGTAAAGCTGCTCTACCAGTGATTCAATACGATTCTGGTTGAGTGACAATGATTTCACAAAGGTAATAAGCTGATTTTTTAAATCCTTATAGCGGCGCTTTTGCCCTGCAGATAACGCCCCTTGCGCGCTTGATACACTGTTCTCCACCTGCCGATCCTGTAATTTGCGCAATTTTGCGTAAGTTTCGGCAATTTGATCCAGCGTTTGCATAACTTGCGGGCGCAATTCTGCTTCCATTGCTGTCAATGACAAATTGGCCTCGTCCTCTTCATCATCTTCATCATCTATCAGCGGGCCCTGACCGCCGACATCGGTAATGTCATCGTCAAAGCCGCGGCTTACCGGCAAATCGGGCGCTTTCGGCCTGTCATTTTCTGCTATCACGGCGGCCGGTGCCTGCCGCGCTTCCGGCCCGGCATAAGTCATTTCCAAATCAATAATTTCACGCAGCAAAATGCTGGAATCATTTAAATCATCACGCCATGAAATCAGGGCCTGAAAGGTTAACGGGCTTTCACACAAGCCGGCAATCATGGTCTCGCGCCCGGCCTCTATGCGTTTGGCAATGGCAATTTCCCCCTCGCGCGAAAGCAGCTCTACCGCGCCCATTTCCCGCAAATACATGCGCACAGGATCATCAGTGCGGTCACCGGCAGAATTGCCTTTCTGCGTTGATATGAGCGCCGTATTGCCTATTTCCACCAAATCGCCGCCGTCAGCCGCCGTCTCTTCCTCAGCCTCTTCTTCATCTTCAATAACATTAATGCCCATATCGGAAAGCATGGCCATTGTATCTTCTATTTGTTCTGAAGTAACTTCGGCCGAAGGCAAAACAGCATTCAGCTCGTCCATGGTCACATAGCCGCGCTTGCGGGCAAGCTTTATCATCTTGCGAACAGCAGCGTCCGAAAGGTCAAGAAGAGGGCCGTCGGCACCAAGCTCACGCTCGGCCTCTATGCCTGTATTTTGTTTCGCTTCGCCGGCCATAACCTTATTTACTCCAGACAATCCCGCTTTGAATGCGCAATATTCCTTGTTTAATACCCCAAGAACCGCCCCCGCCGGCGCGCTCTTTGCCCTTTTCGGGCTTTTCAGGCGCGCAACCTGTCACTGCTTTCCTCGCCGCCTAATTTTTGCTCCCCTGCCAGGCTATACTCCTCCTCGCTTTTTGATTTGATTCCTTTCGCTTCAATCAGCAATGCCCGCTAAATGGGCGAAGAATCTTAAAATCTTGATAAGATTCCTCCTTCACAACCCTATTTCCTCATAAAACAGGCAGGAAAGGAAAAACCAGCGCCGGCGCGCCCTTTGCCCTCACCCCCGCCATTCGACTCCGGTTACAGGATAAAGGCAGCTGCCGCCACATTTTCTCAATAAATTTCAGCCTCTATATAGGGGCGCCGCACAGCAATTATAAGAGCAGCAGATCACAAAACGCCTTGATTCCAAAAACTTTCTTATTCTTCACGCTGTCTCGCAAAATTTACTGTCTCCCATTTCTGATAACAGCCCCCGGCGCGCTGTTTTCTGTTTTGTGGGCACAGGCCGCATAATCACCATTCTCGCCCCCGGGCCGGTTATATATCATCGGGCGCTGCTTTCAAATCATCAGCGCGGCGCAATTCCTCCTGCAAGGCCAGCAGGCGGGCAAAATCACGATCCGTTGCGCTGGCTGCCAGATCTGCTTCTATTTCGCGTATCTGTTTATGTAGGGAATGCGCGCGCCGATACAAGGTAAGCGCCTGCTTTAATGCGGCGCGGGCCTGCTCTATTGAGGCCGCAGCCTGTGCATTTTTTACCCCCAGATTAGCCATAAAAGCGGTTATTTTATCCAGAACAGCCTTCTGCCCTTTTTGCTCCAGCCTTGCCTGCATGGCGCCCGCATTATCGGGTAATCCTTCCTCTCCCAATATTTCCAGTTGAGCCTTATAAAAAGCTCTTAATTCGGTATTTTGAAATTCCAGCTGTGCCAGCACATCAAAATTCTCATGCCACAAAGCCGGGTGCGCGGCCAAAAGCGCCAAAATAGCCACCTCACGCGAGGTAAAGGCCGTAGCGCCGCTTTTGCCCCGCGCTGAGCGCACAAAAGCAGAATTTGCCAGATTCCGGGTAACCAGCCCGCCGCCAAAACCGGCGCTGCGGTTAAAAGCGCCGGCAGCGGCAAAACGCCCGCTCTGACCCGGCGGATTTTGCCCGCGATTACGGCCGCCGCTATAGACCGGGCGGAAATAGGCCCACAGCCTTTGTTTCATATCCTGCGTATAATAACGGCGCAGGCCGTCATCTTTAATAGCAGAAACCGCGCTATAAAGGCGCTTTTCCAACAGTGCGCGGCTTTCCGGCGTGGTGAAATTTTGCCCTGCTGTTTCCCGCTGCCACAATATATCGGCCAAAGGCACCGCCTGCGCCAATAATTCGGCAAAGCGCGCCCGCCCATCGGCGCGAATAATATCATCAGGATCCTGTCCTTCCGGCAGCAACACAAATTGCAGCGACACTCCTGTCTGCAACAGCGGCAAGGCTCTGTCCAACGCTCGATAGGCAGCCTGAATACCGGCTTTGTCGCCATCAAAACACAAAACCGGCAGCGGGCAAAAGCGCCAAAGCAGCGTCAACTGCTCCTCTGTCAAAGCTGTGCCCAAAGGCGCCACGGCAGAGCCAATGCCCGCCTGGGCCAGCGCCACCACATCAACATAGCCTTCCACCACAATTAGCGGCTGATCCGGCGCCCCGTTCAGACCGCGCATGGCCTGACGCGCCAGTGCCAGATTATACAAAACCCGCCCTTTATGGAACAATTCCGTCTCCGGCGAGTTTAAATATTTGGCGCGCGCCTGCGGTGACAAAGCCCGGCCGCCAAAGGCAATCACCCGCCCTTTAATATCAGTAATGGGGAACATAATGCGGTGACGGAAACGATCATAAGGATTACCGTCCTGATCGGATTCCGCCAGCAGGCCGGATTGCTCCTGTAACAATTTGTCAAGTTTTGCCTGCTGAAAAAACTGCTTCAGGACATTATTGCCGCCGGGCGCATAACCAAGGCGAAACTGCCGCTGAGCGGCCGCTCCTATCTGCCTTTGCTGTAAATAAGAGCGGGCGGCGGCCGCTTCCGCTGTGGCGCCATGCTGCAAATTATGTTCAAAAAAGCGCGCCGCCTGTTCCAATATATCGTAAAGACTGGCGCGATTTTCTTCCTGCCCGGCGGCGCGGGCGTCCGGCTTTGGCATAGGCAGGCCGGCTTGCGCTGCCAGGTTTTCTACCGCTTCAGAGAAGGATAAACCATCAAGCTCGGTTAAAACGCGAAATATATCACCATTGGCCCCGCAGCCGAAACAATGATAGCGGCCGCGCCGATCATCGCAATGAAAGCTTGGCGTCTTTTCCCCATGAAAAGGGCAGCAGGCCCAATAATCACCACGCGCTGTATTGGATTTTTTCGGGTCAAAACGCACGCGCGCGCCGACAATTTGCGAAATCGGCACCCGCGCCCGTATTTCGTCAAGAAAAGAAGAAGAAAACAGCATAAACCCGAACCCAATAATCCTGTCTGAACCTTTATCAGGCAATTATCGCTCCGGCACAAGACCTATCAGAAAAAAACATAAATCAGCTATTTTCCCTGCTTTAAAGGCTGTTTGCGATAAATCTCGGCTTTATATTATAATAATAATGTAGTAAACACAGCAAACAGCGCCTTGGCAGCCCAAATGCCGCCGCGGCCTGCACAGCCAGGCAATTTACAGAGCCAAGACTTAAGAGAGATTTTATGGAAAGCCTTGTCCGCGATTTTCATTTTTTTTCGGAATATCCAGTGTTACAGACAATATTCTGGATAATTTTTCTGGTTTTATCTGCTGTTATCGCCAATTTTATTGTCCGCCATGTTTTATTGCGCATTTTTTATAAATTGCTTGCCGTTATTGGCCGCGGGCAATCGGCTGAATTTCATGCTGCTTTGGGCTATTTGGCCAATATTGCCCCCACTCTGGTTATTTATCACGGTATTTCTGCTATTCCCGGCCTGCCGCCAAAATTGGTAACTGTGGTGCAAAATGTCTCCAGTGCTTTTACCATTTTTGTCATCACGCTGGCTATTTCTTCCATGCTGACTTTTCTGGAACGGGCTTATTATACCCGGCGCGGCCGCGCCAAACAACGCTCTATCAAAGGTCTGGTGCAAGTTATCAAAATTATTATTTTTATTGTCGCCGCTATTTTGATAATTGCCACTTTGATTGACAAATCACCGCTGGTATTGCTCTCCGGCCTGGGTGCGCTGGCCGCCGTTATTATGTTGATTTCACAAGATACTCTGCTTTCTTTTGTTGCCGGCATTCAAATTGCCACGACGGATATGGTGCGTATAGGCGATTGGATAACCGTGCCCTCGCTTAATGCGGACGGCGATGTTATTGATATGGCACTGCACACGGTAAAAGTGCAGAATTTCGACAAAACCATCACTTCTGTGCCGACACGCAAGCTGGTAACCGATTCCTTTATCAACTGGCGCGGCATGCAGGAATCGGGCGGACGGCGTATCAAGCGCGCCCTTAATATTGACCAGACAAGTATTCGCTTTTTAACCGATGAGGATTATGAAAAACTGAACGAATACCGGGCCTTGCGCAATTATATCCGCGACAAGAAACAGGAAATTGCCGATTGGAACAATAATCTGGGCACGAATCAGGAAATTATTGCCAGCGCCAGGCGGCTGACCAATATTGGCACATTCCGCGCTTATATTCTGGCTTATCTGGGCAATCACCCTGCTGTGCGCCAGGACGCCACTTTGCTGGTGCGCCAAATGGCGCCCACCCCCACCGGCCTGCCGCTGGAAATTTATTGCTTTGCCAATACGGTCAACTGGCTGGAATATGAGGCTATTCAATCTGATATTTTTGACCATCTTTACTCTATTTTACCAAGTTTTGACCTACGCGTCTTTCAGGAAGCCAGCGGCAATTTCACCCAGCTTGTGGCCTCTCAGCCGATTCCGGTGGTAGAAATGGCTGCCAGTAATGTAATGCGGAAACCGGCAGCGCGCAGCTAAAAGCCTTGAATTATGATTATTGACCGGCACGGCAAACCGGCATAAGGAAGGAGGCTTTTTGCCTTTTCTGTTGTAAACTGGTAGGCTCATAACCATATATTTGCTTGAGTCGGTTAACATATACGCTGCTCTGCGCTGCGCGCATACAGGCCGCGGCTCACTGCATAATCCTCAACAGGATCCACATATTATGGCAAAAAGCCCGGAAAAAGCCGGAAAAAGCAGCTCCGGCAAAAATGTCGCGCCGCCTAGCCCGCAGCAAAGAATGGCCGGCGGGCTTAATGCTGTTGCCGGGCTTAACCTGCCCTCGGCCGAGGCTGCCAAACTGCCAATGCCGCAAGCAACAGCGACAGTCGAAGCCTTGGCAGAGCTGATTGAATCCGGCAATCCATTGTTTAAAAACGGCAAATTATGGACACCGCATCGCCCGGAGCGGCCGGTGAAATCGGAAGGCGGGATAAAATTTGCTTTTACTTCCGATTTTCAGCCTTCAGGTGACCAGCCGGCTGCCATTGCCGATTTGGTGGCTGGCGCCAAAGAGCATGAAAAAACCCAGGTTCTGCTTGGGGTTACCGGCTCAGGCAAAACTTTCACTATGGCCAAAGTGATTGAGGCGACAGGGCGCCCGGCGCTGATTTTGGCGCCCAATAAAACTCTGGCCGCCCAGCTTTATGGTGAGTTCAAATCTTTCTTCCCCCATAATGCGGTGGAATATTTTGTTTCTTATTATGATTATTACCAGCCGGAAGCCTATGTGCCGCGCTCGGATACTTTTATCGAGAAAGATTCTTCCATTAATGAGCAGATAGATCGCATGCGCCACGCCGCCACGCGCGCCGTGCTGGAGCGCGATGATGTGATTATTGTCGCCTCTGTCTCCTGCATTTACGGTATTGGCTCGGTAGAAACTTATACTGCCATGAGCTTTCAGATGCAGGTGGGCGACCGGCTGGATCAAAGGGCGCTGCTGGCTGATTTGGTGGCACAGCAATATCGCCGGCTTGATGCCGGTTTTACCCGCGGCTCTTTTCGCGTGCGCGGCGATATTATTGAAATTTTCCCCGCCCATTTGGAAGACAGGGCCTGGCGCATATCGCTTTTTGGTGATGAAATTGATGCTATTACCGAATTTGATCCGCTAACCGGGCAAAAAACCGGTGATTTGCAATCAGTCAAGATTTATGCCAATTCGCATTATGTAACGCCGCGCCCCACTTTGAATCAGGCGATAAAATCTATCAAAAATGAGCTTAAGGACAGGCTGGCAGAATTGCAGGCCGCCGGCCGGCTTTTAGAGGCGCAAAGGCTGGAACAACGCACCCGTTTTGACCTGGAAATGCTGGAAAGCACCGGCAGTTGTGCCGGGATTGAAAATTATTCCCGCTATTTGACTGGCCGCAATCCGGGAGAGCCACCGCCGACTCTGTTTGAATATATACCGGATAATGCGCTTGTCTTTGTTGATGAAAGCCATGTTACTATTCCGCAAATCGGCGGCATGTATCGCGGTGATTTTCGCCGCAAGGCCACTTTGGCCGAATACGGCTTCCGCCTGCCTTCCTGCATGGATAACCGGCCGCTGCGCTTTGAAGAATGGGACGCCATGCGGCCGCAAACCATTGCCGTTTCCGCCACGCCGGGCAAATGGGAAATGGAGCAGGCGGGCGGCGTTTTTGCCGAGCAGGTTATTCGCCCTACCGGCTTGATTGATCCGCCGGTGGAGATCCGCCCGGTCGGCACACAGGTAGATGATGTCATTGACGAAATCCGCCAGACGGCGCAAAAGGGTTATCGCTCACTGGTAACCGTGCTGACCAAGCGCATGGCCGAAGATTTGACCGAATATTTGCACGAGCAAGGCATTCGCGTCCGCTATATGCACTCGGATATTGAAACTCTGGAGCGGATAGAAATTATCCGCGATTTGCGGCTGGGCGCTTTTGATGTGCTGGTCGGCATTAACCTGCTGCGTGAGGGGCTGGATATTCCCGAATGCGGCTTTGTTGCTATTCTCGATGCCGATAAAGAAGGATTTCTGCGCTCTGAAACCTCGCTTATCCAGACTATTGGCCGCGCCGCGCGCAATATTGACGGCCGCGTTATTCTTTATGCCGATAAAATTACCGGCTCAATCGAGCGTGCTTTGCGCGAGACAGAGCGTCGACGCGAAAAACAGCTTGCCTATAATCACGCGCATAATATCACCCCGGAAAGTGTAAAGAAAAATATCGCCAATATTCTGGATTCCGTTTATGAGCGCGATCATGTCCGTGCCGAGATTACCGCCTTTACTCAGGAAGGAGCAATGATAGGCAATAATCTCGCTGCCCATATCAGCCATTTGGAAAAGGCGATGAAAACCGCTGCCGCCGATCTGGATTTTGAAGAAGCAGCCCGGCTGCGCGATGAAATCAAACGCCTGCAAGAACTGGAACTGACGCTGGCTGATGACCCCATGGCGCGGGCAGAAAAAACAATAAAACCGGCGAAAAAAACCAGTAAGCCGCAGATAAAAGCCGGCAAATCGCAGACAAAAAAAACGAGCCTGTTTAAAAAACCGGAGCTTGATGAAATGGGGCCGGTTATGGATACTGGCATTTTGACACAAAAGGCCGTGGCCGCGCAAAAAGGCGGCCTGTTCCGCAAAAATCACCTTGATGAAATGACAGTGCGCCGCACCGAAATACCCGCCGGTAAAGCAAAAAATGAGGGAGAAGAACTTGGGCGCAAGGCTGCGGCCAGGGTGATGACTATAAACAGGGCAGGAGAAGCACCAAAACCGCAAAAGCGCCGCCGGGCAGCCAAAACCGGCCGACCTGGGCGCTAAAACCTGAAATTCCGGCAGCGGCAGCGGCAGTGGCTAATGCCTCAAGGCTGCCGGGGTTCAATTTTCCTGTTTTTTCCTGCCTTTGGCTCTCGCTGCTTTTGGCGTTTTTCCCCTTTTTGTTTTTTGCCGCCGGCGCTGTATTTTGTTTTATTTCCTGCTTTTTTGGCCGCCTTTGCCGTAAAATCCGCCCTGTTTGGCCCAATAAAGCCGAAAAACTGGTAAACTTTGCCGCAAAATATGAAAAAACTCTTGCCAAAGACACAGAAATAAAGCAGAGTTTGCGGCGGAAGGCATTTTGCGAACATCAGAAGAGTTAAATCTTCTGTTGCGGAGTTTTGTGGGCTTGGCTGTGGTTTTTGCATCTTTATTATTTTTCGGCACCATGCCGGATACAGGTTCAAGGCAGGTCATTTCCCCGAATAATTTCAAAATCTGCCTGGAGTAAGTGGCCGGCGGGCGGCAAATTGGTTGCCTCCGGTTTTATTATCGGGGCTTTGGCTCGGGTTTTGCCTGTATCCGGCAGTGGAGAGGCAGGGCATGAGCGGAAATCCCAGCAAAAAGGAAAAATGGAATGTCTCAGACGGGCGTGGTTAAATTCTTTAACGCGGAAAAAGGCTTTGGTTTTATTAAGCCGGACAATGGCAGTGCCGATATTTTTGTTCATATTTCGGCAGTGCAGGCTTCAGGCCTGTCCAGCTTGCAGGAAGCGCAAAAAGTTTCTTTTGATACGGAAGCCGACAAACGCGGCAAAGGTCCCAAGGCTGTCAATATCAGCGTAGATGACTAAGAGCGCGCGCCGTAGCGTCTTGTGACGTGATTGCGTTATGCAATGTGATTGCCTGATTTAGAAAACGGGGGACTTCAGTTTCCCGTTTTTGTTTATCGCCGCCGGCTTTGTATATTTGCTTGGCCCGGCGGCTCTATTGCCTGTTGTCACCACAGGTTTTGGCGGTGCAGCAGGCCAAAACATGCTTGTGCCGTCCTTTTCTGTATATTTATTTTGGTCATAATTTCTGCCGCTTGTTTTATCCCGGTTTTCGGAGTAACCTCGGTCAGGGAACAGGGCGTAACTTAACCCCCTCTCTATTGGGAACCCGCCATTTTACAGCAAGATTATAAGCTGTTTTTAAAGGTGTTGCGGCATGTCGCTAAAAGCCGGGCTGAAGCTTTGCATTTTATGCCTTGTCCTGCTTTTTCTCAGCCTTGCAATATTTATTGCCTTACTGCCTTTTCTGGTCTCTACTGATGCCATAAGGCTGCGCCTGGCGCATGATTTAAGCAGTATGACAGGCTATAATGTGCAATTGCGCGAGCCGCCGCAAATTACTGTTTTCCCGTCTTTCCAGGCCAGCCTGCCGCATGTTGTCCTCACCGATAATTCCCAGGCCAATGCGCCGCTCATGCATGCGGAAAAAATCATTGTTCATATGTCACTGCTGGACGCTTTGCGCCGCCGCGCCCGCTTCTCTGAGACCAGACTTGTCCGCCCGCATTTCACCATTACCGAACCGGTCAGAATAGCTTCCTTATTCGCCGCCTTTGCCCGCTCAGAAGGCAATTTCGGCAGCGCCGTGCGCGAAACACAAAACCGGCTGAGCGAAACAGCACAAGCCGGCCAGGATAATGGCGCGCAACTGCCTTTATTGCTCCAGCCTTTTGGCCATATTATTATTGAAGATGGTTTGCTCACTTACCCGGCTGCTGCGGCAGAAGATAAGCAGGCGGGTGAGCCGGCAGCTGAAAAAACAAAGCAACCGCCACTATATCACGAAATCCGCAATATTGAGGCTGAAATTGACTGGCCGCGCCACAGCCGCGCCGCAGATCTGACTGCTGCCGGCCTGTGGCACGGCACGGCCAGTAATCTGGCTGTCAGGGCTGATAATGCCCTGTTGCTGATGAGCGGCGGCCTGAGTCCGCTGCGTGTCAGTTTCAATTCGGCCAAAGGCGGCATTACCTTTACCGGCACAGCACAAGCAGGGCAGAATTTTGGCGCGCGCGGGTCTTTGGCGGCCCGCTCCCCCGGTATGGATCAAACCCTGGCCTGGCTTGGCCTGCGCCTGCCTTTCGGCACAAATATGACCACGCCTTTTATTTGGGAATCTGAGCTGAAAGCCGATGTAAACCGCGCGGCCTTAAGCGATATTGTGCTGACCATAGGCAGTGACAGCAGCAGCGATAGCGGCCGCGGCGCCTTGGAAATCGGCTATCAAAACAGCCGGCCGCAAATTAGCGGCTCTCTCGCTTTTGAAAATTTGACTGTCACTCTGCCTGCCCCCGCTTTGTTTGCAGCCGGCGCCAAGCCCGATGCGGCCGGCCGGCAGCCGGTTGATATGCCTGTCTTTGATCTTCTTGGCCTGGATTTGCGTATTTCTGCCGATAAGGCCGTGTTTAACACTGTACCGGTGAATAATGCCGCCGCTTCAATCCAGATGCAGCAAAGCGGCCTGATTTTTGATATTGGCACAATGCAAATTTTTGACGGCACGGCACAGAGCAGCTTGCGGCTAAAAAACGACAGAGATCGCCTGACCGGGCTGGAAGCCCGTTTTTCCACCACAGATACTAATTTGAGCAAGCTGCAACAGGCAGCCGGCCTTTTTGGCTTTAGCCCGCCGCCGGCGCTGCAATTACGAGGCAAAGCCAATATCAACCTTACTATGCAGGCGGCTTTGCCGGAAAAACAGGCTCAATCGCCGCCAAAGCAGAAAAACCGGGCCGCTGCCACACATAAAAGCAAAAAACACGAACAAAGCAGGAAAAGCCGGCAGGAAAAGCCGGAAAGACAGCAGACACAGCTATCTACCGCCGCGCCGGCTTTATCTTATTACAGTATTTTTGCCCAGAATATTTGGCCTTATGCTCATGGGCAATTCCTTATTAACCTTAACAGCGGCAGCCTGGCCGATTTTGCCATGACCACCTTTATTGACCGCGTCAAAACCGGGCAGCCATTTGCACTGGCTGAAATATATAGCGCAAGCAAGCCTGCTGCCTTTAAATTTGACCGGCTGGAAGGTAAATTTACCATAAATAAAGGAGTGTTAAAGCCTTTATCGAGCATAATTATTTTTGGCAGCCATAGGCTGGAGCTGCAGGGAGAGGCCAATTTAAACGCCAACCGCCTGCATATAAAAGGGGTTTTTGACCCGGCCCGGCAGAGTGATAACGGCCAGTGCGCCGATGTGCAATGCTTGCAGCGAAGCCTTGTCCCGGCTTTGCAATTTACCGCAACCGGCGCTCCTTTCAGCGCCGCCTCAACTGGCCAGGCAGCGGCAGATAAAGCCGGCAACCGGCCGGACAAGGCCGTGTATATTACACCGAAAGCCGAAATTTCGCCACATTAACGCTCTTTCCTGTGAGGGGGCAGGCAAGGTGCAGAGTCTTGTATTCTTGCCGGGTGAGATTATGAGGAGTTCATATTATGCAAGTTCCTTCCATTAGTTTGAATGATAAACATGCTATTCCGCAATTGGGCTTCGGCACATGGAAGATAGCGGATAATGAGGTGGATAAAAGCGTGGAATTTGCCGTTAAAGCCGGCTACCGCCACATTGATACGGCCAGAATATACGAGAATGAGAAAGGTGTCGGCACGGGGCTGAAGCATTGCGGTGTGCCGCGTGAACAGTTGTTTTTAACCACAAAATTATGGAATAGCGATCAGGGCTATGACCAAACCCTGCGCGCGGCTGAAGCCAGCCTTAAGCGCTTGCAAACCGATTATCTGGATTTATATCTTATTCACTGGCCTTGCCCGCAGCGCGGGCTTTATGTTGAAACATGGCAGGCTTTGATTCATCTGCAGAGCCAAGGACTGACGAAATCTATCGGCGTTTCCAATTTCCGGGTAGAAGATTTGCAGCGTCTGATTCAGGAAACGGGAATTGTCCCCGCTGTCAATCAGATAGAAGAGCACCCTTATTTTCAGGAGGCAGAATTGCGCGCTTTTCATAAGCAGCACAATATTGCCACTGTCGCTTACAGCCCGCTTGGCCGCGGTGCTTTGCTGGACGATCCGGTTTTGTGTGATATTGCCAGACGCCATGGCAAAACAGCCGGGCAAATTACCCTGCGCTGGCATATTGACAGCGGCAATATTGTCATTCCCAAATCTGTGACACAGAGCCGCATTATAGAAAATTTTCATATTTTTGATTTCAAGCTGACAGCAGAAGACAGGACTGCTATTGCCGCTTTGCATAAAACAAATGGCAGGAAGGCACCCGATCCGGCAGAATTTAACAAAGATTGAACTTGCCGGTTTTGCCTTTTATGTCTGTTGCAGCCGGGTGCATGGCGGGCGAAAAAACTGGGAGTATTATGCGGGCAAATTATAAAATGCAGCGCCTTTTTGTTGAGGCAGTGCCAAAACGGGGCGCAGAATTTTCTCTCAGTAAAGAGCAGACACATTATTTACTGCATGTGCTGCGGCTGCAACAGGGGCAGGATATTTTGCTGTTTGACGGCAAAAACGGCGAGTGGCGCGCGCATTGCCTTGAGGCTGGCAAAAAGAGCCTGCGTCTACGGCTGGAAGAACAAACCCGTCAACAGGATAAAGCCGAAATACGGCTTGTTTATTGCTTTGCTCCGCTTAAAGGGGCGCGGCTTGATTATATGGTGCAAAAAGCAGTGGAAATGGGGGTAAATTTTCTCCAGCCAGTGCTGACCCAGCATACACAAATATACCGGCTCAATAGCGGCCGGCTAAAGGCGAATATTATAGAAGCGGCGGAGCAATGCGGTTGGCTCAGCCTGGCCTCTCTGGCTGAGCCGCTGTCTTTATCTGCGCTTTTGCAGAGCTGGCAGCAGCAATGGGGCAGGGAGGCCAGGCTTGTTTTTGCCGATGAAGCGCAAATTGCGCCGGCGGGGGTGGAAATTGCCGCCGCTGAAAAAGACGGAACAGCAACAGGGAAGAAAACAGAAACAGCGCATAATCCCCTGCCCATATTGTTGCAGTTAAAGACGGCGGGCGACAGGCGGCAAATAGCAGAAGCAGCGCTGGAGAGACGACAACAATCAGCGGCGCAAAAACTATCCAGACAGGCGACCGCGACAAAAGAAATAATCTTACCGGCAGCCGGCCGAGAAGAAACAAAAGGACAGCAAAAAGCGGATATAATGCCGACTATCGGCCTGCTTATCGGCCCGGAAGGCGGCTTTAGCGAAGCGGAACGCCGCCTGCTTTATGCCCGCGATTTTGTCACCGCAATCCCGCTCGGGCCGCGTATTTTGCGCGCCGATACTGCTGCCACCGCCGCTCTGGCTCTTATTCAAGCCACTCTCGGCGATTGGTAACAGAACTAATATGGATATTTTTTCTGTCGAAAAACGCCGTGAAATTATGGGACATATTCGCGGAAAAAACACAAAACCGGAGCTTATCGTTCGTTCGATATTGCATCGAGCGGGCTACAGATTCCGTCTCCATAGGAAAAATTTACCCGGAAAACCTGATATAGTGTTACCGAAATATAAATTGGTTGTTTTTGTCAACGGCTGCTACTGGCATAGACACACCGATTGTAAACGCGGCAGCAGCATGCCCTCAACTAATGTAAAGTTCTGGCAAGAGAAATTCCGCCGCACACAACAGAGAGACAAAAATAATGAAGATAATCTCTGCGCTCTCGGCTGGCAAGTTGTGACTATCTGGCAATGCGAACTCACTAAGCCTGAGGCTATACTTAATAAGATAACAGCAGCATTGTTACCAACGACTACCGATTAAGTTTGCTTATCACTGCCAGTGTCTCTTGCCATTTTTTCGCTGTTATATACTTCTATCGCATCGTCCAATCTTCTAAATAAATGCGATAATAGGCTGAGAGCATCCAAGCAATCCAAATCTGTTAATAATTTGGACTTTCTTAAGTTATAAGGCACTTTGTGAGCCAATGGATTCCTAAAGGCCCGTATCATTCCTTCAGACAGACATTTGTGGCCGTCCTCAATACCCTTTTTCGTATCTTTGTCTAGAATAATATCATCAGACGATTTATACTTTTCCGTAACAGAAAGCTTGCCTGTCGTACGCTCGTTCTCCTCGTAGCCAAAATATCTCCCTATTAAGTTAACATCCGAAGAATCTGGAAAATCTACACATTCTCTAATCTTCTGCGTATAACATGTAACAGCATGAAAACAGGCTCCATAATAATCCTCTCCTCTATAAGCTTGCTCTGAAGCACGAATAATAAGCGGGTGTAAATAATGTAAATGATACTCCGCATATTCTCGCAATACATTATCATGGACGAATCTAAGCAACTTACCTTTTTCTTTTTCTTCGTCATCGGGATTTGATGCTATAGTCATAATTTCTTTTACTAACGGCCTCGTTCTTTCCGACTGTGTATTTAACCATCTCTCTTCATCAATATTCGCTGCTTTCATAGCCTCATTTTTGTTCGCTTCTTTTCGTTTATCGCGCCAATCAGCAATAACTTTGCGAAGTATCTGTTCTAAAAACTGGCGTAATCCCTCTAAAGCCGGGTTATCCCAATTTAAAGATTGTCGATTTGTTGCTATAACGTCTTCCGGTATATCATCAACAAAATCAACATCGAGCCACCCGGCCAGATAAGAGAAAACGTGACTTGAAGTTGGAATTCCAAAAAATTCTGCGGCATTAACAAGGCGTCCGTTGGCAAACAAAATGATTCCCCTTAATCCTGCCTTTAACGGTGTTTTTGCAGAGATAATTTTTCCTTTTATCTCTCTCTTATGCAGATAGTCCAATTTTATATCCTTAGAAAATTCAGGCAAAGACCATGAAAATTGCCCATCTATATTTTTAAACTTGCGTTTATTATCAACCTCTATATCTTCGTCGCCGTTAAAACTGATGTAACATCTAAAATTTGTATCAAAACAATCAAATAATCTGGCTAAGCTATCAGCTAATTCCTCTTTATCAAAGGCAGACTTCCTTTTTAAATTTTGAAGTTTAATTGTTGTACCTTTATCCTTGGCGTCGGTAACTATTCTAAATTCGGGTTCATAGGCGTGGCCGTGAGCCGCGTTTATTGCATTTCTGTTCAAAGTGAATTTAGTTTTCTCACCGGAACTTTCTTTTACTGTTTCTATATCAATCACGTCACATAGGCCGAAAAGAGCCAATTTTCCAAGACCTTTCTTACCCGTAGCTTTACGCCCGCTTGGACTTGTCTTTGCCCCGTCCTTGCGCCGATTACGGCCAATACGCAGAAATTTATCATTGATTTCATCAAAATCCATCCCGCAACCGTCATCGACGACTTCAACGCTTTTTTGTCCCTCTTTATCTGTAAGGTTGATATAAACAGCTCTCGCATCGGCATCATAGGCATTGGCCACCAGCTCGGCAAGCGCATTAGGGAGGCTGGAATACATATTGATACCCAAATGCTCAATTGTCTTCGGGTCAAAACTCATGGTTAACTTACGTTTGCTGCTTCCCTCACACTCATTATCGGACATAATAACTCTCCCGCACTCCTAAGTTTACGCTGTACAATATTTCTCTATATGAACCGCAATATTTTTTGACTGACAGTAACTGAATTTCGGCGGTAAAGCGTTGCCTATCAGCAAAGCCAAAGCTTGTTTCGATATATTAGTCGGCAACTTATAATCAGGCGGGAACGACTGTAAAAGCGCAGCTTCCCTAGGGGTTAAGACCCTGTCTTGCTCCGGGTGCAAGAAGCGGCCTTTAGAAGGATTGAGGCAACCACCGGTTATAGTCGCCGAATAATCGTCCCAGCGCAGCCTGCCATAAATATCATTAAAGCCGACATGTGCTTTTTTATGACATTCCAACGTATAATGTTCCGGTAAATCTTTCCAGCTACCGCCGTTTTTAGGTGTTAAACGTATTCTCTCCATAACCTTTTGCGTATGTTTGGCTATAATTTTATGCAAAGAGTCTGCGCTTTCTTCCGGCTTTTCCAGATGAGCAATTGTATTGCGCACAGTCACTTTCTCATTTTGGGGTCTAGCAACAGCAATATCACCCAGAAGCGACCCTACCATCACCAGCCGGCGGCGGTTTTGCGGCACACCATATCCATTTACGTTCACAATCTTGACCTCGATATGGTAGCCTATACCCCGCAATTTCCGCACTATATCCTGAAAAAGCCAGTAATCTTTCAAAGCAGGGACATTTTCCATCATGATGGTCAGCGGTCTTAGCTCAGCAATCATGCGGAAATATTCCGATACCAAATCATTTCTTTCATCTGCGACATTTTGCTTCCTATTTAAGCGCCGCACAGAAGAAAAACCTTGGCAAGGCGGACAGCCGGCAAGAAGATGTAAAGGCACGCCAGTCAAAATCTCCTTTATTTTAGTCGCGTTGATATTGCGAATATCTTCTTCCAAAACACACGTATCAGAGTGATTAAGTTTATAAGCCTTCACAGCTACAGGATCAATTTCCACCGCAACACATGTGCGAAAACCTGCCTCATGCATGCCTTGTGTCAAACCGCCGCAGCCTGCAAATAAATCAACAGCATTCAATTCCATATTCATGTCGGAATCTCCAAATCCATCAATTTTTTCTCTCACATAAAAAGCTACATTCGCTTTGATTAAAAATTCGCCGACTCGGCTATATGGATACCACACATTGACCTGCTATTGCCAATAAATACTGCGCCGGGTGTTGCGCGCGCACTGCTGCATGCTACATATCGGGGTAAATCGGGCCTTCGCCGCCTTCAGGCACCGTCCAGTCTATATTGCCGTTCGGGTCTTTAATAGCGCAGCTCTTGCACTGCACACAATTTTGCGCCTGAATATGATATTGCATTTCCACCGCCGCTATGCCGTTTTTTTGCGCCGGCTGCCGGCTTTTGCCCTTATTCCCGACAGGCGGCAGCCCTTTTACCGGCTTTGCCTCCGCCGCTTTTGCCTCAGGCAGCCATTCGTAAACGCCGGCGGGGCAATAGCGCTGGGACGGCCCGGCAAAAACACCCCATTCCGAAGTTTTTTGCAGTGCCCTGTTTTTCACCCGCAAATGGCATGGTGCACCCTCCCTTGCGCGAATATTGGCCAAATAAACCGAAGAAGCGCGGTCAAAACTCACCTGATTATCCGGCTTGGGATAGGCAATTTCCTGATAATTGGCGGCGGCCCCCAGCGCTGCCGCATCGCTGTTTTTATGACGCAATGTGCCAAAAAGCGAAAAACCAAAAATCTGCCCGCACCATATATCCGCTCCGCCCAAAACTGCGCCGGCCACACTGCCATAGCGCTCCAGCAGCGGCTTGGCATTGCGCGCGGGGTATAAATCACGGCCAATAGCGCTGTGTCGCCAGCCTGTCTCAATATCGATAATTTCATCATGCGCGCGCCCGGCCGCAATAGCAGCCGCAACAGCCTCAGCCGCAGCAATGGCCGATAAAACCGCATTATGTGAGCCTTTAAGCCGCGGCAGATTGACAAAACCGGCCGCACAGCCAATCAGCGCGCCGCCGGCAAAACTCAAACGCGGCACAGATTGCCAGCCGCCTTCATTGATCACCCGCGCGCCATAGGCCAAACGCCTGCCGCCAGTCAATAGCGGCCGCAAGGCCGGGTGTGTCTTCCATTGCTGGAATTCTTCAAAAGGCGAAATATAGGGATTGGCATAATCCAGATGCACAATCAGGCCGAGCGCCAGCCTGTTGCTCTGCATATGATAGACAAAACCGCCGCCTGTCGCTTTTTTGCCCAAGGGCCAGCCGAAATAATGCTCTATCACGCCTTGTTTGTGCTTTTCTGGCGCTATTTCCCATAATTCTTTTAATCCCAGCCCATATTTTTGCCCATTACAGACTTTATCCAGACCGTAGCGTTTTATCAGCGCCTGCGCCAACGAGCCGCACGCGCCTTCTGCTACCAGCACATATTTAGCGCGCAATTCCATGCCCGGCATAGTGCCAGCGCCCGGGCTGCCATCAGCTTCCAGCCCCATATCACCGGTTATAATGCCGATAAGCGCGCCGTTTTCAGCAAAAACACCGTCTTTGACGGCAAAACCGGGAAATATATCAACACCCAGCTCTTCTGCCTGCTGCGCCAGCCAGCGGCACACAGCACCAAGGGAAACAATATAATTGCCCTGATTAGACAAAATCCTCGGTGTCAGAAAATGCGGCAGCCTATAGGCCTTGTTGCGTGTTAATACATGCGTAAAATCCTGCTTTACCGGAGTATTAAACGGGTGCCGGGCATTTTTGTTCCAGCCCGGCAAGAGCGTATTGATACCGACAGGGTCAATCACCGCACCGGAAAGAATATGCGCCCCGACTTCTGCCCCTTTTTCCACCACTGTCACGGTTAAATGCGGCGCAATTTGCTTTAGCCGAATCGCCGCCGACAGGCCGGCAATCCCGGCGCCGACAATGACTACATCAAATTCTGCTCTTTCACGTTCCATTTTCTGCCCGCTCCCCTGCTTCTGCCCTTATGCCTCAAACGCAACAGGAGCAAAAGCAGAATTTGTTATTCTGACGCTGTCCTTGCCCCAAAAGCCATCTTT